>Ga0224509_10000004_pt1 | contig 369678 bp, 287 predicted proteins | sample SF_Jan12_sed_USG_5_FD_170158 | JGI IMG/M metagenome (GOLD analysis project Ga0224509, IMG submission 170158) | Sediment microbial communities from San Francisco Bay, California, United States - SF_Jan12_sed_USGS_24 | ecosystem: Environmental > Aquatic > Marine > Sediment | place: USA... | reverse complement strand
TCGTAAATCCTTCTGTGTAAACCACAAGTTTACCACGGGTTTGACTCCTTTCATTGGTCTGAAAACTAAAAGTCAAACCCGTTGTTATTTCAATTCTACAATTTACACAACATAGTTTACACTACCTCTTTGAGAACGGCGTTGACGCCGGAGCGTTTTCCGTTATATTGTAGCCTGATAAGGGCGTAGGGCTGCTTGTACGGTGCCGCCCTCCCTATCACGAGACAAAGACCAGACCCCATCTTGTACCGAGGATAGCATGATAAGAAACAGCCTGCTCATTCTGGTGCTGCTAAGCTCCAGCGTAGTCGCCGGGGATCTAAGACACGTATCGCACCCGATTCAGCCACTGGTTACCGCTGACGGGGAATTCTCCGGCGGGACAAATCAGATGCTGCCAAACGTCGGGGCGCCGAGGATTCCATTCGAGTGTTACTACTTTGTGCTGCCATACGGCGAAAAGATCGATGCCATCGACGTCACTATGGAGCATCTCGAAGTGCTCGATGGTGAATTCGATATCCCGTGCGCCCAGATGCCTTCAATTGTCGGGCGCCCGGTCCCAGTCACAAATCGAGATGTTCGAATCTATGGCACCGATGGACGCTATCCCGCGATGGACTGGGAGTTGGCAGGCGTTGAACGGCTTTCGGGGGTTGATATTGCCATTGTCAAAGCCTATCCATACAAGTATAACCCGATACGTCAGGAACTCAGCTACTTCCGGGAAGTACTGGTCGAAATCAGGACATCCCCGGACGTTACCACCAGAGAACAGCAAGCGAGAATGATTTGTAGGAGCACTGAGGCGCAGAAGCGCTGGGAAGCACTTGCTGTCAACGCCGATGTAACGAACACTTATCCTGAAAGGAACCTGCAGTCGAGCACCAAGAGCTTAGTCGACACGAATGATCCAAGCACGTTTCTGATCATCGCCGGGGAGGCCTACCAGAGTCTTTTCAACGACTACGCAACATGGAAAGCAAGCCAGGGGGTGTCGGCTTCGGTTTACACAATTGAGGACATCCTGGCCGAGTACGCGTCGGGCGTGGACGATGCCGACAACCTCCGGGCGTTCATAATCGACGCCTACCAGACATGGGCAGGTAGCGAGCATCCCCTTGAGTATGTGCTGCTCGCGGGCGACGATGAAATAATCCCTATCCGGGGCGTCTGGGGTCACTGCGGGGAGTACGGCTACGACTACAACATCCCCTGCGACCTGTATTACGGCACGCTTGATGGCGACTGGAACGCCAACGGGAATGCATACTACGGTGAGGAGGACGATGATCCCGATCTGTTTGCCGAAATCCATATCGGGCGTTTTCCGGGTGACAACATGCAGGATTTCCAGAACATGATCTTCAAGATTCAACACTACGTCGAGAACCCATGGCCTGAAATACACACGGCGCTGATGGTGGGCGAGCTATTATACGAAGACCCTCTTCTCTGGGGCGGTGACTTGCTTGACCCAATCTGCGACGACACGGCTTATATGCCGCCGTTCTATGACGTCACGAAGATGTACCAAAGGGAGGGAACCTTCTCGACCTACGCCGTCACGCAGCATATCAACAACAATAGCTCCGCCATGGTGCTGCACTGCGCCCACACCAACTATAACTACCTGCTGGGTTGGTCGCAGTACGATGTCGACAACCTGCAAAACACAGAGTATCCGTTCTTTTCATCGGGGGGCTGCCACACTCTCGCCTTTGATCAGGCCACAAGTGGAAGTGCCGAAGCGGTGGGTGAACACGCATTGTTCGCCGAGGGGGGGATGATGGCCTATCTCGGTCACTCGCGCTACGGCATCTCCGTCTGGACGAATCTTATCCAACAGATGATGGTCTGCATGTATTCTCAGCAAAGCGGCGCCATTGGGGCAAGCCTGACCTATGCCCGCGACCAGTTGGCCCACTTGGTACCCACGCACGAACTCTGGCGCTGGGAATACTACGAACTGATTTTCGCAGGTGATCCACAGATCCATCTCCTCAATGCCGGCGGTTGTGACGACCAGGATCAAGACGGGTTCTGCGACTCAAGCGACAACTGTGCACTCGACTTTAATCCGGGCCAGCATGACGACGATGCCGACAGCGTTGGCGATGTTTGTGACAACTGCCCAGACACATACAATCCAAATCAGATTGATAGTGACGGTGACGGCATCGGTGACCTGTGCGATCTCATCTGTTGTACCGATCCCGGAAACATCGATCACAGTGAGAACGGCGCAATCGATATCTCCGATCTTGTCTATATAGTCGACTGGATGTTCAACGGTGGTCCGCCGCCACCGTGCATGGGCGAGGCGGATACCGACGGATCAGGCAGTGTTGACATTGCCGATCTGGTCAGGCTGGTGGATTATATGTTCACCACCCCGGATCTACCGCCGTGCAACTGAGTACGGTAGGTGGCCACCTGAGGACAGCGCCAGCTGAGTCTTCATGCTAAATTGGTTTCTCTTGTGAAACCGGTTTCCAACTCACCGCCGGCCACTATTTGCCTGTCCAGGGCAGAATTCCGGCGCTATATTGTCGGTGGTCGAGTTGCAGCGCACAGTCCTGACCTGCAAAGGAGATAGCCCAGTTGAAAATCGGATTCGCACAGTTTTGTCCTCTGTTGGGTGAACCCCAAGCCAATCTGACGAACGTCGACAGGCTGGTACGCGAGGGGCCGGAAGCCGACCTGTTGGTCTTGCCGGAACTTGCCAACAGTGGATACAACTTTGTCTCAAAAGAACAAGCATGGGAAACATCCGAAGAAGTCGCAAATAGCGTCTTCGTCGAAAGCCTGGCAGAGCTTTGTCGAAAACAACAGATGCACCTCGTGTGCGGGGTCAACGAGCGCGATGGTGACAAGTTGTTCAACAGCTCTGTCCTGGTAGGTCCGGAGGGCGTTGTCGGTAAGTACCGCAAGATGCATTTGTTCATGAACGAAAAGGACATCTTCCAGCCGGGCGATTCAGGTCTGCCCGTTTTTGATATCGGCCTAGCCCGAGTCGGGATGGCGATTTGCTTTGACTGGTTCTTCCCGGAAGTATGGAGGATACTGGCCCTTGACGGCGCCGATGTGATCTGTCACCCGTCGAATCTGATTATTCCCGGCCTCTGCCAGCGGGCAATTCCGATTCATGCGCTGACCAACCACGTTTATATCGTAACGGCCAATCGAATCGGAACCGAGGACGATTTGACTTTCACCGGGCTGTCTACTATTGCCGATCCCAAAGGGGAGTTGTTAGCTCAAGCCGGGGCGGATGAAGAGCTGGTCACAGTTGTTGACGTAGACATCGCAACAGCGCGCGACAAGACGGCGACAGCACGGAACGATCTGTTCGCCGATCGCCGACCTGAAGAATATCGACGTCTGCTGAATACTTAGGTATCTGATTACAACCAGATGCCGACCAGCTACTTCTTGGGCTGCGTCGGTTCTTTCTTCGGTTTCGGCTTTTTGGGTGTTTTCTTTTCCCGGCCGGGTCTGTTTCTGTCCTTTCCCATAGTATCCATCCTTTCGGCTGTCTATAGTCTTCATTAATCGGCGGTTTTCAGTTTCCTGATGTTTTACACATTCCACCAGCCGACGCATGCTCACCAATTCTCGCTTCATCAGAAGAATAAATAGTCCAACGTTTTTTGCCAAATAGTTTTTGAGTCATGTGAGCAAGCGCGGGACACAGAATCCATCAAAGTAGGTTGACCAATTCGCACTTTCCATCACCAACCTTCGCATACGTGAAGCTCTCGATAAAATCGCCGGTGTTTATGTAAGTGCCACTGTCAAACTGCTTGATCGCGGGAATGTGCAAGTGCCCGATGGCCACAATGTCGTAGTTGCCGGACAGTTTCTCTTTCGCATACTCTTCATAATCGGCGACAAAGTCCGGATCACGACCGGACGTGTAATTGCGCGAGGAGCCCGACACTGCTTTGGCCAGCGGAATCGCCCAATCGGGTGTGAGTTTTCGGTAGAGCCAGATATTGACCCGGTTGCGAAGGATACGCTTGAGGAAACGATAGCCTTTGTCAGCTTTGGCCAGGCCGTCGCCATGTATCAGATGGAGCCGTTTCCCTTCGTATCCCAGATCAAGGGTGTCACGATGTACCGCGACACCCATCTCCTTCGTGAAAAAGTCACCCATCCAGAAATCATGGTTGCCGCTGACATAGTCTATCCGGATACCTTGTTGAATCAAGCCATCGAGCATGCAGAGAACTCGATGGTGATCTTTGGGAATGGCGTGCTTGTACTCAAACCAAAAGTCGAACAGGTCGCCCAGAATCACCAGGCGGTCACCGTCGGTACGCACCATATCAAACAGCGCCGCTATCTTCTGCCGCTTGAGGGTCTCTAACTCATCAGAGTGTGCTCCGAGATGTGCATCTGAAAAGATGTATAGGGCCATGGCTAACTCCCAGGCTGTCGCCCCTCGACTCCGCACGGGGTGACACGACAAGGTTCTACTCTTGTGCCGGAGCCATGTTCCATACATGCGTGCGAATCACGTAACACCCAGTCTTTGGTCCCCTCTCGAGAGGGGTGCCCGAAGGGCGGGGTGTGTTCTTCATTCATACTCGTCAAATACACACCCCTGAATCCCCTCTCAAGAGGGGACTTTGAAGAAGCATCATCGTGCACTCTCGTTCCGCGTGGCATTGCCACAAAAACAGGGCTTGACCGTGTTATCCCACCTTCTCCATAAACGCCGGCATGGCTTCAAAGAAAGATGCATCCAGTTTATCCAACGGCAGGTCGGTCACATCGTTGATCTTTAGCCGATCACCGCCAACTGTGCCGATGTTCGCGCAGGGAAGTTCGAGCTTCTGGAAAAACTCGGCGACCGCATCGGCATTTGCAACGTCGCAACTAATCACAACGCGCGACTGGCCTTCGCCGAACAGAAGCGCATCAGTACGTAAGTCGTCGTTGAGAGTAGTTGTGGAGCCGATCTGCTGTTCGCGATTGGAGATACAACATTCAGCCAGGGCGACAGCCAAACCGCCCTCGGCGCAATCGTGCGCCGAACGAATCCAACCGCGCGTTATCGCTGCCAGGAGTCCTTCCTGCAACTTCTTCTCGAATTCCAAATCGAGTGCCGGTACCGCCCCTTTGGTCATGCCGTGCAAAGCGTGCAGGTACTCCGAGGCGCCGATTTCGTTAGTGTTTGTGCCAAGAAGGAAAATCACGTCACCGGTCTGTTTGAACCACTGAGTGGTGATATGCTCATCATCGGAAACCAGGCCGACCATGCCGATTGTCGGAGTCGGGAAGACCGCGCGCTCGGGGTCTTCATTGTAGAACGAGACATTCCCGCCGGTGACGGGTGTGTCAAGGATTCGACAGGCATCACCCATACCGGCAATAGCCTGGGCAAAGCCGTAGTAGATCTCCGGCTTGTAAGGATTACCGAAATTGAGACAGTTGGTCACGGCCAACGGCTGACCACCGGAGCAGACAATATTGCGGGCCGCTTCAGCCACGGCGCTTTGTGCGCCCAGTCGCGGGTTGAGGTAACAGAAACGGGCGTTGCAGTCGGTGGCCATGGCCAGCGCCTTGTTGGTCTTCCGCAGACGCATCACGGCCGCATCGGAACCGGGACCAACCGCCGTGTTGGTCCGCACCATGGAGTCATATTGCTCGTACACCCAGCCCTTGTGACAAATGTTCGGCGTTGCCAAAAGGTCCAGCAGGTCTCTGTTCCAGTCCCGATCAAGAGGGAGCTCATCCGTATCGAGATCATTCAATTCATCCAGATAGGCTGGTCGTTGGGTTTCACGTTCATACACTGGCGCATCGCCGCCCAGTACCAACGAAGCGGACGGAATCTGTGAAACGACCTCGCCATTGAGACGGACGGTCATAAGCTTATCCGAGGTGACATGACCGATGATAGTCGAGTCCAGTCCCCACTTGTCGAACACTTCGGTTACTGCCTTCTCGCGCCCTTTTTTGACACATACCAACATCCGCTCCTGCGATTCGGAGAGCAGTATTTCATACGGTGTCATCGCTGTTTCACGCACCGGAACTTTTTCGATATCGACAACCACGCCGCTTTCACCCTTGGCCGACATTTCCGAACAACTACAGGTGATCCCGGCGGCGCCCATGTCCTGGATACCTACGATCAAATCTTTTTCGATAATTTCAAGCGTGGCTTCCAAGAGCAGCTTCTCCGTGAACGGATCGCCTATCTGCACCGAGGACCGCTTTTCTTCGGACTCTTCGGACAGTTCCACCGATGCAAAAGTAGCGCCGTGTATACCGTCGCGCCCGGTTTTGCTGCCGACTATCATCAAGGGGTTGCCTTCCCCTTCGGCCACGGCTGAAGCAATGCCGTCGCTTTTGACAATGCCGACCGCCATGGCGTTGACCAGCGGGTTGCCGGTGTAGGCTTCATCGAAATAGACCTCACCGGCCACGGTCGGCACGCCGAACGAGTTGCCGTAGTCGCCGATCCCGCGCACGACACCGTCGACTAAGTAGCGCACGCGCGGATTATCCGGCGATCCGAAACGTAACGAGTTCAACGCCGCAATTGGGCGCGCACCCATGGTGAAAATATCGCGAAGGATACCTCCTACGCCTGTCGCCGCGCCCTGGTATGGTTCGACCGCTGAGGGATGGTTGTGCGATTCGATTTTGAACACCACGGCCAGACCATCGCCGATATCAACGGCGCCGGCGTTTTCTTCACCCGCTTTGGCTAAGAGATTTTTACCTTCGCGCGGCAACGTTTTGATCAGTCCGATTGAGTTCTTGTATGAACAGTGTTCGGACCACATGACCGAATAGACCCCCAGCTCCGTGTAGGTCATCTCACGACCGAGGGTTTGTTTGATTTTCTCGTGTTCTTCTTTGGTGAGGCCGTGGGCTTCGACCATTTCCGGGGTTACTTCGGGCTGCTGATATTTCGCGGGCATTTTATCTCCTTACCGTAAGGAGTGGAATATAGGGTGCTCAGGGGCCAAGGTCAATTGGGAAGGGGGAGAGAAAGTTTCTTTTCCCCACAGGTCGGTAGCAACCTTTAGGACGCAACTCGTGGCCAAAGAAGTCTATCCCTTCTTAAACTGTAGACCGGCTGCCTTCGATCGTTAGGGAGATCGGACAGAATTCAATGTTGTCCTTTGCGGTTCTCAATGGTATTGACGCAGACAGAACGCTTGGTTATCATGTATCTGTTGACAAGGGCATAAGATTACTAGTCCGTAAGAGGCCTATGCGACACCGCAAGAACGTAAAGCGATCAGGATTCGAACCGGGACCGTCGGCAAATGGCTCGAAAGGTGAGAGAAAACACCGATGTGCTGCCACCACAGCCAGAGGCCAGCAATGCAAACGACTCGTGGCGAATTCGAACCGATACTGTGGTCAACATTTGCGATTGAAGCAGCGCGGTGGAATTTCTACCGGTAGAACTCTGGGATGGGCTGCCAAAGTCGGCGCCATCCTGGCCTGCCCTCCTCTTGCTATTCTCATAGGTATAAACGAACTGGCAAATCTGATCAAGTGGCGCAAAACCGCCAAGGGCAAGTGGAGTGAAGAAGAAGAAAACAAAATGCTCTCAATGAAGATGATGGCCGGCAACCCGGTTGCAGCGATGAAGCTATTGGACAAAACACTCAGTAAATCCACGCTTCCAGATTCACACAGGAAGTTCTTCAGCATCCTCTCGAAAAACCTCGCCCGCGGCATCAGCATGGCAGATGATATCGAGACGATGGGTGACTTACGGCCGACAAGGAAGAAGTAGCATGGTGGCCCGCCCGCTTGGGGAGTGTTGAAAAACCGTGGTCGGTTGTGTCGGGTCCGGAACGCACCGAAGATGTGGCGGCCCATCCCCGCATGGGCGGGCTTGGTTTCCAGTGAGCATGTCGCCGCATGAACTTGCGTCGGTTGTCCACTTTCCCTACAAACTCTGCACAAAAACCCGAAGCACCCGTTCTTATGCGAGCACTATGCAGTGCATAGTCGTGAAAGAGGTACGCGTGGCAGAAACTCACAACCGGAAAGTGTCGTGACCAAAAGTACTTTTTCCGCAAAACGAACCCAATTTGCCATCGTGGTGCACGAGGACGTACACCACGCACAGGGTGAGGCTGAAAGGCGCGAAGCGCGAAAAAGCGATTTATCGCCCTTCGACTCCGCTCAGGATGAGGTAGGGTGCACGCACAGGGTGAGGCAGATGGCCGCGAAGCGCCCTGGCCGGGGTACCGCCGGGTGTGTGCAATCACTCCAACCGCATTGACACCCCCCGACAGCCACCCTGATCCCGGTCCGAATCCACCCAAATAGAGATTTTGCAATCCGTCTTGTTTTCTTTCCAGAAATTGGACTTATGGACGTATATAGTCTATATATTATCCGCTCCTGTTACGACAGCCTTAACGGTCACCTCAGTAACTGAACAGTGAACCGGTAGTTGTCGCGGGACTTAGGGATATTTGGAACGCCAACCTTTTTCCAGGAGAGACAATTGATGCAAACCTACAAGAGCCTGACCGTCAGCTTGCTCGCCGGGCTGCTGCTCGCCCTGTCAATCGGAGGTGTCCTTTGGGCGCAATTGCCCGCGCCGGGGATGACTATCGACTCCGAACACACGGCTCTCGTAATCACGGACCCCCAAAACGACTTCCTCAGTCCCGACGGAGTCACCTGGGGTGTGGTCGGTCAGAGCGTGACCGACAATAACACGGTTGAGAACATCGAGCGGCTACTGAAACTTGCCAAGGCGAAAGGCATCGAGGTCTTTGTGTCGCCGCACTATTACTATCCTACCGATCATGGTTGGAAGTTTGAAGGTGCCTTGGAGGTGCTCATGCACAATATAGGCATGTTCGACCGCGCCGGACCGCTCACTTTGGATCAGTTTCCGAATTCCGGTGCGGACTGGCTCGAACAATACAAGAAGTACCTGGAGGACGGCAGGACGGTTGTTGTCAGCCCTCACAAGGTTTACGGTCCTGAGACCAACGATCTGGTGCTTCAGTTGCGTAAGCGCGGCATCGACAAAGTCATCCTCGCCGGGATGTCGGCCAACCTGTGTGTCGAAGCTCACCTTCGCGAACTACTCGAGCAAGGTTTCGAGGTGGCAGTCGTCAAAGACGCCACCGCAGGGGCCATGGTTCCGGAGGGTAACGGCTATGAGGCAGCTTTGGTGAACTTCCGCTACCTGGCCAATGCCGTCTGGACCACCGACGAAGCTGTCGAACACCTGAACGAGTCTGAAAAGGAGGGCAACTAGCAACAATCTGTATTCAAGAATCCTGTCAGACCAGTGAGACTATCCCCGCTGACACAAGGTAAGCTTAACGAACTAAAACCAAGGACAAGACGATGAAACGAATTGGAATTACATTTTTCGCTATTTTGTTCGCCATTGCCGGTTGTGGTGATGACGGCACCTCCTCCAACGGTGTGATAATGGACAGTGAATTCGCATCGGCGAATATGGGAGGTAATCGAGGCCTGCCCGGAAAAGCCACGGTGCTCAGACTTTTCGGTACTGGTGAAGCATACGGTGGAACCGTGCCGGATATCGACGGCGATGGTGCTGTAGACTCGGCTACATGTTTTGATGTGGACCTATATGACGGCACCGGCAAAAAGATCGGCACCGCCACCGACTGTCTCTCGATGATCACTCCGGTCGGCGACGGTCTCGCGCTGATTGGAACCACTATCTTCCACTTGCCCAACGGCACTTTTGTTTCGCGTGGCAATACATCGGTTCAGCCGATTACGGTCAGCGTAGCCACACCGGCCACTCATGTAACCGGAGCTATCCCGATCGACGGGTCGAATGGAGTGCTCTCTGGGACCGGAGCCTACGAGGGATTCACGGCCCAGGTCCGTCTTTCAGGAGCCGTGGATATGTCCAAGCTGGACTCCGATGGGTTGATTACTTTCGACTGCCTGTTTGCGATCAGCCCGCTATAGCGCGGTCGTTCTTTGCTCGATGTGACACCTGCGCTTAGATCATCCAGGGCCAAGGCTGCCAATTCCAGCCTTGGCCCTCTGTTTTTTCCGTGGGAATATGGCGGGTGAGTATTTAGCCCGGTCCGTTAACCCGTTTTCAGACTGACAGGAGAACTGGTTGAAGAAGGACCCACCCGAGGCGAAGCACTCAGGGTGGGGTGCCGTGTCCACTAAATCGTGGAACTTCATGGCCTCCTCTGTCACCCCCGCGAAGGCGGGGGTCCATCATCGGATTTGAACTGAAGTCGGCCCGGATGGATTCCCGCCTTCGCGGGAATGACAGACCCATCGACTGCGTTCATCCTTCGACTGGACTCAGAATGAAAGTGTAGAAACATGACCGTGTGGAAGCAGTCGCATCCCACCTCATGGTGAGCGGAGTCGAACCATGAACTTCTCTTTGCTGCTCACCCTTCGACTCCGCTCAGGATGACGCAATTGGCAGGTTCACGCCACGGCGCGCAGGCGAATACGGACCCACCCTACAAGACTGCCCCGGGACACAGCTTGTACAACACACACTCGGCACATCGGGGGCGGCGGGCGATGCAGGTGGCGCGGCCGTGCCAGATCATCAGATGCGAGTAAATGATCCAGTCACGTTTGGGAATGAGTTTCATAAGGTCACGCTCGACTTTGACCGGGTCGGTCTGGTTGGTTAGTTTCAACAATCGGCTGATTCGTCCAACGTGCGTGTCGACCACGATCCCTTCAGCCAAACCAAACCCGGCACCGAGAATCACCGAAGCAGTCTTGCGACCTACACCGGCCAGTGTGACCAGTTCATCGAGTGTGCGAGGTATCTCACCGTTGTAGAGTTCGAGTAGCTGCTGTGCAGATTTCTTGATCGACTTCGCTTTGTTGTTGTGGAAGCCGGTTGTAAAGATAACATGTTTCAGCTGATCCGGATCGGCGTTGGCGTACTCTTCAATCGTGCAGTACTTCTTAAACAGGTCTTTGGTTACGATATTGACCCGCTCGTCGGTGCACTGCGCCGAGAGAATAGTCGCCACCATCAGTTGATGCACTGTTTCGAAATCCAGCGAACATCGCGCGTCGGGGTACTGCTTTTTGAGAAGCCGGATTATCTTGGAGCTTCGCGCCTTCTTCTCGGCCACGGTTTCACGAGGCATCGGTTCGCCCACCGCACGACAAAATCACCAACCGGTCGCAGTCGTTGTAGTCTTTCAGGATGGCGATAGATTTGTAGCGGTCGTCGGTCTCTGTCAACAGAGCCACCTGCTCGGCCTGGTCGTAGCCTATTTCGAATATCAGCCGTCCGTTGGGCGTTAGATGTTCGGGAGCACGTATGAGAATCTGGCGCACCGCATCCAACCCGTCCGGTCCTGAAGTCAGCGATATCTTCGGGTCAGCCAAGACTTCCGGTGGGAGAGTTTCGTACTCGGTGTCATTTATGTACGGCGGATTGGACAGAATGAGGTCGAAAAGCTCGGCCGGTGTCACGGCCCCAAAGAAGTCGGATTGTCTGAATTCGATTTGGTTTTCAGCACCCAGGTCGGCGGCATTTTTCTCTGCAACGGCCAGTGCATCTTTGGAGATATCGAGCGCCACAATTTCGGGCTCGGCCAGTTCAAGGGCCATCGTGACCGAAATCACACCGGAGCCGACACCTATGTCCAGAATACGGGGACGTTTGATCTTGCGCTGTTGAACATATCTGATAGCCGTCTCACACAGCAGCTCAGTTTCAGGTGTGGGTACCATCACGGCCGGCGACACGAAAAAACGTCGGCCATAGAACCATGACTCTTCCAGTATGTATTGTATCGGATAGCGCGTCAGGCGTCGTTCGATGATGGCCTCGAAACGTTCACGAACTTCATCGGTGATTAGTTCCATCCCGCGCATGTAAAGGTCGAGCCGTTCGCAATTGAGGAGATGGCAGAGGATTGTTTCGACCTCTCCTTTGGACCGCTCAATTCCAGCGTTGGTCAGGACTTGTGCCTTTTCCGAAATGAACTTCTGTATGCGTTCGGTCAAGCTGGATACCAAACAGCGGGTCGTTTAGCGCCGCCTTTTCTTGCCTGCCGGCTGTGGCTTCCGGGGTGCCTTCACCCAACCGATAAGGTAGATCAATCCGACCAAGCCGATGAAGCCGTAACAGACACCATACGTCAACCCGGCGCTGAACTGAATGGAATGCGGAATCAGATAGACGATCATCAACAAAGCGAACGCAGTCAGGCCGAACCAACCCAGTGTTTTTGGTGAATACAAGTCGCGCCGTTTGCCTTTGCTCAGAGACCCCAAGGAAACCAGCCAGATCATGGCCAGGTACAGAAACAAAAGCTGCGTCTTGTTGTCGGTGGCGTCGGTCCCGAACGGCACACCTTCCCAGATACCGCCAAAGGCGTAGTAGTTCATGGCGAATCCCCAGGGATAGCCGCCCAGAAAAGATGCTACCACGGCCAGGAAAATATAACGCGCCAGGTGGTGCGCGTCAGTGCCGCCGGAAAGAAGCTTGAACGAGTGCAAAAAGGCCATTACAACACAGAAAACGGTTGCAAACATCAGGAATATGTGTGGGCCGATGACATACGGAGGGACCTCGCCGATGAATTTTATGAAGAACGATTTGCCTTCCTCGGGTGTGAAAGTAGCGCGCAGTCCGCCAGTGCCGTCACGAATCTCGAAATAGTAGTAGAACCTGTCTCCGCGCACCAAAGTTGAGAAATTGGAGTAGTACAACCCGGCCGCGGAATCTTCGACCAAAAGCGGTAGACTGATGTATTTGTGCAAGGCCGTGGTTTCATCCTGCCCGAACTTGCTCTGACGGAACATCGGCTTCACACCCGCACCCATGTCACCTGTGATTTTTAGCTGTATCGTTGCCATGGCCTGTTCGGGCGCTTTCGGAACGGTGGTCATCTCGAAAGTGTAACCATTGTCGGTGTGGGTAATAAACTCCGGCCGACCGCGCGAGGTGGTGCGAGCGATGTATAGAAGAACAGCCGTGAGAATGACGGCTATGACGACTCTCAGTATTTTCATTCTTACCCCTGTTACACCTGAGTTTCGAGCTTGAGTTTCTTTTCCTGATCGTGGTGGCGGAGCGGGTCGATCAAAAGATCGACATCACCGGTGAGCACCTGTTCGAGCTTATAGACCGTGAGCTTGATACGGTGATCGGTCACCCGTGATTGCGGGTAGTTGTAGGTGCGGATTTTGGCCGACCGATCCCCCGAGGATACCATGGAACGACGCTCGGCGGTGATCTTGGCCTGCTGCTCCGACAGTATTTGATCGTACAACCGGGCCCGAAGGACTTTCATCGCCTTGTTGCGGTTCTTCAGTTGCGATTTTTCATCCTGACAGGTGACAACCAAGCCGGTCGGCAGGTGAGTGATGCGAACGGCTGAGTCGGTAGTGTTTACCGATTGGCCCCCCGGTCCGCTGGAACGATAGACGTCGACTTTGATTTCGTTTTCTTTGATGACTATATCGACATCTTCCGCTTCCGGGAAGACGGCCACGGTGACGGCCGAAGTGTGTATCCGCCCTTGTGTTTCGGTCACCGGCACGCGCTGCACCCGGTGTACGCCGGACTCATATTTCATGCGCCCAAACACCAGGTCGCCGCTGATGGAGAAGATGATCTCCTTGAATCCGCCGACTTCGGATGCATGTGAGTTCATCACTTCGATCTTCCAGTTTGACTTATCGGCAAAGCGTTGATACATGCGGAAGAGATCTGCGGCAAACAGCCCGGCTTCATCACCGCCGGTACCGGCTCGAATCTCCACCACCGCCGACTTGTCGTCGTTGGGATCCTGGGGCAGCAGTTTGAGTTTAAGTTCCTGCTCGAGTTGTTCAAGACTCAAAACACCGGATTCCAGTTCCTCTTTGGCCATGGCGACGAGTTCTTCATCGTCTGAGGATGCAACTATCTGGTTGGCTTCATCGACCGCCGCGTGTGCTTGCCGATACTTCAGTGCCGTTTCGAGAATAGACTCGACCTGCCGTCGTTCGCGTGTCAGGCTGATCAGCCGTTTTTGATTGGACAGGACTTCCGGCAGGGCCATCTGGTCATCGATGGCCTTCAGTTTGGACTCGAGTTTTCCGACTATTTCAAGCATATTTCTCACGCAAAAATTCGTGCGGTTAGTGTAAGGGCTGAGGCCGAAAACGGCAAGTAGATAAAAAAGCAGCTAAGGAACAGCCACTTTCTGTGAGGCGATTTTTGACTCGGTGACACCCAATGAAGCCTCCAGCGCCACAATTGCCACTTCCAGCTGGTCCATGGTAGGTTCCCGGGTGGTGATTTTCTGCACCCACAGGCCGGGTTGGATCAATATCCGGGTGAGGGCATGATCGCGCGTTTTGCCGGAAAGTTTTAAGAGTTCATACGAGGTGCCGGCCACCAGCGGCAAGAGCGAAAAGTGCAAACCGAAGCGCGTCAGCAAAACGGGCGGGTGTCCGGTGTACAGCGCGTAGATGGTATCGGAAACAGCGTAAACGAACATGGCCAAGAGAGCCACTATGAGTATAAAAGAGGTCCCGCAGCGAGGGTGAAAACGGGTGTGTCGGGCCGCCTGTTCGGGAACTAGTTCATCACCCATTTCATAAGTGGAGATCGATTTGTGTTCGGCGCCGTGATACTGAAAAATACGCCGGAATTCTCCAAAGAACGAAATCCCCCAAACATACAACACAAACATGGTCAAGCGGATGCCGCCGGCCAGCAGATTGAACCAGACGGCATTCTTGTCGACGTTAAAGAGATTCGAAATAGCCAGGGGAACGAAGAAGAAAATGAAAATGCCCATAGCCAGAGCGAAGACCACTGTCAAGCCCAACATCAAATTGTTGGATTTTGGCGGCTTGCCATCAGTCGTTTCCCCCTTTTCCTGAGCGTCCAGCTTTTCCTGTTCTTTTATGGCTATGTCAGCTGAGAAGTTCAGGGTACTGATTCCCAACACCAGCATCTCAACAAAAGAGACGGCGCCGCGCAGGATGGGTAGTTTGAGCAGCTTGTGTTTTTTCGCCCACGAGACATAAGGATCGGCCTTGACCAGAATGCGGCCATCAGGCGTGCGGACGGCGGTGGCAACTCTGTCTTCCGAGCGCATCATCACGCCCTCGATTACTGCCTGGCCACCAACGTTCAAATCCGGCATCGGGTGTCTCCATCAAAAGGTGCGGCGTCGCAACGTCCGGCCGCAAATAATAGAACAGGCGGTGCTTCCACAAAGAATACGCACCGCCGGTTGGATTTGTCACTCAGAAATTGGCTAATTTTGCTTCTGAGCCTTGGCGTACTTACGACGAAACCGCTCCACGCGACCGGCTGTGTCGATCAATTTCTGTTTGCCGGTAAAGAATGGATGGCATTGGGAGCAGATTTCCACGTTGATAGTTTTGCTGGTCGAGCGGGTGGGGAAACTATTCCCGCAGGCACAGGTAACCGTCAACTCGTGGTACTCAGGATGGATTTTCGGCTTCAATTTCACTTACCTCGATCATTCAATTTCGCAGTCTATTTCTTGCTTCCGTCAATCGGTACTTGATTCCGTCAATCGGAAACAGGCGCCAAATATATGGTATATTTCGGTTTTGGCAAGTCCATTATTTAGCGGTCGGGGCCGCACTAACCTTGATCTTTCAGCACCACCGACCAGTAGCAATCACCGTATATAAGCTGCTCTACTCGAAATCGGTTCCCGAAAATCGACTCAAGTTGACCGGCATCAAAGTAATTCTTGATGATTGTGTACTCCCGGCCGGAGTCAAGCCTGCGCTTAATCAGGTTGTTGCCGTGCCGGTCACTGCCGACTGAGTTGTGGCGGAGTCCTTCAGCCGGGGGATTGTTGTCGATCATCCAGATTGAGCCGTTTTCCTTCATATAAGCAAGAAGAGTATTGAACAGATCGTCGTATTGCTGCCGGGGATGGTGCGAGAACCAGAATCCGAGGGTGACCCGATCAAACAGATCAGAGTTGAAAGGCAGGTCATAAATATCGCCGCGAACAAAATCGACCGGGCAAGCGGTTTCTTTTTGCCGGGCTTGCTCAATCATCTCCCGGGAGATATCCACGGCGGCGATCTGCTCGGCGGTTTGTGACATTTTCTCAAGCCAATAGCCGGTGCCGCAAGCTATGTCCAGTACCGAGCAGCCCTGCACCAGACGGCGAAGCCGGGAAACCTCGGCGGCTAGTTCCATCTGACGCTGGGGTACGTCGCGGTAGTAAATCTGCTCGTACTCAGGCGCCCTGGCGCTGTAGTAGTTCAGAAGTTCGGGGTCGTTGTGGTTCGGTTGGTCAGGTTTGTTCATTCTGGTGGTTCTCTGCCATTTGCGTTTTCTGCATAACCAGTGCTGTCAGGCGACTCGCCTGACAGTCGTGTGTTCCTCCGGTTCCTGCGTTCGACGAAGGCGAACGTGTGAAACGGAGGTTTCAAAGGCTGCTCTGACACAACGCCTTGGTGAGAGTCGCAGGGTCCTGATCTCGACGCAGTCGGGATTGTGACCCTGCGAAACCAACATGATCACTTCTTCGTTGATATCCGTCCCAAACAAAGTTTGAGACGGCCACCCGCCGTTGTGGTTCGGGCGATCCTCGTCGCTCATCCCGGTTATTCCCCGCCACCATTTTTGTCTTCATAACCATCTATGATCTTCCGGGCCAAATGTTGGCCCAGTTGGTGGGCCAATTCGATAATCTGGGTATCTTCACGTGCTTCGCCGGCTCGGTTGAAATCTTGTGACAAGTATACCAGGTGACCTTCATCGACCATCTGAACCCATTTGAAAAAGCCTGCGACTACTCGGCGGGCGCCCTCGAACCATCCGCGCTCACCACCGACCAGCACCATGGCTGCCGGACGCAGCTTTGTCAGTCGACGGATGAACTGATGATCGGGGTCGACATTGTCAAAATCGGGCGGGCGAAAACAGTTGCAGCGATCGATAAAGGCCTTGGCTTGAGCAGTGACCGAGTCGAAATAGACCGGCGAACCAAGAAGCAGACAGTCGCACTCGACCAGCGCCCGGTAGACCGGCGTGAGGTCATCGTCGAAGAGGCAGTATTCCGGCTCGGGAGATTTACCGCAGGCTTGACAGGGAATGTACTTCAGATCGTTCAGGCGGACCGTCGTGGACGCTACCTTATCAGTCTCGCCAAGCGAGGCCACCACAGCGTCGGCAATCTCCGAGAGAATAAACTCTGTTGATGATCCTTCCACCGGTGACGCTGAAATGGTCAACAGCTTAATCAAGCTCGACCTCCTCGAGCTTCTCAAGTTGAGCTAACTGTTCCAGCAACTGCGCCTCGATCTCAGTTTTCCGCGTCGTTGCGGCGGTAAGGCGTTCCCAGTCTTCGGGCGCAATCTCATGCTCCAATTCATGGGCCAGCCGCTTCAGTTCTTCCTCCAATTGTACGATCTTGTCCCGAGTCGACTGCAAGAGTTTCTTGTGGCGGCCGCGTTGGCGTGATTTTTCTTTGAAAGCGTGGTAATCATCTTTGGATTTTTCAGGTTTTTGCGTGGCCGGCTGGTCGCCTTTTTCGGTCTTTTCTCGAAAGTAGGCATAGTTTCCATCGTACATGGTAGCCACGCCGTCATTCAGATGTAGAATGCGATCCACCACCTTGTTGAGGAAATAGCGGTCATGGCTGACAATCAGACAACTGCCGTCGTATGCAATCAGCGCTTCCTCCAGCCGTTCGCGAGAGTCCATGTCGAGATGGTTGGTCGGCTCGTCGAAGATGATGAAGTTGGCCGGATGATACAGCAGCCGGGCCAGCGACAGTTTGGTTTTTTCACCACCGGACAGGTTGGCCACCAGCTTGAACGGGTCTTCATCGGAGAAACCGAACCTGGCCAGGTACGAGCGGATCTTCCCGACGACGGCCATCGGCTCCATTTCCCACATTGAATCCAATACGGTCGACTCAGAATTCAGGTCCGACAGTTCCTGGTCGAAGTAGGCCACATCGACCTGATGGCCCAGTCTGATTTCTCCGCGCACCGGCGCCAGTTGCCCGATCAATGTTTTCAACAGAGTGGATTTGCCCGAACCGTTGCGTCCGATAATGCCGACTTTGTCCCCGCGGTAGACGTCCAACGACAGATTGTGTATGACCGCCTTGTCGCCGTAACCGAGAGATACCTCGGGTATCGACAAGACATGGGCGAACGAACGGCCGGACGAGGCCATACCGATTTTTTCCTGAAGACCATCACCGCGCGGTTTGGCCAGCCGTTTGATGCGGCCGAGATATTTCAATTTGGATTGTGCTTGTTTGGTTTTTTGTCCGGCCATGTTGCGCCTGACAAAGTCTTCCAGCCGTTTGATCTCCTCCTGCTGGTGGCGATAGCGATGTTCGTGCTGCGATCTTCGGGCGGTTCTTTCGGCCAGGTAGTTTTCCAGCCCGCCGGTGTAGAACTCAAGCTTGGCCAGACGTAGCTCCCAGATCTTATTGATGGTGGCACTCAGGAACGAGCGGTCGTGCGAAACGACGACAAAACTACGTTCGGTCTCTTTGAGATACTCCTCCAACCAACGAGTAGATTCGATATCAAGGTGGTTGGTCGGCTCATCCAGGAGCAGAAGGTTTCCTTTACCGGCCAGCGCTTTGGCCAAACCGGCCCGGTTGCGTTCACCGCCCGAGAAGTTCTTCATGAGATCGGAGAACCGGTTTTTCTCAAAGCCTAATCCGTGAACGATCGTGTTAACGTCGTTTTCAAAACTGAACCCGCCCTCCAACTCAAACCGCTCCTGCAACTCCCCCAACCGGTTCAACTGCTCACGATCTTCCGGCTCGATCTGAAGGTGATGCTCCAGACCGCCGATTTCGGTTCGCATGGCAGCCAGGTCATCACGAGCCGAGCTTACATACTCAAAGAGAGTCAGATCGGCATACTGGGTGGATTCCTGCTCAATATAGTCTATACCGCATCGGCGGGAGTGATGGACCTTGCCCTGATCGAGTTCCATGCGTCCGGCCATGATCTCGAAAAGAGTCGTCTTGCCACAACCGTTCTTGCCGACAAGCCCGATGCGGTCGCCGGTTTTGATGGTGAAAGAAACGTCTTTGAGAATTACCTGATCATTGAACTTTTGCGAGATTCGCTCAGCCGTGACCAGTGTCATGGCGACTCCTCGACGTCTGAGCCCCGCGCCAGAAGCATCTCGGCCAGCAAAAGCAGTACCGCAATCCAAAGTAGCAACTGCCACAACTCCTTGCCGAATCGCAATTCTGAAACAGCCGATGCGAGGTCCGTATCCGGCTGAAACCGATGTGGATCACGCGCGCCCAGGGCCGACACAATCTGGTCGTGGTCGACCGCGCTCAAGTCGGCTTCGGCTGGATCGAGGTTGAGCGCAAACCGGTCGATCTCCCGGCCCAGATAGGAGGCGCTATAGATACCCGGCAGATCGATCGGCTGTGGTCTGAAGACGAGTCTATCAGATTCTTCTTCGGGCGGGATGCTGTAGACATTGCTGTCGGGAGCTTGCATGCGAATGGCCGCCTGAACAGAGCCGCGTATATTCACGCTTCGCGCAATGGGGTCGCCGACCGTTAAATCCAGTTCGACCGAACTGAGGTCCGCAGCCAGGTACTCCACTATCCGCGATACGAACGGTACAAAGAAGGCGTGGCCGGTGAGGTCCGAAAACTCCGGTGACATCGGTCCGGTAAATGTGAGTACGTGCCCACGACCCCGGCGATGCTCGACCAGCGCCGGGCGATCACCGGAGAATCGCAGAAGGACCCGGCTGTCGCCCTCCAGGTGCAGTTCGGGAAGAGTGTAGAATTTCACTCCCGGCGGCTGGCCGTTTTCGAACCCGAACACACTGAAGATAGGGTGTTCCAGATCTACCGAACTGAAAGTGTAATATCCGGCTCTGGAGAAACTTGTTTTGGCCGGCTGATCAATGACCACACCGGTGCTGGGCGACCACGTCCGATTGAACTGGTCGACATCGGTCTCAGCCGAGTAGGTCACAAAAAGTGACTTGCCGCCATCCACAAACGACCACAGCCTTTCAACGTAGGTTTGGCTCAAGGTCGGTGCGCCGGAGAGTATGACAACATCGTAGTCGCGAAAATTCACACCCGACAATTGATCCGGGTCGGTCTGTTTTACCGACCAATACTGGTTGACCTCCTCAGACGGTGTCAGAGCCAGCGACACAAAGTCACTTGCACGATCACCCCGGATCACCAAAACGTTGAACCGGTCGGGAATGTGCAGGCTGAAATAGAAGCGGTTGTCCAAAGCGAATTTGTCGTCGGAGAGTTCGATCCATCCACTGTGGAATCCGGTGTGCGAAACGCTTCGCGTGAAACGCACGACCGTTTCTGCTAAAGCAGCAGCACGCACGTCGGTCTGAGAGACCCGCACGCCGTCCATGAACAAAGATGCAATCAGATCATCGCGGTCGTCTTCACCGTAGTTCATCACGGTGGCCGATAACTCGAACTCATGTCCCGGCATCAACAGTTGTCCGCCGAAATCGACACCGGTGATCCCTGAGTTGACCACCGCCTCCATAGGTAGTTCGAGAAAACAAATACGAGCATCGCTTGAAGATAGCACCGGACGCTTTGGCAGATTGCGCCGCTGTCTATCGGTAACAATGTAGATCTCTTGATTGAGGTTGTCGGAACTTTCCAGAAGTTCCAGCGCTTTGTCCAGCCCGGATTGCAGGTCGGCCTTTTTTGTACCCGGCTGTATTCTCATGAGCAGATCGGCCGCGGTGGCCGCGGTAGCAAACCTGGCCGCCTTATCTCCCCCGGTCGTACCGTCCAGCGGCAGTAGCGCTACCTGGTCGGCCTCGCCGAAAGTAGTAAGCAGTTCCTCGGTCCGTTTGCGAGCCAGGTCGAACAAGTCACCATCGGCCACGTACCGGTTCATCGACGCCGAGTTGTCGAACAATATCACCGCCGATACCGAAGCATGGGAGCCGAGGCCGCCCTCCTGCAAAGTGGGTCGAGCAAAGGCGAGCACCACGGCCAGGATTATCAGCATGCGAAGTATCAGTAAGAGTAGCTGTCGAATTTTAAGCCGACGTACCTGACGCCGCTGCATCGCTTTCAGATGTTTCAATGATGAAAACTCTATGATCTTTACGCGCCGCTTGGAGAAAAGATGAATGATTAGCGGTATCAAAGCCGCCGCCGCGGCGAACAAGACAGTCGAGTTGAGGAAGTTGAACATCGGTGGCAGCTATCGGGTGTACGGTGTCTTGAGGTGTCTTTGAGCTTCGGCTTGGTGGTAGGCGGCCGAAGTCAAGGCCAGTACTTCTGAGTAGTGGCCCACCGCCTCGTCCCGCAGACCGGTCAGATCGGCCAGTTTTCCCAGCCAGAGATGACTCATACCCAGGTAGAAGGGTCGCGTTTCCAGAAACAGGGCGCCTTCAAGGTAGCCGCGCGCCGCCTCGAATTCGTCGACACCGATACAGGCCATGCCCAGCCATAAATGAGTGGACGGCGCCGGAGGACCGGACTGAAGCGTCGCTTCAAGCCCCCGAATGGCCTGCAGAAGATACTGTTGGCCCAGGGCTCGCTCCTTCTCATCTTCGGATTCGCGCAATATGTGACCCAGAATTATCATGCTGCCGACGTGCGGACCGGCTTTGGTGGGTTGGTTGACGACCTGTTGCAAGTGTTCCCGTGCTTTGGCTCGCTCCCCGCGATGATCGTAGTTCATGGCCAGATTGAATCTGACATTGTGGTCGGATGTATCGAGGTTGAAGGCTGTGCTAAGGTCCTCAAGAGCTTGATCGTAATAACCGTTCATCATCCGGTAAGTACCCAGAGTCATCCAGTGCTTGGCCGAGCTGCTTTGAAGTTGCACCAACTGTTCCTGCACGGCGGTGGCGCTGTAGTAATCGCCCGAGTAGAAATAGGCTCGTTTGAGCAGCGAGAGATGCCCGAGCGAATCCTGGTGTGTCCGCGACAGTTCCGCCACAGCCTCGGCGTAACGCAACATCAAACGATAGTCGAACATGGCTTCGGCCAGACCGGCGTGAAAAACCAAACTGCCTATGTCAAACCGGCTGGTATCGACATAGGTCCGCCACTGATTTTCCAGTTCAATGATGGAAGCATCGTAGTGCCTTTCGATCTGACGGCGGAGATTCAAATCATCGGCCGCTTCGTATAGTTGCTTGAAACGTGGAAAACCGTACTGGTTGACCAGGAACATCACAAAGGTGGCACCGGTGCGGTCGGCCAAATATGGATCGGCCGTGTAGTACTGGTAAGTGTCCAGGAAATCATCCAGAGGCAGGTTTTTTTTCTGAGCGACGATTTCTTTCATGTCGAACAAGGCCAGCGACAGGTAATTGGCCAGGCCTTCCGACAAAAACGGTGGGGCGTAACCGTAGTTGCGAAGCACAACGGTGTGAGCCAACACGAATGGGTCGGCACTGTTCAAGGCGTGAGTAAAGATGGCGTGAGCCGTGGTGCGGGTGGGATCGACAGCCGTGGCAAATCGTTTGTCCCATATTACGGACGGGATATAACATGGGCACAGGTAGATATCGTATTTGCCCGGTAGCGTGAAGTTGTACAGTGTCTGGATCCGGGTGTAATGTTCTTCGAGTATTCCTTTGGCCGCTCCCCAATAAAAATCGCCCAGGGTGTTGGGCAAATAGTGAATATCAAGATGCGCGGACGGTTCTATGTTGAATACTCCAACCTGGCGGTGGCTGTAGGAGCACCAGGCGGAGTCGGTCTCGAACGACTGAAGGGGTGTGAATTCGAAGCGGTAGCGAGAGGAGCCTTTGCCCTGAATATTCTCAATGCGGGCCGGCAAACCGTACTCGACCTTAAAATTCCGTGAGTAAGTATTGGCCGTGGGGCCGAGAGTGATTATATGCAAACTGAATTCGCAACCGGTCGTGTCGAAGGACTCCAGTTCGATATCGACTGAAAAAGTCAGCAGAAATCCGGATACCGGCATGCCGGTCACAAACCGATTGGTGTCGGCAAAGAGCAGGTGATTCTCCGAGGTGGCCTCATCCGTTTGATAGACGGCGATGGCCCCTTCGATGCCGCCTGCTGACCAGACCCGAAGATGAATTAGTGATAACGCTACCAGCAATAACAGTGTTTTTTTCATTTGCACATTATACCATATCCAGCGGCAAAAGACGACCCTTGATCACGACAATCCGATCAGTCGTCAGCCGCTACCAACTGGCCCTCCCTTAGAATCGGCAATACCGGCATCGAGTCCGTGACCGCTGCCGCTGTAACATCGGATGCAAATCCGATTTGGCTGAGATACCGGCCATGTTCACCCTGAGCGATAGTCTGTCTGAGGGCGTTCTTGTTACTGCGATAGAGCAAAAGGGCCAACGACCCGGCATCATTTATGGTGAGTTTTAGTTTCTTGTCAGTCGACAATAGGTGCAGCACCATCCCTCCACAAATGGTATCCTCAATCGAAAACTGCCCGCCGCGACCAGCGCAGGTGATAACAAGATCCCTTTCTTCGACGGCGATACGATCGACCACTCTGGTGATATTGGTCAGGCTGCACGACAGGGTCAGCGCTGCGCTGGTGGCCTGCAAAAAGGCGGCGGTGCCGTTGGAGGTGGTCATCACCACATGTTTGCCGCCTACGGCATCGGCCGTGAACTCCATCGGCGAGTTACCCAGTTGGAAATTCTCTATTTTGATACCCTGACGTTCTCCGGCCAGGATGGCCATGTCGGGACCTATCTTGGTCCACATGTCGACCGCCTCGCCGGGACCGGGAGTCGGGATCACTCCGCGCGCACCGACCATCAGGGCGGCCGAGATACAGGTGGTGCAGCGTAGGACGTCAATGACCACCACGATCTTGTCGTTGATCTCCGTCTCGGCGGATGGAAATGGAGTCAAGTATAGTTGAACGTCCATGGCAAGAGTCCTATAGGTGCGATCCGTCTTTGTAAAACGGAGGTTTTACCACCTGGGCTGCAAACCGTTTGTTCCTGATCTGAAGTTCCAGCTGGGTTCCGGCCTTGGCATGTCGGCGAGGTACATAACCGAGAGCTATCGGCTTTTGCAGCGAGGGTGAAAAGACTCCCGAAGTTACCTGGCCGACCGGCTCACCTTCAGCCAAGAGTTGGTATCCCTGGCGCGGAACCGCGCGTTCGGTCAACTCAAGACAGACCAGCCGGCGATGCGGTTTTTCTGTTTTTATGCGGGCTATTTCGTCTCGTCCGATAAAATCAGTTTCGATATCCACGATCCAACTCAGTCCGGCTTCGACCGGGTTGGTGGTTTCATCGATGTCGTGGCCATAGAGAGTCATTTTCATTTCCAGCCTAAGACTGTCGCGCGCGGCCAGGCCGATCAGTCGCAGATCGTGACGCCGTCCGACCTCGTTGACGGCTTGCCAAAGAGCGTCGGTCTGCTCTCGGGTGACGTACAGTTCGAAACCATCCTCACCGGTGTAGCCGGTACGTGAAAACAGCATCTCACCGCCGACGATGTCGGCCACCGCCGAAGTGTAATATGACATCTCATCAAGGTTGTGCCTGGTCAACTCAGCCATTAAGGTCGCCGCCTGCGGTCCCTGGATAGCCAGCAGGCTGAAATCATCGGAGCGGTTGACAAGTTTGACATCGCCAAAGAGGTGCGACTCAAGCCAAGCCAGGTCTTTGGGAATATTGGCCGCATTGATCACCAGCATGTATCGATCAGCAAGGCGGTACACCAACAGGTCGTCGACAATGCCGCCGTCCGGCCTGGTCATACAACTATACTGAATCTGCCCGACTTCGAGGGCGGCGACATTGTTGCTGGTGACGCGCTGAAGGAAATCGACTGTGTCGGCGCCGTACAGATCGATCTCTCCCATGTGCGAAAGGTCGAACAGCCCGATGTTCTTGCGCACGGCCAGATGTTCGGCCGTGATTCCCTGATACTGAATGGGCATCCAGAAACCTGCGAACTCCACCATCTTGGCGCCGGCCTCGATATGATAATCATAAAATGCGGTCTTGACCGCCTGTTTTTCGGTCACTGTCATCGGTACTACCTTAAAGCAAATCTGACCAACCAGAGTTACCGGCGTAAAGTTAGAGTGAACCGGGGAAATGTCAATATCTTAGTTGGTTTCAGCCCAGTCCCTTTTGGCGCAGACGATAGGCCAAAACCCAGCGTTTCAAGGCCCGGTTATTCCAGTAATGGAATTCATCGGCGAACTGAGAAACTGTATCGACCAACTCCTGACGCGAGGGATAGTTCTTAACGACAGAGAAAAGGCCGCCCCCCGGCAGTGTTCGCTGATGGATTCGGTTGCCGTCTGAGTCAAAAGACTCTGTCTCATCATCGGGCAAGTCGTATGGCAGCATATCGACAACGACCACGCAGCCGGATACCCGCAACCTTTGATGCAAGTCATTGAGGAATCGCGGCAATTTCCTCTTTGGAATGTGCGCCCACCAGTCGGCCATGAAAGCCGTGTCGAAGGCTCCCTCGACGCCGTCGAGATTGTAGGCATCGGCCGGGGCAAATCGAGGTTGTGGGTTGGCGTACTCTTTTTGACGCGCAATCTCAAGCGTTGACTGGTTGACGTCGGTGGCCAGCACCGAGCGAGCTCTTTTGGTGAGGATTTGCGTCCAGTTGCCGGTGCCGCAGGCGATCTCCAGAACATCCTTATCCACGATGAACGGTTCGAGCAATTCGATGATCGGCTTGAACAACGCTTCCATCTGTTGGTTGGACTTATATGACATCCTCTCGTCGTGAATAGGTGCACGTCGATGATAGTAGTCGTTCATTCCTCGGATCAGATTGTCGTCGTCCATAAGCTTGACTCGCTCTGTGTCGTCGTTGATGGGTCCAATATGCTCCGATTAGGTTTGGTTGTAAACAGCAAAGGGGTGTTGGTATATTGCTCCGTGGTGGGCGGCGGGTCGCACATGTATTCGAGTGGTGTTGGACGACCCCGCCCGACACCTACCGTCCGACCGGCTGGCTGTCAGGCGAGTCACCTGACAGCACCTGTAATGTGCTCCGATTAGGTTTGGTTGTAAACAGCAAAGGGGCGCTTGGCTGGGGCACTTTTTTGCTTGCGAAACTCGACTCATTTATATACTTTAATTACACAGGAGGAAGCGAAGTGGTTTCTCGACCCTCGGCCACTTTATAAATCGAAACATACTTGACCCAGATCCATTGAGGATTGCATCATGAAAACCTTCGCGTTAGCTACCGTTTTGGTACTGCTCTCGGTTGCAGTATCGTATGCTCAGGATTACGGCCAGCCGGACACTATCCGCGTGGCCGGAGATTCCTTGAAAGTTGGTTTGTCAATGCCCATCGATATCGTCGTGGCCAACGATTATGGCATCAGGTACATCAACTTCGGTTTGATGTCCAAAACGCTCGACACCGGTTTTGCCAAGGTCGATTCCGTCCGCTTTGTCAATCGCCTGAGTAGCCCTGAGGTTCTGTGGTATCGAGTTACCAGCTATTGGGACTCTGCCGGAGTTCCGCCGGACACGACCGTGGTTGCAGCCTTGAGCGGCCAGCCGCTGCCACCGGGTAATGATGCAGTGGTCCGACTTTGGATGACAGGACTCACACCGGGCAGCATGATCGTAGACAGTGGTTGGTTTCCTCCGGCCGGGCAATTCGGCCTGATGTCCCTCCAGGAACATGGGTACGGGATGTACACGCCGACTGTCATCATTGACACGCTGACCGTGGTCTCAGGAACTCTGCCCCCGATTTTGGCGCTGCCGGCCGATGATCCTCGCACCGCGGCCGGGTCCGAGGTTACTTTCGATTGTTCGGCCGATTCGCCGGAGGATTATCCGGTTGAAATTGAACTGTTTGATTTTTCGCTGCTGGAAACCGGCGGCGGAACGCCCACCAACGAACCTGAGTTGGTCGACGGCGACCCAGCTGAGTTCACATGGTCGCCGACTGCGTCCGATGTCGGCTTGTGGTCGGCTCGGATTCGAGCTTGTGATACGGCTGGTATGTGTGTCATGCGGTCGGTCACAATCCAGGTGGTGTCGGATGCCGATTACCTGTTGTCATTCGATCAAACTGAAACTCCAAGCGCGCCGGAAGCCATCCACATGGTCCAGGGAAACAGTGATAGCGACATTGAGCCGGAGCTGTTTATCTGTTCCGTGGGTCGAAATTATCCAAAAACCGCCTGTCTTTTGGACCTTAACCAAGATATGACTTTTGACACCGTATGGACATATCCCAACGGATATGCCTTTCGCGGTCCGGTGCGGGGTTACTTGAACGGGGACAAGAATCTTGACTTCGTTATGTTGGGAAGTACAACCGAAACTGCATACATCATGCTGGGGGACGGGGATAACGGTTTCAGCACAATCGAATCCGAATCGTTTTATAATACTTTCGCACGCGGCGCGGTTCTGGGTGAATTCACCGGCGATCAGTACCTTGATTATGTCGTCGTGAATAATTGGGGAATAGGGATGTTCCAGGGCGACGCTGATTCGGTACTTTCCGGCCAGGGTTTTCCGATTCCTTTGGGGGGCGGGGAAGTTGCCAAATCGGTTACAAGTGCGGATTTCGATGATGATGGTCTTGATGATTTGGCTATCGGCACCGAAAGCGGGTTGAAAATATACCTCAGCACTGGAAGTGGCGGGTTCAACCTGAACGCATCCTATAGCCAAACTTACGGCTCATTCGATATCGAAGTCACCAACATGGGCTCCGACTTTAACAATGATGATCTTTTTGATCTCTGCCTGGCTACTCCCTCGGTCGGCGGAACACACAGCCAGTTGGTTGTTTACTTGGGTAACGGCGATGGTACTTTCAGCCAGACCATTATCAGAACCCCGCTCGGTCACGTTATGGCCGATTGCACCGGTGACTTCAACAATGACGGAAACCTGGATATTGCATACGTCAACGGCAGTGAACAGTATTGCGCGATCTTGTTTGGTGATGGCGACGGCAGCTTTACCAACGAACTGCGATATGACATTGACAAGTATCTGCCGATTCAGGTGATCTGTTTCGATGCCGATTCCGATGCCGATTTGGACCTGGTGGTCGCATCGTATGAATCACAGAGCGGTGCCTCGCTGTTCGTGCTTGAGAATCAGCTTGACCCCGACGGCTTTACTGCTATGCCGGTCGTGATCACAGCCGAGGACAATGCCCAGTTAGCCCTCTTGAGTCCTAGTGGGCAGGTGGTCAACAACGTTCGCAGTTCGATTGCTTCCGGTGAATATCAACGACGTAACAGCAACCAAAACGGTTCGCTCGACGATGCAATTACTTTCAATACAGCCGAAAGCGGTGTTTATACTCTGTCTGCAAGTCCCAAACCGGGTGTTGCCAAAAGTGTTGAAACGTTTTCTTTGGAAATGACTTTCGGTTCGGTCCCATATCGGTTTGCCGAACAAAGCACAATGGCTTCGTCCGGTTATAATTTTGACATTTATCCCTTTGGAGGATCCCCGGTTTATCCCGCGCCCGGTTCGTGGGTGTACAACGACAATCCAGTTCTCCGTTGGCCGGGGAGCGGCAGTTTCGACCTTCAAGTGGCCACCGATATCGATTTCGCAAGTCTGGTAGCAACAGCCACGGTCGATGGGAGTTCCTATCAGGTATCTCCTTTGGATACTGCCGTAGCCGACCTGTATTTCTGGCGTGTGAAACCTGAAGGTCAGTCGGAATACGAGGTCGTTTATCCGTTCAATCTGGCCCTGGTCGACTGTATCCGCAGAGGCAATGTCGATCACGATCCGGCCGGACAGATAGATATCTCCGACCTGATTCATCTGGTCGACTTCATGTTCAATTCGGGCCCGGAGCCGCCGAACTTGGATGAAGCCAATGTTGACGGCCTGGCCGGGATTGAGATCAGTGATCTGGTCTATCTGGTGGATTATATGTTCACCAACGGTCCCGAACCGCCGGCCTGTCCGTAGCCGAGCGGCGCACCGGATGAGAACAACTGACAACCGTGGGCTCCCGTGCCCCTTAGAATAATCGCATCTTTTTCACCCGTCCGCCAACAACGGTTAAGCCGTCGGCGCCGGCAAAAGCGCCTATGGACTTGATCTCAGAATGTCCCTCGGCTGCGATGCCCCGGACCTCTTGCTCCTCATACCGGCTTTCCGATAGTATCACAATCTGAAATATCCTCACGCCCTGACCGTCACCGGCCGAGTTGTCCTGGGCCGGACGGTAGAGGTTTCCGTCAACGTTGAATATCCGACCCGCTGGTCGCGCTTTTCTGACATCGGACACTATCGGGTTAAGCGGGTGTGGCGTCCAGTGCGTACTCAGAGGATGATCTGCGTAAAACAGAAAGAGCTCGTCGTTAATGGAGGACCCTTCGTTCTCGATCGCATTGGCCAGGAGATACCAGCTTGACTCATGATGAAACATAGTCGCATTGGCCGCCGTGATATCCTGGATGAGACAGTTCTCATAAGTCCACTTGGTCGGAAAGTCGGTAGCCCGAAACAACTCGACCGGTCCGCCGTCACTCGACGATGCGATCATGTAATGCTCATTCTCTAATGTGAATACAAACGGGTGCGACAGTGCATGCGGCTGTAGGAGCACCGTGACGGCAGATTGCCAACTGCCGCTTGAGTCTAAGGACAACAGCGAAATGTGGCTTTCCGACCGTTTGCGACCATGTTCGCCGACGAAAACGTGATGCCTGCCGCCTTCGTACACGATGCACGGGTCTTGCCATGACTTTTGTCCAGGAGGACTCAGCTTCTTGAATTCAGACAATGTTTCGGGCTGTTGTTCGGTGCGGCTGTACAGCAGGACCCATTGATCGCAGAAGAGCAGCCGGGACAGCATGACCCTGACCTGCTTGGCAAGATATCGTGCAAAGAGCCGAAGGAATCTGGTGTTCGATGGAGCTTTGTACAGCTTGCCGCCACCGCGATTGTCAGTTTGGTTGTCACCATGAACTTTTTCGAAGAACTTCTCCGCGCCCAGGTTGTGAAGCTCTCTTAGTTTTCTGGGGAGGAACGAGATGGACTTGCGGTAGTAATTGTCACGGTTGCGATCTATTGAGAACGGATGCGTGGCCGACCATGAACGATAGAGTATCACACCGTCGTCCAACTCCTCGCTAAGCACCTGCAAAACCGACCCGGTCACCGGGTGACTTTCGAGCACCTCCCAGAATCCAGGCGGACCGCCTCGGATCACACGATTGTCACTCATGTGATACGACCATACACCATACCTGGCCGCCTTGAGAATATCCCCTCTGAGAATACGGAAACCAATGCGAATAAGGACATCAACCTCGTGCGATTTTATGGTCTCTATATCCTCGGGTGTGAACCGGTCGGAGTGTCGGCTTTGTTTGGGCTGCACTTTCAGAACCGGGACGGCTTTCAGCAGGGCGGACGAATCAACCAACTCAAACGGGTCCCAACCGGGTTGCGATGGGTCTTTGCTGACGCCATGATAGGTTCGCCACAGGTGTGCTTCCATGTAGCCAAGCAAGCGGTAGAGGCTGCGTTTTCGTGGCGTGATGGTCGGGGCATCGTTGAGCAGTACCAATTGGAACGCGGCATACTCCGATGCTACTATCTTCTTTAGCATTCTCAACTGCCAGGTGTGGATGGTGAAGCTATCCAGAAGGAGACCGAGGCGCAGTTTTGGTTTAGGCTTTTCTTGCATCCCGTAGTTGTTTCCGGTTCGTGTTTGCACGGCAGAACCGCCCGCGGCCAGTTGTGTTCGACCACTCGCGTCATAGGTTCGCACAAAAGGTGTGCGATTGCAACCAAAACCGACCGGGGGACGCCTGCCATCCCGACACGAACTCGGTCCTGGACGGAAAGTGTTGGCAACACCATCCTTGCGACCTGCCGGACTGGATGAGATTATCCATACTGAACCTTTCTGAGGCTCACCGGTATCATTAGCAAAGCTCACGGTGCCCACGTCGAATAATGACACGATCCGGACCCGGTACGGTTATGCCGCCGATCCGAACCATGCGACGCATGTGACACTCGAGCGCAACCCGGAGGACAGCGTTATGTCCAAAAGAATCCTTCCCCTGGTGGTCATCTTTATCTTTGCCAGCGTCGCCTGGGTGACACTGGGATCATCGATGGAACTGCGCACCGACCGACAAGACGCCAAGCTCAAAGCGGCCGTGGGGCAGTTGTGGGGGACAGTTCAACATCAGCGGGCGCCCCGAGCGCTGGTGAAGGGTCGGATCGATCCGATCAAACTGTCAGAAACGGCTCTCTCTACATCCGACAGCGCCTTCGTCCCGGTCGGGCGGGCGCCGCTCCCGCTTGACAGCAGCGATATTTCGGTGACCCTGGACCTTGACAATCGCAAAAAGGGCCTGATCTGGTATTCCACCTACCATGTTGACTTCCTCGGAAAGTACGTTATCAGCAACCCGTCGGATATCGACCAATTCGTCGTTTTTGAGTACAGTTTCCCGGCGGAAGACGGCATCTACGACGGGTTTGCGTTCAAAATCGACGGTGACAGCGTGCCCAAACTGGACGCCTCCGGCAGTACAGTCTCTCGTGAACTGTGGCTGCGGGCGGGTGAGCGCAAGACCGTCGAGATATCCTATCGGTCGCACGGTATGGACGAATGGTGGTATCTTCTCGGTTCGGGCGTAACCCAGATTCAAAACTTCAGACTGACCATGACCACCGACTTCGATGAGATCGATTTCCCCGCCAACAGCATGTCGCCGGTGAGTATGCAGCGAACCGGAGATGGCTGGACCTTGATCTGGGAGTATGACAGCCTGATTTCGGGAATACAGATCGGTATGGACCTGCCACAGAAGCTCAACCCCGGACCGTTCGTCAGTCGCCTCAGTTTCTTCGCACCGGTGTCGCTGTTCTTCTTCTTTTTCGTCATGTTCATGGTGACCACGGTCAGGAACATCAAGATACACTTTATGAATTATTTTTTTCTGGCCACAGCCTTCTTTGCTTTCCACTTGCTTTTGGCCTATCTCGTAGACCACATCAACGTGCATTGGGCTTGTGTCATTAGCTCGTTGGTCTCCGTGTTTTTGGTTCTTTCGTACATGCGATTGGTGGTGGGTGTACGCTTCGCCCTGGTGGAGACCGGGCTGGCGCAGTTTGTTTATTTGATCCTTTTCTCCTACGCTTTCTTCCTGGAGGGATATACCGGCCTGACAATAACGATCTTAGCCATCGTGACACTGTTTTTGGTGATGCAGTTCACAGCTCGGCTCGACTGGGATAAACAATTGGCGGGGGAGGTCCCGGTCACATTGAGAACCGACTGAACGGGATTAATCCCGGAGCTGCACGACAGGCGTGTACGATGGTATACCAAAAACCCCCACCCGGATTATCCGAGTGGGGGTTGATTTGTCCAAAGAAAAGGCGCTGATTATTCGGCCATGTCGGCGTGCATTTTCTTGTATTCATCGGTTGTCCGCTGGGCGAAGGCGTGCAGCTTGGTCACCATCTCAGGTTTGTCGGACATCCAAAGCGTTATCTCACCGCCATCGGTGGAGACCACTTCCGGCATGACGCCGGCCATTATAAACTCGCCATAGCCCGCGCAGTGACCACACATGTACGGCGGCGGCTCTTTGGAGGCCATCATTTTTTCGCCCGTCTCGGTCATCTTCTTGCTGACGCGAGCAAAGGCTTCCTGGTAGTCCTTGTCGACCACGGTGATCGAGAGGATACCTTTGGAGTGGTTGTGATACTCGAAATTCATGTGCTCCATCAAGCCTTTTTCGGCTGTGATGTGTTTGCAGAAAGTACACTTCTCCATGTCGAACCAGGGCAGGTCCCCGGCCGTCGCCGCGGTGCAAAGCAGGGCGACCAATCCAATGAACAGGATCGCTGATTTGGTCATACCGTTCTCCTTTTGTTTGATAAAGTCAACCTATTTACTCTGTATACATTCCGCAATCACTTTTTCGGTTATTTGGTTCCCGGGAAATGCCGGGGTCTACCTTGGCGGCTTTTTGAATATCAGGTGCGTGAGAGCGCAACAATGCATTTATTGGTGCTCAGAAGAAACACCGACCACAATGGAGGTGCCGTCGTGAGTGAGAAGATATTAGTTGGGCAGGGACGCCGGATTGTGGAACTGCCACGACGAGAATGGGAACAGGAGTTGTCTCAGGCCCCGGCGGCTGTTGCAACCCTGTTGGAGTTCATGTCCGAGGACCATCATCGGGTACGTAATTTTACGGTCCGGGAGATACCAAGAGTTGGGCGGCCCTTGTCACCTGAGTTTATTGCCCGGGAATTGAAGATATCTCTGCCGCGCGTGAACGAAATACTCGATGACCTTGAGAAGCATCTTGTGTTCCTGTTCAGAAACGACAACGGGGAGGTTAGCTGGGCATATCCCGTGACGTGCGAAACAACGCCTCATCATTTCACATTCGAGTCCGGTGAACAAACCAATGCCGCCTGAGCAGTCGACACGACAGCCACGCCCTTCGTGCAAGGGCGTTTGAGAAAAGAACAGTTGTCGACACGGGTCAAGACCGAATGCGTTGTTTCCGGTCGATCGATCGTCATGGCCATCGACAGTGATCTTAACATCGACATATTGGAAGGCGGACCGGCGCCGATGGTTTTTGTGCCGCCGCTGGATTTGCCCAATTGGCGTGATCCGAGTATCATCGACAATTTCTGACGCAAGTCTGTCTTCTTCTGGTCAGAAGAACAGGCAAGAGAGTTCTGGGCAACATCCGATCTTGTTGAAGGTAGGTTCTACACACTGGAGCAAGCTGCTTACTCGACCCGTGTTTTCCAGTCTGCTTTGTTCGCGTTTGAGTAGCCTGCAAGGGAGACCGACAAAGTCACGAACTGCTTTCAGTCCGGCGGGGTCGCAGCCGTGGAAAGAACCGGGGCACACTATTCTTGTAGTTCAAATACTCCTGCCCAAACCGTTTTTCCAATTCCGGTTCTTCGACTTTTATGACGAACAGAATAAAGGGGAGCATCAAAAGCGGCGTTACAACGAAGAACTGCACAATCGACCCAAGCACAATCGCCAATCCGAAGGAACCTATGAACCACCCGGATATCATTGGATTCCTTGTGACCCTATACGGACCTGAAGTGATCAGACTCTTTGGAGGATTCAATGGAACCGGTGTGCCTCTTTGTCGAAAGAACAAGAACACGATCCAGAGCATCAGCAAGGAGCCCATAACACAGATGGGCCAGCCAAGGGCATATCTGAGTTCTTCGAATCCGGTTACGCGTATGCCGAGACGGCGGTCTATCCACAACGCAGACCAGACCAGAGCTATGTTTCCAACCACGAAGCAGAGCATGACGACAAGCGAAACCGGCCAGCGACGCCTTGGCGAACTCGATCGCCATCGGTGGACAATGTCTATGATCCTCTCCGACAGATTCACACAGAACCTCCGGTCAATAGATGTTATCTGTATGCAGTCGTTCGCTGCTATGGTTTCAGGGCTATGTCGGACGGTTGCTTATCAGGTGCGGTGAGTGAATCTTTGCGTCCGAAGATCATCCGGATCAGAAGTACGATTATGGCGCAGGTGATAGCGCTGTCGGCGATGTTAAAGGTCCACCAGCGCTGCAATCCATAATCGAAAAGTGTGATGTCCGGCACATTAACGTCGATAAAGTCAATCACACGTCCAAGGCGAATGCGGTCAACTATGTTTCCCATTGCGCCGCCGGCAACAAAGGCGAGGGTGTTGGCCAGCATACGATCGCTGCGGGCCAGGTACACATAATAGAGCAGAAAGAGAAGAATGAGCAAGGAGGCTATTAGATAATAGGTCGATGATCCCAGGTTGGTGCCCATGGCGCCGCCCTCGTTGTACACCAACGTGAACATGAGAAAGCGACCCAACACCTCGACCGACCCGGATGACGATTCGGCCAGGTAGTGGACGGCCAGTATTTTGCTCACTTGATCGGCGAGTAACACCGCGATGATGATTACGAGCGGCCAGAGGAGGTTTTTAGCGTTTTTGGGGGCCAGACTTCTTTTCCTCTTCGGATGACTTGCAATCGATGCATAGCCGGGCATGTGGTACGGCAGTCAGTCTCGGTTTGCTGATCTGTTTTTTGCACAACCCACACTTGCCGTAGCTGCCGTCCTCGATGCGCCTGAGCGCTTCGTCGATATGATACACCAACCGTCCGGACTTGGAGGCGAACATGAAAGCCAGTTCGCGCTCCATGGCATCGGTCCCCTGGTCGGCCATGTGGTAGGAATATGATGAGAGATCGCCGGTGGAGTCTTTTATGGTGGACGATACATGGGACTCCATCAGGATGCCCATTTCTTTGAGCAACTCCCGCTTCTTATCCAAAAGCAGCTTGGTAAATTTCTTCATTTCGGTTTTTCTCATGGGAAACTCCGAATTATACTTTCACGACCGATATCGATGTCTTTTCGCCGTTTATGTTCCACTCCTGGGCGTCGTCAATTTCCTCACCCGATGAGAATTTCAGTTCGTCGGCCAGCGTCTCGGCCATGATGAACTCATCGTGTTTTGATACTGCCTGGCTAACGCGCTCGGTCGATCTGAGCGCCACTGTAATCCGGTCAGTGACCTCCAGACCGTTCGACTTGCGCATGTTCTGAATCTTGTTAACCAGTTCGCGCGCAAATCCTTCATCAACGAGATCGTCATCAAGTTCTGTAACCAGCGCCACACTCAAAGCGCCGTCCGATTCAACGGCGAAGCCTTCGCGCTCCTGCCTGATCACCAGAACTTCTTCTGTAGAAAGTACGACCTCACGGCCGTCCAAAGCAATCTTAAACTGTTGCGATCTCTCACCCTGTACCACCTCTTCTGACCCGAGCTGAGCAACCAGGCCGGCTGCCGCCTTGGCATCGCCGCCGAGCCGTGATCCGGCAGTTTTGAAATTCAGTTTGGCCGAGTATATGACATAGTCGGCCAGATCGGTAGCCGGGCCGATCTTCTTTACGTTGAGCTCCTCCCTGATAATGTCGGCAAAACCATCCAGAGTGTCAAATCTGACTTTCTCCGGGAGACCGACTATCAGCTCCGAGAGCGGCTGGCGGACCTTCAGGTTCTTGCGTGAGCGCGCTGCCCGGCCGAGCGAGACAGCTTTTTCCACCAAGCCCATCGTTTTCTCAAGATCGGTATCTATCAGCGACTCGTCCGCGGTGGGGTACGACATCATGTGAACAGACAGCGGCGCCTCCTTGGTTTGGCCCATCAGTTGTTTGAACAGAAGTTCGCTGACAAACGGAGTCACCGGCGCGGTAAGCTCACAGACGCCGACCAAGACTCGATACAGCGTCAGATAGGCGCGCATCTTGGAGGGGTCATCACCTTTGGCCCAGAAGCGGCGGCGGTTGTTGCGGACGTACCAGTTGGACAATTCTTCGATGACGAAATGCTGAATCTGGCGCACCGGCTTGGTGATCTCGTACTTGTCCAGCTGGGCGCCTACATGTTTTGCAAGAGAGTTGAATCGGGAGATAATCCATCGATCAAAGCGGTCCGGATCGCCCGCCCGGCTTTCCAAGAAGTCCTCAATTGTCCGACCTTCCTCGGTTGCGCGATCCACCAGATTATCGACATTGGCGTACAGGGCGAAGAACGAGTAAGTGTTTCTCAGAGTGTCGAAATACTTTCGCACCACCTCGGCCAGCGAGTCCAGGTTGAACTTTGTCGGCACCGCGATGGCCGAATTGGCCAGCAGATACCAACGGGTCGGGTCGGCGCCGTATTTGTCTACTGTTTCGAAGGGGTCTATTACGTTGCCGACATGTTTGGACATTTTCTTGCCCTTTTTGTCGACCACAAATTCCATCACCACATTATTCTTGAACGGCGGTTGATCATAAAGCAATGTCGAAATAGCCAGCAGCGAATAGAACCATCCACGAGTCTGATCGACCGCTTCACTGATAAAATCGGCCGGGTACTTGGTCTTGAATTCCTGTTCGTTTTCAAACGGGTAGTGCCACTGAGCATAGGGCATCGAGCCGGCATCAAACCAGCAATCCAGCACCTCCGGGATGCGCGTCATCTCTGTGCCGCACTCGCAGGTTAGTTTGACAGCGTCCATCATCGGCTTGTGCAGTTCAATATCAGCGGGTATGTTGGTAGCTTCCTTGTGCAACTGTTCGATTGAGCCGACGGCGCGCGTCTTGCCGCACTTGTCGTCATCGCAGACCCAGATCGGGATAGGTGTCCCCCAGAACCGTTCACGTGAGAGCGCCCAGTCGACGTTGTTCTCCAGCCAGTCAAGCATCCGCCCGGAGCGGATCTCATCGGGATACCAGTTGGCGATATTGTTGTTCTTGATCAGTTGCTCTTTGAACTGGGTCGTCTTGAGATACCAGGACTGCCGCGCTATGTAGATCAAGGGTGAATGACAACGCCAACAGAATGGGTAGTTGTGTTCGTATTGTTCTTTTTTGAACATCCGTCCGGCCACCTTGAGGTCTTTGATGATGATCGGATCGGCGTCCTTGACAAACATGCCTGAGTACTTGCCGCTAAGCTCCTTGAAGATACCGTTAGCCGAATTGGCCTGAAGTACCGGCAGACCGAATTCCTTGCCGATTTCATAGTCATCGGCGCCGAATCCGGGAGCGATGTGAACGATGCCGGTACCGTCGTCGAGTGTAACGAACTCGGCATTGATGACATAGAAAGCCTTGTCGGTTTGATCTTTGAAAGTATCGAACAACGGCTCGTACTTTCGTTTCAGAAAGTCGGTGCCCTTGAAGCTTTCGAGAATCTCTTTGTCCTCACCGAAAACTTTGTTCACCAGCGCTTCGGCTAAGACCAGTTTTTCCTCTTCGTGCTCAACCATAACATAGTCGGCTTCGGGATGCATACAGAGGGCGGCGTTGGATGGCAAGGTCCAGGGAGTGGTGGTCCAGATCAAGTAGCTGAAATCTGAGTCAGCCGCTTTGACCTTGACAAAGATCGACGGGTCCTTGACCATCTCATATCCCTGAGCGACCTCGTGGCTGGAGAGACCGGTTTCGCAACGTGGGCAGAAGGGTAGCGTCTTGTAACCCTGGTAGATCAGATCACGGTCAAAGAAATTCTTGAGAATCCACCAGACCGTTTCGATATACTCGTTTTTGAGCGTTACGTAAGCGTCATCGAGATCGAGCCAGTAGCCGATGCGACGAGTGAGTTTGTCCCACAGGTCGAGATACTTGAATACCGACTCTTTGCACTTGGCGTTGAACTGGGCTACACCGTACTCGATAACCTGCGCTTTGGATTCCAGTTTGAGCTGCTTCTCAACTTCGATCTCAACCGGCAGCCCGTGTGTGTCCCAGCCTCCTTTACGGTCGACGCGATAGCCGTTCATCGCTTTGTAGCGACAGATCAGGTCCTTGATAGTGCGGGAAATGACATGATGAATGCCCGGCTTGCCGTTGGCCGTGGGCGGTCCTTCGTAGAAGACGAAATGCGGCCTGTCTTTGGCGGCTTCGTTACATTTGTGAAAGACGTCCTGCTCGGTCCAGAACTCGAGGATTTTCTCCTCGGCTGAGGGGATGGTAAAATCGTCTTTTAGCGGGTCGAACTTCATTGTCATATTCCTCTAAAGCCGCCTAATTTAGACGAATTATCGACACATGTAAAGAGTTTTTGAAGCCCGGCAGCCCGCGAGCGGGTCTTGGTCGCTAGCGCTCCGGCTGACCCCCCAAAGTAGTATTGACAATACACCCCCCTTCCCCCGATCTTGCCGGTCTAACCAAATCAGAAAGGCAATACACATGACCTCACTTGATGAATTCCTGGATGAGCCGAAATTCGCAACATGTATCAACTGTATCGATGGCCGGACACAACTGCCGGTTATCAACTTTGTCAAAGAAACGTACCAAATCGACTATGTCGACCTGATCACCGAGCCGGGCGCCGACCTGATGATGGCTACGCGAAACCCGGACAAGTTACCCTCCATCAAAGAGCGAGTTAAGCTATCGGTGGAAAAGCATAAGTCAGAGTTGATCATCCTGGTTGGGCACGGCGACTGCGCAGGCAATCCGGTCTCGGAAGAAGAGCATCTGGGGCATTTGCGGCGCGGTATGGAGTGTCTGCGCGGCTGGGAGTTGGATGCCGATATCGTCGGCCTTTACGTCACCGACAAGGACTGGTCGGTCGACGAGTTCGCGGTGATTACGCGGTGATAACAGGCAAGCCTGTCTCTCGCGCTACGCGGTGATAAATCACTTCTTCGCGCTTCGCACGTTTGTAACCTCATGCTGAGCGGAGCCGAAGCATGCACACGGCACGCTGCCCACGCCCTTGCGTGCGGTAAGCAGCAGATGTGGACATCTGCCGAGCACGAGCCTATCTACGTCGCATAGGGTGGGGGCTTGTCTCCCACCGAGGGATGCCCCCCTCGACTGCGCTCGGGGTGACAGAGGTCGGCGGACACAAGGCCCGCCGCTACGCGGTGATAAATCACTTCTTCGCGCTTCGCACGTTTGTAACCTCATGCTGAGCGGAGTCGAAGCATGCACACGGCACGCTGCCCACGCCCGTGCGTGCGGTGAGCGGCAGATGTGGACATCTGCCGGACACTACATGACCTTTGGTGCCAGAACCGGCATGAGGGTTACGCCCTACCGCTGTGTTTGCTCTACTTTCCCTCTCCCCCCTTCCCGACCGGGCGGATCAGGGCGCTGTGAGTTGCCGTAATGATCATCCGTTTATCGAGCAGGATCGTCGGCGAGGCAACATTGTACACGCCGTACTTCAGGTAGATGATGTCACCGGCCCAGGCCGCGTTGTAGGCTTGCGTGAATCCGTTATATGGATTGTTGCACCAACCACCACCCCATGTACCGGGAGTCGGAACAGCCCAGAGCATACGGTTGGCATTGCAAGGCTCGACTGCGAGTTCAGGTTGCACCCTGACACCACGTTGTTCGGCCAAATACTGCTGATGCTCCTCGTAAGTTATGCACGAGATCTCTGGCAAGTTGTCAAGCTCCTGAGGGTCCTTAGGGCAAGTGTTGTCCTGGATACCAGCCCAATCGTTGTAATCGTTCAGGTACGACAAACGACCCATGGATATGCACCAACCCCCGAGCGTATCACCATCAAGGTCCTGGACCACACTATCGAACTCTATCGCACCGTTACAATCCCAATCCAGCTTTTTCATACCGATGCCGAAGAACTCGTCCAGGTCCGCCTCGTAGATGTTGCACATACTGCCGTATGAAAAGTCGATCTCCTTCAGATAATTGGCGTCCCTTGGGGCCAACCCCATGTCGACATACCTGGTCCGAACACCTTCCAGTTGACAGAAGTAACTCATGGTGCTGGGGTAGTTTGGTGTAGTGTTTCCGGTGAGGCCGCAGTTCATGTTCCCGCAATGGTTCAAGCCCAGGTTGTGCCCCAGTTCGTGGGCCAATGTAGCGGCGCGATCGAATGGTGTGCCTATGGAATCGGTGAAAGCTCCAAGCGTGACTATGAAGTCATCACCACCCAGCTCGCCCAATCCGGAACTACTGGAGGTATCATAGTTGTTGGCTTGATAACGATGCCCGAAAATACAGTAATGCCAGCAAGCTCCGTTATCCCGAAACAGATGTTTGAGCTGGCCGAAACTGTTGGTGCCGGTATACCCGAAGAAATTGGCCGAATTGTTGGGGTCCCGCTGCAGTACTTCGATGTATGGCAGTTCGTCATCGACAATGATATTGCATGTGATGCCACGACAAGCGAACATCTGCACCACCGCATCGATTTCGATTTGTTGCGGTTCGTGAGTGAAGACTATACCGGCATCGTTTCTTTGTACCATGTAATCGATCTCGATGTTGATTACAGTCGGAGGAGTTGCCATGGCATCCGAAAACATCAACACCAGAGTTGCCAGCGCGACGAGAGTAGTCTTGGTGAACGCACGGGACCACGCGAGGCTTTGCAGGTGGTGTTGGGCGACCTCGCCCGACACCTGCTTTGTTCCATGAAGACTGTCAGGCGAGTCACCTGACAGCACTTGTGCCAGAACAGGCTTCATCCCTTGGTGGGCGGTTCGTGTAAAGATAGGTATCTTCATGACTAACCTCCCACCCTACTGCAAGTTCACCAGCACGAGTACCAGTCCCTGACCGTCATCGAGAGGCGACATAGCCTTACCGATGACGCTTCCATAGGCGCGATCACGGTCGGTGGCACTCATGGCGTGACCCGGTGTATCTGAGGTTGTTAGGAGGTCGCCCGGTTTGATTACCCCGTACGATGCATCAGCCAGACAGTAGACGCGACCGTTGATAGCCACGTTTTGACCGTCCTCAAACACATCTTTCTGCGAGAGGGTCAAGCCCGGTTTGACGCCGCCTGCGCCGCTGGTTATCCCAGCCACACGCGTGTCATAGGCGCGGTCGCTCAGTTTTAGCCGGCCGGGATTCTGGTCGTCGATCACAACCAGCGCTCCCGCGGGGACCTCGCCGCCGGACATGGCGAACGGTTCGGCCAGATCAGCGCCGCCGAGAAGTTCCAGTTCATTGCAGACAGCACGTCCCGTATTGGTAACGCGGAAAAGGAAGTTCCAGACTTCATCAACGTCGATATAGAAGCAACGCAACGCATCGCCGCTGCCCTTCTGTAGAAAGACAGCGGTAGCGTCGTCGGATGTGGTCTCGGCCATCAGGGCGATTCCGTTGGCGTGGTTGCTTTTGAAGAATGCAGTCGACCCGTGCACCCGGAAACTGCTGTTCTCCACGAGCAGCCGGTGATCTCCCGGTGCGGTGGTGCCGACTCCCATATTGCCGGCGGACGTAATGCGTAGCGCTTCCGGTTCAGCGACTCCGCCGAGTTGCAGGCGAGCCGCACCGTTATCGGCCCACCATGTCCAGGCGCCCACCGCACTCGGGCTCCGGTCATAGAACTTGAATCCGGCCAAATCGCCCGAAGAAGTGACGCGACCGGCTACCTCCAGATTTGATTCCGGATCAGCGACGCCGATGCCCAGACTGTTGGTGGTAAAATCACCTGAAATCAGCGGAGTCCCGGTGGAACTGTTGTCGATAACCAGCCTGCCGGAACCCGCGATACCATAACCGGCGCCGCGACCCAGAAAGACATTGTCCGATCCGGCGGCGTTGCGACCGGCGCTATAGCCGATCATGGTGTTTCGGTCGCCGAGGATATTGTTGTACCCGGCCTCCGCACCTACAAAGGTGTTGTGGTCGCCGGTGGTATGGAAGTACCCGGCCGACCGACCGATCATCGTGTTGGCGCCCCCTTCGTTGTTGGGCCCGGTGGTGGCCCCCACAAAGGTGCAATAGGAAGCGCTGCTGTTCACACCGGCTCCCTTTCCGACGGCTATACTGTTGTTGCCCGTGGCGTGCAGCACGGTATCGCCCGCGGCAAGATAAGCAGAGTCGGTATTGATGTTGCCGTTGACGTCGAGCTTGTGGTTCGGTGTCGCCGTGCCAATACCGACGTTGCCGTCATTGTAGTAGATGTCGTCGCCACTTAGAGTCCAGACACCACCCCCACCGGCACCAGCTAGAGCATAGTTCGCGGTGTCGGCGTGTACGGCGCGGAAGGCGTAGGGTGTTGTCACCAACGGGATCAACTCGTCAATCTGCGCACCGCCTACCCGGATCCCGAGTCCCAGAATGTCGCCGTTGAAAAACGAAGCATCCAGCGGCGTGGTCGACCCCAACAACACTGTAAACAAACCGTCCGTAACGACCACACTCGCATGCGATTCGTTCCAGAGCATGCTTGTCCCCAGCGTGTCGTCATAAATCCAGAACATCATGGGCGCGACCGTATCCACCGGCGCCCCGGTTGAGTCGGTCAGGCGACCCTGGTAGCTGATAACTGTGGGCACGTCGGCGACGGCTGTCAGAGACAGCAGGCATACCAATCCGAGTGCCAAGATAAGGATGCGACCTGGATTCATAATAAACCTCCGGGAGTATTCCGGTTTGTAGGTGCTTGTGTTTTGCTTAGTGAAGTCCGTCTTGTCGTCGAGTCTAAGTTAATATAGGCAATTTAGGCCCTTTTGCCAAGGCGGAGCGCAGGTTTTCCTGCACACCTGGCGGGGAGACAGTATCTGGAGCCCGGGGGGATGTGGACCACCGACACTGGAGGGTCAAAGACTGACGGGCTAGTATTGAACGGCCACAGCGGGTGGGCTGCTTAGATCGATGTCGTGGTGGATGATCGAGCCTATCTCTTCGGTCAAATGGCGGCGGCCATCTTTGAATCGAACGAACACCGACAATTCAGCGGAATCTGCAAATGTCACCGAAATAGAGTCGAGCGCCGCGACCTCAATAAGGACCGTCTCTTGCGCTGGTGAACCTAACTTGTCCCGGCAGAGCAAGCGCTTGGGGCCACATCCTGCAGCACAGTCGGGAAGGGATGAACGAGTGGTCACGACGTATCGCTCGTTCTCGGCCAGAGTGGTGTCTACAGTCGGATCGTCTGGTTGGTGATCGTGTTTACACTTGCTGGACCAATACGCAAAGCTGGACGGGGCGGGGGGGTTCAGCAGATTGATAACTCGCGCGCGGTGCTTTCCAGGTGGACCGAATATGAAGGTCGTTGAGTCGTACCAGCTCAGCCGGTAATCAGCCACCAAGATTGGTCGGTACAGAGGTTTCTCCGCCCTGAGAATGGTCCGCTTGTCAACCACTACCACTGTATGCGGTTCCTCCGGGAATGAGCTTGGACTGTACCGGTAAGAAGCAACCAGGAACCGATCATTCTCAATGCTATCGAACATCTCTCTATCGCGGCCAATGAGGATTTCGACGGTGTTAAACAAAGATAAGGTCAGAATTGGAAGTAGGAGTACTACCGGGACTATCAGAGCCCCTCGAACCGCTCCCGCCGCCCTTTTTGATACTGAACCGGTCGGGAACAAGACACCGTCGCGATTGCGACGCAGAAACCACTGGGCAGCGATGGCCAAAGCGGTGACAAGTAGAAGCAGCGAAAGGAGCAAGAGGTCTTTTAGTCGCCAAAGCATCAAACCGAATTTGATACTGGAAAGACAAAGGAGAGGAATCAGGAAAATCATCGTGTTGGTGTGCAGCCGGTAGCCCCACTTCTTCGATTTCCAGAGACCGTAGGCAAGGCTTGCTGTGAAAAGCCCAAGGTATGCCAACAAACCAGAGAAGAACACGGGAACCGCCGGGACCACCTTGATTTCGCCGCCTGTAAACAGCACCCAGGCCGTCGCGATAAGGAGCAGTAGAGCCACTATTCCGTACAGGGTCGCGAGGATGTTCTTTAATAGCTTCTTTGTTTCGATGCTCATACCGAATATATCGGCAAAACCTTCCCCCGGGTTGAACAAGAGTTTGGTTGGTCTTGACCTCCGAATCGGAGCCGCAGGCGTATCGACCATCCCTTTGCCTCAGTTCTGAGCAAATGCGGATTCACCGCCGATTCCTCCAGTGGATTGGGATGGGGGTTGGACCCCGGCCTTCGCCGGGGTGTTGAATCAGTCCAAATCCCAGTCATTGCGAACGACCGAAGGGAGCGCGGCAATCTCATACTACTTGTAACATAGCGAAGTGAGATTGCCGCGGCACGCAAGACGTGCCTCGCAATGACGACAAGTGTGGGTTTGTCAACAGGCTCTTTCGCCGGGCTGACGCAGTTTGTGTGTGGGCTTATTACGTCAAGCGGTCCATCTCGTCAATCTGGTCGGCGAACAGTTTAAGTGTCGCCTCGACCGGGGCCGGTGTCGTCATATCGACACCACATAGTTTGAGTTGTTCGATCGGATGATCGTTACCACCGGAAGAGATCAACTTGAGGTATCTCTCGATCAATCCTTCTTCGCCGGCGAGGAACTTATCCAGGATAGCCTGCGAGGCTGCATACGAGGTCGCATATTGAAAGACGTAGAAATTCAAATAGAAGTGCGGCACACGGCTCCACTTGAGACCGCTCAGTTCGTCAAACGACAGATTGGGTCCAAAGTACTTTTTCGTCAACTCGGTCCATAAGTCGTTCACTGAGTCAGGTGACAAGGCCTCACCCTTTTCTACCCGCCGATGGATCTCCAGTTCGAAGTGCGCATACATCACCTGGTTGAAAAATGTCCCCAGCGTGTTGTCGACGTGGCGGTTGAGAATGTACAACTTATCGAGCTTATCGGTCGCTTTGGACAAAAGATGCTGCACCAGGAGACCTTCGTTCAGAGTAGATGCTACCTCGGCCACGAAAATCGAGTATTGCGACTTTGGATACGGCTGTTTTTGATTGGAGTAGTAGCTGTGCAGGGCGTGGCCCATCTCGTGCGCCAGGGTGAACATGTTGTCGACAGTGTCGTTGTAGTTCATCAAGACAAAGGGATGGCAACTGTAGTTACCCCAACTGTAGGCGCCGCTCCCTTTTCCTTCGGTCTCGCGCACATCGACCCAGCGTGAGCCAAAACCGTGTTGCAGCATCTCCGCATACGCAGGTCCCAGCGGCTCCAACGCCTGGATCGTTTGCTCTACGGCCTGCTCGTATGGTACTTCGTAATCACGTTCGGGGAAGAGCGGGCAGACCAGGTCGAAGGTCCTGATTTCATCCAGTTTCAACAGTCGTTTGCGCAGGGATACATAGTGATGCAACCCATCCAGATGTGCCTCGGTCGTTTCAATCAGGGATTCATACACACGGGCGGGAATATTGTCACCATCAAGGGCCGCCTCAAGACAGTTGTCGTACCGGCGGGCGCGGCTGTAAAAGACATCACGATTAACAGCACCGGCCAAGGCGGCGCCGGTTGTGTTCAAGTGATCGCTGTAAACCGAGTAGAAGGCAGCATGCGCCTCTTGACGAACGCGACGGTTGGATGACTCCATGAGCTTGGCGAAACGCTGCTTGGTAAGCATGACTTCGTTGCCGTCTTCGTCATTGACGGTCGGATACTTGAGATCGGCGTCGTTGAGCATGGTGAAGATCGACTCGGAACTGCGGGCCATAACCGTTGACTGGGCCAGAAGCTCTTCGACCTCTTCGGAGCGCACATGCTTGCGGCTACGGATCAGCTCTTTGATGTAGAAGTCGTACTCATCGGGTTTATCTAGTTGCTCGATCATTTCAAGCAGTTTGGTTTCGTCGATCTGAAGCAGTTCCGGTTCGATAAACGAAAAAGCAGCCGAGGCTTCAGAGTTCAGAATAGCCGCCCGGTCGCTCATGGCCTGATATTTGGATTGGCGGTTGTCCAGATCGCGATTGAGATGCGCATACTGATAGAGGCTTGAACAGATCAGCCCCAGGTCGCTGCGCGTTTTCAGGCAGGCGTACAGTGTGGCCGGTGACTCGGCCAGTTTCCCGGCGAAAGCCTGGGCTTTTTTCTGTATCTCTTGCGCCTTTGAAAAATCTGCTTCCCACGCCTCTTCGGTGGCGTAGATGTCAGCCAGGTTCCATTTGAGGCCGTCGTTTACATCTTCGCGCTGGAGCAGTTTCTTGGGCTTGGTTTTGGTATCGGTAGTCATCAATCGCCTTTCCTGATGGTTGTTATTTCAGTATAGACAATAACGGGGGAAACGCCCGGAAACGCAAGTGGGGAGTCCTTGTCGGACCCCCCCTCAAAAGTCCGTGGTGCAGATGGGGCGACTGTCGGCGGCAAACAGTTTGTGGAGGGTGTCAAGGTAAGAGTCGTCCGACAGCACAGCCAGGTTATAATCGTACAGACTCTTAAGGTCGATCGCACCCATTATCAGCGACGACATATCGGCCGCGTTCAAAGTCAGTTCGACATCGTGCTCGGCATCGGAAGCCATAAGTTGCGGTTTGCCGCCATCAAAATGCAACACCAGACTGCCGTTGTTGGCGGGCATGAAACTGTCTTCGGTGGTCAGTTTGAGTTTACAACTCTGCCATCCGAAATTGTGGTCGGCCAGAAGCTCAAACAGCTTTTGGGTATCAACAATTCTATACATGATCCCGGTACCGCTTTTGTGCGTTTCATGATAGACCGAGGGAATCAGATTACGACTTGAGTTGCGAGGGTCCTTCAAAAGGTGGTGGAAGTTGTCATCGAATGTCCGCAGCTTGATCAGACCGATCTGGTCGAATTGTGAATGCAAAAACGTCAGCAACTGAGACAGTACCCGGGGACTTTCGTATACGGCCAATATCGCGTGCATCTGGTTATCGATGAACGAGTCATGACCGCCTTTCACAAAGCGGAAAGTAAGATAGCCCAGAATACGTCCATCTTTCTCATATCCAAGCCACCTTGTGACGCCGCCGCCAAGTTCCCAACCTATCTCGCGAGCCTGAACGGTTTCCTCGATCATCCCGTGACTAAGGTCAACGAACCGATTGTAGCAATCGTTGATGGCCGGAATGTCTTCTTTGGTCAGGAAACGGATGTGTTCTTTACTGTCACCTTTGGGAAAGTTCTCGGGCTTGATTTCGTAGAGATTGATTCGTGTGCCCAGCCCGTAACCCATCTGTTTGTAAAAGTCGGGTCGGAACGACCATAGCAAGGTCAACGGTGCGCCGCGGTCGCGGTAGTGTTGTCCAAAGAACTGCATCAAATCGCGCGCAACATGCTCACGCTTGTGCAAAAGATCGACCGCCACGCAGCCGATTCCGCCGGTGAGAACACGGGTTCCGTGGAGGTTCATGTCAAAGTCGAAAAACCGGGCACCGCCCACCAGCTCACCATCGCGATAAACACCCCACAGCGAAACGCGGGGGTCGTCATGGCGGCGGAAGAACCTTGGTTTGAGTCTCTCTCTATCATCGGCCGAGCCGGAGTGGATACCGGGATAGGCGTCGAGAAAGATATCGAAGAACCTGTCGAAGTCCTCTTCGGGGATAATTCGTATGTCATTCATCTCTCGATTGTCTCCGATTACGAGGCAGGGCGGCGGTGGTCTGGCTGCACCGCTTGTCTTTATCTTACGCTATCTGGTCAACATTGATCGGTACGAACACCGGGCAAGGCTGTTTCACAATTGTGTGTTTACTGTTTCATGATCTTCTCAATCACCGCACTGTCGGCTTGGAGCAACTCTGCTTTTACCAGCCGCGGGATCAGGTCGCGCCACTTACTGTCCTGGGCAAAGATATCTCTGAAAATCGGCAGGGCCATATCGGTCTGACCAACACCGACCAAAGTCACGGCCTGCCAGTAGCGTACCTCGAGGTTTCCCGGGGCCAATGTTGCGGCCATACCGTACTCTCGTTCGGCGCGCGTGAAATCCCCGGTTTCAATAGCCAAGTCTCCCTGGTTCATGTGTTCATAGGCGCGCGCAACTTTGACCAGGCGGCGCAGTTCAACCAGCGGCTCAGGTGAGTCATCCACGCGCAAATCGAACAACCGGTCACTCCAATCTCGTCCGGTCGGTTCACCGCTAACCACCAACAAGGCCGCCGACTGCTTACCGCGAATATCGCCACCCTCGGCCTGAGCCGCTTCAAGCGCGACCAGCATCCGTTCGGCTAAGTCACCATTGCTGTTTTCGAATGCTTCGGCCATGGCCGGCCAGACGGTCGCTTTTTCCATCAGGTTAGCCTGGACCGAGTAGTGATGACCGACATGGTGCCCCGCTTCGTCGATGCAATGGCTCCCGGTGTGAGCTAAGGCTTGGCCGTTTTTGTCGATCATGGCCACCTGTCGCACGCGACTTTGTGGATCGCTGGCCAGTACACCCTCCATGGCTTGTGTAGCGCTCTTGCCCGCCTGCATCATGGCCAGACCGAGGGGACCGTAGTTGAAATCAGCCAGCGACTGCGTGGCCACCGCCCCAACGCCCGATCTGGCCCAGATGACATCCGCGACTTTGAACCAGTGCGACTGCACAGCCGCGCCGAACTGGCCGGTGACTGAGTCGAAAGCCACGATTGAATATGTGTGCACGGGACGGCGGGGGATTGCTGGACCGTCGGTAGCGACCACTGACGGGACAAACAAAGCGAACATCATTGCAACGATACATAGCAAACGAAACATAGCTGACTCCTTTACAAAAGGATACTATCCTCAAGCAGTTGCTGCTCTGAACAAGACAGGTTGGCACAAACCAACCCCGCTGTCAATGATCAAATTGTGGGGCAAACCGGCGGCGGCGGGCCGCCTGAAAACATGAAGTCGACGAGATAGACCAAATCGGATATGTCAACCGATGAACCGCCGCCGGCGTCAACATCGGACTCTATCGGACAGCCCGGTGCCGGGCCGCCTGAAAACATGTAGTCTACCATCCAAACCAAATCAGATATGTCGATAGGTGAGGCGCCACCCTGGTGGTCGATGTCGCCTCGGTGCAGGCAGCAACAAGCGTCGCCGACGCCGTCATTGTCGGTGTCGGATTGATTCGCATTCGGTGTCTGGGGACAATTGTCGACATCGCCGCACACCGTGTCGCTATCGACGTCGTTAGCCGGATCGTTGGGGCACGGGTCACAGGCATCACCGACTGTGTCGTTGTCGAGATCGGCCTGGTCGGCATTGGCTGCTTCCGGGCAATTGTCGCAAGCGTCTCCCACGTCATCAATGTCACTATCACTCTGCGAAGCGTTGGCCGCGTCGGGACAGTTGTCGCAAGCATCGCCGATGTTGTCGCTGTCGGTATCGTCCTGATCGGGATTTGACACGGAGGGACAGTTGTCGTCCCAGTCGGGCAGGCTGTCGTTGTCCGGATCGTTGAGAAGAACCGTGACGTTGAAGTAGCAGGTGTCGGTGTTGCCTGCAGAATCAATCGCCGTCGCGGTAACGGTGGTCGTACCGATCTCAAAGAGGGTGCCGAACGGCGGATCGGTTGAAGTCGTCACCTGGCTACAGTTGTCACTGGCAAAGAGGTGAGCGTGGACAACAGCACCATAGTAACCGGAGTCGTTGACCACAGAAACATCGCTCGGACAGAGTATGACCGGCGGTTCCAAGTCAACCACGATCACGTTGAACTGTCCACTGTCGACCAGTCCGGAGGCGTCGGTTGCCACGGCCTGGACGGCTGTCGTGCCCATCCCAAACAATGATCCCGGCGGGGGATCGAATAGTATCTCAACCCCGGGACAGTTGTCCGATGCGCTTGCGGCGAACGAGACAACGGCGTGACATTCACCTGGATTATTGGCCACCACGGTGTCACTCGTAATCTCAAGGATCGGGGGCTGCGTGTCGACCACGACGATGTCAAAGTAACAGGTGTCACCGTTCTGTGTACGATCGACGGCAATACAGGTCACGGTGGTACTGCCGACCGGGAAACTGCCTCCCGACGGGGGAGCACATAGTATCGATGCCTCACAGTTGTCACTGACCGACGCATCGAACTCAACAACGGCCGAGCACTCGCCCGGTTCATTGAAAACCGTGATTTCCGACGGGCAGTTGCTACCCGGCGGCTCGGTATCCACGACGGTAATGTCAAAGAAGCAGACGTTCACATTTCCGGAACTGTCGCGGGCCAGACATCCGACCGTGGTGGTGCCTTCGGCAAAGTACGAACCGGAAGCCGGGGTGGCCGATACAATCGCCCCGGGACAATTGTCCAAAGCGGCCGGAGTAAAATACACAACGGCTCCGCACATGCCGGGATCGGTCGGTACCGTCATATCCGGAGGACAAACCGATGTAGGCGGTTCAACATCACGCACCGTGACCAGGAAATTGCAACTGTCGACATTGCCGCCGATGTCAGTAGCTATGCAGGTGACAACGGTGACACCGATGTCAAACCAGGCACCGGACGGCGGAAGACACTGGATGCTCACGCCCGGCAGATTATCGACGGCGGTGATATCAAAAGTAACCTCAGCTCCACACTGTCCGGTTTCGTTGTCGACGATTATGTTTTCGAAGCATTGGATCACCGGTGGTATGGTATCTATGGCTGAAACGATCACGCCGCCGTTGTGAAAATCTACGAGGCGAATGATATTGCCCTGCTCCTCATAGAGGCATATTTCGGGCGCTCCAAACAGACTGGGAAACGAAGTATCTTGCGAGATCGGGAATTCATCGGTGCCGTCGAATTCGTAGACTTCCTTTGAAATCCACAAACTGTCGCCACCGCGAGATGACACGCTGTTGTCGCCACAATCGTACCAGATCCATCTAATGGGCAGAAAGGTCCCGGTATAGGAGGAATCGAACGGCGTTATCAGAACCAATTCGGCCAGCGTACCCACACTGTCGCCATAACATGTGGGATGGTTGGGGCCGTTGTTGATGTCGGCGATGGCCACCAGGCGGACATCGTTAATAGCGCCATGTTGGTGTGTGAAGTACTCCCATCCGCAACTATCCAGAAGCTGACCGCTGTTCACGGTTTGAAACGTGAAGCCTGCGTCGTATGTCAACAGCAGGTCAAATCCACCCATCTCAAAATCGCCCAAAGGGTTGTCGAGCGAAACAGGAATGGTCACTTGTGTGGCCAGGGGTACCGGTGTCGGTCGGGCGATCCTGATACTAACCTGAGCGCCGACTGGTTCGACGATCAGAATCAATAAAAGCAGGGCAAGATGCGGTCTCACGTGTCCTCCGGAACCGGCTGGTTCCTGTTTGCCCGCAATATACAGGCGTTTGCGAAGGTGTCAAGACAGCAGCCACAATTCACCGACAGAACCGGCGGCGGCTTTCGTCAACGTTATGACTGTTATCGGAATGTTTACAGCCTCTACTTAGTTTCAAAAGAAAGGACTCCGTGTTGCCGGGTTGGATGGCCTTATGCTCGTGGATGGCAAGTGGAAGCCATTGGTGGCCGTGCTCATGAATCCCTCGACTGCCTGGACGAACTGAAGTCCACAAATGGACCTTTGGAAATCTCGCGCTCGGTATTATATTCAAACCACAGCGGCCGGAAGTAGCTCGCCGGATTCTTTGTCCCATCCTGTCTAATTCCATAGGGCGGGGATTTCTGAGGGCCGTCATTTCCGTTTCGGATAAACCGAATCGACTTAAAACCTGCCGACATGACCAGGTCATGGTGGTATTTGAGACTATGCTGTCGACAGAAGAACAACTCTTGATCAGTTTGGCCGACCTGTTGAATGATCCGCCCAGAGAGGATCGAGTTGGCCGATGTTTGTCCGCGGGGGTGGACTGGGGTCGACTGATGGCGTTGGGTAATCACCACCGGATGACGCCGATGATGCATTCGCTCTTCAGCCGCCTCAACGATGAGCGGATTCCCGAGACGGTTCGGTCTGTGTTGGACTCGATCTATGAAGAAAACCGTGCGCGCAATCTGGACCTGGCCAACCATCTGTCGAGCCTGGCCAAATCTTTCAAAGAACTTTCAATTGATTGCATGATACTCAAAGGGCTGTACATGGCCCGCACGGTGTTCCAGGATATGGCTTGGCGACCAATGGCCGATATCGATTTGCTTGTCCGAAAAGAGGACATGTCGCGAGCCGACGCCCTGCTGACAAAACATGGATTTGCTTGCGAAGCCGAGTCGGCCCCCAGGCGGTTCTATCATTTCGTACACTTCCACCTGAGTTTCGTTCACCAACCCCGTAGCAAGGTGCCGATAGTGGTCGAGTTGCACTGGGCGCTACAGGATCGATACCGGGTTTTGCATATCGATACCGAGGGAGTCTGGCAACGTTCTGAAGAATGGTCTTTCGATGACCGCCCTGTTCGGATCATGAACCACGAAGACCTGTTGATTTATCTGTGCTACCATGTCGATAAGCATAGTTGTTTCAGCCGATACGTGCGGGACTTCTCGTCGATCCGGGCTGAGGAAATCCTGAGCACCGAAAGCCAGGTGAAACTGTTGTGGTACCTGGAAATCCTGCTGTTGCTTAAACAAACGCAGAAGTCCATGAACTGGAATGTGATTTTTGATCGATGTTACCAATGGGGTGTCCAGGCAGAGGTGCGTTGCACGCTCGAAAGTTTGGGAAAACTGTTCGGCGCCTCACTGGTCCAAAAGCCGGTAGCCATGTTGAAGCCGTCACCGCCCGGTCGCCTCACCAGCGTACTCTACCCACTGTTGCTCGGTCGCCCCGGATCAACGGGTCGATCAACCGGGACGGTGGCCAAACGACTTCGATCTATCTTGACCAGAGAACATCCCATGACACACTTTCGGGCGGTAAAGTTTTTGGATATCGGCGCGTATATTTTACCATCGCGGGAATCGGTCGCCCGACGCTATGGCAGGACGGGATGGCTTCTCTGTTTTGATTACATTCGTCGCGTGGCAAAGGCCACCACTTTGTGCACCATAGTCTTTACCATGTTGGTGTTCTACGGCTTGCGGGCGATCGTACACAAAGCTACCAACCGCCGTCAACAGCTTAAGCAGTGCGGTTCACTGATGCAGGCAGTGCAGGATGGATCCCAACAGTAGGGCACACCCACAAGTCGGTATCGGCATGGACCTTGAGAAGTTAGCTGACACTGCCCCCTTGTGGGCATGTATACTGTTATTGCTCTTGGTGTCGTTCGGTGTTTATGCCAACAGTTTGACCGGAGCTTTTTTGTCGGCCGACCTACTCAGGTGGCAAGATACATCGTGGGTGGATGATACCGATTTCGCCACTCTGATCAGCCGTCTTTTTGTCCCCAGTGGTGGTCAATACCGACCGATCCCTTATACGCTCAACGTGATCGACTACTATCTGTGGGGCGCCAACTCGACCGGCTTTCATGTCACCAACGTTGCTCTCAATTGCACGGCGGTATTGCTCGTGTTTTTCGTCGTCTTCCGGCTGTTGACGAACCGACTGACAGCCTTGGTGGCGGCCATACTGTTCGCCACCCATCCGGTACATACCGAAGCTGTGGCCTACATCGCCGGACGAACCGATGTAATCATGGCCGTCTTCTTCCTGGCATCACTTGTGTTCTATATGAAGTTTCGAAAGCCCGACGGCGTCGGGTCGTATCGTCACTACTGGGCGGCGATCGTATGTTTCCTTCTGGCTCTGATGTCCAAAGAGGCTGCCATCTCAGCGCCGTTGATCTGGCTGACCTATGAAATATATTTCCGACCCCGACCCCAGGGTGAAGGCTGGATTTCGAAGTTTATCTATCCGCTGGCGCCCGCTGTGGTCATCGGTGTCATCTACCTTGGGGCGCAGGGCATGGCCGGCGCGGCTTCGTCGCTGATGAGTAAACAGGTGGGCTGGGGTGTGCAGGCTCTCACCATGACGCGCACATACTCCGAGCACATCTGGAAGCTACTTCTGCCTTATGATCTCAATTATGCATTGATCTTCGACTTCAACTGGTCGCGTTCGCTCAACGATCCACCCACAGCCGGCCCAATGCTGCTTGTTGTATTGTTGTTGGCTGCCGTCGTCTGGTTGTGGCGTCGCAGTCGCCTGCTTTCGTTCGGCATTGCCTGGGTCATTCTGTCACTATTGCCCATTTCCAATCTGGTGGCGCTCGAAGAAGGTCCACTACTGGCCGAACGTTACTTGTATCTTCCTTCACTTGGCTTCTGTTTGGTGCTCGCTTTGGTGCTCACCAGTCCGTTTGTCGAGGGCGCCCTTGCGCTCAGCGGACTCAGGTGGCGGCTTGCTGCAACTACCGCGATGGTAGCCATCGTGGGTACCTACTCGGTGCTAACGGTGGACAGAAATCGTGACTGGGATTCACAGGTGGCGTTGTTGCAGTCGGTCGTACAGCAACATCCTGATGCCACCCAAACGTTCCTGGCTCATCGCACAATGGGTACCACCTATGTCGGCCGCGGCATGTGGCGGGAAGCAATCGAAGAATTCGCAGCCGCACTGGCTTTGAACCCCACTTCACCGGAGATCCATAGCGATCTGGGCAGCGTTTATCAAAGAGTCGGTGAGCATGATAAAGCTGAGAGTGAGTTTACGCAGGCGATCATGCTCAATCCGGAATTTGCGCTCGGCTACCTGAATCTGGGGACATGCTTGCTTCGAAAGCAGCAATTTGATACCGCCGCTGTGGTGTTGGCCAAAGCCGTGGATTTGGATTTCACTCTGGTTCAGGCGCACCTGATGCTGAGCCGTCTGTATGAACAGACCGGTGATGTCGTCAAGGCGCAACATCACGCTGAGGCCGCCGCCTCACTTCAAAACAAAGGTAGCGGCCAGTGATGGATTACCGCGGTCGACCATTGACAAGACAATGATAAGACGCACCAAATGAAGTTCAACTGCCTCCACACTGAACTCTGCCCCGAGAATCTCACCGATGCCGACAGTCTCGGCGTCACCACAGAGCATCACGGCTGCATGCCATGGGGAACAACGGTTGTGCCTATTCGCTTTGTCGATGGTGACTCGCGCAACCAGCTCTTTCAAATCGATGATCGATTCATCCTCAAGTGGTTCCGCCCCAATGACCAACTTGACCATGAACGGTCGTATCAGAACGACAAAGCCGCGTTGACGCTCTTGCACCGGCATGGCCTGGACGTTCCTGAGATTGTGGCTTGTTGTGATCGACACAGGTTCTTTGTTATGGAGCGTCTGTCCGGCAGGTCTCTGTTGGAAGTCATGGAAGACCTGGACGCCGCCCAACAGGAACAGTATCTACAACGACTGTGCACCAGCCACAAACAAGCCAATCACCACCTGCGAGAACTCAGAGACCCGCCACAGCCGGACCCACGCCCGTTCGAACAGTTCTACCGAGATTATATTCTGCGTTTTTTAACTCAGGACATCCTCCGAAAGCCACACGCCGAATTCAGCGATCATGAGTCACGCATCTTTGATGATCTGATTACCGGGGCCAACCGTTCGTTTTCCAGGGACACATGGATGTACGGTAATCTCGACGCGGAAGTCAAAAACAGCATTGTCGAAAACGGCAGATTGTATCTGATTGACTTTGAGAAACTAATGTGGCATCCGTTGGCCGGCCGAATTGTCTGTATGTTCATGATTCTCGCTACCGGGGGTGTAACTGAGGAAACTATGAATCGCGCTCGTCGAATCGTGCGTGATGTATACGAGCATGATATTGACGACAAGAACGCAGAAGCGGTGGAGTACATGTTGCTGCTGCCGCGTTTGGGTGCGATTACGCTGTTGGATACCGGCGCCGAGGAAGCCTTTGCCCATAAGTTCACCACTGTGCCTGAGCTTCTGGCGGCGGAACAGTTGATCAAAGATGTTTGCAGGAATCCGGATATTCATCGCGGCAGAGCGATCGTATGATGGTTTTGGATCGATGCGAAAGGACAGTATGGCAAGAGAACCGGTGGTGTTGAGCTCCGCGGAAAAATCGTTTGTCACCGACCAGTTTCGCAAGTTAATCGAGGTCTGTTGCTCTTTCAAGCAGGGGCCTTCATTGCCCGCCAAGGCGACTCCGACTGATGTTGATGCTATGCGCCGCGCCGCTGAGGTAACGAAAGATGGAGAGCCGCTGGGTGACATCATTGACCAGTTTGAGCAGCACGTCATGCAGTTTTCTCTTAACTTCGGTTCACGAACGTTTCTCGCCCATCCCGATTGTGGCAACTCTGTGGCTGCCGTTGCCGGTGATCTGGCCTCGGCCTTTCTTCAGCAGAATCTGGCCAGTAAAGAGTTCTCGCCGATGGCCACGGACCTGGAATTGCAGTTGTTGCAACAGTTGCGAAAGCTCACCGGGTTTCCCTGTCGTGAGAACGGGCGCTATGCCTCGGATGCCGGTGGCGCCTTTGTTTTCGGCGGATCGAATGCCAATTACAGCTGTCTACTGGCGGCGAGAGAGAATCTAAGGGCGAGGCTGGCCAAGGAAAACCGCATCTATGAGCCCAGACGCGTGCGCGTGCTGGGCAACCGCCCCTTTACCCACTACTCGCTAAGACGTTCGCTTTACATGCTCGGACTTGGCAATCGTGATTTGACCGCCGCACAGCGTACCGATCTTGGTCTCGAAGAAGAGGCTCTTTGCGATGTCGAGACGAAGAACTTCCGCATGGACACTGGCGATCTTCCCAGACAAATCGAACGGGTGCTCTCACGCGGTGAGGAAATCATGTGCATCTTTGCCGTTGCCGGCGACAGCCGCATGATGGCCTTTGACGATTTGAGAACAATTACAGATATCGCGGCTCGGTACGGGTTGTGGGTTCATGTCGATACCTGCCAGGGTTGTCAATGTTTGTTCAGTCCCAACCGCTCCCATCTGCACGATGGGCTCGAAGCCGCTCAAAGTGTTTCTCTCGATCCGCACAAGGTTCTGATGGTGCCCTACAATCTCAGCCTGTTCTTTCTTCATGATCCGTCCCACTTGTCCTACGTCACCTCGGGCGCGACAGTCATAAAAATGGGCGAGGAGTCGTTTGGTTCGTTTACGCCGGTAATCGGCAGCAAGAGTTTCATGGCGCTGAAGCTCTGGTTCATGCTCAAGCACTTCGGTTGGGCGCGCCTTGCTTCGGAGATCGATCACCGTCATGAACTGGCTTTGCAAGCCTCCACAATCGTCCGCGATCATCCCGACTTGGTTCTCATCAATTCCGAGGTGCAGCACAACGCCGTGGCTTTCATGTATCGTCCTCCCGGTGACCGTTGGCGAGACACTTCCGCACTGAACGAACTGAACCAGGAGATCCATCGAAAACTCAACCACGAAACCGAATACTTTTTGCATACATTTCCGGCGCAGGACGATGAAAACGCGGTGAGTGACTCTCGCGCAACGATCCATCCTTTGCGTATGATGTTCGGCAATCCTGATAACACTTTCGACATCGTGCGCGACTGTCTGGACGCGGTCATCGCCATCGGAAACGACACAGCAAGTCGGCATTCGTGACCTCAAGAATGATATCATGATAACACAGCCGTTGATTAGCGTCATTATGCCGGCTTACAATGAAGAAGCTGTTCTGGCCGATGCGATTGAAAGCGTGCTGGCGCAGACGCACGATCTATTCGAGCTCATTCTGGTTGATGACGCCTCTACCGACGCCACTTTGTCAATCATGATGAGTTATGCGTCGGTCGATAAGCGGATCAAGGTCATACAGAACCCCGAGAACAGCCGCCAAGCGCTGATTAGGTGGGAACCGCGCAACGACGGCCTGAGGATTGCGCGCGGAACTTTCATCGCCTACCTCGATGCCGATAACAGCTGGTCGGCATGCTTTCTGGAGAAATTAGGGGCCATCCTGATTGATGATGACAGTATCATGCTCGTTCACTGTGATTCGACCAATCATCATTCGGCTGAGGAATGCCGGCATGTGATCAGTATCGACAAGCGTCGGTTGGTCAGCCACGATGAAACTACCACGCTGTTTTCGTACGAGAAGCTTGAACCGTCGAAGCTGGGCTATGAGATTTACATCGATACCAATGAAATCATGCATCGGTCGAGTATCTTTGCCGGACTCGGCTGTCTCTGGCGTACCGAACATCCAAGCAGAGAGAACATCAACTGGTACCAGGGTTCACGGCGGCCCTATCGACGACACAACGATCTCGATCTCGTCCAACGGGTGATCGACGTCTACGGTGTCGACAGCATCCATCACCTGGCCGAACCATTGGTTGACTATTATTATCCGTCGGCTGAACGACCGGCAACAAAGGGTCGTGCTTTCGGAGAGTCCGTCGGAACCAAAGCGCCTATCAGCCCCGATGTCGCCCGGCGATTGGACGACTTGAACGTTGCGCATTTCTACGGACAGTATCTCGGCACCAACCAAAGGGCAAATGTGATCCGACATGACTTCGGTTTGGGCGAGATCAAAGGTGTCGAGGGTGTCAACCTCGTCAGGTGGTATAAAGAGTTCATTGACTCCGGTGGCCCCGGTGAGCGCATGCTTAAGTACGGCGGGACGGCTGGATTGAATACATTGTTCGAACAACTGGCCGCCGGCTACAATCGATTCCTCGGCTCCACTGAGCTTAAAGACGTTGCCATCACCGCCTTCGATGGTTGTCACAATGCTATCTATACCGCCGTTTCGGTTCTCGCAGGACCTTCGCTGCACAGCGGTCGCCACGCCATTGCCTATGCCGTCCCCGCCTATCCTTATTGGTCCATCACGGCGGCCGCTCGGCAGGATAGTCTGCCTATAACGGCCTACAACATGACCGACTTTATAAGCGCATTGGAGCGTACAGAGGCACACGTTGGTGCTATCATTGTTAACAGTCCACACAATCCTATGGGTTGGGTACTGACTGCCTCGGAGGCCGTGGCTATCAACCGCCTGGCACAACGTCGGCAGTGCGGCATCATCGCCGATATCGCCTACCACAGTTTTGAGGATACCTCGGATCAACAAGCGGGGCTGGCGGCTTTGGACCCACAGCGTACAGTTTATTGCGACAGTGTTTCCAAAACCTGGGGCATGCCCGGGTTGCGACTGGGATTTGCCTTTACCTACAACCGTGAACTCTCGGCAGCATTGCGAGCGGTGAAAAGCGGGCAGTCGCTGCTGCCATCCAGTATCAAGCAAACGTTTCTGCATTACCTGCTGATGCACCACGCCGATGGACCCAGCCAAATCGCTGAGACCATCTGCAACCGAAAACAGCTCGCCTGGAATACTCTTAGACAAGCAGATCTGGCCGAACATGGAATGGAACTGGTTGCAACGCACGAACACGGTTTCTACGTGATGATCTATATTGACAAACTGTGCCAACGGTCCGGGCTGACACCCCGCCACATAGCGGAGCACCTGGCCAGGGAGCATTCGATACGGGTCATGGCCGACGAATCGTTTTTCCCGGTGTCTCTGCAAGCTCGGATACCTCGCCGATTTCTTCGGCTGTCGTTCGGATGCATTGAAGCGGTCGAAGCGGGCATCGACGTTTTGTTGGAGGCCCTTGTTTCTCTCTGGACCGATCACCAGTGACTCGAATAATCAGTGTACGATGACATCCATGCTCCTCCACATTCTTGAACGTCCGCACCGTTTGCAGACAATAAGTGTTCCGGTGCCGCTGCCTGCTGCGGGCCAAGTACGGATTCGGGTTGGATGTGTCGGTATCTGTGGCTCCGATCTCGAGGTTTTCACCGGCCAAAGAGAAGCACCGAAGAGGCTCAGTCATCCGGTGATCGGTCACGAAGTATCGGGTGTTGTCGACCGGGTGGGCGACCATGTTTCGGGATTCGTCGCTGGCGACCAAGTGAGCGCGGTCCAGACCTGGGGTTGTCTGACCGATTTCGTGTTGGCACGGCCCGCTCACATGCTGAAACTACCGCCAACCATGGACCTTCGGGAAGGATGTCTGATGGAGGCCATGCCGGGCGTTATGATGGCCGCCGAGCGCACCGGTATCAATGCAAACAGTGAGGTGCTCATCGTCGGCCAGGGTCTGAGCGGCCTGTTGCTGACACGAGTCGTGTCTCTTCATGGCTGCCGCCGGTTGGTGGTGGTCGATCCGGACCCGGTGAAACTCGATCTGGCTGAGCAGTTTGGCGCCCAGGCTACAGTGGCGCTGAAGTCGGACGTTGGTGCCGATGAACTTCGGAAACTCTACCCGGACGGTTTTCATGTCGCCATCATTGCCACGCCCGGCTCGGATGCAATCAATCACATAGTGCCGCTCATGCGCGAACGAGGGCGGATTGTTTTCTATGGCGGACTTCAATCGGAAGCACAGCTGGACCTCTATGCGATGCACCGTAAGAACATTTCGCTGATCAAAGAGGGGATGTTTGTCACCGGGGTTAGAGAGACACGTCGTCTGTGGCAACAAGCGTTGCAGTTGACCATTGATGGCAGGTTACCGCTGGAACGTTTGCGCACTCATGTGTTCCCCATGGATCGTGCCCAGGAAGCGTTTGAGTTGCGCGCGGACTCCGACGCTCATTCCATCCACGTTGTGCTGGTTAACAAGTGGGTGGATAACGCTTAGCTTGTTCATGCGCCGACAGCGCGCATGCTTCGACAGCGCTCGGCATGACAATGTTGACTATTCTACAGCAATGTTCCCGCGATGCATTGCTCTCTACACCACAAACTTCTGCATGAGGTCCCGGACGTTCATGTTCTCGCAGGCGAAAATAGTATCCTTGATCTCACGCTGACGGTCGGCAGACAGCAACGAGTCGGACAAGGCGTTGAACTTGGCCGTCAGATCGTCCATGGTCATCGGCTCGCGCGGGTCTCCCTTGGGATATTCCAGATACTCCGAGAATTCTTTGCCGTCGGTCGTTTTCACCACCACTTTCGAAGGTTGCTTGGCCGGGAACATCTTTTCGAACTCTTCTGACGCCACCCCTTTGATCTTGTCGATCACCGACCAGATGCGTTCGTCTTTGAGTTTCTCGTCGGAGAACGAATTGGTGGTGATCTGATGGTCGACCAGCGCCGCAGCGATACAGTATGGTAGCGAATGGTCGGCGGTCTCGCGCGACTCCGGGCGATACTTATGCGGATCGAAGAGGATATCGCAGGCGCGAGCAATAGATGTAATGGTCACTTCTTCAATCTGGTCATACGAAATATTATTGCCGCGCACAACATTCAAGGTCGCGGAAAGATGGGTGTGAGTCAGCGCCTCGGTCGGGAATGCCTTCATGGAACATTCGAGAATCTTGTAAGACTCGCCCAGCCCAGCCAGCAGTTGGTCGTTATCCCAGTCGGGTCCGAAAACATCCATGAAACCTTCCTTGCCTTCGAAGACAGCTTCGGTGCCTGAGTATCCTCTTTGTGCCATCAGGGCAGCGAATACACCGGACTGCACGGCCATCGGGTCGACTGTGTTCTTCATCATGGTCAACTTGCCCGCAGTCGGACAACCGATGGTATGATTGTGGGAGCCGTTGATGCCGATGGCCATCACCATCTGATCTTCAGTGAGACCCAACAATCTCCCCGCGACAACGGGTGACACAAACTGGGTGAGCGTGGCGTGGTGCCATTTACGTTCACGCACGCCCGGCACTGCAAACAAGCACATACGTTGTTCGAACTCGTAGGCGAGCACGATAGCAACGATAACTTCGTGCATGGAAGCATCGACCATCTCGCCGACCGCCAGTGCGGCCGGTATCAAGTCCGACGGATGCGAAGGGTCTTCTTTCCAATAAATGTCGTTGAAATCGAGCGCGCGCACCATCAGGGAATTCACCAATGTGGCATTCACCGCCGGCATCTTGTCACCAAAGGCCAGGAGGCAAGCCTCTTTCTTTCCACCCATGCCGCTGTAAATGTCGCGGAGGATGTTGACGTCTTTGGTGTGGTAGCCGCCGTAGGCGCAGCCGACCGAATCGTACAGGTATCTTTTTACTTCGTTGATGACTTCCGCAGGCAGGTCTTCGTATTTGAGGCCGAGTGCAAACTCTGCTATCTGTCTTGAGATTGATTTGTCCATTCTGTTTCTGTCCTTATCTACTTGTTGCTGATCTTCTCTATCCCGTCATGCCAGTCGGAGTCGCGGCACAATGGTAGTCCATTCATCTGTCACCCCCTCGCAGGCGGGGGTCCATCTTTTGCTTCACGCTTCGATTCCGCTCAGGGTGACAGGCCGGCGCGTTGCGCAAAAAAGTGATTTATTACCTACAATCTCTCCTTCACCCACGCTTCCAGCCCACCGGCGACGATCAACTCCTGGGCGGCCGCGCCGAGCGGTGCCAGTTTGTACTGCTTCCCATCGGCGGTAAGCTTGGCTGAAGCGAAGTCGATTGCGGCTTTGATACCGGTAGCGACCGTAAGCTTGTCGGTGCCGCACTTGTTTCTCAAATCGCGCACCAGCTCCGGCGCTTCGATAGCCAGGAAGCCGTTGTTGATGGCGTTGCGTTTGTATGTTTCGCTGAACGAACCGGCCAACACCAGTCGGATACCTCGGTATTTCAGAGCTGTCGCAGCCTGCTCGCGCGAACTGCCGGTGCCGAAATTAAACCCACCCACCAGAATGTCACCCTCTTTGGCCAGTTTGCCGAATTCCGGATCATAGTTTTCCATCGCGACTTCTGCCTGCTGCTGAGGTGTGAAATCGTCGATGTAGGTATACTTGCCGGGATAGATGCCGTCGGTGTTAAGGTTATCCTGAAAACAGGCGATCATGTCGCCGTCAATTGTGACCGGGAAACCGTCGACAATCGAAACCGCTGCCGAACCGGTAGCCGGTTTTTCATTGGTGCGTATGTCAGCTATTGGACCGGTGTTTTCAAACTCAGCAGGCGCGTCAATGTATCCTGCGATAGCCGAGGCAGCCACAACCGAAGGTGACGCCAGATAGGCTTCGGCATGCTTGGAACCCATGCGTCCCCTGAAATTGCGATTAGTGGCCGAGATACCTGTCTCACCATCTTCGAGCAAGCCTACACCAAGACCAATACAGGGGCCGCATCCCGGCGACAGCGCTATAGCGCCGGCTTCCACAAGGGCCTGCCAGTCACCACGTCCTTCGCTTTCGGCCTGCACCTCGCTTGATGCCGCCGCTATGTAAAACTTCACACCCTCGGCCACATGTTTTCCGCGCACCGCCTCGGCCGCCTGAGCGAGATCGTCTACCCGACTGTTGACACACGAGACAAGGTAGGCCTTCTGAATTGCAACGCGGCGCGCGCGCATCTCGTTGATCGGTGTCATCGTCTTCACATTGTGCGGCCCCGAAACGTGTGGTACCACAGACTCAAGATCGAACGAAAGATGTTTGGCGTATGTCGCATCATTATCGGGAGCCAAAACATTCCGCTTCAATTGATCCAGTCGCCGACTGTTCAAACGTGCGTTTTCTTCATCGCCGTCGGCATCCGACGGCACCCCGGCCGGTCCGCGTCGGGCGAGATGCGATGTCCGTTGGGCAAGCCAGTCGAGAGTAACTTCGTCGACCGGAAAGAGTCCCACCAAAGCGCCCCACTCGGTGGTCATGTTGGCGATGGTCAAGCGCTCATCGAGAGACAGAGAGGCGATGCCGCCGCCGGAGAATTCTATGGCGTGGTTGAGAACTTCGTCTGAGTTGAAGAAACCGCACAGCGTAATGATAACGTCCTTCCCGGTAACACCCTGTTTGAGCCTGCCGTGCAGTTCGCATTTGGCTACCGGGGGCACTTGCCACCAGGTGCGACCGGTGGCCCAAATAGCGGCGGCGTCGGTACGCACTATCGGCGTGCCGAGACACCCAAGTCCTCCGTACATATTCGAATGACTGTCCGAAGCCACCACCATCGTCTGAGGCCAGGCATAACCTTCCTCGCACATGATCTGATGTCCGATACCACGACCGGCCGGATAAAAGTCCACACCCATCTCATGCGCGAACGATTCGATCTTTTTATACTTGGCTATGTTGGCTTCGCTTGTGTCCTGCACGTTGTGGTCAAGGGCATAGACCGGCTGGCGCGGGTTGGCGATTTTCGTGGCACCGATACTTTTGAATTTCGGAATCACAGCGCCCGTGTTATCGTGGGTCAGGATGTGCTCAGGACGAATCGACAGGTAGTCACCGCTGTGAACGACGTGTCCATCCGATAGATCCACGGCAAATCGTTGAGCGATCTTTTCGACCAGGTTTTGCGCAAGCATGATGGACCCTATTTCACCAGTTCGAAATCTATGAAGTCGGCGTGATGGAAGATAATGCTCTCGGGTGATCGTTTTTCGCCGACCCCTTCTTTGGAGTGCGTCGCGATCACATGCATCACTTCCGACGGCAGACCATGTTTGAAAGCCAGACCGACCCCGGAGAAGGGATGACGAATATGTCGACCATACTCTGATTTCCTGGGTTGATCATCGACGATTTCAAATTCCAACAGTTTACCCACGTCGGCCAACAAGGCGCCGGCGATCAGGTAGTCACGGTTCACCATGGTTGCGTTGGAACCATGTACCTTGGTGAGCACATCATTGCATGCGATGCACATTTGGCATACGGCTCTGACGTGATCGATAAAAGTGATTTTCACGTTTTCGGCCAAAAGGGTGAAGGGGATGTTTCGCAACAACTCTTCACTCCAGCCCCGAAACTGGATAGCGTCATTCCAGCAGGTAATCACTTGTTCTTTCAGTTTTCCATCTTTGATCTCATCGACTTCCGGTAGCAGTCTTAGCACCAGATCACTCATAACAACCTCACTCGCTAACAGTTCTTTTCTCTCGTGCGTGGTGTACGTTCTCGTGCACCACGTCAATCCCGGGGCAACCCGAGAAAACCACCTTCACACGACCGGTCGTCCTGAAAACGGAGTCGCGCAGGGGATGCTAATAATATCAGCCGAGGGGCTGGAAATCAAACGGATTCTGCTGTTTTGTGTTGGCGGAATTCCAGTAAAAAAGCCACTCCCAATTCAGGGAGTGGCCGAAGAAAACTGTCTGAAACCAGCCGAGCCGACTAACTATCGATCGAACATGTAATCGATTAGTATCAATAAGTCAGAAATGTCCAGGAACCCGCTTTTATCCATATCCGCACCGGCCAGGATCATCGGTGCCGGTCCGGATTGGAACTGGTAGTCGATCAGGTAGATCAAGTCGGCAATATCGATCTGACCATCCAGGTTGACATCCCCCACCAAAAGTCCAATCAGACGGACCAACCCGGTCTCGGTGAAGTCACCACCGTCTGTGAACTGACCGGAAACCGTGTAAGGCGTCAGAGTGGTGTCATACAACGGCATGTTGTTCTCGATAAAATCCCCGATCGGTTCGGTAATCTGCAACACTTCGCCGACGAATCCAGGGAAGGTCGGGATAACTTCTGTGCCGGTGGGGATCAGTGTTCCGTTTATCACGACCGAAGCAGGGTCCACATCGAAAGCGCTGTGGCCATCGGTGAAATTTCCCAGGTAGAACAGCGCCGATATCGGATCGACCCGGTAGGCGTCCACCATGCGCATGGGATCGGGGCGCGCAATCGTCGTGTAGTCAGCCACGCCGACCTGCAATTGGACGGCCACGTCGCAAGTGTCGCCGCCGCAACTGTTACTGGCTGTCACCGTGAATCGGTAACGACCCGTGGTATCCGCATGGAAGCAAAGCTGCCCCTCCTCCCAAAAACCACCACCCACAACACCGATTCCGGTAGCATTGCTGATCGGCAGATCGACACACACCAGACCGGCATCCTCAATAAACACGGCCAGGTCGCCGCCCGGGCAGTCGATAGCCGGCGGCTCGATAATTGTCATGTCCAGCAGTACATGGCAGGAGTCAACTCCGCATTCGGTTTGGGCGATAATCGCGATGTCAAGCGGTCCGGAACCTTCTATCGGGACACAGACCTGACCCAACTCCGGCACCCATGAACCTATCGGTAACACTGTGACGTTGGCTGTATCCGGACTGATCTCGACCGGGAAACAGTATACCTGAGTACCGCAGATAGTATCGATGACAGACTCCGGGCATTCTACTACAGCCGGTTCACCCTCAATCACCATTATCAGCGAATTGTTGGTGTCGGCATCGCCGCAGGCATCGATGGCGATTATCGTCAGGTCGAACAATCCGGCCGTATCCGGCACGAAACAGTAATTGATTCCGTCAACATAACCGGGAATGCTGAAGATGGTATCTATCACCTCGGCCTCGCTACTTTCGACATGGAACACAGTACAGAGTGGCGCCCCCAGATCACAGACCACAACCGAGTATTGGGCTCCGGACATTCCGACCAACGGATGGAAATTCACGTGCGGGGTGACCGAGAAAGTACAGGAGTCAACTGCTTCCCCTGAGCCAGCAACCAACGTGATTTCCATAGTCGCCTGCGAGTCTTCAATGCCCAAGTCCAGACAGACCTGGCCGTTTTCGATATAGGCCGGCTCACTGGCGGTTACCCAATCGGCGTTGGCAACTTCAAACGGAAAACAGACAGTACCCGGATCGCACAGGAAGACACTCGTGTCGCCCGGGCAGGTTATCTCGGGGTTACTGGCCGCTTCACCGACCGTGTAACAGTGCGGTCCGTCCCATCCCGGGAAGACATCCGGCCCCGCCCATTTCCAAACACCGGATGGCGGATAGTAAGCCGAGTCCAGACAGATTTCACCTCCGTTGTAGGCAGCGTCGATGGGTCCGATTTGAATTGTGTAAGCTACGTCGTCGAACCCGGCCGGCAACCCGGTGGAAAAGAACTTGAAACCACCAAATCCAACCGTATCCTCACCCATGCCGTCGGCGCTGAAGTAGCTGATAAAGAAGCCGCCGTCAAACTGCGCTTTGCCCAGCGTTCCGGTGGTATCTCCAACCGTACCACCCCATTGGGCGCCGGTCGATGATGATACCACGAAGCCGTTGGTGGCGCCGCCGTGGCTGTCGTTATCGCTGGTTACACGGATATAGAATGTCACCGGGACACCCATTTCGAGTCCGCCGCCGGCATTGAGTCCATCGACATGGTCAAGTGATAGTGACTGTCCCCAAGCCATGCCACCCGACAGTAATGTCATCAAGGCGGCCAGCAAAAGTGCCCTTGTCTTCATTTTAGGTCCCTCCTGGGATCTTCTCGTGTGACTCTTTCTGTTTTCATCGAGCGTACTGGTCGTAGTAAATGTGAACGCCCAAAGTAGTATCTTCACCTACAATATAGCTTAGAACCCGAGTATGTCAAGCGGCACAGAAAACCGGGATAAGGATTGCCTTTTAGCCAAAAATCGTTACCATGGGAGCCTATGTACAACGAAACGGTGATGAAACACTTTGCAAATCCTCGCAACACCGGCGAGATCGACGAAGCTGACGGCGTCGGCACGGTCGGTAATCCCAACTGCGGCGACATGATGAAGCTCTACATAAGAGTTGTCGACGGACGTCTCGTAGAGGTGAAGTACAAGACCTTCGGGTGCGCTGCCGCTATTGCCAGCAGTTCGGTGGCCAGTGAACTGGTCAAAGGAAAGAGCCTGGAGCAAGCTTTGTCGGTCAAAGCCGAGGACATAGTCGATTTATTGGACGGTCTGCCGGATGAGAAAGTTGCCTGCTCGGTGATCGCGCCGGATGCTATCCGTGCTGCCGTGGAAGACTATCGTAAGAAAGCTGCGGGCAATTCACCGACATAAGCAATCTTGTAGGTCAAGTCTCTCTTTTCTTGGAGGCCTGACACAATTGTCAGGACCACAAGAGTTCTGATTTCCCTCAGTAGAGCGGATGGATTCCCGCTTTCGCGGGAATGACATAACACAGAACTCTTTTGTAGGGCAGGTCTGTCCTCAGACCTGCCGATAGTGGCGGGTTCGAAGATGTACCTGCCAAACTTCGGTAGCCCACCCATAGGCCTTGCGGCGGGTGGGTTAATTCTGACCGTGCAGCCTTCAAGTCTGTCATGCCGGACTTGATCCGGCATCCATATTTCCCTGTGCTGTCATGCGAACCCGCGTGACAGCTCTTGTAGGTAAGGCTCCGTAGTAAACCCGTCCCAAACAGGGTTTGAGACGGCCACCCGACGAGACTAAGTTCATGCTTCGACTCCGCTCAGCATGAGGTTGTGTCAGGACTACGAGGGTCCTGACCTACCACGGTCCTTACTGCCTGACAAACAGCCCCTCTTCGTATTGGTGGACAATCGCGAAACCCAACTTCTCATAGCATTTTATGGCGGCCATGTTGTCGGCCTTAACGTTTAGGCAAACGCATCCACGCCTTTCCGCTACCAGTTCAGACACCAGGTGCGCTGTCATCAAGGTCCCCAGGCCGCGGCCACGATCAGCCGGCATCGTTGCAATGTTGCCCAATACCGCTATGTCGTACTCGACCGAATAGACATGCAAGCCGGCGGCGGCCAACAACTGGTTGTTTTCGAAGTAGCCGAAACACTTTCCGGTGTCAAGCATGCGTTGATCGAAATAGCTGTCCGGGTATGCCTCAGCGTAGAACGATTGTAGCATCGACAGATGCGACCGGTCGAAGCGGTCAACAGCATCGGAGCGTGGATCATTGGGCGGTGGTGTGTAGTCTTTCAATTGCATCTTGAGATGCGGTCCGAACGCTTGAATCTCAAACGCTTGGGCCAACAGTTTGCGTTGTGCCTTTTGAAAATGACAGAAGAACCTACCCGGAAGGTCTGCGATTGAAGCCTCGACAAGAGAATTAAATTCGTTTGACACACCGAAAGCGAGCACGGTTGGTGTCGATGGACCTTTGTAGATCAGTAGCGCTTCGTCGATTACGCCGTCGTCGGTTTGATATACCAACCATTGACATTTTGGGAAGAAGAAATCGTCCAGGTCACCTATATGATAGGCATACAGCACCGGGTCCTTGCGGAAGTGTTGCTCCAAGGCGGCTTTGTCGGTACTTGTGGAGATCATGGTGATAAATCACCCATAAATGGGTTCCTAGCGCTTCGCGCCTTCCCAACCTCAGCCTGAGCGGAGTCGAAGGGCCTGTCATTCCCGCGCAGGCGGAAGTGACAGACGGGTGTATCCCCCTACCGCTTGTACCCAATCTTCTTGAGGAATTCGACGCGCTCGGCTTTGTCATCATCGGTCTCGATACCCAACGGAGTCTCGCCGTCGATGACACCAAGCACACCACGACCCTGATTGGTTTCGGCAATCAGCACCTGAAGCGGATTGGCCGTCGCACAAAAGATGCGACAGACCTCGGGCACCGCTTTGACCCGGTTGAGCACGTTGATCGGGAAACCATCGCGCAGATAGATGAAAAAAGTATGCCCGCAGGCAACATCGAAAGCAGCCGATGATGCCATTTCGATCAATTCGGGATTGTTACCGTCGGTGCGGATCAAGCGTTTCATCGAAGCTTCACAAAAAGCAATCCCGAATTTGAGCGACATCGACGACGACACCAGCGCCTCATATAGATCCTCGACCGTCTTAATAAAATGCGACATGCCGAAGATCACGTTTGCATCGGCAGGGATTTCCACCTGCACGATTTTGGTCTTGTAATCAGTTTCAATCCTGGCCATCATTATCCTCGAAAATAGCGCTGTCGAATCCTGAATTTATCTGCCCATTGGTGTAGTACTCGGTGCCGGAGAATTTCACTCCGATTAGGAACATGGCTTTGCCTCGTCCATTGATGTCGAACTGTCGCGGGAGCCAGTGCCCCTCCGGGGTGGGTCCGAACTTGATCGACATATCCAACTGCTTCATTTTGAACATCAGGTTGCTGGTCAGTTTGGCCGGTGTGAAGTCTACCCGCACCAGATGAAAAGATTCGGAGTCAAAATAGTAGTCACCGTTTATTCGCGTGGCATCTTTTTCTTTGCAACTGATTTGAAAGTGATGACACGACCTGCCCTCGACCAGATCGCCCGGCACACCCACGTACACGATGTCGTAGAAATCCCGTTCGCCCTCATGAAATGGTGTCAAAAGCTGCCAGGAGACATCTTTGGATTTGCGTTTGATCTTTTTCGACAACCGTTCAGCAGCCTCTTTCCTGGTCTCTTCATCGTCTTGCAGTTCCCCCTCTTTGTAAAACTGCAGATACTGGTCGTGCATCAGCGTAGTATCCGGCAGGTACTTGATGTAAATCTTTTTGACAATTCGGACCTTCTGTTCAAACTCCCCTTCGTCGTTGGTTTCCCCTTCGACATACTCTCCGTCAAGGATCAGGTCGTTGATCTGCTCGGCCTGTTGAGCATCGATCATCAGAATAGTCTCGATCAAGGCGTGGGGGTCTATCGCCTCTGTCTGAGACGTGATCGACGCCTGAGCGAGGCCGGCCAAAAGGAGACATGAGGACATTAGCGACGTGATTTTCATACTCAACCTTCCTGAATGACTATCTTTTGAATAAGGTCACCGCGCACGATTTGGTCGACCACTTCCATACCAGCGGTCACCTGGCCAAAAACGGTGTAGCGCGCTTCCAGGCGCGGTTGGGGTGACAGCGTTATGAAAAACTGTGAGCCGCCGGTATCCTGGCCGGAGGTGGCAATACCCACGGTGCCGCGCTGGTACGGCTCGCCGGAGTATTCGCATCGTATCTGCCATGGCGGACCACCCCAGCCGTCCCCGCGCGGGTCGCCGCCCTGCACGACAAAGCCGGGCACCACACGATGAAAGACCAGGCCGTCGTAAAGCCCGCTCTTGGCCAGTTCGATGAAGTTCAAGACGGTGAGCGGCGCTACGTCGTAGAACAGTTCCAGTTCAACATCACCTTTGCTGGTGCCGATAACGGCATACGGATTAGGCTGGTACTTTTTGAAACCTTCGTGAATAGCGTCGATCTCTATGCGGGCCGGGGCCGGAGGGACTATACCAAATCGATCCTCCCCCAGCACATCCTTGTAGACAATGGCCGCCTCCCGCCTGACGATGTACTCCGAGTCCATCAGGGAGTTCATCAGTATCAATGTGGCGTCGGCGTTCTCTGTCTCTTGATCGAGAAAGGCGCGAGCCACCTGCACCAGCGACCGGCGCAGATCAATCTCCAACACCGAGGCAGTCGCCATCATACCACTCAACTGAGGCAGATAGGATGAAAGCCGCGCGGACTGTATATGATCAACGGCCAAAGTTTGCAGCACCCAGTCCGGATCGGCCAGCGCTTTCTTAATATAATAGTCCTGGTTGTTCTTATCGATCTTGAGCAGGCCTGCAAAAGCCGCCGCCCGCACCCAGGGATCATCGTCGTTAAACAGCCCGGCCAGTCTCGGGATGACATTTTTCCTGGCTATCAAGGCATATCCTTCGGCTGCGGATTTTCGCAAAAACGGGTCCGGTTCGGCGGCCAGCGAATCGAGCAGGTTGACCGCTTTGTCTTTAACCCGCGAGGCCAGGTAGACTGCGGCCGCCGCCGTCACATTGGCCGGCTGGACGGTTTCCAACAATTCCCAGGTTGTCTGCACGGCTTCGTTGTTTTCCTGCAACCTGAGACCGTCCATGAGAGAGCCCATCAGCTTTTCATCCCAGCCGGACTCGACCCGTTTGGCCAGTTGATCTTTTGCTTTTTTGTCTTTGCTGCGGCTAAGTTCATTGACTGCCTCGGCCACCACGTTGGGATCAGAGTCATTGAGCGACATTTGCAACAGATGGAGCACCTTGGACGACCCCGAGCGGCCCAGACCTCGCACGCAGGTTTGCCGCACGAACGGATCGGTGTCGGCCAGATTGTCGACAAACAAATCATTTGCCTGGGCAATCTCCATCCGGGCCAACGCATAGAGTCCAGCAGCGCGCACCAAATCGTCGCTTTCACTCTTAAGATGTTTTATCAACAGCGGCGCCTGTGCTTTGGCCTTGGCGTTCAAGAGTGCATAGCAGATGGCTTCGCGCACATCCGGCGAGGGATGGTCCAGGAATTCCGCCAACCGTTCGGTGACGCCAGTTGTGCTGCTGTCGACCAACCGACCAACTGATGCAATCACTTTGGCCGCGGCCGATGACGGCAGATCAAGGGCAACATCCAGAAGTCGACCGGCGTACTGCGACTGGTGGGTAAGTCCCATGGCCAGCCCGGCCGTTCCGGCCAGATCGATGGACTCATCGGAGATCATGCCGAAAAGCAGATCGGCTGCTTTCTGACCACCGATCCGCCCCAAAGCCATGGCTGCGCGCGCGCGGACTTCCGGCGACGGATCATCAAGATAGCCCTTAAGCTTGTCCGATACCACCCGACGGTCTTCATCGTGAACTATCTCGGCCATTCGTTCGTTGACACTGCGCTCGCGGAATTGGTCGTACAGATAGTAGGCGGCCGCGGCAAACAGGGCAACAACGATTAGAATCGCCAGTTTTTTCAGCAAGTTCTTCATCGGCGAAAAATCTACCCACTGCCGACAAGGCCGTCAATGTTTAATCTGAAATACATGTGGGCGACAAGTGGAATCCACTCGTGGCCGTCCTCGACTGCCCATGCTCCTACTGCTTTCTGCATGACGTCTCCACGGCGCACGAGGACGTACACCACGCACTGAATATGAGCAGTAATTTCCTGTCTTGCGAGCCGTTCTATTGGCCGTTCAACAGTCGTTCGGCAAGTAGGTGCAGGAATAGACCGACATCGGTTACAATACCGATGGTCTGAAGAGAACCACGATCCTTGAGCTTGGTCACGACCGAAGGATTAATATCGACACAGACTGTGAGCACCCGCGCCGGAAGCATGTTGCCCACCGCTATCGAGTGCAGCATCGAGGACAACATCAGGACCACGTCGACTCCTTCGAGCAGTTTTGAATGGTGTTCCTGAGCCTGATTCATGTCGGTGATAGTGTCCGGCAACGGGCCGTCATCTCGTAGCGACCCGGCCAGCGAGAATGGCAGGTTGGCTTTCACCGTTTCGTACATGATACCTGATGTGAGTGAACCTTCAGCCACCAGCCCGGCAATCGATCCGGCCCGCCGGACTTCGTTGATCGCGCGCAGATGGTTGCGGTGGCCCATCTCGACCGGACGGCCGCTTGTGAGATCAATACCCAACGACGTCCCCAGCAGCGCAGCTTCGATATCGTGCACGGCCAGCGCATTACCGGCCAGAATGGTATGTACATGACCATGTTTGATCAAGCGGGCCAGATCGGGCGCACCGCCGGTGTGCACGACCACCGGTCCGGCCACCACGGCCACTCGCTTGCTGTCCTCACCGATTGTCTGGGCCACCCGGTCGACCGCCAAACGCACCTTGCGCTCAGACGAGACTTCGCCGGACATGAATCCAAAATCGTCGCGGTCGCGGCGCGCGAACTCAGGCTTGACTTTGATACCCGACAAGCCAAGAACGATCTTCTCACCCTTTTTGACATCGCGAAACTTCTTCACCGTCGCGTAGTCGTTGTCTACTACGATGACGCCGTCCATGCGTAGCTCTTGTACGGACAGCCATTTGCCGCCCAGGTGGATTTCTGTTTCCTGATTGGTGGTGCTGTAAAACTCCGGCGGCACGACACCATCGGCGGGCGCCGGGCTGAGTCGGATTTCTTTTTCTTCATCGACCACACAGCCGAGCGCCGACAGTTTGAGCAGGATTTTATTCATGGCCACCGCGTCCGGGGCGGCGACTTTAAGACAGGCCTGTGAGAACTCGTCGTTGTTGCGTCCGATCTCGAACTTGAGCATCTCGAACTGACCGTTGTCGGAAATGATCGTATCGAATATTCGACGCATCAATCCGGAATCGATCAAATGACCTTCGGTGGTGACGATTTTCTCTATCCTTTTCGGCATACAGTTGTTATCGGACAATGTCGGTTGGTTTTTACTGCCCCCAGCCCAACCGATATGCACTATGTACAGCCCTGGTTTTGAAGAAAACTCAGCGCCAACGCTTTAGTACCCAACCAAATTCATAGTTGCGTTGTTGCGTATTGATTATGTTCCTGATCAGGCGAGGAGTTCCTCTTGAACTCAGGGGATGATGGAGTCAGAGAAAGCAAAACCAATCAGAGGTTACTGAAATGAAGCACGAAATCAAACTTCCCCGTGGCTACGACCCGAAAACGCAGACAAAAGTTGGCCTATTCGCCGCCCAATTGGACGATCAACTGAAGCGACTGAAGAACAACGTAAAGGGACTCACCATCAAACAACTGGAATGGCAGCAGAAGCCGGGAATGAATACCATAGGCATGTTACTGGCGCACCTGGCCCTGGTGGAAGTATGGTGGATCAGGATAGCTCCCAAAGGCATTCCCTGGCAGCCCGACGGCAAGAAGTTGATTCAGAAAGCCTGTGGTTTCGAAGACGACGGATTGCCAATGCCGCCCAGTGGTCGACACTCGAAGTACTTGAAGGGATACTCCCTCGAAAGATACCTGAAAATCCTGGCCAAAGTGCGGCGATCTATTCACCGTGAAATGAAGGTTTGGCGTGACCGTGATCTTGACAAGTTGTATGCCTTGGGCAGCAGGCGAATCTCCCGGATGTGGACGCTGTACCACGTGCTCGAACATTTCGCTGCCCACTTTGGCCAGGTACTGATGCTCAAGCACCTCATGCGCGACGCCGGCGTACTGCCTCCTGCAAAGAAGAAGAAATAGACTCATAGGTCAGAAGTCGGTGGGTGGCCGACAGCTTGCTGTGGGATGACCGCAGAAAGCCACCACCTCATGCCGAGCGGTGTCGAGGCATGAACTAGTGGTAGACGCAAATCCGCCCGGACTCTCAGTGGTGTTGGGCGACCCCGCCCGACACCTGCCGAATGCCGAGCGCAGACTTCTCTTCGTCCCCTCTTGAGAGGGGTGGCCCCGCTTCGGCGGGGGCGGGGTGTGTTCTTTCGCGGCAGATGTGGACATCTGCCGCGCACTTGGCCGGGTGGCCCACAGCTTGCTGTGGGAACTGTTGGCAGCCACACCACATCCTGGACCTTCAATTCGCATTGGAGAATTAGTTTTCCCTGCGTATATTAAAGCAGTGGTCATCGATAACACCAAAAACGAAACCGAAAAAGCCATACTGGTCGGTCGCGCCCCGGATTCCCGGCAACGGGCTGAAGTCGAAGCTTCGCTTGAGGAGCTGGCCCGGCTCACTTATACCGCCGGGGCCAAGATCGTAGCCAAACGTATCCAAACCCGGCCACGCCCGGACCCGGCCATGTTCATCGGCAAGGGTCTGGTGCAACAGTTGAAAGAACAACTTGAGTCCGATGGTGCCAACTGTGTCATTTTCGATGACACCCTCAGCCCGGCTCAGCAGCGCAACCTCGAAAAAGCGCTGGATGCAAAGGTGATCGACCGTCCGATTTTGATTCTGGATATTTTCGCCAATCAGGCCCGCACCCGGGCCGCTCGTTTGCAAGTGGAGTTGGCCCAGCTTGAGTACACGCTGCCACGGTTGACCGGCGCATGGGTTCATTTCTCGCGCCAGTACGGCCAGATCGGCTCCAAGGGACCGGGTGAAACGCAGCTGGAAATCGACCGTCGGCAGGTTCGCACAAAAATCGCCCACCTAAAAGGACTGCTTAAGAAACTCGACAAACAACGTTCGACCCAGCGCAAACAACGCCAGAAGATGTTCAAAATCGCTATGGTCGGTTATACCAACGCCGGTAAATCGACCCTGTTCAACCTGCTGACCCGGGGCGGTGTGACCACGGCCGACCGGCTCTTCACCACCCTGGATTCAACAACTCGGCAGATGGTCAGCCGACATCCAATCAACGTAGTTATCTCAGACACGGTCGGTTTTATCAAAAAACTCCCGCATCAATTGGTAGAATCGTTCAAATCGACCCTTGAAGAGGTCAGTCTGGCCGACCTTTTGATACATGTAGTCGATTGCTCCGCCGTAGACTTTGAGCAACGCTTCCAACAGACACGCCAGGTGCTGGCTGACATTCAGGCTGAAAGGGTCCCTTACCTGTTGGTGTACAACAAGATCGACCTTAATTCGGAGTTTGTACCGCCAACTGCCGATGCTACCACCAGCTTTCTGGTTTCAGCTTCCAAGAAAGTGGGGATTGCCGCTCTACAAACGGAATTGATCGCCCGCTCCCAGCACGGCCCCAGGAAAAACGACCGCCAGAGCTAAGTTTTCGCGCCTTTTCTGCCGATTATATTCAAAAGAGCAACTGGGAAGAAGTATGACCAAGTCTATTTTGATCGTTGACGACAACCCCAACATGTCCTCGCTCCTATCGGAAATGCTCGAAGTTTTCGATTATGAGTCGGTCAGAGCAGCCAACGGCAGCGACGCTCTGGAACAACTGGCCGATGGTGAGTTTTCGTTGGTAATCACCGACATGCGCATGCCGAAAATGACCGGTATGGAACTCTTGCGTGAGGTCAAAGAGAGGTTCCCCAAAATCCCCGTGGTGCTCATTTCCGGCTACTCAGTCGGAGACATGGAGACCGAAGAGTCCACCGCCAAACCGGACGGCTTTCTGGCCAAACCGTTCATGATGTCCGACATTGAAAAATTGCTGAATAGTCTTCTGTAAGCAAAAAACTCTTTCCGCCTTTTCACATTTTCCTTATCAAGAACTCTGATCTGTGCGTTTGTCTCTTTGAGACTTCAGTTAATTGCACAAGGATTTTAGTTATGCAGCAAATATTGAAGATGTCGCATCTGTTCAGCGAATTGGAGGATCGTTCGTTGAATGAAATCGCCTCCGCCTCAAGCCTGAAATCCTGCGACCCCGGAGACACGTTTTTTTTCGAGGGTGATCCGGTTCATTCGTTTTTCATTGTTGGTTCCGGTCGGGTAAAAGTGTTCAAGCTTTCACCGGACGGCAAAGAACAAATCCTGATGGTGGCCGAACCGGGGGACAGCTTTGCCGAAGCTGCGATGTTTGCCGGGGGGCGGTATCCAGCTTCGGCCACGGCCCTGGAACGATCTGAGGTACTGGTGGTGAACCGCGAACGGTTTGTCGGCATTCTTCAGCGAGAGCCCGGCCTGGCACTCAACATGATCGCACGACTGTCTGAGCTGCTCAGAAGCCTGACCAAGCTGGTCGAGGGTCTTTCTTTGACCGATGTTACCACCCGACTGGCCAAACATCTCCTGGACCTGATTCCCGACACGGACAGTAATGAAGCGACGGTGACTTTGAACGAAAAGAAAACGATACTGGCTTCCAAGCTGGGTACTATCCCCGAAACGCTGTCGCGTTCTTTGGCGCGGCTTTCCCGCGAGAAGATAATTGCAGTCGAAGGCGCTACTATTCGCATTCTCGACCGCCAGCGTTTGCAGCAGCTGGTCGAAGGCAACTCAACCGGCGTCCACCCATAAATGGCCCATAAAAGGGCTTTATTCGCTTCGCACCTGTTCATGTCATGCCGAGCGGAGTCGAGGCATGGGTGGTGTCGCGGCATGGGTGGTGTCGCGGCGACCTCGCCCGACACAGGTACCCCACCTAGAGCCTTGCGGCAGGTGAGTTTTTTACCGAAGACCCCACCAAAACCTCGGTGCATGTCATTCCGGCGAAGGCCGGAATCCAGGTCTGTATTCCAAGACTGGATGCTGGCCTACGCCAGCATGACGTGGGCAAAGGCGTAGCGCTTGAAACCCATTTATGGGCGATTTATCACCGCTAAGTAGATTGTGGGGGAGGTTTTGCAACTGCTGCGGCCGAGTGGCCCCGTTGCAAATGGTCCAGCTGTTTCTTGAGACGACCCTCCAAATCAATGATATAGGTGTCGTCGTGGTATACGGTGGTTTTGAATTTGGTCAACTCCTGAAGCTCGGCGATAACCGATGTGATAGTGTTGACACCCTCAACGATCGTGCTCATGGCACCGGCCGCCTCACCGTTGGGATCACCGATTTCATCGCTTTTAATCTTCAACTCAATTAGTTGCGCCCGCCCGAGAATGGTGGCCGAAGCGTTGTTGATATAATGATTGAAGGTGGCCGTGATCGTCTTGAGCGCTTCCAGGGTGGCTTTCTCCATCTGGGCACGAGCTACTTCCTGTTGCATCCGCCGGTTCTCGCTGAGCAGATTTTCTACCGAGAGATAGTGTGAGTAGATAATCCGATTTGCCTCTATCAGCAACTCTTCGGGCGATCCGATTTCGATTTCAAGGAACTTTGCTTCCTCTATGAAAGCCGACAGCAGGTCTTCCTGTAATTGCACCAACCTGGGCGGCGCCAGTTCCAGAGCGGCGGATAGGGTCGACATACTCTCGGCATTCTCAGCCAGTTCCGGCCGTACTTTGGCGATCGTAAACCTGGAAACCAGATTGGCCAGCGAAACGATCTGTGCCGGACGCAACTCCGGATCGGTGCTCTCGGTTAATATCTGGCTATGATGATGTCCCACCGCCTCACATATCACCGCCGGCAGGCCCCATTGTTCCAACAAGAATTGACCGATCCGAGCATGGTTGGTGCCCCAGATATGCTCTTCCAATTCACTGATTGATTCACCGGCTTCGGCCTGTTTCCAGATACGCTGAAACTTGTCCGGGAACGATTTTTCCAGGATCAGTATGCCGATATCGTGCAGCAAACCGCAGATGAAGGCCTCCTCCGGGTAGGCATAACCGCTCTCACGGGCAATCATCCGAGCCGCCATAGCCACTTCCAGTGAGTGTCGCCAGAAACGCTGCCGATCCACCGAAACCTGCCACTGCCCCGACAGATCATAAATCGAACTGGACAAAGCCAGAGCGGAGATAGCCCGCGTGCCCAGAGTCATGGCTGCCTGAGTGACGGTGGTAATCTCGCGACCGGCGCCGTAATAGGGACTGTTGACAATACGCAGCAACTTGGCTGTCAGGGCCGGGTCCTTCACCAGCACGTCGGCCAGATCACGAGTGGAAGCGTTCTCGTCTTTGACAATCTTCAGCACTTCGGCCAGTGTCTGTGGCAGCGACGAGAGTTCTTTGTGGTCTTTCAGAATCTGTTCAAAGATATCATTGGTCATAGTAATCCGCCAGTAATCGTTCCTAATAGTTCTATCGGTAGGTAACGGAACCTATTGAGAGCTTTTGGCAGAAAAGAGCGTCGATCAGCCCTTTATCCTGGTCGTGAGCCGCTTGATTCGATGCTTCAAGCTATCCCGATGACTCTTGCCGTAGGGGCAGATGCGCTGCGCCATCTTGGCAAAGCGTAGAGCTTGGTGGTAATCCCGGGTGGAATGCTCGAAGTGTTTGGCCAGTTCCAGATTGGCCCAATATGCCTCGCGACTGTCACCGCCTGAGAGTGAGCGCCAAAGCGAAGCTGCCTGCTCTTTTTCACCGGCCCGCTTGAAAGCCTGAGCCTGGAACAAAGCCACGTCCGGCTGCGCAACACCCGGCTGGATCTCCTCGCGGCGACGACACAAATCGACCACCTTGTGGTGATATTTACGCCTTGAGTAAACTCGCGCCAGAGAATGCAAATCATCGGCTGAGTCAAGTGTGGAACCATCGCTGGCAAAAGCCTCTGCGACCATAACAGCAAGAAACCACAGGCTGACGATATCAAGCCGATTGTGCTCCAGCACACCGAGCAAACCGTCAAGCCGGCGCGTGCCAAGCCAGTCGAAATAGATCGACGGTATCAAGTAGCCGGGGACATCATCTTGGCGATAAAACTCAAACAGTTCACGCTCGACGTTGGTCAGCGAGCAATCTCCCAGCCGCCTGCGGAACAATCGTCGTGCTGCGTGCAAAAGATCGAGATGGTCGGCCATGGCCAGTTCACGAGCCACTCGATTGACAATCATGCGGCCCCGCAGAAGCGGCAGATCGAATGCGGCGCCGTTGTACGTAACCAGAGTTTTGTCGGACGAAAACTCTTCCTGCAGCGCTTCGAGCATAGCAGCCTCATCGGAGTAGTCAGGCATCAAGTATTGACGCACCTCGAAGCCGTTTTCGGTCACCGAGCCACATCCAACCAGGAAGGCAACCGCTCCACTACCGCCCAACCCGGTGGTCTCGGTGTCGACGAATAATAGCGAAGATACCTCCGCGCTGCCCGGTAGTTCTTTCATGGCAAAAGCAGAGCGGGCCAGCGAGCGGCCGAGTTGTTCGGTCGGCAACTGAAGCCGCCCATGACGATAGGCGCCGGAGTAGAATGTACGAACCAGACAGTAAGCACCGGCATGATTGGTTATCAGTTCACCGGCCAGGGCTTGCGCCAGTGTTTTGTAGTGCTCGGGGACGTTGGTGGTTGGCCGGTTCTTACTCTCGTCGGTTGTGATCAGTTTGTCAAGACGGCGCAGTTTCTTGTGCAGCTTGTTATCGTTCATGAGCGAGAGAACCGGTAGCGGAGATCATCTTTAGGCGAGCCAAACGATCCGGTTCGCGTTCGGCAAAGAACTCGCTCACTTTGGAGCCGTTGTCACCGGCGGCATGAGTCAGAGCCAGGACGGCGTGGGCGCGTCGGTCGGGGACCGCCGAGTGAGCCTGGGCCAGCAAAACAGCAACACACCTTGGTGTGCCTAACCGCCCGAGTATGCGACAGCTCAAGGAGCCCAACAATGGATCGGATGCATCGATGGAATCGGTCAACGCTTCGACTACTGCCGCCGTGTCCAGACTCAAAAGTGAATGTTCGGCGGATAGCCGGGCGCCATAGAAACCGTCTGAAAGCAGATGCACCAGTCTGGCGATACCTGAATTGGCGGCCAGCTTGCCTGCCGAGACAGCCGCTGCTTTGCGCACTTGTCCGATACTGTCGAGCAGCGCTTCCACCACCACCGAGGCGGCGGCCCGGTCACCGATTTTGCCCAAAGCTCCAATGGCCTGATCTCGCACCTGCCAGCGCGGATGATGTCGGACTTCAATCAGAGGCTGCACCGCGGCCGAATCGGCAATGTCCCCTAACGCCCAACAGACTCGCTGCACCACCAGTCCATCCGACAGGTTCAGTGCCTCCACCAACAGCGGCACGGCCGGGCTGCCGATTCGTTTGAGGACATGAATCACCGTCCACCGTTCGCGGGCCGATTTGGTGGTGAATTTGTCGATAAGGTGGGGCACCACCTCGACACCCATGGCGGCGATTGAATCCTTGGCCGGCTCGACCATATCTCTGAACTGGACTTCGCCTGATGATGCTATCATGAACAGAGAGTCAAACTTCTGCTGGACACTACCGGATGCTTGCGACTGAGTCACCATACCCAATAGTAACAGGCAGATGGTCGCCATGACTATCACATTTGAGCTTGTTGAGAAAGCCCTTGCCGCATGTTGCGGCGGGTCCTGCGCAGTCGCGTAAGCGAATTCGTGTGACCCGCAGCCACTTTGGGTCACGTTGCTCGTTGTCGGGTCACAACCACGCCTCCGGCGTGTCCAAGACCCGACACAACGGTTCGGGGGCACCGCACTTCTCACATATTGCCGTCTCATTGATCCCCCTCGCTGCTGTCGACCGGGTTCAACTCGATATCCATGCCGCCGCCCCACTTGGAATCGGTTCGCCAGTAGAAATCGTTGCGCCCGTTACCCAGGTACTGATCGGCGCCGCCAAGATCGATGAACAAGCCTATCGAGCCAAAGTCCCTGCGCGGGTTGCCATACCCTTGTGTATTAAGCGGATTCTTGACAAAATAGCGATCCTCCCCCTCGCTGTCGATCAGCAAGCCGACACCGTTGGCCGAGCCTGCCCCCTGCGAGAGGTCGTAGGCGGTGTAGGTATCGTTGCCGTGTCGGTCCAGAAGGATACCGGCGGCATAGTCGTGACCACAACCATGCATCAAACCCTTGCCGAAATAGGCATCGGAGCCGTAATCGTCGATCAAGATTCCCAGCGTCATGTGTGTGGCCGCTCCCTGGGCATACTGGAATGACTGGTAGTTGTCATTACCGGATGAATCGTATATGAACCCCAGCGACCACCAGTAGCTGGCCGCCTGCGCGAAAATATCGGAGTAGTAAGAGTCGTTGCCCTTCAGATCGATAATGGCGCCGATGCCGCCTGACATCCACGGACGCACGCCGTAACCGAATCCTTGCGACAATGACAAGTAGTGATCCTCATACCGCAGTATGTCTTTGTACTTTCCGCCGGCGTAGTAGCTGTCGGAACCGTCGCTGTCATAGATCAGTCCGATGCCACCGACCCCGCCGAATCCCTGAGCGTACAAAGCAGCGTTGTAGATGTCGCGGCCACCTTCATCGATAAGCAATCCCAAACCGAACACGGCGGCGGCTTCGACATGAGTGTCGCCTTCGTAGCGGTCGATCCCCTCGGCGTCATAGAGCAACCCGAATCCGAAAAAGCCTGAGCCGAGCGCGAACGATTTGGCGTCGTAACGATCATCACCGCCGAAATCCACCAGCAGGCCCACCGATAGACAGCCGGAAGCCAGTCCAAAATCATCTTCGGTGCGATATATATCATTACCGCTCAAATCGATTATGATTACGCCGTGAGGATTATCGGGATCATATTCGAGATTGTAAACATCGTTGCCGCCCAAATCGACGATAAAGCTGAAGTCGCCTTCATAGTAGTCATTACCGGGACCGCCGACCTTCCATCCGGACTGAAAACCGAGATAGGCCTCCCGGTCGGCATCGTCCGGCAGATATCCGGTGGTGGTAAGCATCTGATGGACGTCGCCGGATTGTAGTTTCCGTCTAAGGTTCTGAGACTCAAGCAGTACTTCACGCAGACAATCAATCCCGGCCGCTATGACCGGATCGGGGTCGATCAGGTGTCCGAATTGGGCAAACTCCTCGGCATATCCTTCTTCGACTTTCTCCACCGAGTCGGACTGCTCGACCGTGAAGAACTCATGCTCAACGTGTTCGACAATCAGTTCCTTGAGTTCTACGGTCAAGAACTTCCGTTGGGCCGGGGTGAGTTTCGAGAGCATCATTTCGGTTGAGCCGGGAAAGATGACATTAAGATAGATCGCCGCCCTGGTCAACAAACGATTCAGGTCTTCGTTCCTATAGTGCAGGTTGTACTGCCGGGCAACTTCCGACGGATCGCCTCGATATGGCCGGGCTCGAACGGTCTGGCCCTCGCCGGCCAGGTCGGAGAACAGAATCCCGGCCAACACCTCAGGCTGGGTCGGCACGTGGGCATCTTTGAGCATCTGCGTGTAGTCGATCATCTGAAGAGGTCGCACCATCAGATCGGATATGATCTGGAGTCGAAACGAGTCCGGCTCGGTATAGTCGGGGCGGAAGCTGATATCGGACGGCTTCAGCCCCAGATACTCGGAAAGATGCATCAGTCCGAACTGTTCCGGGCTCAGACCGGTGCTATCCTGCGCCACCGTTTTCGAAGCGAACAGACAGAGCAGTAAACATAGAGCAACTCGGTGTATCATACTCCAGAGGTTAGGTGCACCGGCTGTCTATATCAACCATAAAATTGGAGAGTCTTTGACCGAGGTACGTCCCAAAAGGTCGGGCGCATGTAATTCAAGTTGCGCTGGGCCCTTTCCCGCTGAGGGTAAAGTTGTATACGAGCGAAGCGCAAGAGAGCCGTTTATGGCTCATCTGTCAATTACTTTAGCAGCAGCATCTTCTTGGTCTGGGTGAACGACCCCGACTCCAGACGGTAGAAATAGACACCGGCGGCAACCTCTCCTCCGGCCATCGAACGCCCGTCCCAGACAAACTCCTTTCGACCGTGCCCGAAGTACTGTGTCTTCTGATAGACAACGCGGCCGAGTACATTATATATCTTGATTCTCACGTCGCCTGCTTGTGGCAGATCGAACTGTATGACCGTAGAATTATTGAACGGGTTGGGATAGTTCTGTTCCAACGCATATTCCGTCGGCACGATTCCATCGTCTACGTCGATACCCAATACTTGATCGATAATCGCCTCGACTTTGGCGCCGGTATAGGTGCAGGTCTGTACTTCCAGCAGCGGCGCATGGACATTGCCAAGCAGCGGCCCGGCCGGGATGCGGCCGCCGCTTAATGATCCCAACCAGACACTTGTTGTCGAATCGGAGCGGTGATGGTAATCCATGCCGACAACATCGGTCAGATTCTGCGGTGTAACGACGCCGCCGAAATGAAACCAAACCGGACCCAGAGTGTCCGGGGTGGACACACTCGCCACACCATCAGACGCCTGTCTGAAGATAGCCGGGTTTGAGGATGTGCTGTCCCACTGAAAATAGGGGTCGCCATCACCGACGATTATTTGGATAATGTACTGCAGGTCCGCAATCGACAGCGGGATTCCGTCCTGATTGGCATCGCTGCGTTCGGCTATACAGGTCGTGTCGCTAAACACCGACAAACCTCTGACAAAGTAATTGGTGTAGAGAACAGCATCGGACACCTGGAAAGGTACCCCGTCGGAGTTCAAGTCACCCGGTTGACACCAGCCGGTGGTGTCACAGGCTATATGTAAGGCTCCGCCGTAAAAATCGATCAGGCGATGAGTTTGGTCACCTCGCGAACCATCCAGACAGCTATCCGGCGCCCCGGAATACGACGGGATCGTCTCCGGCGTCAGCAGACTGCCCTCGCTATCGAAGACCTCACGCGACATGAAGATATCTCGACCGGTTTTCGATGAAATCCTGTTGTCGAAACAGTGCTGCCAGAAGAAGTCGACCGGAGGTGAATCGCATTCAAACGTCCGGTCATTGGTGACCAGAAAATCAATCGTAAACAGTGTCGCAGGTAAACTATCGGGAAAAAAGCAAGTCGGCCGAAGAGTGTCTCCTTTATGGCCGGCTTGCCCTGATACGCGAAATAGTCCCGGCGGCAGATCGTCCTGCGGCGGTCCGATGGGACCGCGATGGAATTCGAGGTCCGCCCAATTACACTGCTGGAAGAACGGTCCCGGACTTGCGCCTACCGGCATCAGGGCCGATACGTTATGGGTCAAAGAGAAACTGAATCCGCCCATCGGTATGTTGCCCTCCTCCAGCACCACGTCGACATAGGCGTGTTCACCCTGCTGCACCTCCTCCAATGTCTGGATAACTATCCGGTACGGTTGTAACTCCTCGACCACCAGATCTATTTCACAGCTGTAATACTCCCCTGAAATACTAATGCACTCGATCACCAGATGGAACGTCTGATCTCCATCCAGACTGTCCGGCAAAACCGTCAAACGATGAGTCTCTCTGTTGGGACTGTTCGATCCGCGATTCTCAACCACATCTATCGTGCCGACGAACGAGGGTGTCACCTCTGCCACTCTAACCCGTGTCTTAGAACAGTCGCCGGCAAAGACCCGCATATTGAACGAAGATGAAATCTCCGATGGGATCGTTATAGGCTCACCGCAGGTGAAATCCATGGGATGAATGCCGACAGGTTGCTCGATTACTGTCACATTGAAGCGGCAGTTCTCATCGCCGCTGGTAACGACCGGTCCATAACGAGCCGCGATTTCGACCTCATAAGTCTGACCGATATCCGCTACTGTCGGTTCGAAAGTCCAATGCCAGTTTCCCACCATATGGCCCGGGCCGCTGACCAGATCGTAGAGTATCCCACTACTACTCACAGAATCCGGAAAGCGCGCCAACGGTGCATAATGAACCTCGTCACACGCCGTCATAGTTATGTCGTCTGAGCAGCGATAGAACACCGGGGTGGGTATGTTTTCTCGTGTATCGAAGTAGAACTCATGCACCGGGGTGGGAGGACCGCCCGGCGTATGGAGAGTAACCTGGAACTTCTTGCCCTGGTCAGCCTCAGCCGCCTCAAAGATCAGCTTGTCATTCTCGATATAAAGCGAACCCGCGGGTGGATACCATACGCGAAATATCTCCACTGTCGGTGCGTCACACTCATCCGGGTCAACTATTTCAATGTCGAATTCATGTACCCCCGGGGCTGTGACGAAAAAGATCGACCGGTGCGGCTGTCCATCCAGAAGGATACGGCTGAATACATCCTGCGGTTCCACCATGAACCGGCAGTACTCCTCCGGTGGCGTCGTATGCATCGGGCTATGGCCGACCGAAGCAGCAATCTCAACCGAATGCCACCAGGAGAAGGTTGCGGTGTCAGTATACCAATGCCACCAGCCGGTATGCTCGTCGATCTCCCCCGGTCCGGACATAAGATGGTAGCGGATGTTGGCATTGTTAGGATGATCCCTCTCAGGTAGTTCCGCTCGCACCTGAAAGTAAAACGAATCACAATGGTCGCCGGACATTCTGGGTGAGCAATCTACGAATTGGGGGTAGCTTTGATCGCCTGCATTGGCTGTCCCAACCGAACCGGCAGCGACAATAAGCAACGGCAATAGATAACTCAATAATATGGAAGTCGTTCTCATAGTTGGTCTCTTCCCGATGAGTACGTGATGTCTGACTATAAGATATCAGGAAATCCATTTTTGTCAACGCCAGGAGAGAAGAGTTTTCGGTTTCGCCTTGGATTGAGTCGATTTGTCGCTATATTGTTGCTGACAGACTTGATTCACCGCATTCGGAGGACAACTTGAAGATCAGATTGCTCTTTGTTATTCTGCTTCTGTTGATGACCACTCCCGCAGCATCAGCCGCCGATTCCAAACTGATGCAAGTGCGGGTTTACCTTGACGCCAAAACCGAGTACTCGAAACTCCGCACCCTGCACCTCGATCAGGTATATCAGAAGGACAATTATATAGAGGTGGTTGCCGATCAGGCTGAGTTCGAGACAATTGAAAGCGCCGGATTCAGAACCGAGATCGTCATCGAAGATGTAGTAGCGTACAACCAGTCACGGCTTGATCTGTCCAAAGACATGGGTGGTTACAAAACGCTCGATGAGATCAATATCTATATCGACGGCATCATCAATGAACACCGCAACACTGTCGCCCCCAAGCTCAATATCGGCTACACTATCCAGGGACGTCCCATTTGGGCGGTCAAGCTGTCCGACAATCCCACGACCGACGAAGATGAACCGGAAATCCTGTTTCACGCCGCCATCCACGCCCGCGAGGTTATTACACCCGAGGTCTGCCTGGCTATTATGGATACACTCACCGACTACTATGGAATCGATCCGCATATTACAGAACTCGTGAATACCCGCGAAATCTGGTTTATCGTGCCGGCTAATCCCGATGGCTATTACCACAATCAGGTGATCGAACCAAACGGCGGCGGTATGTGGCGCAAGAACCGTCGCGACAACGGTGATGGTTCTTTCGGCGTCGATCTCAACCGAAACTATGGATACCAGTGGGGCTACGACGACGAAGGCTCCTCACCCTGGCCCGATGATCCGACCTATCGCGGCACGGGGCCGTTCTCGGAGCCTGAGTCGCAAAACATGCGTGACTTTATTGCCTCGCGCAATTTCGTTATCACCATGGACTACCATGCTCACGGTAACGAGATTCTCTGGCCATGGGGGTACGATTACATTCTTTGCCCCGACAATGACTTGTTTGCCGTTTTAGGCGACTCGATGCAGGTTCTCACCGGTGGATACGCACCTTATCCGATTACCGGCCTCTATCTCGTAAACGGCGGCACGGTCGACTGGGGGTATGGAGAGCAGACGATCAAAAACAAAAACTTCGCGCTGTCAATCGAAGTAGGTTCCTACAGTGACAATTTCTGGCCGCCCTTGAATCGGGTGGAACCACTGGTCCAGGAAAACCTGGGTGCGGCGCTGTACTTGATTGAAGTTGCAGGCAGCATCCACCAGATCGCTCCGCCGGAGGCGCCCCTGTTATTCGTTGCCGACAGTGTGGACAGCATCGGCTACGAGGTTGCCTGGAGTCATGATGACACCTTGAACCCGGCGGTGCGGTACGAGTTGATGGAAATGCAGAACCTCCAGCGAATATTCGACCCGGCTGACGATTTTGACAATTGGACCAACAATCAATTCTCCATATCTACGGCGCGCGATCATTCGTTCCCATCCAGTTTCTACTCCGACTCCGGCCACAACTGGCAGAGATACGTAGAGACCGCCAACCCAATCCAGGTGTACGGAGAAGACAGCGTGATAGCCTGGCTATGGTACGACATCGAAGAAGATTGGGATTACGCCTACGTGGAAGTGTCCACCGACGGCGCCGTTTTCAATCCCATTGCCGGCAGCATCACCACCAACTATGATCCCTACGGCAACAATCGCGGCAATGGCATAACCGGCTCCTCGGGAGGATGGATCGAAGCGAGCTTCAATCTGGCCGCCTATCTGGGTCAGTTGATTTACATACGAGTCTCGTACCACACCGATGCATCGGTAGCCGGTGAGGGTATCTACGTCGACGATATCTATCCGGTCGAAGGGTTTGGCACAAAGACCATAATCGCCTCCGATCTGCCCGACACTTCGTATAGTTTCGCCGAAAAACCGACCGGGGTTTACTACTACAAAGTGCGCGCGCAGGATGCCGAGGATCAGTGGTCTGCATTTTCCGAAATCGATGAAACGTTTGTGGGTTCGTTCTACGTGTGTATCGATACAGACGCCGACGGTTTCGGCGACCCGGGTCATCCGGAAAACTCGTGTCCGGACGACAATTGCCCGTCGCATTACAATCCCACCCAGTCCGATGTGGACCTGGACGGCCTTGGTGATCTATGCGATGATTGTCCCAACGATCCCGATAACGACATCGATGCCGATACTGTCTGCGGCGACATTGACAACTGCCCGACGATAGCCAACCCCGATCAGGCGGATACTAACGGAGACGATGTCGGTGACGCCTGCTGTTGTACGCTGCGCGGCAACATCGATCATGCCGGTGGCGCTATGATCGATATCGCCGACCTTATTTGGATTGTCGACTTCATGTTCAACGACGGTGACGGGTTTGGCTGTCCTATGGAGGCGGATATCGACGCCAGTGGGGCAGGCCCCGATATTGCCGATCTGGTGTTTCTCATTGACTACATGTTCAACGCCGGGCCGCTGCCGCCGGTCTGTCCGTAAGGGGTGAACTGCAACATTTGAAATAGAATGATCTCGCGGATATCGCAATACAAGGCTGACAGGTGTGGCTTGCATGAGCGGTTTACAATCAGTATCATGATATGACATGACGGACAAACCCTGTTATAACAAGTAAGTCGGTGACCCGGTGACCCATTTCACAAGACCAGCAAAGCAATGTGCCATGCTTTCGGCTTTGGCGGTATGCCTGTTTGTAACGCTGGGATCGCCCAATGTCGCGGCCGCCGCCCTGCCGAACGAACCGACAGATTCCATAACCATCGCCCACTCGCTTGACTATCGACCGATTTGTTATGTCGACAGTTCCGGCCGGTCAATGGGAATCCTGATCGACTACTGGCGGCTGTGGTCGCAAAAAACAGGCAGCCCCATCAGGTTCGAACCGGCGCCATGGGATGAGTGTCTTAAGCGCGTTCGCGCCGGCGAAGTAGACATTCTGGCCGGCGCGTTCTACTCGCCGGAACGCGACCGTGAGTTCGACTTCTCGCAAACGTTGATTGAAATCAAAACGGCCCTGCTGGTTCGCAAGACCCTAACGGTAGCTGATTACACTGATCTGGCCGGACGGACGATCGCGGTTACACGAGGTGATCGAGCGGGCGACTTCCTGAAAAAGTATTATCCGTTTCTAACGGTACATGAATTCAATAGCTTCGAGGGACCGGTGCAAGCAGCAGCATCCGGCGAAGTAGACGCCCTGGCTATGGATTCCCCCAGCGCTGCACATTTCCTGAAAACCTACAGTATTGATGACGACTTTCGAGCGTTCAAAACGCTCTATGTGGGACGTTTGTGCGCCGGTGTGGCCGAAGGCCGGCTTGATCTGCTGGCGCATGTTGATGCTGGAATTGGGCAGATTCAAGATGAGGAGTTGGCCGACATTTTTGACCGCTGGGCGCCAACCAAAGCCGTCACCGGATGGCTGCTACTCAAGTGGTTGTTGGGAAGCCTGGTTGCTATCATTGGAGCCATGAGCCTGACCCATATTGTTACTCTGCGTATCCGTTTGCGACGGCACAAACTTGAACTTACGGCCGCCCAGGAGAAGTATCGACTGCTGTTCGAAAATGTTCCGCAGGGCATCGGCGTGAGCCGCGAGGGACGCTACATTTTTGTCAATCCCAGCATGTCGCGGATGTCCGGCTACAGTGCGCAAGAACTGACAAATCGTGACAAGATCGATCTGCTCGATCCCGCCGATCGCGCCAAGGGTCAGGAGTTCAAAGCTATGCGTCTGCGGGGTGAAACACTGCCCACCAGCTACAGTCTCCGGATAAGAACCGCCGATGATTCGCTTTTGTGGCTTCAACTCAACACGGTCGAGATCGAATGGGAAGGGGAGCCGGCGTTGCTTGAGTTCATCACCGACATCACGGAGTTGAAATCGGCAGAGGCGGCCTTGATAAAGGCGGATCAACAACTGCGCGCCATTGTCGACGTGTCGCCGGTGCCGCTGATTGTAACCAGGTTTGACGACGGTCGTATTCTCTACGTCAATAACAACCTGGCCAAACTGATGGACTATACCAAGGATGAACTCCTTGGGCAATTGTCGCCCAACTTCTACTACGATGTGGAGGATCGTCGGCGCCTGTTGGAGATTCTCATGCGCGACGGCCGCATAGACAATTACGAGGTTCGCCTCAAGAAAAAAGGTGGCCAACCGCTCTGGACAATCTTCTCTCTGGCCATTACCAATATTTCGGGTGAACAAGTCATCATGGGCGGCCTGTACGACATTACGGCACGCAGACAAGCGGAGGAACAGCTAAAGCTGTATCGTGAAATCTACCTGAGTTCCAACGATGGGATCGTGGTGATTGACGACAACGGAAAATACGTCGAGAGCAATCCAACCCACAAGGAACTTGCCGGCAAGACGGCCGAAGACCTCAAAGGGTGCAGTTTCGACAAAGTACTACCTATTGATTGCGCCCAGGAGTGCCACCGGCAAATCCAGCAATCCGGCAGCTACCGCGTTCAGAACACACACACCGCCGCCGACGGACAGGAACGAACTGTTGACATTTCAATCTTCCCCATCAAAGATGAATCGAATCGAAACAACTACTACGTCGGTATCGGCCGCGACGTTTCCCAAATGAAGAAACTCGTGGACGAATTGGAGAATGCAAATCAGGAATTGCGCGATGCCCAGACTCAACTGATTCAGTCTGAAAAGATGGCTTCGCTCGGCATGTTGGTGGCCGGTGTTGCGCATGAAATCAATACACCTCTCGGCGCTATCAACAGCATGCACGATACTCTGGTGCGGTCTGTGGATAAACTCAAAACTGCCCTCGAACAAGCAGGTGACCAAAGCAATGAACTGACACGCCGTCTGTTCAGTTATCTTTCCACAATCGACGATGCCAACCGGGTGATCACTACCGGCAGCCAACGGGTCACCAACATCGTTCGACGCTTGCGCAGTTTTGCCCGCCTGGATGAAGCGGAACTTCTCAACGCCGACATTCATGAAGGAATCGAAGATACCCTGACCTTGATCCATCATGAGATCAAACACAGCATTACGATAGTCAGGGATTATGGTGACCTTCCCCGCATCAACTGCTATCCCGGTCAGCTCAACCAGGTCTTCCTGAACCTATTGATTAATTCCAGCCAGTCGATCAGCGGTCAGGGTGAAATCAAAATCACGACCTTGGTGCGTGATGGACATATCAGGATTGCCTTCAGTGACAATGGCCACGGCATTCCGGCCGAGCAGTTGCCGAAGGTATTTGATCCCGGATTCACAACCAAGGGGGTAGGTGTTGGTACCGGGCTGGGTCTTTCCATCTGTTATCAGATCATCCGGGATCATCACGGTGGAATAGAGGTCGACAGCGAAGTCGGGCGCGGTACAACATTCACAGTGGTGCTCCCGATCGAGTCCGACGAACCATCGTAATAGATTTATATTGTGCAGGCTCCTTTGGCCCGCCACCGGCGCTTGTTAAACAGGTCCCGCTTGGCGTCATTGCGAACGATCCGCCGTCGGCGGAGGAGCGCGGCAATCTCATCCTCTGTCACCCTGAGCGCAGTCGAAGGGTGGAGCTCCAATTACGAATTGAGATTGCCACGGCACGCAAGGCGTACTTCGCAATGACGGTTCCGTGGGTTCATCAACAAGCCTCTTGCGCCGGACAACGTGGTGCACGAGGACGTACAGCACGCACACTCGGTGTCTTGAGTTTATCTATCGACAATGATTGCGATGTCAGGTATCTCCTATTTCAACCAGCGCGCCAGCCATAGAAAAACCCGCCGGCGCGAAGCCGGCGGGTATGGACATCGTATCAAGAAATGTGCTTACGGATGCTGTGGAGCGGCTCCACCCTGGAACATCCAATCCACGAAGTGGACCAGATCGGCGATATCAACCTCGCCGTCTGCGTTCACATCCGCAGTTTCCAGAAGTACGGGAGCGTCGCCGCCACCGAACATGTAGTCGACCATGAAGACCAGATCGGAGATATCAACGATGTGATCAAGGTTCAAGTCGCCTGAAATGTGACCGCAATAGGTAAAGTCGTCACTGGCGGCGAAGGCGCCGTTGTCGTCGGTACCATATACGGTGTAACTGCGGCTGTCGCAATCCCACATCAGGCCCTCGTTGTACATCATTGTGAAGTCAGCAAGGTCGAAAGTCAGCATCATCACCGGATCGGTCAGTCCCGGGTAATACGCGATGTATTCCCCGGCACATGGAATGGTGGCTCGGCCGTTTCCTATGGTCATGGAACCCATGTCCATATTGAGGACGCCGAGGTCGTCACCCATGTAGATGTGTCCGTCCATGTCCTCGTACTCGTTGATCATCATGGCGTTGATGACCGCAGGATCGATTACGAGAGTATCCGGCTGGACAGCATCACCGATGGTAATCGTGCACGGCACGATCTTCTCACCACGTCCGTCGTGAGTGATCTTCAACGCGGCGTCGTACACACCGTCGGTGAGATCGGTCGCATCGTAGTTAACCGAAATCGGCAGCGTACCACCGGCCGGAACGACGCCCGAAGTAGGATCGGCACTCAGCCAGAGCACCGGACCGTCCGGACAATCCAGGTTGATCCAGTAGTCGTTGTTGGTGCCGCACGGGTGGTCGTAGTAGTCCTGGTGACTCACAAAGACCCAGTAGGTACCGGGACCACAAGTGCGAGTGACACTGACGACATCATCCGGGTTACCTGTTCCGTAAGGATCGAGGGCTCCCGCGATGGCGCAGTCGGAGGTATCGACGAAACCGATGACAAACGCGAAGTTGGCGCTTCCCGAGAAGGTCACTTCGGTCTCAACGAAGAAATCAACGGTGTACCAGTCGGTGTCACGAGTGCCGCCATCGGCCCAGATCGTACCACAGATGGTCTGGCCGCAGTTGATAGGCTCAAACGCAGGCGAGGCCATGTTGCAGCCGCCGTTGGAGTCGCCACCGCAAGCTTCCGCTTCGGTGCTGGCGCCTGGCGGACATTCAAACGGATCGGGCTCTTCGTACTGGGTGACATTCAGTTCGTAGTCACCGGCATCGCCGCCATAACCGTCAATGCAGATATAGTAGGTATTGCCTGCGGTCAACGGCACCATGAGAAGCTCGGAGCGATAGCCCGGACAGGCATCGTCGTTGCAATCGACCAGGTTGCCGACCGTGTTTTCGTAGACAAACACCTTGGTGTCGTAGCCGGAGTTACAGAGATCGATATCGATCATCATATTGGAACCCGGCGCAAACGAGTAGACAACGTCCGGTGAAGTCGATCCGGTGTACGGACAGGCTTCATCGTAGTCGTCGGTGTAGCCGACTGTGGTACCGGTGCTGCTATGCGGCAGCCCGGCGATCACTGTGGCCGAACCGATATCGTCGCCACCCTGTTTCTGACCCGAAGGAACATTCTGCGGGCCATCGTAAGGCGGTTTCGGACCCGGGGCGACAGGGCTAAGATCAGAGTAAGGAACGGCGTTGCTCTGAATAGCCCCCTTGGAGTAGTCATAGCCAATGGAGAAATTGATATCTCCGGGGCCGTTGGCGCCGAGGGTCAGCGTCTGGCTGCCCTGGGAACCAGCCGGCTGGGTTCCGAAGTCGATCGACGCCGGAGATGCCGTCAACTCAGACGGAGCCAAGCCGACCACATGAATGGTGTAGGGACCAACTGAACCATAACCGGGATCCTTCATTACCGGATAGTAATAAGTACCGGCGGCCAGATCGTCATACACGATAGTGACGTTGCCGTCACCACATGAGGTGAACTCATAAGCGCCTGCGGCAGTGAAACTGTCGCACGGGCAACCATAGGCCAGGTTCAACCAGGCGTTACCCCAGGCCGGTGAGTTGGTGCAGTAATCCAGAGTTACATCCATCTGCGTCGGCAGAGTGAATGCCAGCCAGGTGTGCGGACCCGGGAAGGAAGCGCACTGGTTGGTGGCACAACTGTTGTCACCCGTAAAGGTCTCTGTTGCGCCGTGGAGCAACGTGACCGGGGTGACGCCTTCGCAGTTGTCATTGTCCGGAGGTGTGCAGGTGTCAACGCCTATGTTGAGAAGACCGGCACCGGTCGCACTGGAATATCCACCCACTTCGATCAGGATCGGAACGTCTTTCACAAACGGGATATCCAATATCTCAGACTGCAAGGAGCGGTCCTTGTAACAGTCGGCATCGTCGTTACAGCCCAGCATCACGGCGGTGTACGGATCGAGTCCGTCGTAGACAGCCAGCTTGGTATCGTAGCTGGAACCACACAGCTTGACATAGCCGAGACCGTCGGAATCCGGGGTGTAACAGTACCAGCGGTTAGGCGAGTACAAGCAACCCTGGGGACCGTCCGGCGTGAAGCCGACCGTGGTGAAGGCCAGGTCGACAACTTCGCCGCCCAATGCTTCACAGTCTTGCCAGGCATCGCCGGGTTCCGGCTCTCCCGCCAAAGCGATCAACAGGTTGAAGTCCGGCATACAATCCGGTGACGGCCAGGTATCAACCTGGATGTAGTAGTAGCCGGCGGCCAGAGTCAGATTCAGAATCGTGACGTCGCCGCTGGAGGCGGTGGCCTTGGCGATACAGGAGTTATCAGAGTCCGGGCACTCATCATCGACCGAGAAACCCTTCCAGGTGGAACCGGAGCTCAGGGTCAGGTCAATGGTAACCTCGGCGCCGACGTCGAGCATGTAAATCATGTCTTCGCCACCGTCGTAGGAACCCAGACAGGTCGCATCGTAGTTATCGGTGCGGCCACAGGTATAGCTGGTGTGGGCGAACTCATCGTCAACCATATCATCCGGCAACTTAACCACGAAAGGATCGCCGCAGTCGTCACCAGCTTGTGGCGGCGGCGGCGCTTCGAAGGTCAATGAGAAGGCCGGTAGACAGGCCGGTGACGGCCAGGTGTCGACCATGATGTAGTAGGTACCAGCAGCCAATGACAGTCCGTCAATGCTGTGCGGGGCACTGCTGCTGCTGGTGGAGTAGTCGATACAAGGATCGAAGGTGCCACAAGCATCGGAGATCGACACACCTGAGTAGGTAAGACCCATCGGATCGAGCGTGATCTTAAGATCCATTGCTTCGGTCAGGGTAAGTTCCATGATGAAGTCTTCACCGCCATCATAGTAACCCAGACAGGTAGCATTGTAGACATCGCCCATGCCGCAGGTGAGCAGACCGCTCTCGGTGTGCGGCAGATCGCCGGACCCGAGTGAGAGCGGATAAGGATCACCGCAGGAACCACCCGGAGGCAGCGGAGCGGACTCAGACAGACTGAAATCGAACGAGAAGTCCATTCCACCCTTGAGACCATCGTCGGTATAGACCGGGAACAGATAAGTAGCCGGTCCGGGGAGACGATCCCAGTTCATATCCGGGTTGGTGGTGCCGTCACCACAGTCGTTAAAGGCATAGCCGTTGGCAATGATATATGAGTTGCAGTCCAGCGGAAGAACTTCCGGATAGACGACAATTCCTACCGTGTAAATGTCCAGCGGAGTGCCGCAGTAGTTGATATACACGTCGTTTTCAGTGTATGGAGCCTCAAACACATACCAGACAGCTTCCCAATCCAGCACGCCGGGGCAATCGATAGTGGCCGACTGAGTCGAACCGGTGACGGTTTCACCGTCGACGATTACGATAGCGTTTTCCGGATTGTCGTTCGGCGGTACCGAAGGACACGGCGTGGTGCAGTCCAGGCCGAGGGTCCAGTTACCACTCAGAGCGGCACATTCACCTTCGGTGTTATCCAGGCATTCGAGCATGTCGACGCCGTAGCAGCAACGACCCACCGGCGGGGCGGCATCGTTGATCGACATTGCGTCAACCGAGAACTGGGCGCCGTCGTAACCGGTGTAGACAAAGGCGATTTGAACGCCGTCTACCAGATAACCGGCCAGCGAAATCTGAGCATTGTACCATTCCCAGTTGGTCCAAACGTCGGTCGGCTCGGTCCAGAGATCGTCCCAGTTGGAGCCGCCGTCGGTGCTGATTTTCACCGTCAGGTCGCAGTTGTCGTTAGGATCGACCGACCAGTAGTAACTACCATTCCACCAGAAATCAAGCACCCAGGCGGTACCGCCCGACAGATTGAGCGACGGGCTGATCAGCCACTCGTCCTGGTTGCCTGAGTAGGTAGCATCATATTCACACGTGGCGTAATACAGTCCCTCATAGGGAGCATAGTCGCCCTGTGCCCAGGTCTGGACGTTGTTAACAATCGTGGTCCAGCCAGTTGGCGGAATGCCGTCGTTAAAGCCTTCAAAGAACAGCTCCGCACTCGGGTGCATGTACTGCTTGGCCTCGACCTGAATCGGCGTCGAGCGCAGGTCCAGTTCGAACCTGTGCTGAGTGGCCATTTCAAGCAGCTCGAGTTCTTTTTGGTCGATAACTGACTGGTCCGGCGTCACATCCTCTTCAGGATCTTCGTGCACCGGGGCCAATTGTTCTTTCAGTTCAAAGTCGGCGCCGTCACCCTGAGGCAGGGGTTGGATTGGCACCGGGCTATCTGAGCCGATAACCACCAGTCCAAAACCCATCAACAGAGCGCAGGCTGCCAAGGCTTTGAAAACAGTTGAGAGTTTAAGCATGTAGTAACCTCTCTGCAAGTGTGCAGTAAGTTAGGGGTTCTGTAAACTACTCTAGATAGAATTCTGCTAAGTGTGAAGAATTTTGTTACTCTCCTTCAACAACTCCCGCTCAATGTCAGCAGACAAACATTGGTCGGAGTGGGATTACCTCATACGTCTCTCCTCCTTTTGCATCGTAGATAGAACATGTTGGAATTCAAAACGCGAATATCTCGATAAATTACCTCATCCCGTCATTTTGCCAGTCGGACCCGACCAGGGGTATGAACATATCCTGCGTCGAATGGTAAGGGACCGCCGGACTGTATAATAGACACGTAACCTGATATTCTCTGTTAAATTAAGGCCGGTTTGCCCTATAGTCAAGGGGTTTTTTGGATTAAGGCCAACAAAACGGCCTTGCGGGCGGGTTTTGTGGATGTCGGAAAAACGGAGGAGGGGGGCTACAGTGACGTTCTCCAAACGAAGAGTGAATCCACCCACGTCGCGTATGGACTAGTGAACCGTCGGCCAACCTCACCCGGAGTTAATGAGATTAAAAGTGATCGACCTATCGCTCGACGATAACCGATTGAACTAGAGGTTAGTACGATGGCACCGGAGACGCGGTGTTCAACCGCCCGAGTCTCTCAAACGGTTGCCGTTCTCTTGATCAAAAACAAGAACCTGCGCGTTTTCGATATCAAATCGGACGTGGTTGCCTGCCGAGAGCGGCTTTTTGCAGCCGGCTGCGGTCAACTTGAATTGCTTGTAGTCTATTTCAAGCACGTACTGGTTGCCCAGGTATTCACACCCAGTCACGGTTCCTTCATGGCTTCCCTCATCGACAATGCGGATTGATTCCGGTCTGATTCCCAGTAGTACACCGGACTCAACGGCCATCAGTGCGATGGATTCATTTGAAAAACCAAACAGAGCCAACTCTGCCGGAGTTTGAACGGGTATCACATTCAGTTTTGGTTGCCCGATAAACTCAGCCACAGCCAGACAGTCCGGATCGCGATACAGTTGCTCAGGTGTGCCGACCTGCCGCAAACTCCCTTCATGCAGCACGGCAATGCGGTCGGCCATAGTCAACGCCTCCGTTTGGTCGTGAGTGACATAGACTGTCGTGACACCGAGCATTTTCTGAAGGTCTACGATCTCGCGTCGCATGCGTGCCCTTAGATCGGCATCGAGGTTGGATAACGGTTCATCCAACAGAAACAACTGTGGCTTTCGAATAATAGCTCGCCCCAGTGCCACCCGTTGCCGCTGGCCGCCTGAGAGCATGCCAGGTTTGTCGGTCAGTCGTTCTGACAACCCCAGCATCTTGGACGTTCGCAGCACCCGATCTGCAATCTCGGCCTTGTCCACACCCGCAATCTTGAGGGGAAAGGCCAGATTCTTCGCGATGGTCATGTGGGGATAAAGAGCATAATTCTGAAACACCATAGCCACTTGTCGGTCTCGAGGTCGCATGGCGTCTATTCGTGTTTCATCGAGATAGATCTCTCCTTGATCGGTTGTCTCCAAGCCTGCAATCATTCTAAGCAAGGTCGTTTTGCCGCAGCCGGAAGGACCCAACAACACCAATAGTTCACCGTCCTTGAGAGACAGCGAAATGTCCTCCAGTACCTTCACCCGACCAAAACTCTTGCTGATTTTTGTTAACGTCAGTCGAGGCATCCTAACCGACCATTTCCACTTTACCGTCCACAATTTCAAAGTTGCGACTGTTTTGCCTGAGTGAATCCGGCGCCGTCACCGCCGTGGTTAGAAAAAGCTGCCCCATATCGCCAAATGCACCGATTAGAGCGTCGCAACGTTTGGCATCAAGCTCCGCGAAGACTTCATCCAAAAGCAGAATAGGTGTCTGACCACGTCGCTTCTTCAATAAATCAAATACGGCCAGTTTGAGCACGATTGCAATCGAGCGCCACTGCCCCTGGGAACCATGACTGCGGGCCGGAAGATCAGCCAGGCCAAAGTACATGTCATCCCGGTGCGGACCCACCAGAGCCGTCTGTAAGATCGCCTCGCGATTATGCATCTGTTCTAACCGAGCTTTCATGCTCGCCGCAATAGCCTCGGAATCTGATTGTATTTGATCGAACGACACCGAGGGCCGATACTCAATTGCCAACTCCTCGCCGGAGGAAAGCCGACGATAAAAAGCAGAGGCCAGTTGATTTACGTCGGCGATAAACCTCGCTCGGGCATGCATGATACGACTGCCGACAGCCACCATGATAGTATCAAAAGGTGAACTGTCACCTTCGGATTTTAAGGCGGCGTTTTTCTGCGCTAAGGCTCGCTGATAGTCACTGAGGTCGGTAAGATAACTAAAACTGAGTTGACTTAGGTGGATATCCAAAAAGGCACGTCTCACCGACGGTGAGTCGGCCACCACACCATTGTCCTCCGGCCCGGCCGAGACAACACTGAAATGTTCGTACAATTCAGATAGACGGGCCGACAGGCCGTCAATTGTCAGTTTCTTGCGTCCTCCTCGTTGGTAAGCGGCGGTCACATCACATATCTCGTTTTCGTTTTGCAACTCGCCCTCCAACCTATACACATCCGACTGCGAACCTAACAGCACCTGGTCACCGGCGCCTCGCTGGGAGCGACCAAGACAGAGGGTGTGGATTGCTTCCAAAAGGTTGGTCTTCCCGGACCCATTATCACCCGAGAGGATATTTACCCCATCTGAGAACTCTACCTTAACAGAGGAGAAATTGCGAAAGCCAACGACGGAAAGAGACTTGATCTGCATGGTCTACACCGTCGATATACTCACTTGAGTGTGGGTGGTTGCGGCGGTACGACCGCTTTACTCGGCCAGACGTAACGGCATTACGAGACAGAGATAATCGTTGCGTGGTATTGATGGAGCATATATTACCCCAGCCGCCACCGGCGTCGATAATTCGAAAATCACCTCTTCACCTTCCATTTTTCCGAGTATTTCGGTCACGTATGTAGCGTTATATCCCATTTCAATGTTCTCGCCGTTGTACTCGCAATCCAACTCTTCAATACCCTCGCCACCCACATCAGCGTTGGTCGTAGATAAAGTCAGCCGTCCGGACTTGACGGAAAACCTAACCTGGTGCGTCAGAACGTTTGATAGAATCGATACCCGACGCACGGCGCCGGCCAGTTCATCTTTGGATACTACCAGTTTCTTATCGTTAACAGTTGGAATAACCTGTTCGAAGTTCGGGTAGGGGCCCTCGATAAGCCGCGATGTTAAGATGATATCACCAAGGTTGAAAATGATATTGTTCTCACCAAAAATAATCCCGATCTCCCGCGTTTCATTTTCAAGAAACTTCGGAATTAGGTTGAGTACTTTTGGCGGAATGATCACATCTTCGTTTATTCCGCGCAGTTTTGTATTTTCGATAGACATACGTGCCAGGCGATGCCCGTCGGTAGCCACCATCTGCATCCGTTCGCTTTGGGTCTGCCAGAGTACACCGTTCAGGGCCGGGCGGGTCTCATCATCGGAACAGGCAAATGATACCTTACGAATCATCTTCACCAGGCCGGCCCCCTCGATTTTGATCTCTTTTTTGGTATTGACCGCAGGTAATTTTGGAAAATCTTCAGCCGCCACGGTAGCTATCTTATAGGACCCGTTCGGTATTTTGATTTCCATGCGTGACCCGGTAGTCTCAAACACTATCTCCGATTCAGGAACTTCCTTAACGATATCGAAAAGTATCTTGGCTGGAATAGAGGCTGACCCCTTTCGGCTCACCTTACACTCCAGTGAGGCGGTAATTGAAACATCCAGATCGGTCGCCGATATTTTCAGTTTATTCTCCAAAGCCTCAATCAGCACATTGGTGAGAATCGGCAAAGTAGATTTACTTGGTACTACCTGAAGTATATGCTGCAGATAATTCGTAAGTTTAGACTTGGGCAACGAGAACTTCATTTCATGTCTCTCCGTCAGGTTATCCTCAACTTATCCTTAAAACAATCCAGTATATCTCAAACTAATAGTATTAATAAGGTCTGTTAAAATGTTCACAGCTGTCATTTAGCGTCTTTTTTTACTTCGTATAAGCTGGGCGTTTAGACACTTAGGGTGACCCTCACTTATCCTCAAACCTACCACCATTCCATCCACAACACAACACCTTTTCCACACAACTCAAGCCAAAAACAAAACCTAACATCTTACACACAGTACAGTCCACACCTTATCAATAGAGCAATGATGCTGAAATTTGGTCGATACGCTCACGAAATGTAGGCTCCACAGCCATTTTTTTCGAGATTAAATCGCAAGCGTGAATAACCGTTGAGTGGTCCCGCCCGCCGAATTCACCACCAATCACCTTAAGCGAACTGTCAGTCAGCGACCTGGCCAGATACATGGCTACTTGTCGGGCCAGGGCGATGTGTGATGTCTTTTTCTTGGCCTTCATCATGGTGGGGTCGATATCAAAATGATCGGCCGTCGTCTTCTGGATGGCGCCTATAGTAAGCTGTTTCTTCTGCCTGGTGAATGTGTCAGAAAGAAGCTTGCGAGCCATCGACAAATCGACAGAGGTTTTTTTGAGTGATGCATAAGCTACCAGCCGGATCAAAGTGCCTTCAAGTTCTCGAATGTTGGTGGTGACGGTATCGGCGACCAGTCGAATAACATCATCGGGTAGAGATATCCCCTCGGAAGTCAGCTTCTTGTACAAAATAGCCATACGGTTTTCAAGATCGGGCGCCTGAAGATCGGTCACCAAACCCCACGAAAAGCGGGAGAGTAGCCGTTCTTCAAGGTCCTTGATTTCGCGCGGGGGACGATCGGAGGTAAGGACTATCTGCTTGCCGTAATGGTAAAGAGAATTGAAAGTGTGAAAGAACTGCTCCTGGGTCGATTCCTTACCGGTTAGGAACTGAATATCGTCAATCAGTAGGGCGTCCACCTCGCGATACATCCGAGTAAACTGAGAGACAGCTCCCTCGGAGATAGACGTGATAAAATCGGATGTGAATTTCTCCGAGGTGGCGTACACCACTCTCTTGTTGGGAAACAACTCCACAATACGATGACCTATAGACTGAAGCAGATGCGTCTTTCCCAACCCGGTACCGCCATAAATGAATAGCGGATTGTAGCGAGTAATCCCGGGAGCATCGGCAACAGCCATCGATGCCGCGTGAGCCATCTGGTTAAAATCACCCACCACGAAAGAATTGAAGCGATATCTTTGTGACAGGTGCGGAGTATCACCACTCTTGACCGGGCGGGTCGTTTCTGCGGTGGCTTTTGCTTTTTCAAATTCAATAGCCACCTGATGCTCCGAGCCACCGTTTTCATTTATGGCATATCGCACGGCATAAGGTTGCCCCAGGACCTCATAGAAAGCTTCCGTGATCAACTCGCTAAAGTGACCGCTGATCCAGTCAGCTACAAACTGATTGGGTACGCTTAGCACGAATTCACCATTCTCAAGCGGTGCTCCGGTCGTCTGCTTGAGCCAGGTGTTGAAAGACTGCTCTTTCATGCGTCGTGACATGTAACTGAGGCAGTCTCGCCACTGCTTTGAATTGGCTATTTCCGTTTGCATGTTCTGGCTACCTCCCTGATCTATCCACATCACGGCCGCTAATCAATCGGTTGCCCCAGTTCGAATTGACGGACAGCACAGTATTGCCGCGATTAGATTTCAACATTTTGTTCCACAATTTCAGCCCTGCAGGTTGTCGCTAAATCCATATAGCATAACAGACCTGATATTCAACAACGAATCAGCCCACATGTTATCAACAATTTGTGATTTGACTCTCTTCATGAGCCTATTTACGGAATACGTCCCCCCCGGTCAAGCAACGCCTGTTGATAAATCGGACTATTCTTGAAGTGGCTGTTTACGAGAGCCTTACACCACAATCAAAAAACCATCAAACAAAGACATAGAGAGCACATGTTTGTCGGATGATAATCTCGGATGGCAAAAGACCGTTGGTAGCACACAGTTATCTACCTGCTGTACCGTCGATCAATTGTGCAATGCTCTCGAACAGTTTCACCTGATCAGGCGTACCGTCCGATGCGACCGGTTTGCCCGAGTCGGATCCTTCGCGCAACGACGTCATCAGAGGTATCTCACCAAGGAATGGGACGCTGAGTTTTTTGGCCAGGTTCTTACCACCGTCGCGACCAAAAATGTATTCACGTTCCCCGTTGGTCTCAAAGTAAGCCATGTTCTCGATAACACCGAGTACTCTCAAATCTGTCTTTTCAGCCATCTTGGCCACCCGCCCGGCTACATGGGTCGCCGTCGCCTGCGGTGTGGTGACCACCAGCATCTCGGCCGAAGGAATGGCCTGGGCGATGGTCAGGGATACATCGCCGGTGCCGGGCGGAAGGTCCAGAAAAAGATAGTCGAGCTCATCCCACACGACGTCGCGTATGAACTGGTTTATCGCTTTGTGCAAAAGCGGACCGCGCCAAACAACCGGTTCGTCCTCGCTGATAAAGAGGCCCATCGAAACAACCTGGATATTGTCCCCCTTGCGTAGCGGTATGATCTGATCGTCGATCATGGTGGGACGGCCTTCGACACCAAGCATGTGCGGAATCGAAAAACCGTAAACATCGGCGTCCAACAAACCCACTTTGTAACCAAGTCCAGCCATGGCCACGGCGACATTGGTCGTGACAGTCGATTTACCCACCCCGCCCTTGCCGGAGGAGACAGCAATAAACCGTTTGGCATAGCTGACCGGGGCCGGGCCTTTGGCTTGAGCTGAATCACTGAAGCCGAGTTTCTGACGCAGGTTCTTGCGTTGTTCATCGGTCATAACATCGAATTCGACCCGAACCGATTCAGCACCCGACAGCGCCCCCACGCCGGTAGTGATATCGCGCGAGATTTTTTCTTTCATTGGGCAGCCGGGCACAGTGAGCGAGACACCGACGGTGACATCGCCGCCCTGGATATCGATAGATCGAATCATGTCAAGATCGGTCAGCGGCTTTTTCAACTCCGGATCGTCGATTTTGTCGAGTACTTCTCGGACAGCAGTTTCGGTAAGCATAAGGAATGAATTCCTTCTTATCAGTTTGGTTGGTCGGCCTCATATCATACGTGCCCGACGGGTGGCACCCTCAAGGTTTCTTTGGGGGTGATTTTTCTCCAGCCGATTCCCGTCCCAAACAAGGTTTGAGACGGCCACCCAACCGGATTGCGAGGGCCTAATATACTGCCTTCTTCTCTATATAAAAGCAGTTTGTAGCGAACTTGGTTCCCAGGCCACAGGTGGCTTACATTGGGTGGCACCCTCAAACCCGGTTTGGGGGTGGCGATAGATCGCTTGCTAGTTTGTATCCTCACCCTGAGCTCATGCACAACTCGTCATGAGGTGACGCCGCGCAAAGCGCAAGGAACCCATTTATGGGCGGCTTGACCGTGTCGCCCTGAGCGGAGTCGAAGGGTGAATCTACTGCGCCGATGGCGAAAGTCTCTGGGCATGTCATTCCGGCGAAGGCCGGAATCCAGGTCTGTATTCCAAGACTGGATGCTGGCCTGCGCCAGCATGACGGACACAGTAGCCCACCTAAAGCGTCGCGGCGGGTGGATTGCATGTTCCTCCGGTTCCTGCTTTCGCCGAAGGCGAGGGTGTGATCCGGAGGTTTCAAAAGCTGCTTTTACACAATGCCTTAGTGAGAGTCGAAGGGTCACAATCCCGTCTTCGTCGAGATCAGGACCCAGCCAAACGCCATTCTGACACATGAAGGTCTGAAGTGGCCACCCAATTGGGGTGGCAACGCGGCAATCTGTGGGGCATGCCCTTAATAACACAAGTGCCCCCGGTCCTAGCCGACCGGGGGCTTGGTGATGTTTCCAGAGGGGGGTGGAAACATCGATATCAGGAACTAACGACAGGAGAAACTAATCTTCATATTCTGATCTTCTAAACAGTTAGTCTGATAAACCCGGACTTGGTTCACTCAAATCGATCGAATTGGAGAGGAAAAACGGCCACCGTCACCCCGATCGGAGTCGATGGGCAAGCGGAATCGAAGCGTATGCGGAATCGAATGACAGGCTTGCCTGTCGGGACCACAGGGGTCCTGACCTACTTCATGCTGAGCGCAGTCGATGCATGAACGACTCACAAAAAAGACGCCACCCGGGGTTAACCGAGTGGCGCCGTGCTCATCCCTAAGCAAGGTCGTCATCCGATGACCTTACATAGAATTCTTATCAGTTTTCTCCTTCGTCGGCATCCCCCGCAGCCACACGTTCGTGTGGTCCGGGCTCACTTTCCTCACCAATCTCGGCGACAATCTTACCGGCCTCGTTAAAGCGGTATAAAGTAATACCACCCCAGCTATGGAACTCGTTGGTCGGCTGCATGCTGTCGTTGGCTGTAGCCACATTTCGTCCTGTAAAGCTCCAGAGCAAAACCACTCGGTCACCCTCTTCAACCGCCTCATGTATGGTCACCTGAGTGTCCTTCCACCTACTACCAAAACCGACGGCAAACTGTTTGACCGCCTCGCGGCCGCGAATTGCAGGTTTGTTGAACAACTTCTGGAAGATAGGATAACTTATGACAATGTCATCGCTGGCCAGTTCGTCCACAACGGTTGGGTCGCCTCCGTAGACACCGCGAAAGAACCTTTCGACCAAAGCTTTGCGATCAGATTTCACATCAACTCCTGTATTGCAGCAACCGTTCAGCAGGAAGAGCATGAGTGCGAAGCAAAGATGTTTGAACACTTATTCCTCATTCCCTTACGCCATCACCCTTCGACTGCGCTGAGGGTGACAGGCTAAAAGCTCCTCCTATGTCACCGGGCACGAAGCGCCAAGAACGGGCTTGCCCGCCGTCCCAAACAAGGTTTGAGACGGCCACCCGAAGATGGATTCCCGCTACCCGCGTGAAGCTCAACAAGCACGGCTTGACCATGTCATGCTGAGCGGCGTCGAAGCATGACGTGGGCGAACCGGGCGCGTAGCGCCAAGAAAGTGATTTATCACTAACTACACCCGGACGTGGCGCCGCACGAGTCGCATTTGAGACAGGTACCGTTGCGAACCATAGTAAATTGTCCGCACTCACCGCACATGTCTCCCTCGTAACCTTTCATTCTCGCCGCTCTGATTGCACTGTGGAGTCTCTGGCTTCCTTCATCGGTCGCCGTCGATCCCGTCTGAGCGACGTATTCCAGCACACCCTCCGTTTCTTCAACTGTCTGCTTTGCAGCCTGATTGTCCAGCGACTTACCATCGGCAAAACCTCCTTGATGTCCCTGCTGGTCTCGACCGTGCCCATTGCCGCCGTTGTCGGCTTCCCTGGAGCCCAGACGCAAATGAACGGAACGAATATCCTGGGCGGTGCGACTCCCTGTCGCCACCGATCCGGACATAATACTGTCGGCTGCCTCCTCTTCTTCGAATTCAACCGATGATTCTGTCGGATCGCCCAGGGTATCACCGCGCAAGTCCTCTTCGGAGACGTGCGCGAGATCATTCCGGCCGAGATAGCTGATAGCCAGTTCACGGAATATGTAGTCAATAATCGAAGTCGACATTTTGATGGCCTTGTTGCCGCGCACCATACCGTTTGGTTCAAAGCGGCTGAACAGGAATGCTTCCACATACTCCTCCAGCGGTACGCCGTGCTGAAGACCAAGCGAGATAGCAATGGCAAAGCTGTTCATCAAACTGCGGAAAGCAGCCCCCTCACGGTGCATATCCAGAAAAATCTCACCCAAAGAACCGTCGGAATACTCGCCGGTGCGCAGGTAGACCTTGTGCCCACCGACCACCGCCTTCTGCGTATAGCCGCCGCGTCGATAGGGCAGCTTGCGCCGTTTGGCAATGTAGCGATAGATCACCTTGCGAGCCGCCTGTTCGGCCACCTGGCTGACCGTCATCTCAATCGGTTCATCTTCCTCGTCTTCATCGATCAACGATGCCGCCAGCGGCTGGCTCAGCTTGGAACCATCGCGGTAAATGGCAATCGCTTTGTTCATCGTTTCCCAAGCCAGCCGGTAGGCTGTCTTGATATCATCGATAGATGCCTCGGAGGGCATGTTGATTGTCTTGGAGATGGCACCCGAAATGAACGGTTGCGCCGAGGCCATCATACGAATGTGTGACTCGAAGCCGATCAAACGACTGCCTTTCTTGCCGCAACGACTGGCACAATCAAAAATCGGCAAGTGTTCATCTTTAAGATGCGGCGCTCCTTCTAAGGTCATGGTGCCGCAACAGAATTCGTTGGCCGCCTCAATCTGCTCTTTCGTGAATCCCAGTTCTCGCAGCAGGTTGAAATCCCATTGATCGGTGACGTCACTTGACAGCCCCAGTGACTCGATCAGAAAATCATCACCAAGCGTGTGGCGGTTGAAGGCAAAGGTGATGTCAAAAACATTCCCCACCGCCTCTTCCAGCAGGTTGAGTTCATCATCGCTAAAACCTTTGGCTTTGAGCGATTCATGATTGATGAAGGGCGCTTGTTTAAGAGTCTTGTGACCGGTGGCATGAGTGATGATATCCTTGACCTGATCACTGGTGTAACCCAGGCGACGGAGCGCGACGGGGACCGAGCCGTTAATGATCTTGAAATAACCACCACCGGCCAGCTTCTTGAATTTGACCAGCGCATAGTCCGGTTCGATACCGGTCGTGTCGCAATCCATGACCAGCCCGATAGTGCCGGTCGGCGCCACCACCGAAGTCTGCGCATTACGGAAGCCGTAGATCTCGCCCTGTTCCAGGGCTTGATCCCAGACCACCCGCGCCGCCTCGACAACTTCCTCCGGGAGATAGGCCGGGTTGATGCCGGATGGTTTTATGGTAAGTCCCTCGTATTCGGACGGGTCGGCATTGTAGGCGGCCCGACGATGGTTGCGAGCCACCTTTAGCATGTTGTCACGGTTTCGATAGTAGCCCGAAAAAGGACCCAGCTCTTTAGACATTTCAGCCGAGGTTACATAGGCTTGCCCCGTAAGCATCGAACTCAGAGCGCCACACCAGGCGTAAGCCTCCGATGAATCATACGGAATGCCCATGCGCATGAGCACCGAACCAAGGTTGGCATAGCCAAGACCGAGAGTGCGATATTCAAAACTCTTTTGGGCTATCATCGGCGATGGATACGATGCCATCAGAACCGAAATCTCCAACACCACCGTCCAGAGCCGAATGGCGTGCAGGTATCCGTCGAGGTCGAAGGAACCATCATCACGCAGGAACTTGCCCAGGTTTATCGAAGCCAGGTTGCAAGCGGTGTCGTCCAGAAACATGTATTCCGAACAGGGGTTGGAAGCGTTGATCCGACCGTCTTTGGAGCAGGTATGCCATTCGTTGATGGTGTCGTCAAACTGAACACCGGGATCGGCGCACGACCAGGTGGCATGACAAATCTTATCCCACAGTTCAGCCGCAGGAAGCGTGCGGGCAGTACCACCGTCGGTGCGCGAAATCAATTCCCAATCCCCTTTGGACCTCAGTATTTCAAAGAACCTGTTGGGGACACGCACCGAGTTGTTGGAGTTTTGCCCCGATACCGTCATGTACGCTTCCGATTCCCAATTGGTATCCAGCTGAACAAATTCGATTTCCCGAATGCCCTGGTCGGCCAGTTCAAGAATCTTCTTGATGTAGGCCGATGGAATGGCCAGACGACGAGCGGCGCTGATCGCCTGCTTCAAGGATTTGTTTATGGCCGGGTCAGCTTCGATGATAACGCCGTTGCCGTTGTCTGAAATCTGTGTTGCCTGGAAGACCTCCTGAAGCTGTTGTCGGATCACGGCCGAACCGGTCACCATGGCCGCTACTTTTTGCTCTTCGATTACTTTCCAGCTTATGAACGCTTCGATATCCGGATGATCCAGATCAAGACAAACCATCTTGGCCGCGCGTCGTGTCGTGCCGCCGGACTTGATCGCGCCCGCCGCTCGATCACCGATGCGCAAAAACGACATCAAACCGGATGACTGACCACCGCCGGAAAGACGCTCACCGGCGCCGCGCAGATGGGAGAAATTGGTCCCGGTGCCGGAACCATACTTAAACAGACGCGCCTCACGCACCCAGAGATCCATTATACCGCCGTCATTGACCAAATCATCCGACACCGATTGGATGAAACAGGCATGGGGCTGAGGGTGTTCGTAGGCGTTGGCGGCCCGGGTCAATGTTTGCGAATTAGGATCAACATAGAAATGACCATTCGATACGCCACCGATTTGATATGCGAAATGCAAACCGGTGTTGAACCATTGCGGCGAGTTGGGCGCTGAAACCTGCGAAGCCAGCATGTAACAAAGTTCATCGTAGAAGGCCTGAGAGTCGGTCTCGGTGTCAAAGTAGCCGTGCTTCTCACCCCAATGTCGCCAGCAACCGGCCATGCGATGAAACACCTGGCGTGAATCGGTCTCGCCTGCCAACACGGGCTGGTCGTCCTTGTCGACAATCGGCTGACCCTGTTCGTCAATCTGAGGAACCCCCGCCTTGCGAAAATACTTCTGAGCCAGTATGTCAACAGCTACTTGCGACCAGTTTTCCGGAACCTGAACACCATCAAGTTTGAAAACCTCCGAACCATCGGGGTTTTTGATCTCCGAAGAACGCTTCACAAAATTGATTCGACAATAGGGCGATTCCCCATCGCGAGTAAAATACCGGTCTATCTTCAAGCTGTACCTCCTGTACAAGAGCAAAAAAATACCAGGACCGGCCGGTCCGTGGCCAGGTGAGAATCCTGATAATTCCTTACTGCCTGATAAATTATAATAGTCTCAACGTACACCCCGGGCAATGGCCCAGAAAAAAACACCCATTTCCTGCTGCGGGGTACAATATGTAGTGTCTGCAATGGTCCCCCCCACTAAAAATTGTGTTTTATTTGATAATAACGTATTCTCCTGAAGGTCAGTCCTATAGCTTGAAAACTCAACTGAACAAAAATAGTGCGTGCCCTTTGCGCCCCCATATTGAAAAAACCAAGTCTCGCAAGTAACTATCTCGCAAATAATTAGAAGCCTTTCAGTTTTTAGTCGAAGTCAACCCAACTTATCCACAGACCAAAGAAAGATAACATATTGATTTTAATCACTTTACCAATTCGCCAACAAGCAAATAACAAGGTATACACAATCCTTGTGGATAACAGCGAGTTTCGGCGATATGCTCTTTTGAGCCAACTGTCGGGTGTTGTCAAGTAGTTTCTGGATACTCGTCCTATTAATGGTGGACAAGGAAAAAACCGCTTGGGGGTTGGTTTTTCGCTGTTTACCACTGCTTTTTTTTTGAGTTATTTGGATTTTTCGCTTGACAAGATTGTGAAGTTTGTTATGTTGGGTGTGCAATCGGAAAGTGTTACTCTTTCTGTGGATTACCTAATATCGTCCGCCCAGGCAGGCACCACCTGTCTGGGTTTTCTTTTTGGTGATAAATCACTTTCTTGCACTTCGCGCATTTGTAATCTCACCCAGTTCGCCCCCCAACCTCATCCTGAGCGGAGTCGAAGGATGAATCTACTGTGCTGAGTTCTGTCCTTGAGAAAGTCTGAGATGGCGGCCGGGAACAAATCCTCAGCACCAAGGTTTTCATGGCAACGGTCGCCAGTCTTATAGGGCGGGTCCGTCTTCGCCTGCGCGCCGCGGCGTGAACCCGCCGATTGCGTCTGAAACCTAATCTCAGGAGAAACAAATGAACACACTGCGTTATTTCATCGGCAGCTTCGTAGTCTTTCTGTTTATCTTCATGGCCGAGTGGCTTTTCCATGGCATGATTATGAACAGCACCTACATCGAATCTCAGCATCTACTACGACCTGAGGCGGAGGCGGTGGCCTACTTTCCATCGATGATTGCCGGCTTCCTGGTCTTGTCGTTTGGGTTCTGCTACATTTTCACCAAAGGATATGAAGACAAGGGGCTGGGCGAAGGTGCACGGTATGGTTTCTTGATCGGTTTGGCTTTTTCGATTCCAACCAGCCTGATGAATTTCGCAGTCTTTCCGATACCGAGCAACTGGATTATTTCCTGGTGTATCGGCGAGCCTATAATAATGACACTGGCCGGAATCATCTTCGCCTCGATATATCGACCGCGGAAGGTCTAACACTCTTCGGTACCCCACCCAACGGGTGGATTTTCACTATGTGTCATGTAGGTCGGGTCCTTCACGGACCTGACTTAATCTTGTAGGGCGGGTCCGTCTTCGCCTGTGCGCCGCGGCGTGAACCCGCCAAATCTGCAGAAACACGGCTTGCATGTGTCAGGACCACAAGGGTCCTGACCTACTTGAACCACCGGGCGGCCTGATGGCTGTAGAAAGTCGCACAGACCTAGTGCCGTGGGAAGAGCCCTTCCCATCTGTGGTTACTAGAATGTAGGATGGGGATAGTGTTATTTGGGCATCTGTGGTAGAAGACAATCACAAATCCACACTCACCATATCCCTTTGGCTTCTTTGCATTCGCGGGTGGCCCGTGGGCTTGCCCCAGGTTGCTGGTTTGGTTCATCCTGCGACTCTGCTGAGGAGGAGGTGGAGGGAGCTCAGGATGAGGTGGAGGGAGCTCAGGATGAGGTAGGGGGAGCTCAGGATGAGATAGGGGGAACTCAGAATGAGGTGGGGGGTAATCAGCCAACGAAGTTTTGTAGGGCAGGATCCCTGGGATCCTGCCATGTTCGGCGGCATCGCAGGGATGCCGCCCTACTGTCTAAAATGCTCTCAGTGTGACGAAGATGGATTCCGGGTCAAAGCCCGGAATGACGGAGCCGGGGAACTCTGTCATTAATGAACAATGATGCAGGTCCGTCTTCGAAGCCGGCTTTCTTGGCTTTAGCCTGAGTAATTGTTGACTGGGCAACCTCTATGTATTAAGCTGTCGAACAACGGGCGGCGTCGAAAATGTCTATGCACCGAGCTTTCCAATCGCGACGCGGTTGGTCTGTTATTCTTGGTGACAGCGCCGCCGGATAACTACTTTCTCGATGGTACGGAGCAGCAATGGATCTTGATTTACAAGGACGAATCGAACGTTTCACCCTACCGGAAATCCTGCAACTGATAGCATCCAGCCGCAAAACCGGAACGCTCGGTATCCAAAAAGATGACTCTATTGTCATGGTCTATTTCAAAGAGGGGAGCGTCATCTACGGCTACGGACCCAGACAGACCTTTCACCTGGGCCAGCTTCTCAGAGAGCGCGGGGTCATCACCGATGAACAGCTTGAGGATGCAGTACGTGTCCAGGCCAAAAGCGAAAACTCCAAACGGCTTGGCGAAATAATGATCTCCCGCAACTATATCGACCGGGCCGATCTTGAGCAAGTGGTCATAAAGCAGGTGAAGGAACTTCTGTACTCGCTGCTGTCGTGGCAGAGTGGATCGTTCAAGTTCTACGACAACCAGTTTCCGACCGAGGAAGAGATCACTATCGACCTCTCGATAGAGAACGTGATTTTGGAAGGCCTGCGTCGGGTCGATGAAATGAATATGGTTCGTGAAACTCTGCCGGACCTTGAAGCCGTGTTCACGATTTCCGCATCCCAGGCCGGACGTAAGCGCGAAGTGAGTCTCGAAGCGGACGAGTGGAACATCATGGCTCTGGTGGACGGTCGTAGAAGCCTCGATGAAGTCTGCAAACTGGGCGGCGGTCAGCGCGATGAAACACTCAAACGGTTGGCTCATCTTAAACTGGCCGGCCTGATCACCAAGACTGAGAAAAAAGAAGAAGCTGCCTCCCCACAGCTGGACAAAATAGCCAACCGCCTGGCCGGCTTGTTCGAGGACTATCTGACGGCCAAGTCACCCAGCCGCCCAGCCAAAAGAATGGTCACCGAAACATTCGTCGAGGAGGCTGATTGAGCCAGGTCGATTCATTGCGCACCCTTGAGAAGACGCTTGAAAGTTTTCTCGACCGAGCCTTGGCCCAGAAAGAAAAGCGGTTGAGTGTGCTCGACGGAATCAACCGGCTGGATGAAATCGCGCGCGACGATTCCGGTGCATCAACAGCCGAAGCGGTCGGCAACTGGTTCGCCCGGCACAACCAGCAACTCAAACAAGGCGATTTGAAATCAGCCGATATCGACCGGATCGGCGGTATTCTCAAGCACATCAAATCAAGGCTGTCAGACTCAAGTACACCCGAAACGGCCAAACTCACTTCGGAGATCGACCGTTGGGATCAAGTGGCCAAAAAACCGAGTAGTTCGATTACGCTCAAGCGCCCTCCTGAAAGCCAAACAACAGACGATGATTCCATCAGCTTATTCGGCAAAACCATGGCTCGCACTTCCGGGCTGTTCCTTGGTAAGGCCAAAGGGCGCAAACATCTACTCTCAATCCTCGATGAATCCCTGAACACCGCCGCCCTTCAGAAAAACAGAGAGGCCTTGCTTTTGTCCGGGTTTATCATATATTATCTCAAAATCGGCGGCTACAAAGTAGAGCCGTTCGTGAAAAGACTCAAAGAAGCTGAGCAGATTCAAAAAGAGAGTGCTGCTCATGCTTAACACGGCGGAAAAAGCATATTTTCAGGCCCTGACGGCGCTGAAACGTAAGAATTATCCGGCGGCTGCCGAACAGTTTGATAAGGCGGCGCCCTTTTTTGAGAAAGACAAGGAGTTTGGAATCCTAAGGGAAACCACTCACCTTTTGGTAGCAACCAAGGCGGAATTGAAGAAACTCGAACAACAAGAAGCAATATCTATAAAGGAGTCATTTTCAGATGGCTAAGAAGCAGTCGTTTGCAGATAAATCCAATAAACGTGCCCACACCATGACCTGCCCCACCTGCGATGAGGCCCTCCAGTTCATCAAGCTCATGAAAGCGGTCAAAGGAGACAAAGGCGGCTGGAAAATGCGGGCTCAGAATGTCGGCGTCTGCAAGTGTAACAACGCAGAGGTTTACGGCTGATACTTTTCAAGCCGACCCAAATTTGGAACCCTCCCAGGTTTATACGGGAGGGTTTTTTCGTTGTCTGAGAACACTTTTGCCGATAGACTGGGGTAGCTCCTAAGCGTAGGAGGCGGCCTGGTGTCGCCCCATTGGTTTGTCACACTTCGACGGTGCACAGCATGACTGCGTTCGGCGGACACAGGCAAGTCGACAGGTCAGTGCTTTGCGCTTCGTGCCTTTCTCCTGTCATCCTGAGCGCAGTCGAAGGATGAGCACAAGGCGCGAAATAGTGAATTACTGCGGTGGACTTGCAGGACCCGCCGCAACTATGTAAATTCGGCGGACCCAAGGCCCGCAACTACGCGGGATTAGAGCCGATTGAACCGACTCGGATGTGAATGATCAGTATGCACAACGACCCGCCCAAAAGATCGAATCAGCTTCACATCACCGCCCTGGTGTCTCTGTTGATGCTGATGGTCTATTATGTCGCAACATGGTTTCCGCAGGGGCGCGTCTGGGGTCTTAACCTCTGGGCGTACTTTCCATCGATAGTTCCCCTGGGTCTGTTGACCGGCGGCCTTTTGGTTGTGACAACACTCTGGCTGTTCGGGCGCCGACGGAATCGACCCGACGATGCCACCCAGCCGGATATCGGTGTCACTATATTCTGGGCGGCCACGGCGGCGATGACGCTGCTTATGACCGTGCTGTTTTTTTACCTGCGCGCACGCACACATTTTCTTGGCGACGGTTACACCGTACTTTCCCTGTTGGCCGCCCCTGAGCCTCTGGTCAAAACGCGCGAATATGGTGCGGCAATGCTGCATATATGGGTCAAGCAGCTTTGGGGCAGTGGTGAACCGGCTGCTTTGGCCAGTTTCAGGTCCATCTCAATCGGTTGCGGTCTGCTCTTTCTGATGTCAACGGCCTTGCTGTCAGGACGACTCTTCCAGCACAACCGTGATCGCTTTCTGTTCCTGGCCGGACTGGCCTCGTGCGGATACATGTACAACTTCTTCGGTTACGTTGAAAACTACTCGCTCTTTATCCTGACCAGTCTGCTGTACTGCATGACCGGGCTGTTGGTATCCCTCGGTCGAGCACCGCGATGGACCATACCCCCCTTGCTGGGACTGACTGTGCTTAGTCATATTTTCGGAGTCGTATTCCTGCCGGCCACAATCTACCTGATGTTGGCCGGGACTACCTTTGGCAATCGGGTAGGACGCTGGTCAACCAAGACCAAAGGAGCCATCGCGGCCGGTCTGTCGGTGGTCGGCATTTTGACGTTTTTACATTTCTATTTCAACTACTACTATTTCCGTTTCGCCATCGTCCCGCTGTTGCCGGATCGCTTCACTGTCGAGGGATATCATCTGTTTTCGCTTGGGCACCTGGTCGACATTATCAACCTGGCTTTGCTGTTGGTTCCAGCTCTGCCGATTGTGATCGTACTGGCCTTTGCAATCGCATTCAAGCGCATCTTCCGCCGTTATGAATATCGTTACCTGGCCATACTGGTTCTCTCTTGCTGGGCAGCCATGTTCATTTTTGATCCCAAGCTGGGGATGCCGCGCGATTGGGACCTCTTTTCTTTCGCCGGGATTCCGTTGGCTCTGTTTTGCTTTTATTTCGTGCTGGACCCGAAAGTTCGTCCGGCCCGGTATATACCTATAACTCTCATGATGATTGTGTTGGCTTCGGCGATGCTGTTCCCGCGGGCGGTCAGCCAAACCAACCCGGATCAGTCGGTAGTCTGGTTCGACAACTACGGCGCCCTGGACAAAACCAAGAACATGTACGGGCGCACCCTTTTGAAGAAGTATTACGATCGGCTCGGTGATGTTGCGGCTGCTGACCAGGCGGGTCGACAATACGTTACCGATTATCCGCAGTTTGTTTTGAACCGGCAGGGTATCGCCTTGAAGGACCAAGGGAAATGCGCCGAGGCAATTGAAAAATACCGCGCCGCCCTCGAGCTGCATCCGACCTTTGTGGCTCCATACGCCAACATCGGCATGTGCTATTTGATTCTTGGCCAGTTAGACAGCGCTGAAGTGATGTTGCGAATAGCGGTCGGCATGAATCCTTACAACCATTTAGTCCACAACACCCTGGCTCGAACCTACTTCGAAAAGGGAAACTACGCAGCCGCTGAAGGGCTGCTTTTGCGTGCTCACGAACTCTCGCCGTCTGAATTGGAGCCGTTGGTCGGACTGGTGCAATTGTACAAGAAGACCAACAAGTTGGATAACTGGTTCAATTACCTGAATCAACTCGTCGCGCGCGATGACGCCCCGTTAGTGGCGCTGAACGAGCTGGCCGATTATCACCTCAACCACCGACGCTACCTTCTGGCCGCCCCTTTGTTCCGGCGGGCCGTACCTTTGGGACTGGACAGTGCGTACCTGGCCCATTTGCGCCGAAATTTCCCGCAACTGGGCTTGTGAGCGGTCCACAGATCATCATACTTGCACGTCGGGTCCGTCTTCGCCTGCGCGCCGCGGCCTGAACCCGCCGGAGACCTGAGCAAGTTGATACAAAGTCATTCTGGCGAAGGCCAGAATCCAGTCTTCGGCTTGGGTGCCCGCCTCAAACCTTCAGGCTTGGTCATATTCTAGTCTAAGGTGGTGTCGGGCGACCCCGCCCGACACAGTCAAGCCTGGTTATCGCTGCTGAGCCATAATGTGGTTTCGCAGAGGTCATGCTTCGACTCCACTCAGCATGAGGTTATAAGCGTGCGATGTGCGATAAACCAGGTTTGCCTGTCACCGGCAAACCGAGTTTGAGGGTGACACCCGGCCGATGAGAAAAATCTCTAAACGCGGACCCACTTTTCCGGGAGCCTAACATCGTTGACTGTTGTTAGACTTTCAGCTTATATTGTTCCGCATAACAAAAGGAACTGTGAACCATCCGTATTGACAAGCAGCGCATCACTGGATTCGAATGAAAGACATAACCGCCAAAAGTGAAACCTCCAGGCCGCTTCTCTCGGTCGAAAGTTCCGGTTTTATGTCCCGGTCGGTGTTGGCGCTGATCTCCCTGGGTTTAGTTGTAGTTTTCCTCGGTTGCGACTCGGAAGAAAACAGCATTCCCTGGTCGACATATCATCCGCCGGTCTGGATGACGACCCAGGCGGAAGGGTTTCATGGTACTGATGTCCTGACCAATGGACTGAAGGACTGTCTCAAATGTCATGACAACGATTTGACCGGCGGGATCACCGAAGTATCCTGCTTCGAATGCCACGGCAGCGGCCAGGACAATTGCGTTGCCTGCCACGGTGGCTTCCGGGATAATACCGGCGCACCCCCCCCCGGCTTGAGAGGGGAGGTAGCCCCCGATACCCGCGCGGTCGGGGCGCACCAGGCTCACACGGTCGATGCTACTATTTTCACCGGTATGGCGTGCGTGGCCTGCCACATCGTTCCCGAAGTTTCGTGGGATTCGGCTCACTTTGACTACTCACTTTTTGAAGAACCCTCCCGGATAGATTCTATAGCTGAAGTCACCTGGAACAGCATTGATACCACTGTCATGTGGAATCGTGGGGCAAACAGTTGTTTCAATTCTTACTGCCATGGTAATTTCACCGGCGGGTTCTTTACCAACACGCCCTACTGGATCGGTGCCGACCAGGCAGCCTGCGGGTCCTGTCATGATGTCGGCGCGAACCCCGGGTTCATTGACCGGCTGCATAGTAGCCATGCACGGAGTAATGTTGGCTGCGAACAGTGCCACGCCACTGTCGTTGATGCCGATCTGGAGGTTATCGGCCCTGCGTATCATGTCGACGGTTTGAAAACTATCGAGTTCCAAATTGATTCAGGTGGTGTCTTTATCGACAGGACTTGTAGCGATCTGAGTGTCGGCTGTCATGAAGCGCGGGATTGGAATTGAGGTTAACCACGAGGCCGCATGACTAAGCATCACGCCTGCCGTCGCTGTTTTCTCGTAGTCACCTTGGTTAGTATGACAGCTTTGAAGCTGTCGTCGGCCGAGTACCACATCGAGCGGTCACCTGAAACAATTGTATCGTTCGTTTCAGAGTCTCCGTTGATAGACTTTGAAGTCAATACCGACAAAATCGACGGCTACGCTTACTGGGAGGGTGAAGGATTTCCCCCCGATGATTCTCAACTACAATCCAGTGAAGTCTATTTTGAGGTGCAACTCAATACTTTTGATGCCGGCAACGGCATGTACAACCGCCACCTGAAAGAACGATATTTCGAAACCGAAAAGTACCCTTATGCTTCCTACAAAGCCAGGATTACCAAGGTGGAATCTATGGCCGACAGTTCTTTTGTTGTACATACAACCGGTGTCTTCTCGCTGCACGGCGCCACCAAAGAAATCCAGGTGTCCGGTTCGGCGGTATCGACAGACCAGGGATTGACCATCCATTGTGAGTTTGCGGTTAAAGCGTCCGACTACGATATTGAAATGCCCAGCCTGATGATGATGGAAGTGGACGACGACATTAATGTCCGGCTTGAGTTTATTCTAAAGATCGCTAAGTAACAGACAAAGGCAGGAATTATGTTAAGATGGGTCAGCCTCACGGCAGCACTGCTTGTGGTTATTATGTTATGGCCAACGAAATCCTTGGCTCAGCCAAAATGGCAGCGATCCGATCCCGAGATCGAGTTGGGTCTTCAGGTTTTTCATTCCACCAAGGTGCTGGGGCTACCGACCGCGGCCATGCTAAAAACCGGCGATATCGAGTTTGAGATATCGCATCGTTTTGTGCCGCCTATAACCGACGGCTATGACGTTCTCTACGGTTTTGACGGACCGGCCCGGATGCGTTTGGCCTTGGGACATGCGATCAATGACGCTTGGATGATTACTTTGGGTCGAAGCAGTATAGATGCCAACACCGATCTTTGCATCAAACACAGCCTGCTGCAATCCAAAGAATCTGCCATGTCGTACATGGCCGCCGTTCAAGCAGGAGTGGCCTGGAACCCGGTGGAGACATCCCGACGTGATCACCGAGACAGCGTAATCATAAGACCCAAAAGCCACAGCCGACACTTCCAGTCTTTCGGCCAGTTGATTATCGATCTGCAACCGCACCCGCGGTTAGCCGTCGGTCTGGTGCCCTCTTTTCTGTACAACCGCGATATCAGCGCCAGGGATATTGAAAACACGTTTACGCTGGGGACCCATGGTCAATGGTTCGTGCGTTCGCATCTGAGTTTTGTCGGCGAGTATTCTTTTGTACTTTCGAACAAGTCAAACTCCCACAACCCGGTCGCGCTAGGTCTCGAATTGGAAACCGGCGCTCACATTTTTGAACTGTTCATTACCAACCAGGTGCGAATCAATCCGTCGCAATATCTGGCTGGAGCCGAATTCCCTTTTGACGCTGATAACTTAAGAATAGGTTTTCTGATCAACCGGATTCTCTGAAAGATGCATCAGTCGCTCTCAAAAAGTCCGTCGCGAATCCAACTGCCGATACTATCGCTCAGTTGACGGGGGAGGGTGTCGTCTATCGGCATGGCCGGCGCACTGGTTCCGACCATGGTGCGATAGAGCAGGCTGGCTTCGGCATTACCGGGCACGACCACCGGACCGTTTTCCGAACCGGCCAGGATATCTTCATAAGATTCCATGTTCAGCCCAACCGCCGGTTTACTCCCGGCATGACAGGCGGTGGTGGCACACTTCACGTCGAGGATGTGTCTGACATCGGCGTAATACATGGTCCTGGCAGAAGGGACGATTGTCTTCTCCTCGGAACAACTCATCAACAGCCATGCTCCGGCTATTGCAATGAACAAGTATATCGTGGCGTTGCGCATCTGTATCTCATTCTGCCAATGTCTTTTTGGTTTGCTCCAGCTGTTGCCAACTGTGGTTCTCTTGCATCTTCCATGTTCACACTCGGTCAAGATACTATTTCGCATGTAATACGCAAGGTTGGGCGGGAATCATCGTGTTCGGGTCGTATATGGGACGAAGTTTCGCGCATGTCTTTGATCGCCTACTGGTTGCCCGGGCGGCGGGCAAGCCCGTTTTTTGCGCTCCGCGCGTGCTGCCGTAAGAAGTGCTTGCGTGAGTAACAAGGTGCGAAACACAAAAAGTGATTTAGCACCCCCAAACCGGGTTTGAGGGTGCCACCCGCATCGTTTGTTGATAGAAGTTTCGCGCATGTCGTCCACTGCTGCTGGTTTTGCTAAGACGCGGATTGCACTCGATCCAACTCCTTGCGGACCGCGTGGGCCAGCGACTTGATGGTCAGGGGCTTGCGCACAAAAACACCGGCGCCCAGATTCAACGTTTCCTGAACCCTGTCACTTTCGGCATAACCGGACACGATGATAGACTTCTGGTCGGGATGCAGGCGGAGGATCTGCCGATAAGCTTCGGCGCCGTCGATTCCGCCCGGCATGATCATATCGAGTATTACCAGGTCACAGGAACTCTCTTTGAGCAGATTGACAGCAGCTTCACCGCACTCGACCGCCGAGGCGTCGTACCCCAGTTTCTTCAACAAGGTCACGGTAACATCGCGCTGGAATGGGTCGTCGTCGACCACCAGCACCTTTTCATCCCCGCCGACAATGTGATCGTCGCCGGGATCGATCAAAATCGATTCACGAGAGGCCGGGAAATAAAGAAAGAACGATGTTCCTTCACCGGGAGAACTGTACAAATCAATGTGGCCGCGATGGTCCTCCATTACGGCATGTACAATACTCAACCCAAGTCCGGACCCGCGTCGCCTGTCGGTCGTTTTGGTAGTAAAAAACGGTTCGAAAATCCGGCTCATGAGATCATCCTGCAGTCCGCTGCCGGTATCCGAGACGGTCAGTTTTACATACTCTCCCATGGGGATGGGGCCGTAGACTCCAACCATGTTGTCCAGATAGAAATTCTCCGTCTTGACAGAGAGACGTCCGATATCCTGCATGGCGTCGCGGGCGTTGGCCATGATATTGGCTATGGCGCGGAAAACCTGGGAGGCGCCGCCTTTGACCGGCATGAGATTCTCGGCCAGTTCAACCTCGACCGCCAGAGTTGACGGCAAGGGGCTGAGTTGTTTGACGACTTGCCTGACCGTATCGTTGAGCGAGAACGGCGCCACGGTATAGTGCCCTCGTCGCCCCAGGGTAAGCAGTTGCTGGTTTATTTCGGCGATCTGCTCGGCCGCGTTTTCGATCTTGTCGACAAAGTCACGCGCATCGTCGCCTTCGGGCAAAGCCTCTTTGATGAACGAAGGGTAAGCCATGAGCGGCGCCAACAGATTGTTGAAATCGTGGGCCACCTGACCGGCGATACGGCCGGCTGTTTCCAGTCGTTGGGCGCGCACAGCCAGTTCCTGCAGGCGTTTGGTGTCGGTGATGTCCCTGAACACCAGCACCACGCCGATCGTCCGACCTTCCGGGTCACGTATAGGCGCGCCGCTGTCGTCGATGGATCGCTCGGTGCCGTCTTTGGCGATCAAAAGCGTTTGCCGTGTGAAACCAATCACTTTGCCGGTCTGGACCACTCTGGTCACCGGACTATCCATGTCCTGACGTGTTTCAGCGTCGATGATTCTGAAAACCGCCCCCAATGGTTGACCCACCGCCTCGGACTCTTTGTACTCCGTAAGCTGCTCAGCCATTTTGTTGAACAGAACCACGTTTCCTTCGATGTCGGTGGCGATAACGGCATCCCCAATGGAAGAAAGTGTCACGGCCAGTCGTTCACGCTCTTTGGCCAGCGCATCCTCCGCCTGTTGGCGGTCGGTGATATCTCTAAAGGTGCAGACGAAATGCCTATGGTCCACCCGGAAGCAGGAGATGTCAAAGGCCATGTTGAGATCGTCGCCCTCGTAGTAGAAGTCCTCAATATGGGCCGGTTTGCCGGTAGCCATTACCTCGGCATAACGATCCATCAAACCGCGCTCGATCACGTTTGGAAACAACTCCAATACTCTCTTGCCGACGATGTCGACAGCCTTCACGCCGGTAATCTTCTCGGCGGCGGGATTCCAGTCGACAAATCGATAGTCGATCATCCGGCCATTTTCATCAAAGATCCCCCCATGCAGTGCATAGGCATCCATCATGTTAGCTATGGAGAGTTTGAATTTGTCGGCGACTTCCTTTTCTTTGCGGACAGCCTCCTGGCCTCTTTCCTGCTGTGCGATACTATGAAGAGCAAAGGCGATGTCACCGGCGACTTCCTCAAAAAGCGCAATCTCATCGGGATCATCCACTAACGCCTTGGGGATGGCGGCCACCAGGTAGCCAAAGGAGTCATCCTCATGGGTCAACTTGGTGCTGAGGATACCTGCGTCAAAATCCAGAACGACATGCGGACAATCGCCACATTCGCTCGAATCTCTTAGTATAGCCACCGTTTCGACATCCCTCGCCCGCAGGCAACAGTTGGGCCATTCGCCGCGATCGAATTTCTCGGCCAGAGATTCAAAACTCTCGTCGAGACCCGCCTGGCAGGCAAAGGTAGAACCTGATTCCCGGCCGCCCAGCACCATGAAGGCAAAGAAGAAGCCGCGTGTCTCCACCAGGCATTGGCATGCTTTTTGGGCCAGCTTGTGAGGTTCTTTTTCGCGAGTTATCAACTGATTGACATTGCGCACAGCCAGCAAAACTGAGTTGAGATGCTCGATACGACTTTCGGCCTGGCGACGTTCACTAATATCATGGAAGACTAAAATCGAACCCAGAATTTCGCCGGATTCTCCCTTGATCGGCGCGCCGCTGTCGTCAATCGGCTGAACCGTGCCGTCTTTTGCGATCAGGGAAGTGTGGTTGGCCAGCCCGACGATGACTCCCTCACTCAGTACACGCACGACCGGATTATCCGCCTTCTCACCGGTGTCTTCATTGACGATCTCAAACACATCCTCAATCGACTTTCCCTCGGCCTCGGAAAGCGTCCAGCCCGTCATTCTTTCTGCAATCGGATTCATGAAGGTTATATTGCCGGCCAGGTCGGTGGCGATTACGCCGTCACCGATAGAGCGCAGTGTGACGGCCAGATGTTCTCGCTCTGTACTCAGTTCTTTGGTGCGAAGCCTCACCTCCTCGCCCAATTCCTGATGCCAGGACTGGATTCGTTGAATCATGGTGTTGAATGTGGCCCCCAGGCGCCCCACTTCGTCGGCTGAAGTTACCGTGGCGCGCGCTGAAAGATCACCATCGGTAACAGCGTTAGCCGTTGTTACCAGATTCCGGATAGGACGGGTCAGCCAATTGGTAGTCAGTGCGATTAAGATAAGGGACAAAAGGGTCCCAAGAATACTTATGCCTACGACATACGATATTTCCTCACGCAAATCGGCGAAGATTTCCTGCTCATCCTGTTTGACCACCAGCCCCCAACCTATTTCGGTTGACAGCCTGAGATGCCGGTAGGCGGCCAGGACAGCTACGCCACGATAGTCCCGGGCTCTGATAATTCCTTCTTCCCCCCGAGAAGCAAACCTGGCCGGCTCCGCCTCAATCTGGTATTCCAGCGGTCGAGCCATACTGCCATCGGTCAAAGGATGTTTCAGCGAGGCCAGAATCCGCGTATCGCTGTTGATCAATAACGCCTCTCCGGTTCTGCCGAGACCTTCGCCAGTTTGCAGGATAGGGCGGAGGACTTTGTCCGGATCAATAGCCAGCGTCATCACGGCGACCGCCTCTCGGGGTTCACCCGAGCCGGTCGCAGGCCCAAAGATCAAACTGGAAAACAGGAGTCGTGGTTTTCCGGTCACAGAGTCGCGCTTGATGTCGGTGACATGAACTTCCCCGGCAACGCGCAGGGATTTGTAGTAGTCTCGATCGATTATCGACCACCCGACCAGAGTTGTGTCGCTGGATACCATGACCAGGCCAAAGTGGTGATCAGCAATTGAGACCGTTTCGAAATCACCGTAGGCATCTCGCATGCGCCTGAGTTGTGCCTGGACTTCTGAGTACAGATCGCTCGTCTGCATACTTGCCCATAAGCGGTCACCACTCAATCCCCTACCTATTTCACGATGCAGAAGCTCGTCCAACCGAGTCGCCTGAGATTCTATAGTGGGCGCCTGCGAAGCCAGCCTCAGATCACGGCTGCGCTCATCCAACCAAGCCAACAGTTGCCCCTTTTTAAGGTCGGCCAAGAGTCCTAACTGCCCAAATCGGAGAGCCTGCTGATTGTTGAATTCACCATCAAATCCGGAAAACGGCAAACCGTATGCCTTTGTCAAGCCGATACCGATAAGTGTGATGATGAACAGCATTCCAAACGAGATTAGGATTTTCATGCGTAAGCCGACAAAACCGGAAGGCTGAGAGTTTACACCGGAATCTCTGTGGTCGGATTCAGTCATCGTCATCTCCCAAAGATATCAAACCAAACACGGCAAAAGAGACCAGCGTCCTCATCTTTCGGGATAGCACAACAGCTATCCGACCATCGACAACTCCCTCATCGGCCATCACCACTCCAGTTTCTATGCTGCCTAGACGTGAAGAAAAGACAAATACTGTGGGCATGTCACGCCAGAATCCTTTACCAGGCTTGCCAAGCTCCCGACATCTCTGCCGAATATGAACTCGGCTTGACTCTGTGAAACCACGTAAGTTAAGAGTTTACACCCTTCTTGGCGGTTGTGTCAAGTCAAATCGTTCGACCGGCCCGGCCGATTATCGAGATACCTCTCCAATCAGCTTAGCTGATCGCACCGGGCGACTCATGTTTTCATAGGCTGTTTTGAACATGGCGGCCGCTTTGTCCAGATATGGACGGGCCAGCTCGTGCTCACTTTTGGCCAGGTCGACAGTGAGGTCGTCGAGTCGGTAGCACGAGCCCGGCTCGCCTCGGAGACGGTAAATGCTGTAGTAATCACCTTCAATATAGCCCACCCTGAACCACTCGGAAAACTGGGCAAAGTCGGTGATTGGCGCCAGGCTGTCCAGCAGGTCGTGCCCAAAACTATAATTGTCATAATCCAGACGCACCTGTCCCATAACCGTGGCCAGGATATCAAGCTGACCGCCCAGTCGATCAATACGTCTTCCAGCCGGTAACCGGTGATCGGTGTCGATTATCAAAAGCGGGATTTGCAGGTAGCTGAGGTCCAGGTCTAATGTCGGTGCAAAGGGCGTGCCGTTGTCGGCCGTTATGAATATCAGGGTATTGGACATGGCAGGATCGTTTTGAATCTGCCGCACGAACCGCCCCAGCGCCCAGTCGGAATACTTGAAAGCATTCAGTTCATCGCTTCTGTCTACATCCTCCGGAATGCGCTCAAACGGCACATCGGGGACCTGCCAGGGTCCATGGTTGGAAGTGGACAAGAGCATCGCGAAAAAGCGGTCATGTTTACCCTGGCTCAGCACCTCGACAGCCCGATCGAACAAGATATGATCCGGTACGCCCCACGTGCCTATCCATTCATCGGGATCGAAATCGAGCGATGAGTACATGCGGTTGACGCCGTTGGACATGGTGAAGCCCTGCATGTTGTCAAAGTGTGGATCGTGGGTGGTGAAAAACAACGTCTGATAGTCATGACCCTTGAGAATAGCCGCCAATGAATGAAAGTGCGTGTGTCCCGGCACTTGCTTCATCACCAGTTCCGTGAATTGGTGGGGATACCCGGTTAGGGTGCTGAACACGCCGGTGTAGGTATGCATCCCGGCCGAATAGAAATTCGTAAACAGGATACCCTCGGCCGCCAGAGAATCGAAGCAAGGAGACAAATCATGTGGAAAGCGGTTGTCCAGCGCACCCAATTTGGTATTGCCGAATGATTCCATCACTACCAGGATTACATTCGGTGGATCGTCGTTGGGTGGCGCGAAACGCACCGGCCTGAGAATCTTCTCATCGCTTCGATGTACCAGACTATCGGGCAAACCCAGCAATCGTCGCACCATCGGTTCGCCGCCGGATGATTGCACAGTGGCCATCATTTCTTCCAACCGACCTTTGTCGCGCGCATCGTATATGGCGTCGCGCCAAAACGTGAAGGCCGGATTCAATGCCAACTGGTTGGCAAAATCGTATTCGGAAAAGTAAGCCACGCCGGTTCGGATGGGCGACTTGTCAGCCAAGCGACCGCGGGCGCCGACAAACAACAACGCCGCAACCAACGGCAGGTAAACCCAGTGCAGCCAGATTGGAGCCTCCTTTTGGCTCATCAGCAGCCGGGCTTGCAGGCGCCGCATCAACCAGACGAATCCAAGCAGCACGACCAAAATCAGCAGGAAATACCAGATTACCGGAAACATGTTCCAGGCCATAGATAGAACCATGTCCGGCGTGTCGCGCCAGGTGAGGGCCATACCGTTGAGACGGGAATTGAAAAATGAAAAGAACTCCAGGTCTATCACGTGCATGAAAAAGATGACGGCGGCCACGGCTGTCATAAAGGCCAGATGAACTCGTCGCACCCAGGTCCTTCGTGTGATTTCCAGCCAAGGGATGATCGACAGAACGTAGAAGACCACGGTTAGGTAGCAGGCGATCACAAGATCGAAACGCAAACCGATCAGGAACGACTTGAACAGATCAACTCCCGGTACCGCCGCCGCCAGGTCCCATTGTCTGATAAGCAAGGCCAAACGCCACAGTTCAAAAAAGCAAGCCAGCACGACCACGGTGGCCAGCGCGTACAAGGCCGGTCCGGAAAGATACTTGGCAGGGAGACCGAGTAGCCGATGGTTTGAGCTGTTCATGCGGGCCATGATGCAGATATCAGAGCCGCTTGTCAAGAGTGGGTTCATTTGTTACGCAGTGTTCGTGCGACCGATTGCCGGTGCTGTCAGGCGACTCGCCTGGGGTCCGCGAATGATGTGTTCGCACCACCCGCCATTCCTTGTGCGTGGAGTACGTCCTCGTGCGCCACGTGGGTACAGCGACGACGGGTAGCCGTGTTTGTCACCCCGGCGAAGGCCGGGGTCCATCTTTTCCTCTGCCGTCATGCCACCCTGCGTGACGGCTCTTGTAGGTCAGGACCCTTGTGGTCCTGACGCGGTCAAGGCAGGTTCACGCCGCCGCTCACCATGCGCCACAATTGTTTTATGTGGTTCTGAATCGTTTTGCCTATATTGCCGTCAAATGAATGAGAAGCAATTAGTAGCCCAGGCCAAAGCCGGCGACTTTGATGCCTTTGCCAAACTGATCGAGGCCAATAAGCAAAAAGTTTTCGCCCTCATCCGAAGGTTGGCCGGCAACAACGAAGATGCCGAGGATATTTTGCAGGAGAGTTTCCTGAAAGCGATTGACAAGATCGATCAGTTCCGCCAGGAATCGACCTTCGGCACCTGGTTGTCAAGTATCGCTCTCAACCAGGCCAGAGCCTTGCATGCAAAAAGTAAGCAAGCCGATTTGAAGCCGATTGAAGAGTATCTTCCCGGCGGTTCAACGCACGGTGATGGTCATCATGATAGTCTGCGACTGTTCGATTGGAAGGACCCACATCAACTGATGGAGTCGCGCGAAATCAAACAGTTGGTCGATGATGCCGTGGCGGCGTTGCCCTACAAATACCGCGAAGCATTTCTTTTGCGCTATGTCGAAGAACTGTCGGTGAAAGAGGTGGCCGGGTTGACCAACCAAAGCGTCGCCTCGGCCAAGTCTCGTATCCTGCGCGCCCGGCTGGCCTTGCGTGAGACGTTGTCTTCAGAATTCGAGGATCGTTATGGCAAAAAAGTGTCCTGACTACATACAGAGTCTCAACGACTATCTCGATGGCGGCGTTGATCCCGAACTGTGCGCCGAGATCGAGTCGCATATAGGCCAATGTGACAACTGCCGAATCATGGTCGACAGCCTCAGGCAAACGGTCACACTGTGCCGCGACGGTAAAGAAGAACCGTTGCCTGCTGCTCTCAATGAAAAACTAACCGGCTTGCTTCGCGAACGCTGGAACAAGAAGTTCGGGCCATAAATGGCTTACTGCGCTTCGCGGTGATAAATCACTTTTTGGTGCATCGCGCGTTGCGCAAAAAACAGGGCTTGACCCTGTCACGCTGAGCAGAGTCGAAGGGCGACAATGGCTGGGTGGCACCCTCAAGCCCGGCTTGGGGGTGGATCTTGTTCACCGCACGTTTGTCATCTCACCCTGCGATTTGTGCGTGGTGTACGTTCTCGTGCGCCACGTGGGTACAGCGACGACGGGTGGCCGTGTTTGTCACCCCGGCGAAGGCCGGGGTCCATCTTCTCTTGTGCCGTCATGCGACCCCGCGTGACGGCTCTTGTAGATCAGGACCCTTGTGGTCCTGACGCGGTCAAGGCGGGCCCACGCCGCGGCGTGAACCCGCCGAAGGGACAGACGAAGACGGCCACCAGTGACTTCCACTTGCCGCCCACAACCACATGCCGAGCGGAGTCGAAGCATGGCCAACCGTCCCCAACAAGGTTTGAGACGGCCACCCAGCACCCGCCAACAGAACCCACGGCATGTTGTGAGGTACCCGGGGGGCGGGCGGTGCGAGCAGCTCGAAAAACAGGGCTTGACCCAGTCCACTTTTTCTTGAATCATTTTCCAAAGCAACCTATCTAACGAGCTAAGTAAGAATAGAAGCCGAAAGAGACTCCGAATATGAAAAAAGCTCTTACCGAATTCGCCATTAAGAAACCTATCTGGGTTATTGTAATCGCGGTTTTGATCACCGCCTTTTTTGCTGCCCAGTTTCCCAAGATTCAAATCGATACCGATCCGGAGAATATGCTGGCCGAAGACGAGCCGGTGCGCGTTTTCGAACATGACATGAAAGAACTCTTCGGGCTGTCGGATTTTCTGGCCGTGGGAATTGTCAATGAACCGTCCGCTTTCACACCGGATATTCTCAATCGGATCTACCGGATTACCGCCGAGATTGAGGAAATCGACGGCGTGATATCCGAGGACATCATGGCTCCATCGACGGTCGACGATATCAATCAGGGCGAAGCCGGTGAGCTGATCATCGAATCGTTGATGGCCGACGAGATCGAAACACAGTCCGAGGCCGATCACATTTTTGCCCGCATTCAGGACAACGCCATTCTGCGTGGCAAGCTGGCCGGTGAGGACGGCAAAGCGATCGCCATCATGGTGCCGATTGAATCCAAGGACCAGTCGCGCCGGATCGCAACAGAAATACAGGCGATTGCAGACAAACATGCGGCTGGTTTCGAAGTACACATCGCCGGGCTGCCGATGGCTGAGGACTCATTCGGCGCCCAGATGTTCGCGCAGATGGCATACTCGGCCCCGGCCGCCATGCTGATCATATTCCTGCTTCTGTGGATACTGTTCCGAAAGGCAAAAGTCGTCGCGGGTCCCATGATTGTGGCTATGATGACGGTAATCTGGTCGATGGGTCTGTTGATTCTTACCGGCAACACCGTTCACATAATGTCTTCGATGATTCCGATTTTTCTCATGCCGATAGCAGTGCTGGACTCCGTTCACATTCTCTCTGAGTTTCACGATAATTACAGGAAGGGAAAATCCAAAGAAACCACTATCCGACAGACTATCTCGGAGCTTTTCACGCCGATGCTGTTTACATCCCTTACCACCTTCGCAGGTTTTCTCTCTCTGACACTGGCTCCCATTCCACCTGTTCAGGTTTTCGGTATCTTTGTTGCCTTCGGAATCCTGGTGGCCTGGCTGTTGTCGATAACTTTGAATCCGGCTATCGGGATGCTGATCTCTGAAAAGACGCTACGCAATTTCGGTGGCGAGGACAGTGAAAACAGTGCGCTCGCAAAAATCATGCACGGCTTTCGCGGCTTCTCTTATCGTCGCAACAAAGCCATCATTTTGGGTGCTTTGGCGCTTATGGTGATTTCTGCGGTGGGACTTTCGATGATCGTGGTCAACGACAATCCGGTCAAGTGGTTCAAGAGATCGCACCCGATCCGAGTCGCCGATGCCGCCATGAATATGCATCTGGCCGGAACCTACATGAATTACCTGGTGCTGGAAGGTGCCGAAGAAAATATCATGAAACGCCCCGACGTCCAGCATTATCTGGAAGCACTCCAGGACGATCTTGTCAAAAACGAAATAGTCGGCGCCGTGACCGGTCTGCCGGATATCGTCAAAAAGGTTCGCTATGAACTGTTCGGCGCGGATTCGTCCAAACTTACCCTGCCCGACAACGCGAATGAAATAGGTCAAATGCTGTTCCTTTACGAGATGTCCGGCGGTGACCCTGATGATCTGTTCAAATTTGTCACGCCGGAGTACGATCAGGTGAATCTCTGGGTTCAAATGAAAAACGGCGACAACCTGGCCGTGTCATCGGTAGTCGAGCGGGGGGATAGGTATCTCGCTGAACACCCGCTGCCGGATGGAATCACCGCCCGTTGGGCAGGTCTGCCGTACATAAATATCGAATGGCAAGATCAGATGGTAACGGGAATGCGCAACTCCCTGTTAGGGTCTTATGTGGTTGTGCTGATCATGATGATGTTCCTGTTCCGCTCATGGCGTTGGGGTTTGGCCTCGATGCTGCCGTTGACTATGACGATCATGGCCATCTACGCCTTTATCGGATATATCGGTAAACCCTACGACATGCCGGTGGCGGTGCTGTCATCGTTGACGCTCGGCCTGTCGATCGATTTCGCCATTCATTTCATCCAGCGCCTGCGCATGATACACAAACGAACCAACGATTTCCGGGCCTCGTTCGAAGAAGTGTTCGAGAGCACGGGGAGGGCTATCGCGCGTAACGTACTGGTTATCGCAATCGGTTTTGTGCCCATGTTATTCTCCAGCCTGGTTCCGTACATCACGGTCGGATCGTTTTTTCTGGCTATCATGATCGTATCAGGACTGGTCACCATGTTGCTGCTGCCGGCCGTTGCAAGGACCTTCCACAAAAAAATGCTGCCGACCACAAATACAAACAAGGGCGAGTAACTGAAATCAGGAGGAATACTACAATGAAAACTATTACGATTGTAACATCGCTATTGCTGAACTCTCTTCTTGTATCAACCCCGGTGTTTGCCCAAAGCGCCGACGATATTATGCAAAAGTCGCATCTGGCTTACTACTACGCCGCCGACGATGGCGTGGCTGAGGTCACCATGCGTATCGTAAGCAAACGCGGCAAAGAACGGATCAAGCAATTCGTTATGCTTAGGCTTGATGAAGAAGATGGCGGCAATCAAAGATACTACACCTATTTCCGGAAACCGTCCGACGTGTCCCGGCTGACCTTCATGGTACACAAATCGCCCCACGGAAACGATCAACGATGGATCTACGTACCGTCGGTTGACCTGGTGAAACCGATCTCGGCCGATGACAAGAATTCGAGCTTCGTAGGCTCACATTTCAGCTACGAGGATGTATCCGGTCGTCACTATGGTGAAGACAAACACACGCTGTTGTCCGACTCGACTTTGAACGAACGCGCCGTTTATGTCGTCCGGTCGGTCCCGAAAGAAAGCTACAAAGGGTTTGCACAGAAAATGACCTACGTCGACAAGGCGAACTTTCTACCGCTGAAAGAGGAGTATTTCGACAAAAAGGGTAACATGGTGCGCCTGTTCACAGCCGAGAGAGTCGAGGTTATCGACGGCATCACCACAATGACCGCCCGCTCGATGGAGAATCTGAAAAAGGGCGGCAAGACGCTGATTGAGTTTTCAAGTATCCGATACAATGTCGGCCTCGAGGCTTCTTTGTTCACCGAACGATATCTGAAAAACCCGCCTCGGGATTACATAAAGTAGGTGGTGCGGAACGTGAAGAAAATCCCAATCATAATCCTGACGTCGCTGGTGACTATGACCGGCTCGGCATTGGCCGAGGTATCTTTCGACGGATTCCTGCAGGCTCTTTACGGCGGGCGGCTCGACGAGTCCAACCCAACGGCCACCGAACAAACAGCCTCAGAGACGCGGATGCAACTTCGCGCCGAACATTACGGCGACGGGGCTGAGTTCTTCGGACGCCTGGACTTTCTCTACGATGGCGCCGACAGCGCCGGGTACTATTGGGAACTGCGCGAAGGATACATGAAATTCCGGCTGGGTAGCCATCTTGACTTCAAGGCAGGTCGACAGGTCCTTACCTGGGGCACCGGCGATCTGGTTTTTATCAATGACGTTTTCGCCAAAGACTATCGGTCGTTCTTTGTGGGACGTGACGATCAATATTTGAAGGCGCCGCAGAATGCTATCCGAGCGGATTTCTATTCCGCTATTGGTTCATTGTCACTTGTGTGGACGCCTCGGTTCGAACCCAATCGTTTGCCTACGGGACGACGGTTGAGCTATTTCAACGGCATGACAATCGTCGGTGAAGGATTCTATCTCGATCCACCCAGGCCGGACCCGAAGTTTGAAAACAGCGAGATAGCACTGAGGCTGAGCCGTCGCATTGGGTCCTGTGCCGCTGCTCTATATTTCTACCATGGATTCTACAAGAACCCGCTGGGGGTCACGGTTGTTGGCAATATGATGACACCGCTGTATCCGAAACTGAATCTGTACGGCGCTTCGTTGCGCGGACCTTTGGCCGGTGGGATAGTCTGGTTGGAAACCGGGTACTTCGACTCGCGTCAGGACAAACGAGGCAAAAACCGACTGATGCCGAATTCATCGGTCACCGGCATGATCGGCTTTGAACGACAGATCGCTACCAATTTGACTGTCAACGCCCAGTGGCAGATTGACATCATGTCCGACTGGACCACCTATCAAGAACAGCAGAGCGCCGCAGCCGCTTTTGTTCGCGATGAAACCAGGCACCTGATTACTTCGCGCGTAACCAGACTGCTCTATGATGAACTGCTCACATTATCGATGTTTGTCTTCTACTCTCCCACTGACGAAGACGGCCACCTGAGAACCTCGGCCGAGTACAAGTACTCAGACGAACTATCGATAGCTGCCGGGGCCAATGTTTTTGAAGGTCGGCATGAAGCAACCGAGTTTGGGCAGTTTGATAAGAACGACAATGTCTACCTGAAACTTACGTATGGTTTTTGAGGATGGTCATCGCTCTGAGGTCCATATTGGAGCGCTGGATTGATTGGTCATAATAGAAAGGTGTTAAGATGTCTGTAGAAAACATGGTAAGACTATTGGCGGGGTCATTTGTGCTGCTGTCCCTGACTTTGTACTATCTGGTGTCGCCTTACGGTTTGCTCCTGGCGGCCTTTGTCGGACTCAATCTGATTCAGTCTTCTTTCACGAAATTCTGCCCGGCTGAAATGTTTTTCAATAAGATCTTCTTCAGCAAGTAGCCGCTTCCGACTGCTTACAATAAAAACGCGCGGGAAGTCCGGTTGACCCGCGCGTCGTGCAGCAAGAGGATCGGAATCAGAGAGACTGATTCCTGCAAAGAAGTTTTTTTCTCTTAAGTCACTTTTTCCACTTTATAGTTGGGCGAATAGAGCAAGAGGTGGGGAGGGTCTTGACCTCCCCACCTCAGTCTGGATTATTGACGAACGAAATCCTGTCCGTTCAGCCCCCTTTTGGTCTGTGTCGAGTCAGTCCCCCTTTTGATGCCCACCAGACACTGCCAGTCTACCCGCGCTCCCAAACGACGACCCGATTTCTGTCCCGACGACGCCCCTGTGTTAGCCACCCTTTTTGCCCCCACGTCGAACAGGCCTGTTCCCCCTGGTCGTTTTTTGGAGCTGTTGTATGTCATAGTCCCAGACTGCCATAATTGTGGCCGGAGCGGCGGATGTAGTGATCCCGATGCAGTGCCGAAACCGCACCGACCAAGAACATTCATCCTCCCAAGAGTCACCGCACCGCTTCGGATTGGAGCATGTTGCTGCTCAGTTGAGTTTAAGAAAAGGTGGGAGAGAGGGCCGTTGAGAGCCAAACCGAATTCTCTCTTGCGATCGAATCCGAGCCGACAACGGGTCCCGACCTCCCCCCTTCGCTTGACCGCAACGCCCCACTTAGAAAGTACTGCGGTCATAACCTCACACCCGCCGTCCCTGGCGCCAGAAGTGAATCCTGATTTCGTTGCGACTTGACCGCCGCTTACCTCCCACACAGGATCACCTCTGTCTAGCCTCCTTTGACCAAACCGTACCGCGGCCCCCTTGGCTGAAAAGCGGTTAAGCACCCCTATCTCCGGATTCAACTTCGAGACCGTCAGCCCCCGTCGACGGCCATGTTGAACGCCCCCGGTTCCGTGCTTTGATGTCGCAACGCCGTTGTGTTGTTTCGTCAGAGTTGTCAGCATCATCTTCCCAGCTTTGCCTAGCGGCGGTTTGTGCGCCGGTTGTATTCCAACCAGATTCTACCCCCTTGATTCGGCAATAACCGAAGTGACTGGACAGGACATGAACGAGTACAAAATGGCCACCTTAGATAGCCATTTTGTCCTTCATCCTATTGAATCGTAACACCGGCCCGGATGACGAGCCAGGCAGGCCGAAACCGCTGAAAATCAGACGTTGTCCCCCTGAGCGCAGTCGAAAGGTGAGCGCCGTCGAAGGCGATAATTCGCATTTTTGCGCTTCGCACGCCTTCTGTCATTCCCGCGAATGCGGGAATCCATCTTTCCTTGGCGAATTACCCGCCACTCGACCGACCAGCAGAATCGCCACAAACATCAGCCCGAACGGTATCCATGTACCGATTGGGCTTTTGAACATATCGAAACTCTTTTCGATCAAGAGCGCCACGATCAGGACATCGAGGGTGATTACACAGCCAATAAACAGCCCAGCCGTTTGTACCGGTGTTGTGTATGCAAACTTCTTGAAGTATACGAACCATACACCTGCTGCGATGAATGGTGCCGCGACGAGATGCGCGATCAACGCTGTCTCTTCTGTCGAGACACTCAACCCGACTCCCATGACTGCGCCGCACAGCCCCCACGCGACTATAGCGTGGGCGAGGAAGATGACCACTTGTTTGGGTGAACTGTCATTCATGTATTCTCAACCTGTCTGTCTTTACCTTGTCTTCTCTACGGTCAGCCTGTCTTCTCTTCGGTACCCCACCCAGAGCGCCCCGCGGCGGGTGGGGGAACGATTTAGGCAAAATGAAAGCCCACATATCGGTGGGCTACACTGGGCCTAGGGCTTCGCGATTATTTGTTCTTCGGGGGTTTTTTGGGTTTGTCCATTTTGACAAACTTGCGACGAGTCTTCTTCAGCTCACTCTGAACTACTTTGATGTCGTCTGTTGCCGGTAGCTCCTCTGGCTTGATGCCACTGATGTCAATCATAGTCGCTCGCACTTTGCTCCCAACTTGTTGTGCTGCTTTTTCGAGGCCCATCTGCCCGCGGATTTCTTCTTTTCGGATTTTCTGCTCAGTTTGTGTAATTCGAAATAGATTGGCGGCTAGCTCTGTCTTGCCCATGTAGTCGAGCACACTTCTTTGCCCGGATACACCTTTGAGCAACTTGAGCTGCCTAAGATTCATATTGTACATGCCTCTATAACCGGCGTTCTGAAAGTAACCGTAGTTTGTCACACCCGCTTCGTTCGCCGTACTACTGAGGGCCTTTTCACGTCCGGTAACTTCTCCTCTAAGGACGACTCTTTCAACATTTTCGGACTCTTCCAGATATAGCCTGAAGCTTTCGGCGATGGTAACAAAGTAAGCTTGCGCCGAAGCAACCTGCGGCTTTCGAACGTCACCATTCATGGCCACGAGGTAACATGCAAAACGTGTTAGCTTGAAGTCTTCGGTTCCATCATCTTGCTTAAAACTGATGAAATTCTCGTGTACCGGAATATTCAAAGTGATGCATGCTGAGGTAGCTTTGTCAATTGCTTTACGGAATGTGGTCATCGTTTCATAGCCCAACATCCGCATTAAGTCAGAAGCAAGCCAGTATCGAAATCCATTGGAGCTTCCAAAATCCTCGAAGGAGGTCTGACCCTCCTCAAACGTGAATACATCCAATTGTGTCACAAATGAGATTCCTTCGGTTATTGGCTTCCCACTAACACAGCCTTCGGCTGTGCTTGCTGCAGGAGTTCAACTAAGATTACCGCCAACGCATCCCAATGTCAACAATATTCCCCCCCTAATACAACCGCTCCCGCTTGGCCAGGAAAGCATACAGAGCTTTGTCGAAAGGCATCGCGGTGTCGATCGGGTGGTAGTCGATGTTCGACTGGCGGCAGGCAGTAGCAATCTCGTCGGAAAAAGCAGTCACAGCATTGGCGTAGTGCTTCTTGATCTGGTAAGGCAGGGTGGTAACCTCTTCGCCGGTCTCCATATCTTTGAAAATCGCCTCGCGCGGGAATGCAAAATCACGTTCACGAGGATCGAGAATATGAAACAGGATCACCTCGTGACGATCATAGCGGAAATGCTTCAACCCCGAGATGATCGCCTCGGCATCGTCTAACAAGTCGGACATGATTATCACCAAGCCGCGCCGTTTGATCCGGTCGGCCATCTCGTGCAAAGTCTGTGAGACATTGGTGGTGTCGGACGGTTGCTGGCCGGCGATTTCGTTCAGCAGCACGTGCAGATGGCCGGCTTTCGAGCGCGGCGGAATATAGCGGCGGATTTTTTCGTCAAACGTGACCAGCCCCACGGCGTCACGCTGCCTTAACATCATGTAGGACATCGACCCAGCCAGCAACCCGGCGTAGTCCAGTTTGGTCATTCGTTCGCCCGACTGGTAGGCCATCGAAGCTGAGCAGTCGACCAGCAAGTACGCCTTGAGGTTGGTCTCTTCCTCGTACTGCTTGATGTAGAACCGGTCGGACTTGGCGTAAACTTTCCAGTCGATATCGCGGATGTTGTCACCCGGCATATACTGGCGATGCTCGGCGAACTCGACCGAGAAACCGTGGTAGGGCGACTTGTGCAGCCCGGCGATGAACCCCTCGACCACCATTCGGGCACGCAGTTCCATCCCCTTGAGTTTGGAGACCGTTTCCGGATCGAGATACTTGCGATAGTCAGTAGCCATTGGACTATTATACGGCAGAGCCGCCGGAAAGCCCACAGGAAAAGCGGGGATAGGGACGCAGCTTCTTCAGTAGGGCAGGTCTCTCTTCTCTTGGAGACCTGTCGGTAAAGGCGGGTTCGAAGTCGGACCCACCCTACCAATGTCAGGAGCGCAGGGCTCCTGACCTACTCCACTGTGACGTACTCCATCACAAAGTGGTTTTCTGTTTCCGATGTAGTGCAAAATCCCAGCCGTAGATAGAGGCTGATGACCGGATTGACTTTGAGAACACGCAGCCGAATCGGTTTCTGTGCAGCGGCTGCTTCCCGAATCAGTTCCTGAACAAGATGCGTACCGATGCCCTGGTTCTGGAATTCCGGTCGAATGTAAATTGAGTTGAATTTGATACAGTCCGGTCGACGGTCAACCGACAAGGCGCCGATATCTTGTTCGCCTAATGTGATAATCTTCTGTAGTCCGCTGGCCCACCGGCGCGAGAATTGTTGTCGCTGGAAGTCTTCGTCCCATCCCCAGGTCGACTCGATATAATCGCCAAGCGCCTGTCTCAGTGTCTCAAATCCAAACTCGGCATCTTCAGCAGTTGCGGGGCGGAGTTTGATCTTTGATAAGTCTGTCATTGTATCGTCGTATTAATCGCCGGGTCACACCCTCGACTTCGTCGAGTGCAAGACCCGGCGAAACGTGCGTCGTCAACCGCGAAGCGCAAGAGAGTGATTTATCACTCCGTATCTCGGACACAGCGGACATGGTTATAAATACGGATAACATCACCCTGCGGACCGTGTCCATACGGCCAGTCGTTGGGGTCACCGGCCTTGGGGTCCGAGCGTTGCGCGCCGGCGCCATGAACGTCCAGTAACTGCCATGGGCTGCCGGGTGGAATCTGCATCCAGCCAAAGGCCTGACCAAAACTAACGTAAGCCGCGCTGCCACCATTCATCATGTTCTCATGGGTAGTGCTCGACCAATAGTACGGGTAGTCGGTACCGCCACCTTCGTCGGTAATCTGGGAGCAGTAGAATAACGGGTCAATCGCGGCTGAACCGGTGGTCAAGGGCGAACGAGAATAGTCGACAATACTCTGCAATTCCTTAACACTGGGTAGTCGCCAGTTGTCGTGTCCCGCGTGCACAAGATTCTCGGCATAATCCAGTGCTTCCTCCCAGTTCAGAGCCGAGTCACTGTCGGTCTGTTGCCAGATGAGACCGGTAGCATTATCGGTGATTGTGCCGTCGAAGTTGTCGACGAAGTCATTGATGCCGTAGTTTGCGTTACCCCGGACATACTTGACATAGAAAGTCTTGTCCGATCCAAACAGGGTCAGGCCATAGCCCTTGATACGTCCATCCGCGAAATTCACGCCGAAAGCAGTTTCGTCATTGATCATCGTGGTCGTATCATACATCGTGCTGGAAACATATTGCGCATCAATCAGTCGCTCCCCGGCCGACTCATCCCCCCAGCCGAAATCGAAAAAAGCAGTGTCTATGAACGGAACCAACAGGCTGGGGTCGCCCTCATAACCGCTGGGGTCCAGACCACTGAACAGAATCAGCGAGTACTGTTCTTTGATGGTCGGCAGCCGCCAGTCGGTATGACCGGCCAGACTGAAACTGCTCGCCCCTGCCACCGCCTCATCGTAAGTCACTTTGTCATCGGCATCGATGTCTGAGTCACCGTCCATGTCGGCACTTTTCTGCCACATCAGACCCGTCACCAGATCAGTGATGGTGCTGTCGCCGTTATCGAGATAGGCCGGTGGGTTGCCTGGATACTGGCCGTTCTGACCATAAAACGACTGGCCGGAATCGGGACAAGCTATCTCGCTACTGTTGTTATAGCACGTCGTCTGATTGGTGCCGACCACGACATAGGTGAGGTCGTTGTTGATCGGGGCGCAGGTAGGTTCCGGTCCACTGTTGAACATAAAGTCAACCAGGTAGACTAAATCGGAAATATCTATTCCATTCAAGCCGTCGACATTGGCTACATCCATTTCAGGCGGCGGCGGGCCGCCGGTGAACATGTAGTCGACCAGCCAAACCAGGTCTGCGATGTCGGTACCGTTGTCGCCACCGTCTATATCACCACAGGAATAGCCAAACGTCCCGTCGGGCAGAGCCAGACAGACTATCATCAAAGCGGTGGTCGTGATTCGTTGATGTACGCTCGTCGGTTTCATGTTTCGACTCCCTGCGAGAAGTGGTCTGTCCTATTTGTGTTGTCGGTAATAGGACATGGTAGCGACAGAAAAGGATTAATCGTCGGTGCCGGTTTTCATCTCTTGTTGCGTCAGGTCTTGCGATCGCCTCAGGCGAACGTGTGACCTGACGCGGTGGCGTCAACCGACTGACTTTCCTTCCTCAGGTATGTCGATGAGACCGGGGAGCAACTCGTTTAGTTGTTTCGAAAAAGCGCTGGTTGGGACTGCACAACCCAAAGACGTTTCCTGGTGGACACCAAATCTCTCGTGCTCTCTCTCATCTTGGTTTTCCAAAAGTTCGACCATAGGAGTAAACTCTATTCGTGAGGCAAAGACCACACCCACTACATCCCCATCAACTGTGAAGACCGGTGATCCACTGCTGCCGCCGTTGATATAGATGTCCAGCAGTAGCTGAGTCTGTATTGCCAACTTAGGGTGAGGTAGAATGCCAGCAAGGCATCCTGTTTGGAGGATAGGGCAACATTGTAAATCGGCTATAGTGTCAACTACCGGACCATCCAAACCTTGGGGAAAGCCGAGAATACCGACGGGTGTACCAACGTGTAGGTTGTCTGACAAAACTATCTTAACGGGTCTCAGAGCAATGGAATCGAAGGGTGGCTCCGTCAAGTCCATTCTGCAGATTCCGATATCGGGAGCTGCGGGCGGAAGCACAAGATCGGCTCTTTGTCCTTCAAAATCTACACTATCCCTAGCGTTAACCGGGTTGGACGCTGGCGGGTCATCAATCCACCTAAGGTCTTTGATTCTTGTATTTGCAAAGCCAATTTGTGGGAACGTGCTATCCTCTCCGTCCATTACGACGAAGTTCAGAGCTCGTGATTCAGGCCTGATGGACACATTCCCTTCATCATCAGTTCTTAACAGTGGCTCCAGCACATGTTTGTTAGTAAGAATCCAACCGTCCTCATGGATGACAAAACCTGTTCCAAAAATGTTGAATTGAGGTCCGTCGTGATCGCCTATGCCGAACACAGATGCCTCTATTTTTGACACGCCTTCCCTGAAATCAATCACGTTTACTCTCTCCTCTTGTCGTTCGCCTCTCTGAATCGAGTAGCTTGCTACTCTCTGAAAATCTTCACCACCGGTTCGGTGCCCTGCATCAGATGCCCGCGGTACATGCCCTCGGTGTTGAAGGGGAGAGCGAAATTTCCGTCTTTGTCAATCGCTATCAGCCCGCCTGTTCCCTCGCGGTCGGTCAGGCTTGTTTGCACCGATGCTTCGGCAGCTTGTGAAAGCGACATCCCACCGTAACGCATCCGGGCCGCTATGTCGTAGGCCACCACCCCGCGCATGAAAAACTCACCATGCCCGGTGGTACTGACGGCGCACAACTTGTCAGCATAAGTTCCGGCGCCAACACAAGATGAGTCGCCCACTCGTCCGTACCGTTTGTTGGTCATGCCGCCCGACGATGTCGCCGCAGCCAGGCCGCCCATCTTATCCAGCGCCACCGCACCGACCGTGCCGTGCTTGTCGTCTTCAGAAAGAGCAAGTGGCAAGCCACCCTTTTTGTTCTCGCCCGCTGCCTGCTCTTTCGCCAGTAAAGCCTGCAACTGCTCCCAACGCTGGTCGGTGTAGAAGTAATCTTTGTCAACCAGCTTGAAACCCTGCTCGACCGCGAACTGTTCAGCCCCCTCGCCCATCAGCAAGACATGCGGGGAATGACACATGACTTGTTTGGCCAGGTCGATCGGGTTAGCGATCCGCCTGACCCCGGCCACCGCGCCCGCCTTACCGGTGAAACCATCCATGATAGTAGCATCCTGCTCGTTGATACCGTCGTGCGTGAAGACAGCGCCACGTCCGGCGTTGAACAGCGGTGAGTTTTCCATGACGTTGACCGCTTTCTGCACCGCGCCAAGCGCACCATGCCCTTTTTGCAGCACCGCGATGCCTACATACAACGCCTCGGTCAGGGTCTCACGGATACAGGCTTCTTTCTCCGGTGTCATTTTGGACTGGAGAATGGTGCCGGCGCCACCGTGTATGACTATGCCACAGGGTTTGGTCATTTCAAAGAGAAACGTAACTAGTAGTGAATCGGTTTGAGCTGACAATCTGTTCTTTGGTTCGCAGGGGCTTCCTTCATTAGGCAGCTGGTTGGAGGATATTCTTACCTCATAAAGTACCAGTATCTATCCTTGACCAATTTCAATTCAAAGAACCATGACTCCTCGGCCACAACTGTTTGCGCCAGAGTGTCCACTAGCCTGGCGGTGAATCCAGCGGTGATTATGCTATCCTTCTTCACCATATCGATGCCTCCATGAGCCTCGGTCCCGTTCCACCTGCCATGGTTCTTCCACAAATACTTGTCACATTGATGCTTCAATTGTGGACACATTTTCTCGCGGGTCAGATCGGGAAACTGAACGCAGAAACTCACGAATTCTAGTACGACCTTAGGATAGTATCTCGGATGGTAGCGTTCTTCTTTGATGATAAGAGAGTCCGGGGGTTCAATCATATACTCGCTTACCAGGGCTATACCCACGTCGAACACCTCTTTGTCTCTTAGCTGCTTTACATTCCAGTCACGCATAGATAATTCAATACGGTAATCGCCAAACTCAACCGTAGGGTTAGTTCGGTCCGGCGGCCAGTAGTACCACGTATGGCCCGGGGGGAAGCGACCGCAAGCCGCCAAAACACAGGCAACAACTATCGATTTTGTCAACAATGTCCTGCGTATGAAAGAACTCTCTTTCATTTCGTGCTGAGGGTTTGGTTATGCCTGATCTGGCTACCCCTCCTCTTTCACTGTCTCCAGCACCCGCTTGATAATCTCCTCGGTGTCGACACCGTCGGCTTCGGCGTTGAACGAGGTCACGATACGATGGCGTAATACCGGATAAGCAGCAAAGCGAACGTCCTCCGGACCCGGCGTGGGACGGCCATCGAGGATCGCCTTGGTCTTGGCGGCCAGGATCAGATACTGCGAAGCGCGCGGACCGGCCCCCCAGTTGACCCAGTTTTTGATAAATTCAGGCGCGGTGGCATCGTTGGGACGAGTAGCCCGCACCAGGTCGACCGAGTATTGCACCAAATGATCGGACACCGGCACGCGACGGACCAGTTGCTGGAAGGCTATGATATCTTCCGGTGAAAGAACCTTCTCAAGCTGGTGCTCCTGCACGGTGGTGGTCTCTTTGACAATTCTGTTTTCTTCGTCCGACGACGGATAGTCGACAAAGACGTTAAACATGAACCGATCCAACTGCGCTTCCGGCAGCGGATAGGTCCCTTCCTGCTCAATCGGGTTCTGCGTGGCCAACACAAAGAACGGCTCGTCGAGTTTGTAGGTCTCACCGGCTGCTGTCACTTCGTGCTCCTGCATGGCCTGAAGCAGGGCAGCCTGGGTCTTGGGCGGCGTGCGGTTGATTTCGTCGGCCAGGATTATGTTGGCAAAGACCGGCCCCTTGACAAACCGGAACTCGCGCTTGCCGGTGGTGTGGTCCTCTTCGATAATTTCGGTACCGGTAATATCGGAGGGCATCAAGTCCGGCGTGAACTGGATGCGGTTGAATTTCAGATTGAGAACCTCGGACAATGTGGAGATCAACAATGTCTTGGCCAGCCCCGGCACTCCGACCAACAAGCAGTGACCGGAGGCTAACAGGGAAATCAGGAGTTGTTCGACAACTTTGTCCTGCCCCACGATCACCTTACCGATTTCGCTGGTGATTTTGTTGTATGAAGCGTTGAGGTTTTCTACGGCGTTGAGATCGGATCCAGCCTGTTGTACGGCCATTTATTCCTCCGGCGGTTGTTTACTCTTTCACGGCTTTAGCCACCCGTAATCAGGCGGAGCTATAAGGCTTATACGCAAATGTCGACCGAAGATACAAATTCCGCCTGAGAAAATCAACCCGGTGCGAACTGTAGGTGGCAGCTTGATCGATGACGTATGCAGGATTCTTGGTTTTTCAAGCCACCCTTAAATATGGGTCTATGTGTCTGATATTTAGGTGGAAAGAACCCGACCGCGCATGTTCACAAAACTGTGGAGCGAAGTCGGCATCACCGATACATGTGCGCGGCGAGGGAGTGAACATGGGTATTAATATCCAAATTCTTTTGCATAGCTGGTATTCAGACAAAGATTTAGGAGATACTAAACGTCAGTTGGCGCAACCAGGGCGATTGATAAACGGTATGAATCAGAGATTAGTAGCTGCGTCAGCGGTGCGGATAATCTAATGCATTGCCACAAAACAACATAACATCAAAAACGCCTAACGTTCCACTTGATCCCAATCCGCCTAAGAGACATGGGTACATGCAGTTAAGAGAAAGTGCGGCCTTGTGGAAAAAGTCTCTTGACAGATTGGCGTAATAGGGCTTATGTGGCTATTAGGCAATCATTTATGAGGCTGTCCACATTCTGGGACGGTTGTCCACAGACCGCTTTCATGCTCTATCCTCTCAGTCGTCCTGATCCGACGAAAGAGCCGCTTGCGGCTCAGGCTCGGTGGCCAAAAAGCCCAAATTGGGCGGACTGTCTTTCATGCTACAAGCGCCTGAGAACATCGCACCTTCCTCGATCACCAAAGATTTGGTCCGCAGGTCGCCGTCCATTTCACACTTGGCCTGCAACTCGATTTTCTCAGAAGTGTTGACATTGCCGCGCATGGTGCCGGCGACAATAGCGCTTTCTGCTTCAATCTCAGCTTCGACCAGCCCGCTCGACCCGACCGTAACACAACCCGAACTGATAATCTTACCCTTGACCGTGCCTTCAACCCTAAGGGCACCCTTCACATCGAGGGTCCCGGTGATAACTGTATCCTTGCCGATAATGGTGTTCATCAAGCCATCCGGTTCGTTAATGTTGTTTCTTTTCATGCTGAATATCCAATGGATTTATAGGTTCATCATGCACCCTTACTTCATAGTGAAGATGGGGGGCTGTAGATTGTCCGGTGTTACCGCTTAGTGCGATACGACTACCGACCGCCACGCGGTCTCCGACTGCCACCAAAAGGCTGTCATTGTGCCCGTATAATGTGCTGACCGAATCGTTGTGTTGCACCACCAAAAGTCGGCCATAGGTGGAATCATAATCGGCATACACTACGGTTCCGATTGCCACGGCCAGCACGGCGGTGCCTTCGGCGCAGGCGATGTCGATCCCGGGGTGGTACCGGCTGGAATCACTCAACTCGAAATCTTGCGTGATAAAGCCCTGAATCGGTAAGCCCGACGGCCAGCTAAGATCCGGTCCGGCCTCCCGGTTCAGTATCGCACCAGTGGTATGATCGATACTCGCAAACAGGGTGGAGTCATCCAGCAGTTCCGGCAACCGATATTCTATACCGGCCAGTTCGGCTATCTGCTTTACAACCTCTCGCGCTTCGTTCATGTTGTTTTCCAGTATCTGCACTTTATACTGATACCTGAGCAGGCCTTCGTTCTCGGCGGCCAATTTGTCGGTGAGTGCTGCACGTTTTAATACATCGGCATAGAATGCGAAAAAGAACACCTGCCCCACCAAAAGAATGGCCAATGCCCACAAAACCGCCTTGAGCACCCAGGCCCGGACGCGATATCCACGACGAGCTTCGGCGCCGTCGGGGATAAACATAACAGTGATATACCGGGTCGCTTTCATGACCGATCGCACTCACGAAAACAAACCGGTCGAAAGCAGTTCTTGTTCTTGCATGCAACTTCCATGTCGATACATATCTCATCAGGGCGCAGCAACTCACACTCACCATTGTCACAATGGCACCGGTTCATCCGACGATCTTGCGAAACAGATCGAGCAACCGATCCAGGTCATCGTCGGAATAATAATCGATCTCGATTTTCTTTCTTCTCAAACCATGATGGATCTTCACCGAGGTTCCCAAAGTTTGTTTTAGAAAAGTCTCGGCGTCCATGATGGCCGGCATTCTCCGCTTGGGTGTCAGTCGTCGTTTGGTAACGCGACCGGCCGAACGTTCGACATCACGAACAGAGAGTGATTCATCTATGATACGCTGCGCCTGCCGCATCATTTCAGCTTCATTATCAAACGACAGAACGGCCCGGGCATGACCCTCGGTCAGTCTTCCTTGGCGCAGCATGTTTTTGATTTTCTCCGGCAGGCTCATCAATCTCAGCAGATTGGTCACGGCCACGCGGCTCTTGCCGACACGGGCGGCCAGTTGTCCCTGAGTGAGGCCACACTTTTCGATGAGGGCGTGATACGCCTCGGCCGTTTCGATCGGGTTGAGGTCCTCACGCTGAAGATTCTCCACCAGGGCCAGTTCCAGCATACTGGTGTCGTCGGCCGCTTGCATCATGATCACCGGCACTTCGGTCAGGCCGGCAAGTTTGGCTGCGCGGTAGCGACGCTCCCCGGCGATGATAATATAGCCGGCGCCGTCCGACTTCACTACCAACGGCTGGACCACGCCATGACGCTTGAACGATTCGGCCAGTTGCTCAAGAGCCGTCTCATCAAAATCTCTACGCGGCTGCAACGGATTCGGCGCCAGTCTGTCAAGGGGTACCACCTGCTGAGATGATTGATCAGTGTCACCGACGCCGCGATCACTTGGTATCAACGCTTCGAGACCTTTGCCTAAAACAACTTTACTCATTGTGCCATTACCTCTTTAGTCAAGGCCATGTAGTTCTCCGCACCGGTGCAGAGGATGTCATACAAGATGATCGGTTTGCCGAATGACGGCGCTTCGGACAATCGCACGTTGCGATTGATGACAGTGTCATACACTTTGCTGTCGAAAAAACCGCGGACTTCTTCGGATACCTGTCTCGACAAATTGAGACGTCCGTCAAACATAGTCAGCAAGACACCGTCAACGGCCAATTCCGGGTTGAGATGTTCGCGCACCAGCTTGATCGTATTCATCAACTGCCCCAACCCCTCCATAGCGTAGTACTCACACTGAATGGGAATAATCACCGCGTCGGCGGCGGTGAGGGTGTTGATGGTCAATAGTCCCAGCGAGGGTGGACAGTCGATCACGATGTACTTGTAATCATCGATGATTTGCGCCAGTGCAGACTTGAGACGTTGTTCGCGTGACATCACATTGACCAGCTCCACTTCGGCCCCAACCAGCGATATCGATGCAGGTATCAGGTTCAAGTATTCGAGTTCGCTGGCCACGATCGCCTCACCGGTGGATTTGGAGCCAAGGAGGATATCGTAGACTGACGACTCGATGTTATTTTTGTCGATGCCCAGCCCGGAAGTAGAGTTGGCCTGCGGGTCCATATCGACCAGGCAGGTTTTGCACTCGGCGGCGGCCAGGCAGGAACTTAAGTTGACGGCGGTGGTTGTTTTGCCCACGCCACCTTTTTGGTTGGCTATGGCTATTATTTTGCCCAAGAAACACTCCTTGTTATCGCAACATCCTGCTATTCGAAATGATATTACCAGGTTGCGACGGTGCGCGCAACAAAAACCGACCTTGCTCAGCAGTTTTTTCGCACTATTGTGTAGTTCTTGATAGGTTCCGCGCCGTTCAAAGTAAACGGCTGGACAATAGTGGTATACTGCGAGGAGTCGATCTCGAATTCCGGTTTGGAGTAATAAACAAAACAACCGGCATCGGTCAGAGCGTTGCTGATCAGTCGCCACAAGGATGGCGTCAGTTTAACATAGCGCAGTGTGATCAAATCGAATCTACCGTCCGGAACGCCGGGGATGAAATCGTGGGGGCTGATTTCGGCCGGGAGATTAAGCTGCTTAACGATTCGGCCCAAAGCGTCGGCACGACGTTGACGACGCTCCACCAGCACGCTCTGCTCAATTCGAAAACGGCCGGCCCGGGCCGCCAGGAGAATCACAATGGCCGGAAATCCGCCACCAGAGCCGATATCAAGATACCTGTGAAAACCGGGTTGGGCTATCTGTTCCATGGGCGCCAACGATTCGGTAGACAATCTTCTCAAGTCTTCCTGATTTGTTTCACGTGAAACAAGATTGATTCGCTGGTTCTCGGCCATGAGCAGATCGAAGAACCCTTGCAGATCGGATGCGCCATGGAACCGACTGAGCAGCTCCTTCGTATTGAAATCAAGCGGGGGATTCTGGATCATTCGGAAACAGCCCCCTGTCTCTTCAAATGGACTGACAAAATAGCCAGATCGCCGGGTGACACCCCCTCCAGTCGACCGGCCTGACCCAATGATTGCGGCCGATACCGAGCCAGCCGCTCCGCTGCTTCCTTTTTTAGGCCGGTGATTGCAAGATAGTCGAACTTCGCCGGAATTGTCATCGTCTCCAGCCGTTTGAATTTGTCGATCTCCCGCTGTTGTTTGACCAGATATCCCTTGTACCGTATTTGAATCCCGGCGCGTTGCAGCAATTCCGGCCCTTCAGAGAGGTCGGACTCAAATTCGGCCACGATGCCCAAAGATTCATCCAGTGTCAGATGTGGCTGACGGATCAAATTGGCCAGACTCACCCAGTCGGCCCGCTGAAAGCGTTCACCGGCCACCCCCAAATCAGCTACTTTTATTCGGGTCGCCTCCAGTTTCGCTACCAGGCCGGTTGTCTCCGACTGCAAGCGCGTGAATGCCTCCAGTTCCGGTGGATCCACCAGGCCGTACTGCTGGGCATAACAACTTAGCCGGTCGCGGGCGTTATCCTCACGCAAGGCCAATCGGTATTCGGCCCGCGAAGTGAACATCCGATATGGCTCGGTGATCGGCTTGGTGCAAAGATCATCAATCATCACCCCGGTATACGCCTCGGATCGATCAAGGATCAGCGGCGGCTGTTTTGACAGACAGAGCGCGGCATTCAAGCCGGCCAACAGTCCCTGGGCGGCCGCTTCTTCGTAGCCCGAGGTTCCATTGATCTGCCCGGCAAAAAAGAGCCCTGAGATTCGTCGCGTTTCGAGTGACGGTTTGAGCTGGAAAGGTGGACAGAAATCGTATTCGACAGCATAACCGGGGCGAGTAAGGTCCGCCTGCTCCAGGCCGGTGACAGTCCTGATTGCAGCCAGCTGTATCGATTCCGGTAAGGCTGTCGAAAAGCCATTTGGGTAAACTTCGCTGGTGCCGTTGCCTTCCGGCTCCAGGAATACCTGGTGTGTGGCCTTGTCTGGAAAGCGAAAGAACTTGTCCTCGATAGACGGGCAGTAGCGGGGGCCGGTAGCTGTTATCTGGCCTGAGAACATGGCCGACTGCCTGAAACTGTCCCTGATCAGTTGTTTAGTCGCAGCGGTGGTATCGGTCAAATAGCACGGGATTTGGTTAATCAAGCGTCGCGATGATCGGGCCGAAAAAAAAGGAACTTGTTCCTCGCCCGGCTGCACCCGGCATCGTGAGTAATCGACCGTATCACCATCGAGCCGAGGCGGCGTACCAGTTTTCAAGCGTCCGGTTTCGAAACCGTGCTCTCGCAGAGAACCAGACAGTCCTGTCGCAGCCGGCTCACCCATGCGTCCTGCCTCGGTCTGAGTTTCTCCAATATGAATAAGTCCGGACAGGAAAGTGCCGGAGCAGATTACGACTGCCTGGCCGCTGATTACACGTCCACTTTTGGTGTCAACACCGCAGACCGCACCATTCTGGACGATTAATCGATCAACCGTTTCTTCGATCAGCTCGATGTTTTCCACCGAGGAAACCCGGGTGCAGACATACTCGTTGTAGCGGATTCGGTCGGCCTGGGCTCGGGTGGACCAAACGGCCGGGCCACGCGATAAATTCAGCCGACGGAACTGTATCCCGGTGGCGTCAATAGCTTCGGCCATCAGGCCGCCCAGGGCATCCACTTCTTTCACCAGGTGCGACTTGCCGATTCCGCCAATGGCCGGGTTACATGACATCAGGGCCAGCTTGGTCTTATCCATGCTGATCAGGGCCACTTGCCGCCCCATGCGGGCAGCCGCCAGTGCTGCTTCGACTCCAGCATGGCCTCCGCCGACGACTATTATGTCAAAATCTCGATTTGTCAAGATACTGCAACTCTAAACTACAGTTAATTCATGTCTCTTTTCCCCTCTCGAGAGAGGTGCCCCGCCGACGGCGGGGCGGGGTGTGTTCTTCAGTCGGTGGCGGAAAAAACACACCCCTGAATCCCCTCTCAAGAGGGGACTTTGAAGACCACACCTTGTCACAACAAGCGCGGCCGAATCCACAACCAACTTGTTGGGGCGACTCATGGCCGCTCCCTGCGCGATGTCGACCGGCGGGTGATACCATCAAGCCCGGTCTGGGTCTACAGTCACGCTGTATCATCACATTCACAAATCCATCCGGTGGGTGGCACCCTCAAGCCTCGCTCGGGGGTGATAAATCACTTTCTTGGCGCTTCGCGCCCATGACTCCAAGGTTTTCACATACTTACTCATAACGCGCGTAGCGCGAAAAAGTGATTTATCACTGCCGAAGGCAGCAAAAACTGATTTATCAGTTTCACGTGAAACTCACTTGCCAATACAAAACTTAGCGAAAATCCTATCCAATATCTCGTCATTATAAATCCTGCCGGTGATTTCGTCAAGAGCGGTCACAGCAGCCTGCAACTCAAAAACGACCAACTCCGGCGACTCACCCAACCTGAGCAGTTTTCCGGCTCGTCTAATTTGTTTCAGGGCGCGCTGAAGTTTCTGCTGATGCCGTGCCGAAGTCACCACCAGGCCGGAAGTGAGATCGGGCATCGACTCCCGAATGATTGTAGATAAACTGCTGGAGAATTCGTCAACTCCCTGTCCGCTCAGGCAGGAGATAGGCATCAAGTGGGCGTGTCGGCTCTGTTCGAGCTTTTGATCGGCTTTTGTCAACACGTCTATCTTATTACCTGCTAATAACTTACGCATCCTCCCAAGGTCCTCAAGGTCGGCCTGAAGCTCTGATGACCATCTCTTTCGGGACATATCCACAATCCAGATAAGCAGATCACATTTTGAAATCAGCCGCCGAGCCAGGTCCTGACCGGCCTTCTCGATCTGGCTGCCGCCGATTCGCAGGCCGGCCGTGTCTATCAGGTTTACCGGTATGCCCTCTATGTCGATCCACTCCGACAGATAGTCCCGGGTGGTTCCCGGCGTGGCGGTTACCAAGGCGCGTTCCTGTCTCAACAACAGGTTGAACAGTGTTGACTTACCGGCGTTCGGTCGACCTGCGATCACTATTTTGAAGCCATCGCGCAAAATGCGACCAGCGCTATAACTCTCCTTCAATCGCCTTATTTGATCCATTAACTCGTTTAGTGATTTGGTCAATCCCGCACCGCCATCAGGCCCAATGTCATCCTCCGGATAATCGATCGCAGCTTCAGTTTCGGCCAGGATTTCCACCAGCCCACTTCGGAGCATGTTAACATGCTCCGTATATGCTCCCGACAGATGCTCCCGGGCTGCATCATACGATACGCTGGTTTGGGCATCGATAAGTTCGCCCACTGCTTCAGCTTGAGTCAGGTCAATGCGGCCATGGAGAAAGGCCAGTCGTGTGAATTCACCCGGCTCGGCGGCTCGCGCTCCCGATTTCAGCAATTCATTAAGTACCTGTTTAACAGCTTCTGAGCCGCCGTGACAGTAAACCTCCACTTGATCCATCCCGGTATACGAGCGTCCGGACGGCATATAGACAGCCATTACTTCGTCCAGCCTGGCGCCGTCGGCGTGACAGAACCAGCCATGCTTCAACATGAACGGAGTAAAGGACTGCTTGCCCTGCTGGTCACTTTGAAAATGTTTTTTGAGCAGTCTGAGCGATAACCGCCCGGCCACTCGGATGGCCGCTATGCCGCCTCGGCCCGGTGGCGTGATAACAGCGGCAATACTATCACCGTCTAATAGATCATCCAGATCATCGGTTTTTTTTTTGACGGCATATCAGGTAGTCATCACTTGCGCGTTTTTCTTCCTCTTGAACAGCACGTAATCAAGCAGGGAGAATACTGAGAAGCAAATCCAGTACAATACCAGCCCGGCGGCGAACGTGTAAAAGATATAACCCATGAACAACGGCATCAGATAGATCATCATTTTGTTCTGCTGTGTGCTGGGCATGGTCAGTTGTTGCGACAAGAATTGTGCGACCACCATGATGACCACGAGAATAATGTATGGATCTGAAAAGCCCGAGGCACCGCGCGACAGATCATTAATGAACCAAACAAAAGGTGCATCGCGAAGCAGGATGGTCGACCGGAAGACACTAAAGAGGGCGAAAAACAGAGGCATCTGAGGAAGCATCGGCAGACAGCCGGAGACCGGACTGACCCCGTGCTTTTTGTAGAGCTTCATCATTTCCTGGTTCATTGCCTGCGGGTTCTTCTTGTGCTTGGTTTTTAACTCATCGACCTTCGGCTGCAGGTCGCGCATGGCCTGCATCGATTTGAACGATTTCATCGACAGCGGCAAAGTCACAATCTTGACCATCAGCGCGAATAGAATGATCACCAGACCGTAGTTGGGGAGAAAACTGTACAAACGCGGCAACAACCAGATAATAGCAATCGCGAACGGTTTGATAATCCAGCCGACAAATGGAGTGGTGCCGATACCGAGCATATCCTCAAGACCGACATCGTACCCGTCCAACAGCGAATAATCAAGCGGTCCCACAAAGACTCTGAAGCTGTCACTATGATTCTCAAGACCGGTGAATTGCAAATCCATGCCGGCCGTGATATACCGTGCTTCGGTGGAGCCATCGGGCGTGGAGACATCTTGTTTGAGCCCCTTGGCAAAAGCGCTCGCTGCCGGTCGGTTTTGTGGAATCAGTACAGCCGCGAAATATTTGGAGCGCACTCCGGCCCAGACAGTGGCGCCTTCGACCGACTGATTCAGGCGACCGTCGTCGAACTCATCCAGGGTTTCACGGGCACCCCCTTGCATGGTGACCGCTTCCATGGCGTCGTAGTCGATCGTGGCCTGAGGTTCGGTGACACCTAGCGGGGTGTTCCAGGTAATCCTGTACGACCGTTCGAACCCAAGATTCCGCGGCTCTTCCAGTTCGACGGCCAGATCGTAATGATAACTGTCCGGGTAGAAACGCAGCCGCTTGATGATGCGGCCGCCCTGGCCATTGTCAAATGTGTACTCCACCTCGAAAGTATCCCGAGTGGCATCGTAACTGCCTGCAACAAGACTGGACACGAATGGGGTTTTGGAGGTCGAAAAGGTACCACCGGCAAAAGTCGCCTCGGGCGTGACAGCTGTCGCTTTCGGGAGCATCTCGATTTCTTCGCCGTCCCGATAGAAATACTCTTTGAGCTTCATCGAAACCGGACCGCCGCCGAAACTACTCAGAGTTACATCGTATTTGTTGGTGGAAACAACAATGGTGTCGGGTGGATTTGAGTCAAGGGAGCCGCTCGATTCAACATCCAGCCGATCTGGAGACCGCTGAATATCGGTACCGGTGGTGGCCGGTTCAAAATCAGAAGTGGTCTGGGCGACGGATGCTGTGTCGGTTGCGATCGGGGTTTCAGTTGGGAGCTGCAGCGGAGCCGGTTCGACCAATCCCAAGAATTCCAGAATCTGGCCGTAGAAAATGATGACCACGACCAGCAGTATAACTAACGGTAAAGTCTTTTTGTCCAAAATCGCCTTCCCTGTCTGTTTCTATCCCTGTAGACTATCTCTATCCCGAGCTTCATTCGACCGGATCGTAGCCTGCCTCATGCCACGGGTGGCACCGGAGCACGCGCCTGATGGTCATTATGCTCCCCTTCCATGCTCCGTACTTGCGCAGGGCATCTTGACCATAACGGGAGCACGAAGGTTCAAAACGACATCCTCCACTGAACAAATGAGCCAAAGCATACCTGTAGAAATCGATCAACAGAATGAGAAAACTGCTGATCAGCCCTTGGTTAGCTGAGGTTTCTGTTGATCTGTTTGAAAGTGCTTTGGATTTCACCGTACACCTGCTCGAAGCTGGATTTGGTGCTTTGCTGGCTGGGGATGAATCCCACTTTTATCGGTCTGTCCAATAATGCTTTGACCTGTCTGATCACTTCCCTGAAGCGACGTTTGATCCGATTGCGCTCGACCGCCGAGCCGTGATGTCGAGAAACAAAAACGGCGTAGCCGAATTGGTCAGCCTCTGTCCAGACACAGGCATGACCGGGTGTGGAAAGCCTTCGTCCGTTCGAGAATAGGTGATCGATCTCGCGCCGGTTTTTCAGGCTGTCTGAGCGCGGTAGTTTATTTCTTGCGTCCAACTTTGACGGTCAATCTTTTTCTGCCCCTGGCGCGACGACGAGCCAGGACACGACGGCCGCCTTTGGTGGCCATACGGGAGCGGAAGCCGTGGTCGTTTAGCTTCTTGCGATTCGATGGTTGAAATGTTCTTTTCATTCAAAAATCCTCTATAGTTTAGCCCGATAATATAACGATTCTCCTAATGCCGTCAAGGCATTAAAAATGCCCTTGACCCTTTCGGTTACAGCCGGTGTCCGCCTACCTGGTGTAGCCGTCCCGGCGCCTGAGAAGTGGTCAGCCGATCCAGCTAAAACTCTGTTTTTGACGTTGCAAAGCACACGGGCAACCACTTAGATTAGGGTCAAGGATAACCTCATAACGAGGGCGTCGTGTTATCACGGTCTCATGGCCTATTCGGACCGATTGAGGTCACCAGTCTTTTGATTGCAGGAGCAATACCACTGAACCTAACCATAATTCGATTCTGAGGAAACAATTCGAATGAAGTACACGCGGGTCTATACCGACGACAGCGGCGAATCGCATTTTGAGGATGTGGAGGTTGAGTTTAAGACAATCGACTTTGCTCCTCCGGCGCCGCCGCTGGATCTCTCGTCGTTCACACCGGCGACACAATTTGGATATCTGAGAGCGCTGGCCGGCTGGTTCGGCGACTGGCACCCAGCGCCCTGCCGCCAATTACTTTTCTACCTCGCTGGTGAGATTGAAGCCGAGACCTCAGACGGTGAAACGCGCCGGTTCGGCCCCGGAAGCGTCACGATGGTTGAGGACACAACCGGCAAGGGTCACAGAAGTCGTGTGGTGGGTGACACTGCCGCGCTCGCTGTGGTGGTGCAGTTGGCAGATTGAATCGGATAGTATGGAACCTAACGACGACGACAAAACACGCACGCACGTCGTGCTGACCAAAGGCACGATGGTTTCGCACTACCGGATTGTCGAGAAGATCGGCGCCGGTGGTATGGGTGAAGTCTACCTGGCTGAGGACACCAAGCTGTCTCGAAATGTCGCCCTGAAATTTCTGCCGACGCATTTGTGCCGGGACGAAGACAGTCGTACTCGGTTTACTCGCGAAGCCAAGGCGGCCGCCAAACTCGATCATCCGAATATCGTCCCGGTGTATGAAGTAGGTGAGTATAACGGGCGACCGTTTTTTGCCATGGCCCATATTACGGGAGAACCGTTGAGGGATGTGGTCAAACAAGGCAAACTCTCGGTTGCCGAGGCTGTGAGTCTGACCCAGCAGATATGCGAAGGACTGCACGAAGCTCACGAAGCAGGGGTGGTTCACCGGGATATCAAGCCGGGCAATATTATCATAGACAGTAAAGGCAAACCCCGCCTATTGGACTTTGGGCTGGCCACAGTTTCGGGCGAAGAGAAGCTGACCCAGACCGGGTCGACTCTGGGCACGGTCGGGTATATGGCGCCGGAGCAGATTACCGGCGGAAAAGTCGATAAGAGGTCAGACCTGTTCTCAGTCGGCGTGATCCTATATGAGATGTTAACCGGTCGTCGTCCTTTCGAAGGGGACAATGATGCTGCGATAATAAGAGCGATTACCACGTCGACACCGGAACCAATTGCTCGATTCAAATCGGGCGTGACGGGGGAGCTGCAACAGGTAATCAACAAGGCACTGGCCAAGGACCCTGCCCTCAGATACCAGCATGCCGACGGAATGCTGGCCGACCTGAGACGACTGACCGTCGAAACAGCGCCGCCCAGGAAAAACCGTTTCGTATGGTTGGCATCGGCTGCAGTGGTTTGCGTCGCTGGGGGATACTTGATTTCCACACTCTTCACCGCTGGGGAGGAGTCGGCTCAGGCTCAGCCGCCGGTTCTCATTGTGTTACCCTTCGTAAATCTTGGTGCTGCCGATGATGAGTATTTTTCCAGCGGCATCCGTGAGGAGATCAGTTCGCGCCTTTCTACTATCAAGGAACTACGCTTGCTGTCAAACAACAGCGCCGAGAAGTACCGAGACGTAGATAGGAGTATAGAGCAGATTGGTAAGGAGACGGGAGCGGACTATATTCTCGAGGCCACTATTCGTTGGGACAGATCAGGCGACGTCGATCGCTTTCGAATTACTCCCAAGCTGACCAGGACCAGTAACAGCTATATGATGTGGTCCGATAACTTCGATCAACAGATGGTTCAGATATTTGAAGTGCAAACGGAAATCGCATCCAAGATTGTTACAGCCTTGGGTTTGACACTTCTGGAGCCAAACCGACAGACTCCTGATTACGCGCCGACAACGAGCATGGCCGCATACAATTACTACCTTCGTGGTTTGGACGCTATGGGCAGGAGCGCACGCGTCGCCAAATTGGGTGAGGCGATCGAAATGTTTGATTCTTCTCTCGCTCTCGATCCACGCTTTGCCCTTGCCTGGGCTAAGAAATCAACGGCTTATACTCAGTTAGTATTCGGTCGCAAGGGGGGTGGGGCAAGGCGAGATTCAACAGGCTTACAAGCGGCAGAAAAGGCGTTGGAGTTGGATCCCAGTCTACCGGAAGCACACATCGCTCTTGGGTCGCACTACAATTTCCTTGAGCGCGATTATGAGCGGGCGCTGGATGCGTTCGCGCTGGCCTCTTCAGAAGTAGCACCTAACGCTGATCTCCTGCAGCAAATCGGCGTAGTGAAGATGCGCCAGGGTAAGTGGCACGAGGCGCTATCAAACTTCGAACAAGCAGCCAGAATCGATCCACTCACGGTGCGTCATTATTACTGGCTTGGAACCGCTCATTCTTATCTGCGTGACTTCAAAAAGGGCCGGGAGTTCGTTGATCGCGGGGTCGTCCTGGCTCCCACCGACGGGGACATGGTATACTACAGTCTGTTGTTGAACCTGCTGGAGCATGGAACTGTTGATTCCCCTACCCACTCCTATGAGAGTATCGTGAGCGCTCTCGGTGCGGCACAATCGTCGCTGTATGAGATGTTTCCCTCTACTTCTCTCGGAGTATGGAGATTCGTGATCGAGAGAACCGATCCGGATGAGATGATCGCCGACCTGCGGGACTTAAAAGATGAACGTGTGGACTATCTTGTCTACATGAATATCGCCCAGATTTTTGACCTGACTGATCGAGAAGACTCCGCCTTCATCTACTATGATTCATGCCGGATTCGACTGCTTGAGGATTTCGACTTCAGCCTGCATCCCAATGATTGGCCAATCTATTCCAGGTTAGGACTCACCTACGCTTTTATGGGGATGCCTGATTCGGCCGTAGCCGCAGGAAAGACCGCAAAAGAGTTGATGCCTGTCGACAACTGCCATTGGTGAGGACCTGATCCGGTCATGGTCATGGCCCAGATATATGCAATAATCGGACAGTATGATTTGGCCATCGATGAACTAGAATACCACCTGTCAATACCAGGTTGGAGCACACCACAGTACCTGAGAGCCGATCCGCTGTTTGCCCCTTTGCAGGAATCACCCCGATTCATAGCACTTCTTGAAAGGCATGAGGCGAAATGACCGAGCCTAACGACGACAAGACCCGTACTCACATCGTGCTGACAAAAGGAACAATGGTTTCGCACTATCGGATAGTCGAAAAAATCGGTGCTGGTGGCATGGGTGAGGTCTATCTGGCCCAGGACAGCAAGCTGTCACGCAATGTGGCACTGAAGTTTCTGCCGACGCATCTTAGCAACGATGAAGATTGCCGCGCCCGTTTCAAACGTGAAGCACAAGCTGCGGCCAAGCTGAATCATCCCAACATCGTTACGATTTTTGAAGTTTCGGAATTTCGAGGCCGACCGTTTTTTGCGATGGAGTTGGTAGAGGGTCAATCACTACGCGACCTGGCCAAGGGAAAAGAGCTTGGTGTTGATAGGATCATCGAACTGGCCCTGCAAATCTGTGACGGACTCGGCGCCGCTCACGAGAAACAAATCGTTCACCGAGATATCAAACCTTCAAACATTGTAATCGATGCCTACGGTCGACCGAAGATACTCGATTTCGGGTTAGCAGCCATTCAGGGAGGGGAGCAACTAACCAAGACAGGTTCGACCCTGGGCACTGTGCAGTATATGTCACCTGAGCAAGTAGACGGTAAAGAAGTTGATCATCGATCAGATTTGTTTTCACTTGGCGTCGTTCTATACGAGTTGATCGCAGGTCGCACACCATTTGAGAAAGACAATGAAGCTGCGACACTGAAAGCTATTACGCAGGACAACCCGGAACCGCTGGCTAGGTACAAAGCGGACATCCCTGATGAACTCCAACGCACTGTCTCAAAACTGTTGGAGAAAGAGACCTCGATGCGGTATCAAACTTCGGGTGGTGTGGTCAGCGATCTCAAGCGTCTGGTTGTTTCGACGCAGAGTTCGATGACTGTGACTCCAGCGAAGCAAAAGAGTAGATGGCCGCTTGCACTCGGTGGGCTAGTGACAATTGCGATACTGATAGTGGCCGGTGTGAAGTACTACCCGGGCGACAAGGATGAACAGAAAGTCACACCTATTGACGAGCGGATAATACTGGCCGTCCTTCCCTTTGAGAATCTCGGTGCACCGGAAGATGAATACTTCGCTGACGGAATTACCGGCGAGATTACTTCAAAGGTTAATGTTCTCGATGGTCTTGGTGTCATGGCCAGAACCAGTGTTCTCCAATACAAGGGAACGACCAAGCGCATCAGTGAAATCGGCGCTGAGCTAAATGTCGATTACATCCTTGGAGGTACAATCAGATGGGACAAGTCCGGGAGTGTCGACAAGATACGGATCACACCGGAGCTGATTCGCGTATCTGATGAAACTGCCGTCTGGACAGATAATATTCAAAAAGACCTTTCCGAGATATTTGAGGTGCAGGCTGAGATCGCTATGCGTATTGCCGAGGCACTTGGCACGACCCTCCTGGCTGGTGGCCAGGAGGCGCTCGATTATCGGCCGACCGAAAACCCTGATGCTTATGATTATTATCTGAGGTCGATGAACTCTAAAGTGGGCCCCGGCGGTCTGCTTAAAGCAATTGAACTGCTGGATAAGGCTATTGAGCTGGATTCGACTTTTGCCATGGCATTCACTGCGAAGTCTATATCACATTCGTATTTTGCTTTCTTTTACGAGTCGGGGTTCTCGGAGCATACAAGACCGGCACGAGAAGCATATCAACGGGCTTTTGAGATCCAGCCTGACTTGGCAGAGGCGCACCTGGCTAGTGGGACTTATTATAACTTGATTGAACGAAATTACGACAAGGCACTTTGGGAATTTGAACTTGCTCGACTAGGGCATGTTGAAGAAGCGTTTGTTCTGGGCGCAATCGCGATGGTCAAGTTACGACAGGGCAAATGGTATGAAACGATAGCTCTGACCCAGCAGGTCATCAAGCTTGATCCTCGATCATTTGGGACGAAGTTAACGATGTTGTGGGCGAGTTGGTACTCTCATCAGTACGAAAAAGCATTGGAAGTAATTGAGCGATTCGGGCCAAAAGTTCCTGTAGGTGGTGCTGGGGTGTATGCGCTAAAAGCAAGGATTCAGATTTGTATGGGAGCAAGTGTTGAGCAGATTCAACAAACCCTTTCCGAGTGGTCGGACAGGGGCACGAGCCCCCTGGGGAGCGTCGTCGCACCGATCATTCACGACTTCCTTGATTCAAGGAATCAGTTACCTGATCTTGACCTACTGATCTCTCGTGCAAAATCAGGATTACAGTACAACCCCGATCCAAAGCTGTATGTTAGCATTGGGCTTCTCTATCGCTACAACGGGGACGAGGAATCTGCTTACCTCTATTTGGATTCGGCCCGCATAGTAACCTACAATCGCAACGAAGAGGCGAGGCGTGACACATCCGGTCGATTTGAGCCCCTTCCTCCTAATCACGAGGTCTTAGAAATGCTTGCCATGATTTATTCACAAACCGGTAGACATGAGCAGGCCATAGAACAGGCGCAATTGGCGATGGAGACCATGCCTGTTGAAGCCTGCCATTGGTGAGGACCTTCTGCGGTCATGGTCATGGCCCTTGTTCAGTTGAACGCCGGAAATATTGACACGGCGCTCGAATACTTAGAAGAGGTCCTGTCTATTCCGTCTACCTTTTCGACCGCCTGGGTGGAGATGGACCCTCGGTGGGAGCCAGTGCGTGATCATCCAAGATATAAAGAGATCATTGCCAAATATGAAGGTATCAAGTTCTAAGGGCTGTTGATGTGGTAGACCACGAAGCTGACGACGACAAGACGCGCACACACGTCGTGTTGACCAAGGGCACGATGGTGTCGCATTACCGTATCGCCTGCAAGATCGGCGCCGGTGGCATGGGCGAGGTCTATCTGGCCGAAGACAGCAAGCTGTCTCGAAATGTCGCCCTGAAATTTCTGCCAACGCACCTAAGCAATGACGAGGATTGTCGCGAGAGGTTCAAGCGCGAAGCCCAGGCAACGGCCAAGCTGAGCCACCCCAACGTTGTCACGATTTTTGAGGTCTCAGAATATCAAGGACGGCCTTTCTTTGCCATGGAGCATGTGGGAGGCAAATCTCTTCGTGACTTGACCAAAGAGCGAGAGCTTGATCTGGACGAAGTCACTGGATTGGCTATTCAGACTCTGGAGGGGCTGCACAAAGCTCATCAAAGCGGAGTCACACACCGTGATGTCAAACCGTCGAATATCGTAATTGATGCCGATGGTCGACCCAAGTTGCTCGATTTCGGGCTGGCCGCGATTGAAGGTTTGGACAAAGTTACCAAAACCGGTTCGACGCTCGGTACGGTCGGTTATATGTCACCGGAGCAGATTCAGGGCAAAGATGTTGACCAGCGTTCCGATCTGTTTTCATTCGGGGTGGTGCTTTACGAAATGGTGACGGCGCGGTTGCCGTTTGAAGGGGACAACGAAGCGTCGGTGATGAACGCCGTCTTGAGTGAGTCCGTAGAACCGTTGTCACGATACAAAAGCGACGTCCCCGACGAATTGCAGAACATCGTGTCGAAACTCCTGGAGAAGGATGCATCTCTTCGCTACCAACACGCCGACGACGTAATCACCGACCTGAAACGATTGAGACGCGACTCCGACAGTTCAATCATCACGCCCACTGTAACAACCCAAACTCGCAACACGACTCGGTATTTGGTTCCTACACTGATTGTTATCCTGTTGGTCGCCATGTTGGTCTTCAAACCGTGGGAGCTTCAACAGCAGGGTGCCGGGGACGCGTCGGCCGAAACAAATCGTCTGGCCATTATGTATTTCGACAACCTGGCCGATCCGGCCGACAGCCAAAAGATGGGTGAGATTGCAACCAATCTATTGATCACCGACCTCTCGGAGTCACGCTTCGTACAGGTGGTCTCAAGCCAACGCCTGTACGATATTTTGAAGAATCTGGGACGTGAGGGTGAGAAGACAATTGACCATTCAACAGCATCCCAAATCGCTGAACGAGCCAAAGCCAAATGGATGTTACTGGGGAGTATTCTCGGCACGGACCCGCAAATCGTCATGACGGCTCAACTAATAGAGGTTTCATCGGGGACCGCGGTGGCCTCACAAAGAATCAACGGTAAGCCGGGTGAGGACATTTTCACGCTTGTGGATAAACTGACTGTTGAAATCAAAAGCGATTTATCCCTTCCCGAAGAAGCCTTAACCGAGACGGATCGGCCGGTGGCGGAAGTGACTACGACATCGCCCGAGGCTTATCGCCACTATCTGGAAGGTGTGGAATTAGGATTCCAGCGCTACTTGGCCGACGCCGAGCTTGCTTTGAAGCAAGCGATCACATTGGACTCGACATTTGCCATGGCCTTCTATCAACTGGCCAGGGTGGGCCAGGGACCGCGCCGTCGCACCTATCTGGCCAAAGCTCTTGAATTCTCCACCAACTCAAGGTACAAAGAGAAGTTGACCATCGAAGCCTATCATGCCTGGGTGAACGGGGAGCCGCTAAAATCGCTGGCCAGGTGCCAGGAGATTGTCAAGCGCTATCCCGATGACAAGGAAGCACATCTAAACATGGCCATCTTCTACAGCTACGGCTTCCGGCAGGTGAACATGGCCATCAAACACTACACCCGGGCTATAGAGCTGGATTCTCTATACGGTTCGGCCTACAACGCTTTGGCATATTGTTACAATGACATTGGAGATTTCGATAAGTCGATCTGGGCGATGAATAAATACATAGAGTTGGAACCGGACCAAGCTAACCCGTACGACTCTCGTGGTGAGCTCTTCGCGGGCAATGGCAGAATCGATGAAGCGATTGGCTCGTTTGCCAAGGCTATCGAGATCAAAGGAGATTTCTACCAGTCATGGGGGAATCTCGGCCTCATGCATCTTTACAAAAGGAACTACGACGAAGCGCAACGATGTTTCGATAGACTCCTTGAAAGCCCACGCAAGAACGATCGGTCGGTTGCACGACAGTACCCAGCACTGGTCCTGGTACACCAGGGCAGATTCGAACAAGCGCTCAGTGTACTTGAGCAGGGTATCGCTGCCGACCGGATGGAGAAAGCCGAGACCTGGCCCAAGCATTATCAAGTCGCCAGAATCTATGCTGAACTCGGGGAGATTGACAAGGGACTGGCCGCGATGCAAGTGGCTATGGAGGGCTACAGGGAGAATCGCGGCTTGCTTGTCCCGATCCAGCATTTCTACATACAGATGCTGGCGGAAGGTGGCCGTATCGACGAAGCCGAGACAGCGCTGGCGGAATGGAAAGGTCCTATTGCCCCGGACGATTCGGCGAAACTATCGCTCTGGTGGATCGCCGCCGGCTGTGTCGAGCGAGCCAAGGGAGACTTACCGGCCGCTGTCGAGTATTTCGGAACGGCCTCGAGCATGTATAGCAGCCGAGGATACACCTCCGGGTTTCGAGCCTATCTTATGCTGGCCAAGACCCAACAGGTGAACGGCCAACTGGGCGAGGCGGTGAACGGATATGAACAGTTGCTCTCCACCTTCAGCGAAGACCGACTACAATGGACAATCGAGTCAGTCAAGTTACACTACTATTTGGGAACGGCGTACGAAGAATCGGGTTGGAATGACAAAGCGATTGAGCAATACGAGACTTTCCTGGACATCTGGAAAGATGCAGACTCGGGGCTGGTCGCAGTCGACGATGCCAAAGAGCGCCTGGCAAAACTGAAATCAGCGCCGTAAGGAATGTCATGGAAGCTGACGACGACAAGACGCGCACGCATGTTGTGCTGACCAAAGATACAATGGTGGCACACTACCGGATTGTCGAGAAGATCGGCGCCGGTGGCATGGGTGAGGTCTACCTGGCCGAAGATACTAAACTCAAGCGCCAAGTGGCTCTTAAGTTCCTACCTGAAGAGCAAACTAAGAGCGATGCTGTACTGCGTCAATTCACACAAGAAGCTCGAGCAGCCGCACGACTACAACATCCAAGTATAGTCACTGTCCACGAGATTAACGAAGGTGGAAGAGTACCGTATATTGCCATGGACTATATTGAGGGGCAATCGCTGAAGGAACTATCAAGCGATAAACTGTTAACTGTTGCCGACATAATTGACATAGGCATTCAAATCACCAAGGGACTAACAGCAGCTCATGAAAAGGGGGTCATCCATCGAGATTTGAAGCCTGGTAATTTGATGATAGATGCAAGCGGAGCAGCTAGGATCCTGGACTTTGGATTGGCAACTCTTTCAGATGTTGAATCATTGAATGACTCTGAAGCTACCCGTACAAGTGATCCTTTCGCAGGAAAAGTGGCCGGAACAATATCTTACATGGCACCCGAACAACTACTCGGCCAGGAGATCAATGCCAGGGCAGATATCTTTGCCTTCGGCGTAATAATGCATGAACTAATCACTGGCGAACATCCCTTTTCAGCTCCTACTGCCACTGAGGTTTCAGCCGGGATTCTAAGAGACACTCCAACTGATCTACACAGCAAGCGTTCGAATATTCCGTATGACCTCAACCGAATTGTATCACGATGTTTAGCCAAGAAACCGGACAAACGATTTCAAACCGCCCGGGATGTCTGTAATGAGCTTGAGGAATTATCTAACGAGTTACGACGGGATACAGCCATTACTATAATCGATCAAGACCCGATAGCGGTAGGAAGTGTGCTTTGTGAAGAGTCATTTGTCATTACTACCGACTTAGTTCGTCAACTATCTCATAAAGACCCGAAGATGATCGGCGGTTCGTTGGCATACATAGACAACGGGATTGCATCTGATGCGTTGGTTTTCTATCTGCCCCCTTTGGGTACCGACCACGAACATTACTCTGACGTGCTTCACCAATTACCATTTCGAGCGATTGCCATATCGGTCTTCGGATTTGAACGTAACGCTCAACTAAGACTTCCCCTCACGTTGCGAGATCATTCAATTCTCATCCATGCTTTGATTAAGGACTTGTACACTCGACTTCGACCGCGTAACACTGTTCTGGTTGGGCATTCATCTGGTGCTGACCATTTTCTTCATCTACTAACCTCTGAATTGTTTTCTGATATTAGGGCAACCGGCGTACTGGCTCTTGGCTGCAATGTACATATTGAAGATTGCTTTGCGTCGGGCAAACTTGCGGAGTTGGCTGACGGTGATGAAAGCCAGATTCTGTCCACTATCAATCTGTTCAGTCAAATGTCCTCCTCGTTGTATAACTGGTTGATCATACATGACTATCTAGTGAAAGCATTTAGCAAATTTGGAATTAAGACCGCACCGTTGAGCCAATACGCATCCGACATTTTTGCTCCATTCAAGGATGGTAGTTGGGAGCAGTTTCCAAAGTGGTATAAGTATTGTAGAAGTAGAATCCGACATACACAGTTTGTAATTGATACCGATGGTTACCCTGCCCTGGATATGCTGATGCAGGAACACCTTGAAAACAATATCCTTGGCGATGACTTTCATGAAGAAGCAATTGTCAGAGCACCATGTTCACACATGGAGTTAGGACAAACCGAAATGGTCCTCAAATACACTCTTGAATTCATGAAGTTGCTGGAAGCAAAATGACTTTCAATCCGGTGAACTACTGGGCTGGGATTCGATCTTTGCGGCGGCCTTTGGCAGAATAAATGGGCCAGCCAAGATGCTTCTATCGGCGAATAAAAAACGGTCACAATGTGGTCACACTACGATCCGGTTGAGTTTAGGTTGCAAAGAAGACAGTTTGTCTCTTTCTTAGATAAGAAATTAGCATTCGGAAAAGGATCTCAGCAATGGCGCCAGAGGACTCACATGATGATCGGACTCGCACGCACGTCATTCTGACTGCCGGAACAATGGTGGCACACTACCGGATCGTCGAGAAAATCGGCGCCGGTGGAATGGGTGAGGTCTACCTGGCCCAGGACAGCAAGCTGTCTCGTAAAGTCGCTCTGAAGTTCCTGCCGACGCAACATTCCTCTGATGATGATTTCAAAGCACGCTTTATCCGTGAAGCTGAAGCAACTGCCAAGCTCAATCATCCCAATATTGTCACTATCTATGAAGTTTCAGAATTTCGGGGCCGACCGTTTTTTGCCATGGAGTTGGTGGAGGGTCAATCACTACGCGACCTGGCCAAGGGGAAAGAGCTTGGCATTGACAGAGTAGTCGAGTTGGCAATACAAGTCTGCGATGGACTCAGTGCTGCACATGATAAGAAAGTTGTCCACCGAGATATCAAGCCTTCAAACATTGTAATAGATGCCTACGGTCGACCGAAAATACTTGATTTTGGACTAGCAGTCATTCAAGGCGGAGAGCATCTCACCAAAACCGGGTCGACACTCGGAACAGTACAATACATGTCGCCTGAGCAAGTACAGGGGCAGGAAGTTGATCACAGGTCAGACTTGTTTTCTCTTGGTGTTGTGCTTTATGAGTTGATAGCCAATCGCACACCGTTTGAGAAGGATAACGAAGCGGCAACTCTGAAAGCCATCACACAGAATAACCCGGAACCGCTGGCCCGATATAAGTCAGACATCCCGGATGAACTCCAACGCACCGTCGCCAAGTTGTTGGAGAAAGACCCGTCAATGCGATACCAGAGTGCCTCCGGTGTCATCAGTGATCTCAAGCGTCTGGTTGCTCCCACCGAGAGCTATAAGTCCGCCGCTGCTGGCCGTCAGAAGAGATGGCCGCTTGCCGTAGGCGGGCTCGCCATTATTGCGATACTTGTGGTTTCCGGATTTTTGATTTCGGACTTCACTATGATCGGGGAGGAGTCCGGGCTGACGACTTTGGATGAAACCGGTTGGAAGAACTCTATCGCCGTTCTGCCCTTTCGAGATTTCAGTCCGGACAAAGACCAGGAGTACTTCTGCGACGGTATGACGGATGCCATTATCGGCCGACTGTCCGGAGTGGAAAAGCTGAAAGTCATCTCGATGACATCGGTAATGCGCTACAAGGATTCGGACCGGGATCTCAGAAAAATCGGTCGGGACCTACTGGTCAATACTGTTCTCGAAGGGAGTATTCAACGTGAGGAGAACCAGATCCGGGTCAGGGCACAGTTGATTAATAGCGCCGATGATGCTCACCTCTGGTCGCAGACTTATGACCGAGAATTGGAGAGCGTTTTCGATATCCAGGATGACATTTCCAGAGCCATTGTTGCCGCAATGCGACTTGAACTGCTCGGCACGGACGAGGCAGTTATTACCCGCCGCTATACAGAAAACATAGAGGCCTACAATTACTACACGCGCGGCCGCCACCTGTGGAATAAGCGAACCGAGAGTGATATAAGAAAGGCCATTGAGTATTTTGAAATGGCCATTGAGTTCGACTCCAACTATGCCCTGGCGCACTCCGGACTGGCCGATGCCTGGTCCACCCTTCGGGAATACATCTATGTGACCGGAACTGTCACGAAAACAGAAGCTCTGTCGAACGCCCGAGCGGCGGCGGAAATAGCTATTGGGCTTGATGAAGGCCTGGCTGAAACCCACGCCTCAATGGGAAATATCCTGTGGGATGAGAATGATCTGGAGGGAGCCGAAAAGGAATACTCGCGTGCTATTGAGCTTAATCCCGGTTATGCCTGGGCGCACCTCTGGTATTCTGGACTTTTAGGAGCTATGGCCAGGTATCCCGAACAAATCCAAGAGGAAGATATAGCCTTTGAGTTAAACCCGATGGCGATTCCCCTTCTTGAGAGCAGAGTGCGGAGAAAAGTACAGTCCTCTGAATGGCAGGAGGCGGAGGAACTCTATCAGCGCCTGATTGAGATCGAGCCGAATAGAAGCGAATCATATACCAGATATGCTTATTTTTTGGCGAGAAGCATGGATAGATTCGGGGACGCTATCATGCAATGTTCGCTGGCCGTCCAGGTCGACAAGCAAGCGTACAATGACCTCGCTTATATCTACGAGTGGATTGGAGATACTGACAAGGCTCTCTGGGCAGCCAACATGTACATGGAATCAGCACCGGAAAAGCACAATGCCTACGATAACAGGGGCGCAATCTATGCCTTAAACGGAATGCTAGACAGCGCTATTGCCTCCTTCGAAAAAGCTCTGGAGCTAAAGCCTGACTTTGTGGCCAGTCTCTGGCAACTGGGAAACGTCTATATGTTCAGGCAAGAGTATGCCAAGGCGGAAAGCCTGTACCAGGTTATTGCCTCTCATCCTGACAAGTACACCAGGGCCAATGGAAGACTCTACCTGACACAGATACCCTTGTATCAGGGCAGAATCCAAGAGGGTCTTCGCATGCTGGGCGACCTTAAAGACAGAGCGCTTGCCGAGTCGGCCAAGGACAATAATCTGGCATACGGCAATTTCAAGAGAGGATTCATTTGCCAGACAATTCTTAACGACCATAAGTCTGCCATCGCTGAATATGAGAAAGTGATAGATATCATGAAAGATATCAATCCGAACAGTTGGATGGTTGCCTTTGCGAGGGGTCGCATGGCCACCAGCTACGCCCAGAGTGGCGATATGAGAAGGGCAGACCAATTGATGGCGGAACTCAAAAGAGACATCGACAGGTACGGACCATCTGCGATTTATACTTATCAAGTGTCGACTGGTATGCTGGAAATGGAAAAGGGTAACTATGACACTGGCACTGTCCTGTTCCAGAATGCATACAGAATCGCCCCGGCGTTTTTTTTGCGGGAATTGATTGGCCGAAGTTACCTCGACGGTGGTCGGATTGATGATGCTCTAAGGATCTATGAGGAGATCATTAACCGGTATGAACTGAACCGGGCATATTGGCCGACATTCGGAATTATGGCACACTTGTATCTCGGCAGGACTTACGAGGAAGCCGGGAGATATGACGACGCAATTGCACAGTACGAAACCTTTCTGGACATTTGGAAAGATGCCGACGATGGCTTGACGCAAGTCAAAGACGCCAAAGAGCGCCTGGCAAAACTGAAGTCAACACCGTAGAGAATTGCATGGAACCTGACGATGACAAAACACGCACACACATTGTGCTGACAAAAGGTACGATGGTGTCGCATTACCGAATTGTCGAGAAGATCGGCGCCGGTGGTATGGGTGAGGTGTTTCTTGCTGAGGATACCAAGCTTGATCGGCAAGTAGCGCTGAAGTTTCTTCCCCCCCATCTTTGCCAGGACGAGGAGTGTCGTAAGCGGTTCAAGCGGGAGGCGCAAGCCACCGCGAAACTTAACCACCCCAGCATTGTGACGATTCACGAAGTCTCGGATTTTCAGAGTAGACCATTTATCGCGATGGAACACGTTGGGGGGAGTTCTTTGAAAGAGATCATCGCAAAGGGTGTGATATCTTTGTCCGCGATTATCGAGATGGCGAGGAGCATTGTTGAAGGACTTTCTGAAGCACACAAGGCTGGCATAACTCATCGGGACATCAAGCCGGATAACATCCTTGTAGATAGTGCCGATCGTCCCAAGATTCTTGATTTTGGCCTGGCCGTAATTGAAGGCACCGAACACCTCACTCAAACCGGTTCCACCTTGGGCACAATCGGATATATGTCCCCGGAACAGATTGACGGGAAAGTCGTCGATGAACGATCCGATCTGTTTTCGTTCGGAGTTGTTTTTTATCAGTTGATTGCAGGTCGCGCTCCCTTCAAAAGGGAAACTGCAACCGCAGTCTTGAAAGCTATTTTGACCGAGGCGCCAGAACCACTTGCCCGATACAAGAGCGATGTTACGGAAGAGATGCAAAAGGTGATCACCAAACTGCTGGAGAAAGACCCATCGGCCCGCTATCAATGTGCGACTGATCTGCTTGTTGCCCTGGAGAGTCTGGATGTGCATCCCACAGGGTCCTTGTCAACCAAGGTGGAAGAGGATTCTAAGCGCAAGATGATTGTTGTGCTCCCTTTTGAAAACCTGGGCCCTGCAGACGAAGAGTACTTTGCCGATGGTATGACCGAAGAGATAATCAGTCGGTTATCAGCCATTCGTGACCTCGGCGTAATCTCTCGCACCAGTGCTATGAAGTATAAGAATAGCTCTCAGTCGATCAAGGAGATCGGTGCCGACCTGGGAGTCGATTATGTTATGGAGGGAAGTGTCCGGTGGAATCGCAGGGGGAAAAACTCAGACCGCGTTCGTATCACACCACAGTTGATCCGCACTTCCGACGACACACACATTTGGTCGGATCGATATGATCGCACTCTTGATGATATCTTTGAAGTGCAATCACAGATTGCCGAACAGGTTGTGAGCCAACTTGACATCCAGTTACGGAATCCGGAACGCCAGATACTCAACGCCAAACCGACTGAAAATATCGACGCATACCAGGTTTACTTGCAGGGATTAGATTTCGTCGGGCGACCGGATTATGCGGAATCTGATTTTCAGAGTGCAATCAAGATGTTTGAAAAGGCAACAGAGTTGGATCCTTTCTTTGCATTAGCATATGCGAACCTGTCTCGTGCGCATTCCATGATGTTCTTCCATGGCTATGATCGTAGTGCCGAACGTGCATCACAAGCCAAGGCTGCCGTTGACAAAGCGTATCAGCTTCAACCAGAACTTGCCGAGGTGCACCTCGTCTACGGTTACTATTATTACTACTGCCTGGAGGATTTCGAACAGGCATTGGCGCAACTGGACAAGACCCAACGGGAACTTCCCCACGACTCCCGGGTGCTTGCTCTCATCGCCGCAATTGTCAAACGTCGTGGCCGCATTGCCGAGGCGGTACAGTATTATGAGAGGGCTTTCGAGTTAAGCCCCCGAGATGCATCTCTTCCTCATGAAATCGGCTGTGCGTACATGACCAATCGCAAGTACACCGATGCCCAGCATTTTTATGATCTATCTATAGCCCTTGCTCCGGATCAGACATTGGCGTACGTGTGCAAGTCATGGAATTACTGGCTGTCGCAGGCTGATGTGAACAGAGGTTGTGAGACAATTGGCAGGATGCAAGAGGATACTCAACGGCATGCCTTTTACATGTATCAGGCCCGACTGTTCGCTCGGGACTACGAACAGGCCTTAATGGTGCTGGCCGAAGCACCGGTTGTTTTTGATGAAGGTCAGTGGATGCTTTCTCCAAAGTCGATGTATGAAGCATACGCTTACCAGCGGCTAGGCGACAGCCTGAAGTCCGAAGAAAAGTATAATGAGGCGAAGGAGATTCTGGAGAAAGAAATAAGAAAAAGACCTGACGACAATCGTCCACATGCGTCTATGGGAATCGTACTCGCCGCCCTTGGTAATGCCCAGGATGCTGTCAATGAAGCTGAGTTATCTGTCAGATTAATGCCGGTAGAGAAGAATGCGGTGGTGGGGCCGTTTCGCATTGAGGATTTGGCCGTAGTGCACACTCTACTTGGCAATTCAGAGGCTGCCGTGGAACATCTTGAATATCTGTTGTCTATACCGTGCTGGTTGTCTGTGCCGATACTAAGGATTGATCCAAGATGGGACCCGCTACGCGATGACACGCGATTTCAATCCCTGCTTGCGAAATACGGTGGGAAATGATGAATCAAGACGACGACAACACCCGTACCCACGTAGTCTTGACACAAGGCACGATTGTATCGCAATACCGAATCGTCGAGAAGATCGGCGCCGGTGGAATGGGTGAGGTCTATCTTGCTGAGGATACCAAGCTCAAACGCAAAGTGGCTCTCAAGTTCATGCCGGCCCATTTGACATCAGACAGAGAGATGCGCCTCCGCAAGGTGAATTGTCAGAATTGCGTGGGGTGCCGTGCGTTTCGGGGTGGCACCCTCAAAGTCGCTTTGGGGGTGGTTCATTGGCAGAAGGACTCTTGCCCCAAACAAGGGTTGAGACGGCCACCCGTCGCGCAGGACCCCATGCACTCGGCGCTGATGACTCACCCTTTCGCGCAACGCTAAGCTCCGGTACCGAGTGGCGAAGCCATAAACCCATTTATGGGCGGCTTGACGGTGTCACCCTGAGCGGAGTCGAAGGGTGAAGCCCCATTGAACACTCCACCTGCAAAGCCCACCCATTTATCGGTTTCATTCTCGACCACCTTTGGTTACATTTGCCCAGGACAAAGATCACACAATCCGCGCACACAGTCAAACAGGTGCGTCGGAACCGTCCAGAAGAGAGGAGTCTTCACATGTTCACCGCCGCCCTCATTTCCACTTCCAAGACAAGAACCGTTGTCGTCCTTTGCTGTACTCTTGCACTGGCTGCAACACTCTTCGCAGCCAACCTGCCCACACCGCCCGAGAGCGGTAAACAAGCGGTGACGGATACCTATCATAACACCGATGTTACAGAAAACTACCGCTGGCTGGAGGATTTTGAAAACACAACAGTGCAGGAATGGAACACGGCACAGAACGTTTACTCAAGAGAGATTCTCGACAAGGTGGCGGCCAGACCGGCCATCAAAGAATTCCTCACCGAACTGATGGGTGGCGAGGCGACGGATTACTACTACCTGAAATCTCAGGCCGGTGTGCTCTTTGCCTTTAAGTTCCAACCCCCTAAAGAACAACCGCTTTTGATAACGCTCGAATCGCCGTTCGATCTCGCAACTGAAAGAGCCGTTCTCGATCTCAACGAGCGCAACCCGGAGGGCACGACGTCAATCGACTTCTATGTGCCGTCGCCTGATGCATCTCTGGTGGCTGTGTCGTTGTCGGAGTTCGGCAGTGAAAAAGGGAACGTCCACATTTTCGAGGTGGCGACCGGCAACGAACTGCCGGACATAGTTCCCGGTGTCAACGGACCTACCGCCGGTGGCGATGTTGCCTGGAGCGCCGATGGTTCCGGGTTCTACTACACTCGTTATCCGCAACCGGGCGAACGACCGGAGGAAGACCTCAGTTTCTACCATCAGGTGTTTTATCATAAGATGGGCGCCCCGATCGAGAAAGATACCTACTCGATCGGCGAGGAGTTTCCGCGCATTGCCGAGAACCAGCTGGATGCCTCGGAGGACGGTCAGTACTTCCTGACCACGGTGGCCAATGGTGACGGCGGCGAGTACACGCACTACCTGCTGGGGCCGGAGGGCGAATGGAGGCAGATAACGCAGAACGCCGATCTGATTCCGACCGTGAAATTCGGACCCGACAACTCGCTCTATCTGTTGTCCAACAAAAACACCCCGAAAGGGAGCATCCTGCACCTGCCGCCGGGCGAGACGGATCTTACCTTAGCCAAAACTATCGTGGCCGAGAGCGATGTAACCATCAAGAGCTTTGTACCTACCGAGCGGTATCTATTCTTGATCGATCTGGATGGCGGACCGACTACCATGCGGGTCGTGCGTCTGGCCGATCAAACAATGAAACCTATTCCGACCGCGCCGGTGAGTTCGGCGGGCAGTATGTTCTGTGTTGGCGGTGATGTCGTGCTGTTCAGGAGCACCAGCTACACGGAACCATCTGTCTATTACCAATTCAACCCACTCACCTGGGATATGAAAAGAACCTCTCTCTACAAAACATCGCCGGCCGATTTTTCTGATGTCGAAGTCGTCCGCGAATTCGCCACGTCGAAAGACGGCACCAAAGTCCCGGTGAACATTATCAAACCACAAGGAACCAAGCTTGACGGAGAGAACCCGACCATCCTGTATGCCTACGGCGGTTATGGCATCAGCCTCTCGCCACGTTTCGACGCCACGCTCAGGTTGTGGTTGGATCAGGGAGGAATCTATGTCGTGGCCAACCTGCGCGGCGGCGGCGAGTACGGCGAGGAGTGGCACCTGGCCGGCAACTTGACCCAGAAGCAAAACGTCTTTGATGATTTCGCTGCCTGCGCCGAGTATCTGATCGAAAGCGGCTACACCAATCCGTCAAAGCTCTGCATCAAAGGTGGTTCCAACGGCGGCCTCCTGATGGGCGCAGCATTCACCCAACATCCGGAACTGTACCGCGCGGTTGTGTCTTCGGTTGGCATCTATGACATGCTGCGTGTTGAACTCGATCCCAACGGTGTGTTCAACATCACCGAGTTCGGAACGGTGAAGAACCCTGATCATTTCAAAGCGCTGTACGCCTATTCACCATACCACAACGTGAAGGTCGGCACAGCCTATCCGTCCGTTTTGTTCCTGACCGGCGACCACGACGGGCGTGTCAACCCATCGCAGTCGCGCAAGATGACGGCCTGTTTGCAGGCTGCTACCAGCTCGGCCAATCCGATAATGCTGAGAACCGATTCAAAAACCGGCCATGGCGGTGGAACAGCACTGAGCCGGAAGATTGAATACCAAACCGACGTCTATGCATTTATAATCAGCCAGCTTGACCTGAAGTTCAAACACGACAGGTGATAAATCACTTTGTTGGCGCTACGCGGCGATAAATCGCTTTCTTGCTGCTTCGCACTATCCTTTGTCATCCCGGACCTTGATCCGGGATCCAGTCTTCATAATGTCACCCCGAGCGGAGTCGAGGGGTGAATGTTTCGTGCGTGGTGTACGTCCTCGTGCGTCACGTGCCGTAGGGGCAGTCTGCCGCCCACGGAACACACCCCGCCCTTCGGGCACACCTCTCAAGAGGGAACCCATAAACGGGCTTTTGCGCTTTGCGCACAGTTAACCTCCTCCTGCGCGGAGCCATCAAGGTAGGTCGAAACCCCTGCGGTTTCGACATCTTTTCGTGGGGCGTCCGCATCGGCGGATTAGCGGTTCCGCCTTTGGCGGTCGGCAGAACTAGAAGCGGTTCTACCCTACGGGTGAATCCGAAGAGCTGTTTACTTTGCCCACTTGCGTGAGCATTTTCGTGTCAAGATGTCGCATGCACCGACGAACAGGTTCAGGTCTTTCAGTCTCTTGAGTGTCGTGACCGTGCCGATAGGCCTCAATCTGTCGTGTCGGTTGATATCGCCATCATGGACTATTTGGTGCCTGCGCTCGACCAGAATCTCAACGCTACGCTTGATGCGACTTCTCCCCAATAGACCCTGCGCATTCTGGCACATGTTCTTGAAGCCGAGGCACACAAAGAGATCGTCAACCGCGTCGAAACGCTGAGTAGTTATACGTTCTACATGGTTTTGAACAAGAGCGCGTATTCGTCGGTAAGGACGTGTCATCGAGATCATTACCAACGATTTTCGTATATTGAAGCCCGACTCTTCGAGTATCCTGATAAGATCATCATGCGGCTCGTGCGTCTTAAGATATGGAACTATGAGCTCTGTGAATCTCGCTGTGAAGTAAGTGTCCATTGCAGCGACACTTAGAACTACAGAAGATCGTATGAGGTCACTTTCATGCCGAATCTTGATCGCCTTGGTCTCGTTGATTCTGAGCCATGTTTCGATTAGACCCAGTGACCTGTTCCAAGTTCTATTGAACTGAAGAAACGATTTGCTCCACTTGTGCTTCGGTTCAATTTTCACTAATTCGTCGAACATAGCCCCCCCTCACATCCTCTCCACACAGCCGGCGATGATGTCACGGAGATACGGCTCGGCTTCGCCGGCGATTGCAATCACTTCTTCGATCTTGAGCGGATGCATGGCGTCCGGCAGACCCATATCGGTCACGATTGAAAACCCAAGAACTCTGGTCCCTTGATGACGGGCCACGATAACTTCCGGTATCGTCGACATTCCCACTGCGTCTCCGCCGAATATCCTAAGCATCCGATACTCAGCCGCCGTTTCCAGACAGGGACCGCTCAGACCGATATAGACTCCCTCTTGTAGATGCGTCCCCTGCCCAAGCGCTACCTCGCGCGCAATCTTTTGATACTCGAAACTGTAGACCTCATACATGTCAGGGAAGCGACCACCCAGTTCATCGTCGTTGGGACCGATCAGCGGGTTGCCGCCGAAGAAATTGATGTGGTCCTTGATCATCATAATGTCCCCCGCTTTGAAGTTTGGGTTCAACCCGCCGCAGGCGTTGGATACGATCAAAGTCTCGATACCGAGTGCTTTCATAACGCGAATGGGAAAAGTTATCTGCTGATAGGTGTAGCCTTCATAAAAATGAAACCGTCCCTGCATACAAACCACCGGCTTACCCTTGAGATGTCCAAATAACAAGCGCCCCGCATGCGACTCAACGGTCGACACGGCGAAGTGCGGTATCTGATCGTACTCGACACTTCCGACCATCTCGATACCATCGACTAACGACCCCAACCCGGTACCCAGAATTATACCGATCTTCGGTTGCAGGTCGACCTGGCCGGTAATGGCGGCAACGGCTTCGTTTATCATCTTTTTAAGATCGGCATTACTCATTGGATAGGTCCTTTCGCATATTCAGAAGTCAGGCAGCACCGAACAATGGTTGACACATGGACGGAAGATACAAAGATCGGTGGTTCGGCACAATTCCGAATATGGTTGTCATCCATGCGAAGGGGCTTGTTGAAGTATTCCTGTTTCCGGTCATTGCGAGCGAGTCCGCGTTTCGCGGAGGAGCGCGGCAATCTCACCCCTCGACTCCGCTCGGCATGACATGTTCGCATGGAATCGAGATTGCCACGGTATCACGCGTTTCGTGTGATATCTCGCAATGACGACTCCGTGGGTCTTTCAACACTCCCGACGGCGGGAATCCGGTACGCTATTGACGAAGGTGGATTCCTGCTTTCGCAGGAATGACACGGACAGTCCGCTGAGTCTGAAGACTCACCGGGCACAAGACAATCGTGAAGTTATAGCAGGCCCTTGATCCGCTCCCAGCCCTCGTGGGGAATACCGGCGCCGACTACTCGACAGACTTCATAGCCGCAGGCCGAGGCGATTCGGCCGCACTGCTCAAGCGGCAAGTCGTTAACCAGGCCATACAAGAAACCCGAGGCCCACAAGTCCCCGGCGCCGGTGGTGTCGATGATGTCCGATGATCCGGCCGGTGCTGTCTCAACGATTTCTCCTCGATGCGAGATGACGCTTCCCCGCTCGCCAAGTTTGAGCACGGCGGTTTCGACCTTTTCCGACAGTAATGTCAGTGACTTACTCTCATCCGTCTGGCCTGTGAAAACACGCGCCTCATCTTCGTTGGCCATGAGAATATCGACGCAGTCATCAACCAGGCCCTCAAGAAATGGTTTTGCTTGTTCGACCACCGTGTAACTGGCCAGGTCGAGCGAGACGCGCGCGCCTGCCTGTTTAGCCGTAGTTACCACGGTCGTGATCAGGTCGCGGTTGAACAACAGGTATCCCTCGACGTGCACCACGGCTGCCCCGGCGAAACAGTCGGGGGTAATTTCACTAATGGAAAGCTCCGATGATGCTCCCAGGAAAGTCAACATCGATCGCTGCGCATCCGGGGTTATGATAGACAGGACACGACCGGTGGGTTGTTCCGACCTGAACAGTCTCGGGTGTACGCCGCTTGCGATAAGTCCTTCCTCCAGAAGGTCCCCCAGCCCATCCTGGCCGCACTTGCCGACAAAACTCGCGTCGTTGCCCAGGCGGCCAACACCTACCAGGGTGTTGCAGGCTGAACCGCCCGGGACCATCGTCGGCTGACCGGTCAGTTGGATCACGACTTTCTGGATCAATGGTTCATCGACAAGGATCATACCCCCTTTGGCGGCATCGATCTGTTTTAGGAAAGCGTCTTCCTCATGCGCCAACAGGTCAACAAGGGCCGAACCGACACCAACTACAAGAGTTTTTGACAATCTATCCTCCGGGCTTCAGAAGCCGTCGTCCGAGTCTGCAATCTCCATCGATATTCACGCTATTCGATCGTTGCCGATCAAGAGGCGACCGTACACCAATCTCCGTCAGAGGCAAGAATGTCAACAAGAAACCCGGCAGCCAGTACGACCGCCTCTGACCTGTGCAACCGAAGTGTCGGGAATAAAAAGAGACCGGTCGCTGGGGTATCTGCGACCGGTCTCACATGTCGGGCGGGTAAGATTTTATGATTGAGCAGCTCTATCCATCTCTTCTTCAAACTTGGCTACCACTTTATCCAGCTCTTTGGCCAGATCCTCCGGGCCGGCACTTGGTGCATCCGACTTCTGTTCAGGATCGGAGGAGTTGGGAACACTAAACCTATCAGTAGCACTGTCCTTATCGGCAGAGGACTCCGACGGACCGGATGACGGACCGACGATGAAACCCGGCGGTATATCTTCGGCCCGCGCACTGGTCTCCACAATTTCGCCCGGCTTGGGGGCTGGCTCTTCTGCAGCATGGGATTCGTTCGGCTCTTGTTCGCTCGAACTGTCGTTGGTCTGGTATTTCTGCAGAGCTTCGGCCAATTCCGGGTCGATTGGTTTGGGTGCTTCAGCCTCGGCGGTTTCCGCGTCGTTATCGCCTGATTCAGCAGCGTCCGAATCCGCCTCTGTAGACACCTCGACGATCTCCTCGGCGGCGTTGGCCTCTTCGGTTCGGATCGATTCGTCCGACTCCGACGGTGTACCGATCGTTTCCATCTGCTTTCGGTCCACCTCTCCGGACTCGGTTACTTCGATCTTGCCGCTGTCGTTATCCACGTCCGAGTCATGGTCATGGTCTTGGTCCTGGTCGGTGGTCTTGATATCCGGCTCTGCCTTGACAAGATGCTCGATAATCTCAAGATGCGAAGTAATGACGCCATGTACTTTATTGAGATATGATTTCTTGGCCATTTCGGCCGCGGCAATCTTGGAATCAAGCGCCCCCAATTGCTCGGTGCGAGAACTAAGAACCCGGTCAGCCTCATCTTTCGCCTTGGAGAGAATCAAGTCCGCTTCTTGTTTGGCGTTGGCCACGGTCATGTCGGCATTGCGCCGGGCGTCGATGGCGGCGCTTTTGATGGTGTCCTCAAACTGGCGCAACCCGGCCAACTGGGACTTGAGGGAATCGACCTCCATCGACAGTTTCAGGTTTTCCTGTTTGACCGCATCCAGCGCAGCCGCCACCTGATCCAACAGGCTGTCGACTTCTTCTTTGGAGTAGCCCCTCATTTGAGTCGAGAATTCGCAGTTGCGAATATCGTTTGGCGACAAATCCATAGATTACTCGCTTATCTAAAGGTTCTTTCTAAACATTCTCATTTCCAGTTGCCGAGGCGAAAGCTGTGCAAAAAACGACCAGCCGGTCGCGCCCGACCCTATACATTAGTTATCGAACCTTTGGCGGAAAAATTGAGCCCTTTAATTGTTTCTAAATGAAACCGATAGATCGGTTCCTCGCGCTGCGCGCAGATTGCTCAAGACACCTTTTGATGGTGTCACAGGCCGCGTAGCGCAGGAAGCCCATTTATGGGTTTATCACCGGGTTCGAAGACGGATCCGGCCTACAGTCTGCCGGGTGGCACCCTCAAGCCCGGCTTGGGGGTGACAGGCAAGCCTGCTTCTTGCCCTTCGCGCCTGGTGACATTTGCAGGCAATGTTTAAGGCTGAACGCGCGAAGCGCGATAAACGGGCTTGCCCGCCGTCCCAAACAAGGTTTGAGATGGCCACCCGACGCCCTATTGCCAGACGATCTGGCGGGATCGCAGGGATCCCGCCCTACTGGATTACGACCTTCGCTCATGCTTCGACTGTGCTCAGCATGACATGAAGCGCGCGCGAAGCGCCAAAAAGTGATTTATCACCGCGAAGCGCAAGAAGCCCATTTATGGGTTTATGGCCGGGGGCCGAATAGCGAGCTGCCGATACGGATCATTGTCGCCCCTTCGGCAATGGCCAACGTAAAATCACCCGACATGCCCATCGACAGGGTATCGAACTGATCCCCCACCGACTCACGGCCTGACATGAATAACTCGTTACAGCGAGCGAAAGTGCGACGAATGACCTTGTCGTCATCGACAAATGGGCCAATCGTCATCAAGCCGATCAAATCGATGTTGGACAGAGCAGCCACTTGGCTAATGAGCGCCAGGCTGTCCTCTGGGTTGACTCCGAATTTCTGGCTCTCGCCGGAGCAGTTGACTTCGATCAGACACTCCACACGCCGTTCGAGGATACCTGCCTGCCGGTTGATCTCTTCGGCTAACTTGAGCGTATCGACCGACTGGATAACGTCGAATAGTCCGAGCGCTTTCCTGACTTTGTTGGTTTGGAGATGGCCGACCATGTGGTAACGGGCAATCGGACCGGCCTCTTTGATTTTGGGTTCGGCATCCTGTACCCGGCTTTCGCCAATTTCGTGGATACCGGCGGCGACAACGGTTTGGATGACCACAGTCGGATGCGTTTTTGTAACGGCAACGATTGTAATGTCGTCGGCATCACGATCGTACTCTTCGCAGGCACCGGCGATCTGGCCGTGCAACTGCTGAATGTTGTGGGCAATCGAATCTTTCACCGTGCGACAATATCCTCGCTGGATACCCCGGATGCAAGGGAAAACCGACCTCGTAGGCCAAGTGCGAATTCTTTGAGTTTGATTCAATCCGGAGCAGCCCTATATTGACCCTCTAACGCGACTATTGCTATGAACGATCAAATCAGGCTCATAAAACTCATCACCACTCCCGCCAGCGCCACCTTGACCATCACCGGTGAAGAGCAGCCTCTGACTGTGCCGATCAATACTGTTCTCCACCATCGGTTAGTTGAAGGGATTGTGATAACTATGGCGCAGCTTGATATGCTCCACGAGGAGGCCGAGTTGTACCGATGCGACCGTCAGGTGGCGCGGCTGCTGGCCATGCGAGATCACTCGGTGGGCGAACTGAAAGCCAAACTCAGGCAGAGAACGTTCTCGACTTCGGTGGTGCAATCGACATTGCGAAAATATATCGACAGCGGCGCTCTTGACGACTCCCGATACGCTATGGCTTCGGCGCAGTCCTTGTTGTTGAGGCGTCCGTGTGGTCGTGGGTATCTCTGCGCCTATTTGCAGAAACGCAAAATCAGCCGTGATCTGGCCGAGCAAACAGCAGAAGCTCTTTTGGACGCCGAGAATCCGGACGATCTGGCCGTCACCGCGCTTGAGCAGCGTTGGTCTCGCTTTGAGCAGTTAGAGCTTGAAACGGCTCGCAGCAAAGCCTATAATTACCTCGCTCGGCGCGGCTTTGGTTATGCACCGGCCAAAGCGGCCTTTGAAAAACTGTGGCGTGAAACCCGCGAAACAAGTGAGGAATCCGAAAATCAAAACCGCTGAGATCCGAAAGAACTTTCTGGAGTTTTTCAAGGCGCGCGATCATCGCATCGTGCCATCGTCGCCGCTCATCCCGTTCGATGATCCGACTATCCTGTTCATCAACGCCGGGATGGTGCCGTTCAAAGATATCTACACGGGGCATCGAAAAGTTGATTACAAGCGTGCGACCTCTGTTCAAAAATGCATCCGAGCAGGCGGTAAGCACAATGATCTGGACAATGTCGGTTTCACGGCGCGTCATCACACCTTTTTTGAAATGCTGGGCAATTTCTCTTTCGGAGACTATTTCAAAGAAGAGACTATTCTGTACGCATGGGAGTATTGCACCAAGATTCTCCAATTGCCAACTGGTCGGCTGCATGTTTCCATATACGAGGACGATGACGAATCCCACGCTCTGTGGGAGAAAATTGCACCGGAGTTGAAGAACGGGCGCATTCAGAGATTCGGCAAGGAAGACAACTTCTGGAGTATGGGCGACATTGGTCCATGCGGTCCCTGCTCGGAAATTCATTTCGACAGAGGTGAAGAATGGGGTACCGGCCCCGAGGATGTCGTCAATGGTGAGGGAGAGCGATTTGTCGAATTCTGGAACCTGGTTTTCACACAATTTGACCAGCTTTCAGATGGAACAGTAGTACCGCTACCGAAACCTTCGGTCGATACCGGTCTGGGGTTTGAACGAATTGCGTCGATCCTGCAAGGTGTCGACAGCAACTATGGAATCGATCTGTTTCAGGATTTGATTAAGGCTATCTCGGAGGTCACAAGCTCAAAGTATTCAGACCATGTATCTTCGCACCATGTCATCGCCGACCACTTGCGTGCGTTGACCTTTGCCATTGCCGACGGCGCAGGTATCTCCAACGAAGGGCGGGGATATGTGCTGCGTCGTTTTCTACGCCGAGCCGCGCGGCATGGACGGTTGCTGGGGATGCACGAGCCATTTATCCACACACTGGTACCCACGTTGGTCAACGCCATGTCGGATGCCTATCCGGAGATTGGCGAGAAGCAGTCGCATATCGAACATGTTATCAAGGCCGAAGAAGAGTCCTTCCTGCGCACGCTTGAGACCGGGCTGGGGTTGTTCGAACAGGTGGCAAAGAAAGTTAAGGGCACGGGCGGAACCGTTATCGATGGCGCTGATGTATTCAAGTTGTACGACACTTACGGTTTTCCTTATGACTTAACCGAGATCATCGCCGGCGAGCAGGGGTTGACTTTGGATCAACCCGGTTTCGATGCGGCCATGGCCAAGCAGAAAGAGCAGTCGAAGGCGGGGGGGGTGACCGCAACGCACGATGTGACACTTAGGGCGGTTCTTGACCATAGCCCACCATCGGGCGATCCTACGGATTTTGTAAGAACAGACGAACCAGTTCTCTCAAAAGTTGTCTGGCATCGGCCGTCAGATGTCATTGGGGATGGAACCGTAGACTCGCAAGATTTCGTAATCCTGAAAGAAACACCCTTCTACGCTGAATCGGGTGGACAGATCAGCGACACAGGTATGATTACAGCAGGAGATTCGGTGTTGCGCGTAGATTCCATGTCACTTCATCAGGGATGGCACATTCACAAGGGTGAGGTGGTTGAGCCGGGACAGCGAGAACACTTCGAGAAAGGTGCGACCGTAACCGCCTCCGTCGACTCAGAACGACGCTGGGACATCCAGCGCAACCACACCGCCACCCACCTGGCCCACAAAGCCCTGCGTATGGTGCTGGGCGATCATGTCAAACAGTCCGGCTCGTATGTCGGACCCGACCGGCTACGCTTTGATTTTTCGCATCACCAACCGATGACACCCGGCGAGGTCGCACAAGTCGAACAGATCGTCAACGAACAAATCCTGAATGCAACCAATGTCACCACCGAAGAGATGGATGTCGATGCCGCCAAAAAGTCCGGCGCCACGGCGCTGTTTGGTGAGAAATACGACGACCTCGTGCGCGTGGTATCCATCGCCGACTTTTCCAAGGAACTGTGCGGCGGCACGCATGTAAGCAATACCAGTCAGATCGGCCCGTTTTTTATTACGCTTGAAACGGGGATCGCCTCGGGTGTCAGGCGGCTCGAAGCCATAACCGGACGTGAGGCGATCAAACTGATGCTTGATGCCAAGCGATTCCGTCAGGATGCATCTCAACTGCTCGGACGGTCAGAGGAAGAGGTGGGGGATGCGCTGCAACAGTTGAAAGAAAGCAACCTCGCGCTTGAGAAAGAGATCAAGAAAGTAAAAGCCGAGATGTTCTCAGGCGGCGGCCAGTCGATTGGTGAACGTCGGCCCATTGGAAAGGTGAGCTACATTACGCATGATTTCGGCCAGTCGGATCGTGATGTGATGGCCGGCTGGGTGGACAGTGAGAAATCCATCAACGAACCTGTTGTGGTGCTGGCTTTCGGTACCATTGCAGATAAACCGACGGTTATGATCGGCTCCAGCGCCACAGCGACAAGTCAGTATGATCTGCACAGCGGGTCGCTGGCTAAGGAGTGCCTCAGCATACTCGGTGGTCGCGGCGGCGGCAAACCGAACTTCGCGCAGGGAACGATCGCCACGGGCACAGCGGCCAGTGAAGTCTATGAAGTTTTCGGGAAAAAAATCAAGGAAGTAGCGAGAGCATAGTAGTCAGAGTATGTCACCAACAAGGAAGAACAAGTGATCGATGGACCGATCTACACAAAATTGATAACCGCCTGCTCAGAACGTGGCGCCGGGTTTCTGCTTCTTCTGGACCCGGACCGGGTCAGCCGGGAGGTCTATCTGCCGCTGGCTGAAGCGGCCGCTGACTGTGGCGTGGATGCTATTCTGGTAGGAACATCGTTTATGTTGGACGGAGATTTCGCCACTTCCGTTAAGGAAATAAAACAGATTTCACCCGTGCCGGTGATTATTTTTCCGGGATCGTATGCCCAGATTTGTCCATCGGCGGATGCTATCCTGTTCACTTCGTTGCTGTCCGGCCGCAACCCGAGCTACCTAATCGACGAACAAGTAAAAGGAGCCCCGATTATCAAAAGATGCAATCTCGAAACTATCCCGACCGGCTATCTATTGATTGAATCCGGACCACTGACATCGGTGCAATACATATCCGGCACTTTGCCGATTCCGCGCAGCAAGAACGACATCGCCTGCGCCCATGCCCTGGCCGCTCAATACCTCGGAATGAAGCTGGTCTATCTGGAAGCAGGCTCCGGTGCCGAGTGGCCGGTGTCGGTGGAAATGGTCGAAGCAGTGTCGTCTTATGTCGATATTGGGATCATTGTCGGCGGAGGGCTGCGAACACCCTCGGATTGCGAAGCCCGAGTCAAGGCCGGTGCTTCGTTTGTGGTAATCGGCAGTGGTTTGGAGTGTGAACCGGACCCGGAGTTGATGCGTGAGTTCGGCGCGGCTATTCATTATAAGGAGAAAGTAACGGCATGAACGAAGATGTCCGCCTGGCACCACTGAAAAAAGCAGCCGAAGATTCAGCTATTCTGCGCCGCGCAGTGGTCGATCAATTAGGACTGCAAATTCTCGATCTGGCTGCTGTGATCTCAGGAGTGATCGGAGCCGGCGGCAAGTTACTCATAGCCGGCAATGGTGGCTCCGCTTCTGACGCCTCCCACTTTGCGGCCGAGATGATTGTGCGGCTAACTGCGGAACGAAACCGCCAGTCGCTGCCGGCTATCGCGCTCGGGATGGACCCATCCGTGACCACAGCCGCGGCCAATGATTTCGGATACGAAAACGTCTTCGCCCGACAGGTGGAAGGGCTGGGTAGCAAAGGGGACCTGTTGTTTGTTCTCTCCACTTCCGGCAATTCACCGAATTTGATCAAGGCCGTGGCCGTGGCTCGTGAGCGCGGCATGTTATCGGCGGCTTTACTGGGCGGACGCGGGGGCAAGCTGGCCAAACAGATCGAACGACCGTTGATAATACCGCACACCTCGACTCAACGCATCCAGGAAGAACATATTTTCATCATCCACAGCCTGGTGGAACTGATCGAAGGCGATCTATTCGGATGAACCAAATCGCGCCGTCAAGATTAACCGACGCTCTCTTTTTCTTCTATGCTCTGTTCATATTCGGCAGCACCTTTTCGATAGCCCTGGCTCAGATGGCCTTGGGTGTGTCGCTGGCCTTGTTTATCACAGTGATTGTCGTTCACCGTTACCAGCCTTTCGTCGATTCATTGAAGCGGTTTTACGTTTTCGTGGCCCTCTACATAATATGGATATTCGTTTGTTCGATGTTGGGCGAGACGGTCGGTCGGTCGTTGTATATCATGAAAGAAGACTGGCTGTTTTTGATTGTGCCCATCGGTGTCTTCCTGATGCAGAACAAGACGTACCGTGAGCGATTGATGGCGATTTTCGCGGTCGGTGTGTTGTTGGTTTCGATCTATGGTCTTTTGCAATACTCACTCGGTCTAAACTGGTTCAAAGACTCGGCTCTCACAGCGGCCGATGGTTTTGGCTATCGGGTGCGCGGAAATTTCTCACATCGGCTGACATTCGGCAACTACTACGCCACGGCCGCCCTGATGCTATTTGGATTGGGCGTCCGAAAAGTCGAGAATCTGAGAGCCGGGCGAAGGCAACTGTTTCTGGCCGCTTCTCTTTTGGCCATGGCCGTAACGCTGCTCTCGTTCAGTCGCGGATCGGTCATCGCGCTGGTGGTGGGTCTGCTGGTGGCCGGTGTGGTGCTCGGTCGAAAGTACTTGATAAGCATGATTGGCGGTTTGGCCGCAATGGCTTTGGTGGTAGCGCTGTTGTTACCGGGGCTGGTCGAACGATTCACGGGGGCGATGGACAAAGAACTCAGTTTGGAATATGAGGGAAGCCGACCGTTCATCTGGCAAAAATCTCTGTCGATTGCCCGCGAGCATCCGGTTTTCGGCGTTGGCCCGGGCAATTTCGAAACCGAGTACGCAGCCAGGCTGCGCCCCGATATCCCTGATTATCGCAAGCATGTCCACGCCCACAATGATCTTATAAACATGGTCGCAGTCTACGGTCTGCCGGGTTTTTTGCTTTTTGCCGGACTGTGGATGGTGTTGTTTGGATATACTTTCGGCGGGTTCAGACGGCGTCGGTCATTTGCGGAAGGCGATCGCTTTTTCCTGGCGGCATCACTGGGCGCAGTGGCCTTTTTCACAACGGCGCTGTTTGAGGCCACCTTTGCCGATGAGGAAGTGCGTCAACTGTTGATGTTCGTTTGGGCGGTCGGGCTGTGGCCCTGGTATAATGAGCAACGAAAGGCAAAAAGATCGGCCGCTAAAAGGTCTTGACTTTGAAGCCGATATCTCTTTCTTGGAGACTGTTATGGCCAAAAAAACCAACAGACCCGCCCCGAAAGCCGCAGCCAAATCTGAGGATGTCAGTTGGCCGTTCGGAATGAAGAATTATTTGATTTTCGCCGCTGCCTTAGTGGTGATCGTAGTCGGTTATGTGACCCTGGGTACCGGCTCGATGACCCTGGCGCCGATACTCTTGGTGCTGGGTTACTGTGTGTTGATTCCGGTTGCTATCGTCATTAAAGACAAGCCGGACGATACCACACCCGACGCCGCTCGGCCCGATCTAAGCGCGAAATAGACAGGCTGTTGGGCAGATTGGAATATTCCTCCGCCTTCTGAAGGCGGAGTTTTTTTTGTGGGCGAACTCTGATCCGTCATTGCCAGGCCTCGCCTTTCGCATGGCCGCGGCAATCTCCATCCTCTGTCATGCCGGACCTTGATCCGGCATCCATCTTCGCCCGGTCACCCCGAGCGCAGGGAACCGTAGGTCGAAACCCCTGACCCGAAGGGTTCGCGAAGCGAGGTTTCGACATCACGCGCTTCGCGTGATTCCTGTTCTGGGATCGTTAAGGAACGAGTGCCCTCCACACTTTCCCCACAACATCCCTGCATAATCCGGCTGGTTGCTTATTGGTAAAGGTTAGTCCTATGCCTACCAGCAAAAAACAAGTCGCCGCCAATCGGCGTAACGCCAAGAAATCCACCGGCCCCACGTCTACTGAAGGCAAAGCTGTCGTCAGCCGTAACGCTATCAAACATGGCCTTCATGCCTGCGACATTATCCTCAAATCCCCTCACCTAACCGAGGACCGCACGGAGTACGAGCAACTCCTCGACTCGCTGATCGATGAGCTCAAACCACAAGGCACCATGCAGGATCATCTCGTTCTGAAAATTGCCAACGCCCTTTGGCGCTACCGACGAGTCATCAACGCCGAAACCGCCCGCATCAACCGGCAACTCGAAGACACCGCCGACAGCATCGAACGCGGTCATTACGTCAGCATTCTCGATGATCCCGACGACCTCGACGAAGAAGCGCTCGCGCGCCAGAACGCCAACCGTGTCTCGTCCCAAGCAGTCCCCGATCAATCTTTCCGCGAAACCCTGCAACACTACGAAATGCGCCTCGACCGCCAACTTACTCGCGCTTTCACCCTTTTGCACCGCCTGCAACACCCCGACCAATCCGATTCCCCAGCCCAGCTTGCCGCCAAAAACTTTTTTCCGCAAAACAAACCCATTTCACAACCTCCCCTCGACTCCGCTCGGGGTGACAAAGTTCCCACAGCAAGCTGATGGGCCACCCAAGTCATATCGAACGCAGTCGATCCTTGAGGCCAAGCCGTGGGCGGGTCGAGTTCTCTTCATCCCCTCTTGAGCGGGCCGTACACCGCCAGATGGCGGGGGGCGGGGTGTGTTCTTTCTTAGTAGGGCGGCATTCTTGCGATGCCGCCAAGTTCGGCAGTATCACAGCGATCCTGCCCTACTTTGTCATACCGAGCGCACTCGAGGTATGAAGTTGCTCATTGCGGAGTCTGTCTGTATCATGTATGGCAAGTGTCGGGCGGGGTCGCCCGACACCACTCGCCCCCAGTTGTGGGTGCAACCCCAATCACAAGCCCACCCGGTGGGTGGGGTACCGAAGTTAGGACGAGATTGTAATGAACGAACCCTCAACCAGCCGTGACTACTCGATAGGTCTTCTATGTTCATCAGGGTCATGGGGTGGGCTGGAGATGAATGTTCTCAGATTGGGCATTTGGCTGAAGCAGCGCGGATGGCAGGTGGTGCTGTATGGTCAACGAGACACCAAACTGTTCGACGAGGCTGAACGCGACGGTCTGAGTGTGCGGCATTTGCACTCGACGTTCAAATACGGCGATCTGATCAACGCCAGTCGGTTGGCGCGGTATGTAAAAAAAGATAACGTACAGCGGCTAATCATAAATTATGGCAAGGACCTCTTTCTGGCCGTACTGGCCAAGAAGTTCGCGCGCGGTTTTTTCAAACTTCTGATGCAACAACACATGCATGTCGGCGGCCACAAGAAAGATGCCTTCCACACTTGGGAGTACAATCATCTTGATGCCTGGATAGCACCATTGCCGATGTTCAAGGATCGACTTGTTCAATACACCCGGCTTGAGACTGACAAAATCCATGTCATACCCTTCGGGATCGAGCTTGACAGACTGACATCCAACCGCCCCGACCGCGCAGCAGCCCGGCAAGGACTAGGGTTGCCCGCCGATGCGTACATAGCCGGTATCGTGGGTCGGCTGGAAAGCAAGAAAGGACAGGATGTACTCATCAAAGCCTGTCGTGGTGTACACGACGCCGGTGGGCGCTTGCATCTGTTGATCGTCGGTGACAAAACGATAAACGACCCGGAGGGATACCCGCAGTATCTGGACAGCCTGACTGAGCAACTTGACCTGAAGTCGTTCGTGCATTTTCATCCGCATCAGTCCGATGTGGTCAGTGTGTATGCGGCCATGGACCTCTTTGTTATGGCATCGCACTCGGAAACCTACGGCATGGTTACAATCGAGGCGATGGCCTCGGGTCTGCCGGTTATCGGGACTGCAGAAGGCGGCACGGTTCAGATTATCAACGATGGTGTCAACGGACTTCTGGTGCCGCCGCAGGACGAGGAGAGTCTTGCCTCGGCTCTTTTGAGTCTAATGAACAACCCGACGCACGCAAGAAGTTTGGCTTCGCGGGCCGCTTTGGAGGCTGTTGAGAAATATTCGCATCACCGCCAGGTACTGCTGATCGAAACACTGTTCGATGAGTTGGGCGGTCGGGGTTGATAGGATATCGGCAGCACGAAGTCTGTGCTTGGTGTACGTCCTCGTGCGCTACGTCCATGTCATGCTGAGCGCAGTCGAAGGGTGTGTGCAGCCGAAGCGTTTTCAAGGGGCAGACGAGGACGGCCACAAGTGGCTTCCACTCGCCGCCCACAGAGCGGAATTTGGCGGTTTAGATGAATCGTCGGATAAGGTTGTCGACCAGCTTGACCACCGCCGCGACGACAGAAACCTTCAACAGTCTAAGCCAGATAATAGAAACGAGGGACTTATATACCTGAGTCCAATACCAGACTTCGGCCCGCTTCTGTCCGAACTTCGGCTGGATTCTGGTAGCGAATTCCTCGGCAAAATCTCCGATGATTGTTTCACGGTCAGCTTTGGACAACAGAAGATTGAGGACATACTCAGCATGCGTGGGCGGCGAAGGTGGCTCGGGGGGTGAAGTTGGCTCAGTAACTGAAGGTGAGTCCGCTGAGGCTGTGTGGCTCCCCGACAATACATCCTGGTCACCGAACCATGGCTCTTCGATGTTGACGTCCTCAGACCTCAGACCATCCAAGTTGAGCCAGTCTATCTTGGCACCAAACTGAGGATCGAAGTGAACTGAGTCCACATCTATATGTATGCCAATCAGATCGTGACAGGCACTACAGAGTGACAACGTGTTATTGTTGTCGATGGCAACATCCGATATTTGTGCGCTTGCATCACGTATCCCGCAACTTTCGCACGTCACTTTCTTGCCCATGTCACGACGCTCCCCACTGGGGCTTCCAGCTGGCCTGCATCCTGCTCATAGCTTCCATGTGTTGTGAGAGGGCTGTTTCACCCGGGGCCTCAATCTCAAAGAACTTCTTGGCCCGGCCACCACGCACCGGAGAAGGCTCACCGAGTCTCGAAGACACCAGACCTTTGCGTTCAAGGCGGTAGAGAGTCGCGTACAAAGCACCCACCGACACATCCAATTCAGCATACTCAAGTAGCTCTCGACGGATGGCAACCCCATACGCTTTTTTGCGAAGACGGGCAACGGCCATCAGTACAGCGAATTCAAGTTTTCCCAGAAATTGACCTTCAGCCAATATTCGACTCCTATCTTCGGCGGTTGTCCTATTTCTTTTACATAATAGAACAAACTAGTTTGTTTGTCAAGTGTTTATCGCCAAAAAGGAAGAATCGGTCCTTTCGAGTGGTCATTCCCTTCCCCACCAGTACCCATTCCGACCCCAATCATAACTTAAACTATTCCCAAATAACAGCTTATCGCCCGCTTCAGTTTGGCACACGGTCTGCAATAGAGCAGTGGTAAGGAGATAAGATGATATGGAAATCAAAGAATTCTTCTATCTGTTGCTTGTAGCCGTGCCCTGGATACTCTTTGGCACCGGCTGTCTGATGGGCTCCGACAAGAAAAAGCTCCACAGGTGAATTGCCCATAAATGGTTCCCTGGCGCTTCGCGCGCTCTCACTCTCCGACTGCGCTCATGCTTCGACTGCGCTCATGCTTCGACTGCGCTCAGCATGACAGGGTGAAGGCTGGATACTGGCCTCCGCCAGTATGACAGGACGACGAATGGCGGGTTCGATGATGTACGGTGTCAAGAGATAGTATACAGTTTGTGTCAGGACCGCAGGGCTCCTGCCCTACTTATTTGCTACCACTCTTTGCAACTTTGAAACGACTCATCATCTCCCGAAGAGTTTCCGCCTGCCGGTTCAACTCTTCAGCCGCCGAGGCCGATTGATCCGCCCCGACTGCGGTCTCCTTGGTGATGGTCGAAACCTGCTCAATGTTTTTGGAAATCTCATCGGCTGAAACCGATTGCTGATCGGTGGCGGTGGCGATCTGCTGGACCATTTCCATCACTTGCTGAGACATGGTGACAATCTCGCTCAGACTGTTACCGGCTCGATCGGCCAGTTCACGGCCTTTGTCGACCTCCTGGACTCCGGCTTCCATAGAGTTGACGGCATCTTCGGTTTCACCCTGGATACCTTTGATCATGTCGGTGATTTCACCGGTCGCTTTGCTGGTACGTTCGGCCAGCTTTCGGACCTCATCGGCCACGACGGCAAAGCCCCGACCCTGCTCACCGGCTCGGGCCGCTTCGATGGCGGCGTTCAATGCCAGCAAATTGGTCTGGTCGGCAATGTCGTCGATCACAGAGACAATCTCGCCGATCTGATCGGCCGACACGGCCAGTTTGGCAATCGACTCAGCCGATGAGCGCACGGTGTCGGCGATTCGCTGCATTCCCTGGATGGAGTCGTTGACAATCTGACCGCCGGAGGTCGCGGTTTCAGCCGCCGATTTGGATGTCTCGGTAGCATCGCCGGCATTCCGGGCCGACTCAACCACTGTGATCGACATCTGCTCGATAGCCGTTGCCACCTGGCTGATCTGATGTGCCTGACTGTTGGCTCCTTGTGACATCTGGTCGGACGAGGTTGATATCTCAGTGGAGGCCGAAACCAATTTGGCTGCGGCCTCGCCAAGTTGGCGGATCACCGCTACCAGGTTGCTCAGCATTGTTCTGAATGACATACCAAGAATATCCTTATCACTTCTGGGTTCAATCGACACGGTCAGGTCATTGTGGGCGATTTTCTCGGCGGCTGAGGCCAGTGATTTCATGTACTCGATAAGCTCCCCGAAAGAACCGGCCAGGGCGCCCAGTTCATCCTGGGATCTAATATCAAGACGCTGTTCCAAATCTCCGGTGGAGACATGACGTGCCGCTTGGGTAATCTGTATAATCGGCCGCGAGATGGAACGGGCGAAAAACGCGCCAAACACAAACAAGAGAGCAACCATGACACCGGACAGAATAATCAGCGATAGTTGCAACGAACTGACATCGGCCAGAGCTTCGGATTCATCCAGCTCGGCCATGAGGCACCACTGCATGTCGCCGATCGTAAGAGGCGTCGAGGCCGATAAGACCTGTCGACCGCGATAACCGGCCACGACATCCACTCCGGTCTCCCCGGCCAGGCCGTATTGGCAGGTTGAAGTCTCGATCTTTTGTTTCAGCATCGTCGGTTGGCTTGAAAACCGAGAGTCGGATCGCATCATGAGGTCTTTGCCGACCAGGTACGTTTCACCGGATTGACCCAGCCCGGAGCTTTCCTGCATCATCTTGTTCAGTTGCCCCAGTGGGATTTGCAGTATCACCTCACCGACCAGATCGCCGCCGCCGTCATGGATGGGTGCACCGACAAACGACGCGGGAGCTCCTTGGTTTGGTGTATAGTCGGCGATATCCACCATGGCTGTGCCGTGCTGCGCCTGTTTGAACAAATCGCCAATGTTCTCACGCGAGTATTGACCATCGACTAAGTTGGTTGTAAAGTCCGGCCCTTTGTCGATGGAGTATACAATGGTACCACCGGCCGAGACCAGGTACAGATCAGAATAACCAAACACTGTTTTATATCGCTCCAGCCACTTCGCATACGATTCTTCCGCATCACGGAAATCATCACTGTCGGCCCCTTCGGACAAGATAGCGTCCTCGAAATCCTGCACGGCACTGACCACAATGGGATTGCCGGCCAGAGCCTGAACATCGCTCAAGCGTTCCCGAAAATAGCCTTCGACCTGAGTCTTCTTGACGGTACACAGCGAAACCAACTGATTGAAGGCTTGTTTCTCCAAAGCGGATTTCGAATTGTTGATAGCAAAGAAGCTCATCGTTCCCAAAGGAATCAGCCCCACCAGCAAAAAGACAGCGACTAGCTTGGTGTTGATCTTCAGGCTCTTGAACATAACAATGTCCTTTCTAAAGTACGTTCCTTGTAAGTGAAACTTGTTCCGACAGAACATGATGGCCAGAGGTGGCGATTGGTCGAGTCGGACCACTCTGTCTCGGTCTGCACACTACCGCTCCAATCCAACTTGCTGCATTCGGACGGTATCACAATTCTTATGATACTCGACATCTACTCTCGATAATCGGCCCGAGCAAAAGAGACTCGGACAATCATCCCGGAAGAGAGTCTATACACGATGAATCGGTTCAATTTCGGTCGGCCTTGAGGCGGCTGACTGTCCAACCATTGCACAGCCGAGGGGGCGGAGATTTCGGCGCCGGTACAATCCATCCAACTATCTGGGATATTGATGTTAAGACAGAGGATTAGACAATAATCGACCAGAAACTTAGATCAGAACAATTCAGATATAGCCTTTGTACCTCTAAATGGGCGATCGCGCCCGAGCTTGGTGGAAGACAGAAGACCGAGCTGCTCAAGCTGCTCAAGGTCTTTCCGAGAGGTCGGCCTTGATACGCCATGGATTTGTGCGTAGGTCTTTATAGCTGTTGAAGCACTGCTGTTCTTGTGGAGATATCGTAGCAGTTGAATCTGCCTATCGTTGAGATTGTATTTCGCTCTTGCAATCCCCGCCATCTTGCGATTCTGAATCTCTTTCCTTTTACAATAAGTTTCGAAATCACGCTTCGCTTGTGTGATTCTTCGGAAGTTATAGTCAATGAAATACGTCAGATCATTATCGTCTTGTTCAGAGTAAATATAGGCGTCGCGATACTGCGCCGGCGAGTTCTTTATAACCTTCGAGACCGGCAAATACGAGAATGCCCAATAGTTATTCTTGAGTAAATACCAATAAAAAAGTGTTCTGGCCATTCTGCCATTTCCATCAGCGAAGGGATGCAGAAATCCCATCCAAAAATGTATAAGAATCGCCTTTATTAGTGGATGAACAAACTGGACCTCTTTGGACGTGTCATTGGCGTACTGGATGAATCGTTTGATCTCCTTCTTCATGAATCGCTCAGAAGGCGGAACATGATAGACAATATTAGTTGCAGCATCGCATACCACAATTTCATCCTTATCGCGTCGGAATCTACCGACCAGGCTATCGTCAATAGTGTCTTTGGTAAGCATTACGTGCAAATCCAACAGTGTTTCTATGCTTAACGTTTTCTTCCCTAACTGGCTTTCAACCGCACGCATCGCGTTGTAGTTGTTGATGATCATTCGCTCCGACTTATTCGCAGGTTTTCGTTTCTCAAGCAACATTTGTTTTGCAACTCGACGCGTTGTATTGGCTCCTTCCAGTTGGGATGAAGCTATAGCTTCTTCGATTATACCACGAGTGATGAACCGTTGACGTGTCGCGTCGTCATCAATGACATTTGCCATGAGTGCGCCGCCGAGCTCCATATCTATTTCGTGAAGGAAGTAGTCCTGACCGGGGAGTGGCTGCCAAGAAAAAGGCGTGTCTCGTTCGTCGCGAATAATCGTGTTTGTGCGATTTGGTGAATGCTGTCGAAACAGCTTTATTAGAGACCAGAACTCCCCTGCGCTGACGCCTTGAGGGCGCGACTTGTATTTTGCCTTATCCCAGAACAAGTACTCGGGTCGACTCGTGCTTTCAATGAATTTGGAGAAGTCTTCACCCTTCAAAATGCGATCCAGTACTTTATCAGTGTTGGCGCTTATGTCTGGTTTAGTAAGTTTGAAAACTTCCATGTTCTTGGTTGCTCCGGTTAGGTCAGCGGCAGTGAATATGTAAACTCTTTATGTATACTTTACATATATTATACATATTTCGATACGTAAAGTCAACACATATGTTTTATATATGTTTTACATGTCACAATATAATGCAATCTGGTGTTAGTTAACATGTTAACCAGGCAACTAACAAGATAAACCCCAATCTGCTTGGTGACAAAGACTTACGTGGCTTGTGTGAAAACTCAAGAATGGTGGTTTTCGCGCAGGTATGATCGACGTGAAACGCACTGCTTGGCTTGTCAAAGGGGGCCTAGAAACGGCTCAGAGAAAACTCCCTTCAACAAGTGCTCGACAGGCCTTGTGTTGACGGTACCCCCATCACGGCGACCCGGCCGCCGACATTGTTTTGAGACCGGCTTCGAATTTCGCCAGGTCGCCCGCGTAGAGAGTCAGATTAATCTCCACCGGTTGCTCGCCAAGCTGCAAACGGTAGACGTTCACGAAAGTGGTGCCCTGATATACTTTTTCAAAGCCACCTTCGGAAAGTGATACCGTAAAGATGGGGGCGTGCCACAACTCGCACTCCTGATCTGAGTCCAGAGCCACGGCCAGAGATCGATACTGGTCTATCATGGCCCAGGACCGCTCGTGTTCGTGGCGTCCGGTGGAATCCAGATAGGAGTTGATAAGCTGCCGCTTGTTGATGAGGATGGTTCTGTCTTCGGCATGACCGGCCTGGAAACTGAAATTGTTCTCAAGGGCAAAGGTAGCCGTCACTGGTTCTTTGGATCGCGAAGACAACTGGTAGCGAATCTCAATCTGATCGCTGTTGGGAGCAAAAGTGAACTGCTTTTGGACCGTTACCGGCACCACGTTCAGCGGTCGCCACAGATGACCTTGTCGAACCAAACTGACTTTGGACGATGAGCGATCGGTTTCCACAGCGTAAGGTTCCAGAATAAAATCGCCCTCTTCGCCATACTTTCCGGCCAGGAACTTGTCGAAGTCAACATCGTCGGTCATGAAATGATCGATAAAACAGCGTTTGAGATACCAGTCTTCGTTGAGAAAATTCTTCAGCCCTTCTTCTTTGGCCATGACGACATCGTGAATGGACGCAGTAACATCTTCGGAGGCGTTGGTGATGGCACGATCCAGTTTGAGATGGTATCCTTCGCGTCGGCGGGTGAGCGTATCAGTGATGCAGTAGTTGTGTTTGTTCAGGGCCAGGTCCAAAAGCAGGCCGCCTCTTCCCGGCTTGAATACGGCGGTAAAGGTTCCACTTTGCAGCATGACCTCATCGACACCGTCGGCATCGTAGTCGTACACGGAGAAGTTGGTCGGTTGAAGGTCCATCAATTGGTCCAGCGTGACATCCGCTTCGATCAGGCTTTCGTACACGGCCTGGCGTATATGCGGTAGGTAAAGGCCGCCAAAGACGCCATGCCAGTAAGGACAGTTGCACTGACCGGCGTACAGACGGTCACGTGCGTTATCGGCAAGTTCGGTCTTGCCGGGGTTGAGCCGTTCGAACTCAGCCAGCTTGTTTGAAACCGAGAGCATCTTTTTGTGCATCAGGTTGGATTCTTCATACTTGGACAGGAAGCCCCGCCAGTGTCCACCACGGACAAACCGTCCGTACCGTTCGAGTTGACCCTGATCTTCAAGCCATGTCTCCAACCGTTCGTACTCAACAAAAGCAGTTGACGGCAGCGCCCAGTGCAGCATCTCAGAATACGAAGCCGAGGGCAGATAGGCCCGTCCGACAGGTTCCAATGCGGCCGCCTCACCGAGCGTGATGACTTCCAGCCAGTCGGAGTTTTTTTCGATAGCTTCAAAAAGCCGTCTCAGCCATTCTTCCTCATAACAATGCCTGAAAGTCTTGGGCCAGACACCGAACTTCTCACCATCGTCGGCATAAATTGCCAGTCCCGATGAATTCCGTTCCGCCTGCACTTTGAGTTCTTCTATTACATCCTCCACCGTGCCGAACGGCAGCAGGTAGCGCAGACGTTTCTGAATCGGCAGCAGTGTCACGGTGTGCCCCTCGTTCTCGGTCACGAAAGGTCCGCCCAGTTGGTTCGGCTCAAAACCGGCGTACAGAAAATGAGTGTCGTCAATCGGCAGGTAGGAGACGCCTGCCGCAGCCAGCAATTTGGGCAGGTGCGGTTCCCAGATTCGTTCGGTGAGCCACAGCCCGGAAGGAGCGACCTCGAAATGATCGTGCAGATAGCTGGTGAGTTCCTTAATCTGCCCAAGGGCATCGCGTTCGGGCACGGCGGTCAGGATAGGCTCATAGAAACCGCCGGTCATCAGTTCGATCTGACCCTGGTCGACCATGTTGCCGACCAGTTGGAAATAGTCGGCATGAGCCAGTTTCTGCCAGCGCCACAGGATACCCGACTGGTGCAGGGAGAAACGAATGCTGGGATGTTCGGTGGCCAGTTTGAGAAACGGCAAGTATGCCTTCTGATGCGCTTCTTCGAAAACCGCCTCGAAATTCCCCACCGGTTGGTGGTTGTGCAGACCGAGAGCTAATCGGAATTTTGCCATGGGCTCAGAATATCTCCAAAGTCAGATTTATGTACTTACGCGGATTGGCGCGTATATCATTAACAAGATCATCAATATTGTCGGCGGTTTTGCGCAGGTCATCATACAAGCGTCGGTCTTCAATGAGTAACTGCAAGGTACCTTCCGGATTGTTCAGATTGTCGGCGAACTCCCGGGCCGAGATCGACAGGGTGTCCAGTCGTCCCACCATCTGTTCGAGGCTGGCTGTTACCCGATCGGCTCTTTGCAGGCTGGAATCTATATGTCCGCGGTTGGTCTTGAGCATAAGGTTGAGTTCCTTCGAGGCCGAGAGAAAATTCTCCGCCGTCCGGTCCAGCTTGGCCTCGTTGCGCTCCATGTAACCGGCCAGTGACGATGAAACCTGTTGAAGGTTTTCCAGGCTGCTCGAAAACAAACTTAGTGAGGAGTCAGACCCGACCGTTCGCTTGAACGATATTACCAGATTGCGCAACTCGGTGATCATCTCCCCCATCAGCCCCATCACTTCCGGCAGACCGGTGTCATACAGGCCGCGCGCGGGTCGGCTGAAGTCAAAGCCTTCCTGGTCTCGTCCCGGCGTGATAGCCACGAATCGCTCCCCCATAAGGCCGAGGTTCTTGATTACAATCTGCGCATCCTTCTTAAGCATCACATCCTGGCTTAGCCACAACTCAACCTCAACTCCCTGTGGAGTCAAACGAAGGTCATTCACTTTTCCTTTTCGCACACCGGATACGGTCACACCATCGCCTGCGGCCAGGGTGCCGACATCGTCAAACAGCACCAGGACTCGCTGCGAGTTGGCTTTGAGTTTGTAACCCTGCAACCAGTACAACGATCCGGCCAGAATGACGATTCCGATCAGGATAATAACGCCGACGCGAAATTCTATATTCTTGCTTGCCATACTATTCTTACAATATCGGTAAGTCGGCTACTTCAATTAAGTTAACTGAGCGAAATACTCTCACAGGCTGTCGGCTATGGCCACATAGTTGTGATACCGAAAGTCAGCGATCAGACCGTCTGAGACCGCTTGTTTAACCGCGCAGTCCGGCTCGTGCGTGTGACTGCACGGTTGAAACCGGCACTGTTCATTATACAAATCAAACTCGGCAAAGTAGTAGGGCAGTTGGTCGGTGTCCACCTCCCACAGACCCATCACTTTCAGGCCGGGCGAATCGACCACAAAGCCGCCGTCGGGCAACTCATACAATTCAATATTGGTCGTGGCGTGTGTTCCGCGATCACTGAAAGCCGACACTTCTTTGGTTTTGAGTTCCAGCTTGGGGATAAGTCGATTGAGCAGCGTAGATTTGCCCACTCCGGAATGACCGGCAAACAATGTGCGACTGACGGCCAGATTGCGTTCCAGATCATCGACACCAACACCTGAGACAGCCGATAGCATGAAAACCGGGATGCCGATTTTTTGGTAAGCTGCGGCGATTGCCTTTAGACTATCGGACCAATCGAGATCAACTTTATTGATCACCAAAATCGGCTCAAGCGAGCCCACTTGGGCCGCGACAAGAAACCGATCTATCAATCCTGTTTTGAGAGCAGGTTGTTTGGCCGAGACGACTATCGCCAGTTGTTCGAGATTGGCCGCGATCACTTGCAGTTTGCCTTCGACTCCTTTGGCCGGCCTACAGAACGTGGTGCGACGTTCCAGCACTTTTTCGATGGCGCCGGAACCTTCGTGACTGCGGCTGAACAGCACGTCGTCACCGACTGCCACCGGTGTGGTGTGCGCCACTTCGTCTTTTACTTTCTGACGTACTTCGCAACTGATCCGACTGCCGTCTTGGGTGCGTACTTCGAAGACTTTGCCGCGGGTTGCAACTACGATTCCTGGTTCAAACTTATCCATGTTCATATTCAATCTACCGGACCGAGCGGTTGGCAGCAAGAGGAAAGTGTGGGGTGGTGTTCCGGACCTCACAACTCTCATTGCCTCAGATATCAAATTTTCGTATCCTCCCTGAGTATAAACTCCAAGGAGTCAAAAGAGGTATGAAGAGTCTTATTACGAAAATATTCGGCACCAAGCACGACCGTGACGCCAAGAAAATGGAGCCGATGGTGCTTGAGATCAACGAGCATTTCGCAAAACTCAGTGATCTCTCAGAAGATGAACTCAAAGCAAAAACGGACGAGTTCAAAACGCGCGTGGCTGAGGGCGAGACGCTCGACGAAATCATGCCGGAAGCTTTCGCCGTAGTCAAAGAAGCCTGCCGGCGGCATCTTGGAACGTCGTGGGATGTGGCCGGGATCGACACCGAGTGGAACATGGTGCACTTCGATGTGCAGCTAATCGGCGGTGTCGCTCTTCACGAAGGAAAAATCGCCGAGATGGCCACCGGTGAAGGCAAAACGCTTGTGGCTACCCTGCCGGTTTATCTAAACGCGCTCGAAGGCAAAGGTGTGCACGTCGTCACGGTCAACGACTATCTGGCTCGACGCGATCGCGACTGGATGGGCGCCATCTACGAGTATCTCGGCCTCACCGTCGGCGTGATTCAGAACCAGATGACCAACGCCGAACGTCGAACGATGTACGAGAACGACGTCACCTTTGGCACGGCCAACGAGTTCGGGTTTGATTACCTGCGTGACAACATGTCACAACGGGCCGAGGATCGCGTCCATCGAAACTACAACTATGCGATTATCGACGAGGTCGACTCGATCCTGATTGATGAAGCTCGCACACCGTTGATTATTTCCGGTCAGGTGGAGCAGTCAGGGCACGACCGTTACCGCGAGATGAAACCGACTGTCGAGCGGATCGTGCGCAAACAGACCACTCTGATAAACGAGATGATGACCAAAGCCGAGGAACTGCTGGACAGCGGTAAGTCGGAAGATGAGTTCGAAGCCGGGATCAATCTGCTGGCGGCCAATCGGGGAGCGCCCAAGAACAAACGGTTCATGAAACTGCTTAAGGAAACCGGCATCAAGAAACTGATGACCGAGGTTGAGTCCGCCTTCATGCGCGACAAGAAAGTGCATGAGATCGATGACCGGCTTTATTATTTCATCGATGAGCGCGAGCATTCTATTGCCTTAACCGATCTGGGTACCGCCCAACTGTCACCCACGGAGCAGAAGCTATTCGAGATTCCCGACATTTCCACGATGTTGTCAGAACTTGACGGCGATGAATCGCTCACGCCTGAAGACAAACAGAAAAAGACCGAAGACATCTACCGCGTCCACGGTGAGTACTCCGAAAAGGTGCATGCAATCAACCAGCTCTTGCGCGGCTACGCCCTGTACGAAAAAGATGTTGAGTATGTCCTCCAGGACGGTAAGGTGATGATAGTCGACGAGAACACGGGACGTATCCTGCCGGGACGGCGCTACTCCGATGGCTTGCATCAATCGATTGAGGCCAAAGAAGGTGTTCGCATTGAAGCTGAGTCGCAAACGCTGGCCACCATAACGCTGCAAAACTATTTCCGCATGTACGACAAGCTGGCCGGTATGACCGGTACCGCCGAAACTGAAGCGCAGGAGTTGTTCGATATCTACAAGCTCGACGTGATGGTCATCCCCACCAACGTGGCCGTCGTGCGTGCGGATATGGAAGATGAAATCTATCGGACGCGTAAGGAGAAATACGAAGCTATCCTGGCCGAGATCGTCGAGAAACGTGAGGAAGGCCGACCGGTGCTGGTCGGTACGGTTACGGTGGACGTTTCGGAAACATTATCGCGACTGTTGAAGCGGCAGAACATCGCGCACAACGTGCTCAATGCCAAACACCACCAGAAGGAAGCGGAGGTTGTGGCCAATGCGGGGATGGCCGGAAGTATCACCATTGCGACCAACATGGCCGGTCGTGGTACCGACATCAAACTCGGCGAAGGTGTTGTCGATGCCGGCGGGCTGCACATCGTAGGCACCGAACGACACGAGTCGCGGCGCATTGACCGTCAGTTGCGCGGGCGTTCCGGCCGTCAGGGGGACCCCGGCTCGTCGAAGTTCTTCCTCTCACTTGAGGATGATCTGATGCGACTGTTCGGCGGCGACCGGCTCGGCGCAGTGATGGATCGGCTGGGTGTCGAAGAGGGTGAGGTTATCGCGCACAAGATGGTGACGCGCGCTATTGAACGAGCGCAAAAGAAAGTCGAGGCGCAAAACTTCGCCATCCGCAAACACACTCTCGATTACGATGATGTCATGAACGTCCAGCGCAAATGGATCTATGAACGACGCCTGGCCGCGCTGGAGCGTCCCTCGATCAAGGACGAAGTGGTCGAGTTGATCGAAGAAGTGCTCGAGTTGCTGATAGATTCCCATTGTCCGGACAAGACCTATCCCGAAGAGTGGAATTTGAAAGCTCTATCGGATGATTTGCGACAGGTGTATCTGTTGAACCTCGAGTACAAGCCGGAAGATATCGAGTCACTCACGCGCGAAAAGCTCAAGGAGAACCTGCTCGGTGCTGTGATGGGTTTCTATAATCAGAAAGAAGCCGCCTACGGCGATGAGATCATGCGTCAATTGGAACGGTATGCGGTGCTGTCGACCATCGACCGCCACTGGCGTGATCATCTGGCCGAGATGGAAGAGTTGCGCACGGGGATCGGGTTGCGCGCATATCACGGCGGGATGGGCAAGCCGATTGATATCTACAAGCGTGAAGCGTTCCGGACTTTTCAGGAGATGGTTGAAACGGTCGACAAGGAAATCATCAACCTCGTTTACAAACTACAAATCAAGGAGCCGGACAAATCGCGCGAGGAACGACGGCGTGACAAGCAACTGGTTTCGTCGCACGCCGACACCACCGGTATGGGTATGACTGCGCCACCGCAACCGAAACTGGCCGATGGACAACAGCAGAAAAACCCGATGGCCGAGGCTTCGCAGGCTGGCCAGCAGGATCGGACTTTCAAGCGCCAGACTAAGAAAGTTGGCCGCAACGATCCTTGTCCGTGTGGGTCCGGCAAGAAGTACAAAAAGTGCCACGGGAAGGGGTAGTGGCGCATTTGCATGATAAGTACGCCAATGAAGTGATTACCTACTCGGTGGTCAAAGGAGAGGCTGTTTACAACGTTGCCCTTCCGGTGAGAGCTTGGCCATTGACGGACGGCCGAATCACGGCGGTCTATCGTGCTTCGGCACGAGAATTGGGTGAGTCGGACTGGCAACCGCAAAACGTCATAGCCGGTGAGTTGGCCTTGGCGCAGATTAAGAGAGCAGAGGGAAATGTAATAGCAGCTCGGGCTGTTTTTACCTTATTGGGAACGGGCAAGTTCGAGTGCACTCTGAGTAAGTCGGCCCTTGAAGATCTCATTGAGGGTGAGGGAACGTCAAAGAAGATCATTAGATTAGAGATTCTGGAGTATATCGATAGGAGGATGGAAGAATATCCGAAACCGCCTCCTACGCTGATAGAAATACTGTCTGCGCTTCCTCGCAACCCAAATAGAATCATAGAGTCTCTAAATAACCTGTCTATAAGAGGACGTTTATTATTGGCGTCCCTCAAGGGTCCTGACTTTCCTACCTCCTTTGACAGCATGTTGTCTGCGGGACACAATCAAGAGTACGAGATGTTGCAATGTGCTGTGAACATAATTCCAGGTGCTGATGACAAAGTACACCAGGAGGCGGAGGAGTATCGAAGACGAGCGAAAGATCAACCCGTGATCGTGGGCCCACTCCGTGCTTTCATCAGTTATTCGACGAAGGACGCGAAACTCGCGGGGCAAATCCAAATGGCATTGGAGAAGCATGGAGTCAAGGCATTCTTGGCACACGCGAGCATCGAACCGTCTAAAAAGTGGATGACCAGTATTCTGAACGAACTCAACGACTGCCACGTGTTTCTAGCACTGCTAACAGAGAACTACAGAGGATCCGAGTGGACCGATCACGAAGCAGGCTATGCGGATGCTCGCGACAAGAAGATCTTTCCCCTGAAAGTGCTTGATGATCCGCACGGGTTTTTGAGTAAGTTCCAGGCTGTTGACCTCGATGTCGAAAACGTCGCGCCTGCCTGCGAGAAGATCTTCGAGGTCATTCGTGATGACGCGGAACTTAGTCCGCTGTTAAGCCAGTCGGCGTCCAACCACGTTACATAGCCATAGATACAGAGCTTCTTCAAAGTCCCCTCTTGAGAGGGGATATAGGGGTGTGTTATTGGTTTGACACCGCGAAGAACACACCCCGCCCCGCCGTCGGCGGGGCACCCCTCTCGAGAGGGGAAAAGAAAAAGAAAAGATGATGGATTCCTGCTTGTACAGGAACGACAGAAGCCGGCAAGCGGAGTCGCATGACGGCACAAGAGAAGATGGATTCCCGCCTGCGCGGGAATGACTGGCAAGCCAGGTTTGTGGTGCTTCGCGCTCTCCCACTTGGTGAGCGGTGTCGAACCACAGGCAAGCCTGCCTTTCGCGCTTCGCGCGGGCCCAAGCCCCAGGAGTATTCGGTTTACTAGCTATCTCCCCCGTGCGAATTTCTGGAGCACGCCGATGGTCTTGTCGATGTCGCGTTCGTTGTTGTAAAGATGCACCGAGACACGGATAGACCCCTCGCGCTGCACCAGGATAATCTTGTTCTTCAACAACTCACGATGCAGTGATTTGTAATCATCGCAGGTGAAAGTGAAAATCGACGAGCGATGGGTCGGTTCCATGTTGGACGTGATGGTATAGTAGGGATGGCTGTCTATAAAGTCGGCCAGGCGGTCGATGAGAGCGTAGTTGTGTCGCTGGATGTTTCTGATACCGAGATCGACAAACATCTCAGCCGCAGCCTTCATCGCCATCATGTTCAGCACGACGTAGTATCCCATCTCGAACCGTCGCGCCGAATCAAAAAACGGTTGCTCATATCGAAACAGATCAGTGAAGTTCATCTTCCAGTCCGACCCCAACCAGCTCATGAACGGTTGTTTGAGCCGGTCACGGATACGGTCGGACAGATAGAAGAACCCACACCCCTGCGGCGCCAACATCCACTTCTGACATCCCGACGTAAAAACATCGATGTCGATGATCTTGGTATTGATCGGTTCCACGCCCATCCCCTGGATACCATCGACCACGAAAAACATGCCGTTTTCGCGGCAGAATTCCGACAACTGTTGCAGGTCGGCCTTGTATCCATTGAAAAACTGCACCCACGACACGGTCAGCACTTTGGAACGCTTTGTCACTCCGCGCCTGAGTGCATCCATATCAAAACAGCGGCCGCGTGACTTGAGCACTTTCAGCCTGAAGCCGCGCGCCTCAGCCGCGGCCCGCCAGGTGTATCGAATAGCCGGGAACTCAACATCGGACACCAGCACTTCGTCGGTCTTATTCAGCGGCAAACCAAAGGCGGCAATGTTCAAACCAAATGAAGTATTCAGCCCGATACCGACTTCACGTTTGCGTGCGCCGATCATGCGCGCATAGATCGCCCGCAATTCATCCTGGGTCTCGAAGGCATCGTGTGAGTCATCACGCTCGGCTGCCACTCGCTGGCTGATGTTGGCTTCAATCGCCTGTTGCACATCGATGGAAAACGGCCCATAGGAACCGGCGTTGAAGTAGGTCACCTTTTTTGTGTGCGGAAACCGTCGTCGGATAAGAGCGAACTTGTCATTGGAAGCCATGCGTGACCCTTCTTAGAGTGAGTACAAGTAGCCGATAGTGGCCATCACCGCGGCCAGTTTCAAGAGTACGCCCAGAAGAATATACAACAAATACGACACCGACAACTTGATGCGAACAGAAACCGCCAACAGTGTCGGCGCCGCACCCAGTGTGAAAGCCATCACCGCCGCGGCCAGGGCCGGCTTGATGCCCTCAAGCGGCAAGGCTACGACAAATACCAGGTAGGCGAAGGTCGGCACGGCCACCAGGAACAAGTACTCCATGACAAAATTCAACAGATACCAGGCCGGTGAGGTCGGTTCGATAAGGGCGACGGGCATGTCTCGTGAGGCTTTGATTATTCTGCCGAGCAACTCATAAAGTACAGTAACCACCAACAGCGCCGCCCCACCCAAAACGAGACAGTATACAACAAGCTCAGTGGAAATCATTTGAGCCACCCCATACGGATGTACCAGTCATAGGTATCTTTTGCTCCCTGCGCGAATGGAATGCGCGACCGGTAATCCAACTCGTTGTGAGCTTTGTCAAGCGACATCTCCCACCAGTCGAGCAGTTCGGCCGCTTTCTCGCGGGTCAACATCGGCGTGGTGCGAAACAGCTTGCAGGCTACTTCCGAAACTACCGCCGCGGCTCGGAACAGTGGGGCCGGAAGCTTCAGCGGAAAACCCTTTCGACCACACGCTTGTTGCAACAAGCCGATTAGTTCGGCCATGGTGTAGGACATGTTCTCGGCAATGAAGTATACCGCGCCGGGTTTTGTCTCCTTGGTCAGGGCCAGAAATATCCCACGGGCCAGATCGTCGACATGCACTATTTGTATACGTCGTTTGGTATCGCCGATTAGCGGACGGATCCCTTTGTGCACGGCCTCAAAGAAACCGAAGATCTCTCTGTCGCCCGGTCCGTACACACCAGGCGGACGGATCGACAGAACCGGCAACCGGTCCGAGAACCCAAGGGCAGTCTGTTCACCCCCAAGTTTGGAGCGTCCATAGGTCGTGATGGGATGGGGCGTGTCTTCTTCGGTTACCGGACGACCCGGCACCGAGGGACCGGCCGCGGCCAACGATGATATGTAGACGATTTTTTTCACCGAGTTATTATGTTCGGCAGCCGCATCGAACAGCGCCTGGGTCCCTTGTTCGTTTATCCTTCGAAAGTCATCTTTGTTTCGCGCCTTGGTGATGCCGGCGTTATGCACGATGTAATCGACACCGGTCACCATCTCGGGCAGGCTCTCAGGCCGCGTTACATCACCATAGCGGTACTCGATATTCATAGACTCAAGCGACTTCAAGTCCGAGCTTTTCCGCACACCGGCCACAACGGCCAGGCCTTCCTTCAGCAGTAAGTGGCACAGTCGCGTCCCCACGAACCCGTTGGCGCCGGTGACCAGTACGCTCGGTTTTCCATTCGACATGCCGCCAATTTAGCGAATGCACCGACGGCTGACAAGGGAAACACCCGAATCATTCTAACCGAGTCGGCATACTATTAGGAGACATGTTCCCCCGAGCTCCCATGCTGTTGGGTCAGCGCCGCGCGATGCGTGAGAAACAGGGCTTGACCGTGTCATTACGAGTCGGCATACCAGGAGGAGACATGTTCCCCCGAGCTCCCATGCTTCTGGTTCAGCGCCGCGCGATACGCGAGAAACACGGCTTGACCGTGTCATTACGAGTCGGCATACCAGGAGGAGACATGTTCCCCCGAGCTCCCATGCTTCTGGTTCAGCGCCGCGCGATACGCGAGAAACACGGCTTGACCGTGTCATTACGAGTCGGCATACCAGGAGGAGACATGTTCCCCCGAGCTCCCATGCTGTTGGTTCAGCGCCGCGCGATACGCGAGAAACACGGCTTGACCGTGTCATTCCGATTGACATTACCTTAGGAAATCGTACTTTCCCAACCATGAACTTTGCCGCCGACCATACACGGGCCGAGAAACTGCTGCTTGAGGCCAGCCGCACTTTCAATTCGACTCTGGAATATGAGGAGTTGATTGAGCGGGTACTAAGATTGATTATCGCCGCCGCCGGTTCCGAGGCCGCTTTGGTGTTTCGAGTAGACCATGAACGAACCGACATGAAGGTTCGTTTCATGAACTCAGCCGATTTCGAGATGAAACATTTTTACCTTGACGTGGGCGCCGGGGTGGTGGGCTGGGTGACCAACTTCCGAGAGCCGGTAGTAATCGCCGATGCCTCGACCGACCAGCGAGTAGACCAGGAGATCGGACGCCTGGCCGGAGTGGAGACACGTTCACTGGTTTCCGTGCCGTTGATCGGTAAGGGCCAGATGATCGGGGTGATAGAGGCGATCAACAAACAGGAGGGGCAGTTTGATTCGGGCGACATGGATGTTTTGATCGGCCTGGCCAACCAGATCGCTGTGGCTGTCGACAACGCCCACCTGTACCGCATGGTTCGTCGCGAGGCTTTGCAGAAAGACCTGCTGTTGGAAATTTGTCGGCAACTGTCAAGTTCGCTCGGTTTGGATGAAGTGTTACGCATGATGTTGGATTCACTTAAAAGGGCAGTCGAATTCGATGCCGGCGGCGTTTTCCTGATAGATGCCGATACCGGTGATATTCAGACTCTCTCCACACAGGGATACGATTCCGCAAGTGGACCCAAGATACACTTGAAAGTCGGGCAGGGTCTGGTCGGCAGCGTGGCCAAGTCGGGCCGGGCGGTGATCGTGCCCGATGTTGCGGTCGACGAACGCTATGTCAATTCGCGCGATGACACCCGGAGTGAGATGGTGGTGCCGATCATTTTGGGGGACCGCACCATAGGCGCGATCAATCTCGAATCTGATCGCATAGCCGCATTCACCCAACCGCAGGCGTCTTTGGTAGCGGCCTTTGCCTCTCAGGCTGCCGTATCGGTCGAACGGGCCAGGATGCACGAGCGGATGTTGTCGGCCCACAAACTTGAAGAGCAGTTGCACATTGCACGAAAAATCCAGCGGAGTTTTCTGCCGGGCGCCAACCCACAGATCGCCGGTTATGATCTGTGCGGGCGAAATATTCCCTCCTTTGAGGTCGGCGGAGATTACTATGATTTCATCAAGATTGTCGAATCTCAGTTTGGTGTGGCTATCGGCGACGTCTCCGGCAAGGGAATCCCGGCCTCGTTGATAATGGCTTCTTTCCGTGCTTCACTCATCGCCGAAATCCGCAACAACTACGCTATCCGTACTATCTGCAGCAAAGTCAACAACCTCCTGTGCGAATCGGTACAGCCGGGTAACTTCGTGACGGCTGTCTATGGTGTCCTCGATTCAAAGAACCATGTCTTTACTTTTGCCAACTGTGGTCACTGCCTGCCGATTTTGATTCGGGCCGACGGGAGTGTCGAATATCTGAGCGAGGGGGGACCTTTGTTGGGTGTGTCCCCGGAGGCTGAGTACGAAGAGCGTCCGGTGTACATAAATGCCTCAGACATAATCTTTCTGTACACTGACGGTATCAGCGAAGTGTTCGATCCGGACGACAATGAAATCGAGTTGGAGCAACTGACCGAGGTCATCCGGGAAAACGCTGATAAGTCGGCAGCCGAAATACTCGAGGCCGTCTACCGTGCTGTCACCAGATTCGCCGCACCACAGCATGTTTATGATGATCTGACCATGATTGTCGTCAAACGACTGTCCGAATAATTCGCTTTTCAGATCACTTGGTCGGCCTTATCTTGTATAATGTACGATTGATTATCATTCAGGAGGATGGAATATGAAAAAGCTCATTGTGTCGACAATCGCCCTTAGCACGTTGTTATGGATCGGTTGTGGTGACGACGACGAAGTAATTCCCGGCGACAACAGCATAACAGTGACACCGGGTACCACGGTTGCCCCGGCCTGGCCGTTGGTCTACAACGACGCCGCCTGGGACGACGTTACTGCGACTACCATCTCACTCTCGACCGGCGCTGCCCTGCCGGTCGGTCCGATCAAATCACCACTTGGCCCCGACAAATCTTTGGCGGCGCCTTCCTCGGTCGACCTTCAGGCTATAAAGATAGGTGACCGGCTCTACCTGAGGTTTCAGTGGGCCGACGCCAGCCGGAGCATTCAGCGAGACAATTGGGAGCTCAACAACAACGAGACTTTCCGATTCACGTGGTATGAGGGGACTCGTGGCGAGGACGAAGTCTTCGCTATGTTCGAAGGAGCGCCCGGCGGTGGATGGGATACCTGGAACTGGAGATTACTAACCACCGGGACACAGAATTTGGCCGAGGACTTAACATTTCGTAATGACTCCCTGATCGCGGATGCCGGGGCTAACTCAGTTGCCTTCCAAAACCGACCCAAATCGATTAACGATCCGACTCAACCCACATACGTTGATTCCAGTGAATGGGAGTTCACCGGCGATGTCATGTACAGCAACCATATGAGAAATCTGGATATCTGGGTACAAGCCAACGCCCGCAACTGGACGGTTGGTCAAACGGTTCCTGGTTGGTACATAGTCGCCGGTGTCGACTGGGAGAACATTGACGAAAGCCGCTGGGATGTTCGCACCGCTCACCACTTCGACGAGCAGGCAGGACAATGGACAGTTGTTATGTCGCGCACGTTGGCCGGTTCGACCGATGATGTCAGCATGGCGAATATTAGTCGGATCAAAACCAGGATCGGTGTTCTTGACAACTATACCGATATTGCGCCCGGCAGTTCGCAACGTGCTTTCTCCGCTGATTTCTGGATTGCCCTGCCGTAAGCGCCCTTCACCATACAAAGATTGCCAAAGCCGGTGTTCTGCACCGGCTTTTTTGTCTTAGCGTCGGATCGCCGGCCATCTCTTCGCAGGCGGCCAGGAGATCAGTCCGCCGCGGCGGATCGTGGGCCTGGCATGGCGGGTCCACGCCGCGGCGTGCAGGCGAATGCCGGAATCCAATCTTCACAATGTCACCCCGAGCGGAGTCGAGGGGTGAGGTGATTTGCAGGTGGTGTTGGGCGACCCCGCCCGACACCTGCTATTCCTGCGGGCCCATCATTCTGGTAAATGATTCAATGTAATCACCACTGAACTTGAAATGCTCGGAGTACATTTCCTTGAGCGCATGAAAGGTCTCCACCGCATTTCGGTACACCCGTTGGGTGGTCATGGCGTCAAAAACATCTGCGATCGCAACGATTTTCGAGTATGGATGGATTTCGTCCGCTGTTAGATGGTGCGGATAGCCGGAGCCGTCCTCGCGCTCGTGGTGTTGCAGGATCGGGTAGTGTGCTTCGTGGGGTAGGATGTCGGTCTCAAGTATGATCTCGAAGCCCCACTGCGGGTGCTTCTCTATCAGTTTCCATTCTTCGGGCGACAATGAGCCCTTCTTATTCAGTATGGACTCATCTATTCTGGTCTTACCCACATCGTGCAAGAGCGCACCCAAGCCAAGCCGGCTCAGTTCTTCGTGGTCGCTGATTCCGGCCGCCTGGGCCAGGGCCAGTGAGAACGTGCAGACATTTATACTGTGCGTATAGGTGCTGTAATCGAATTGCATCACCTTCAGCATATTGTGAAAGGCGCTGGAGTTTTTCAAATTGTGGAGCACGGTGGTTTCGACCAGTTTCATGCTGCGCTTGATGGACTCAACCGAACTCGGTTTGGTCATGACATCTTTGACCAAAAGTTGAGCCGTGTCATACATGATGGTGGCTTTGGAGGAATCATCGACGCTGTCGTCCCTTAGGATATCTTCCAAATGTTGTTCAATGTACTTCTGGTATCCGCCGCAATCGGTCGAAGATACGAAGATGTTTGGAACGTTGTGTTCCATTAGCGCTTTTAGGGAGTGTCCGGAGAAGGCCGTTTCGTTTGCCCGGTAAAGTATGTATTCGCCGTTGATCTTGATATAGAGATCGAAGTCCAGCACCGTATCGATACGGAGCGTCTTCAGCGAAACGGGTATATATGCTTCAGCCGCAACCTTGGCAGCTTCTTTGGTGAACACCATTTGCCTCCTGCTACTACTACTCACTATATCGACTCTGTCTGCTGGTAAATCCACACCTGCAGGCATTATGTCTGAGATAATCCATCGGCGTCCCGGGTATCGCAAGGATACCTATCCGTCGCTCTTGCCTGAGAAAGAAGAAACTCCCGGCTTTTCATTCCTATGGCCAAAGCAAAACGGTCTTCCGGACCTCCTGTCATGCCGGGTGGTCTCTCTATTTGATTGCACCAAAACAGACCAAATCGGCGATGAGCACCCGCCGACGGACTCGATCGATGTTCCCTGTCCCCAGGGGATATGCTAATACGATCAGGGGCAGGACAGTCTGCGCAGGTTTCATCAAGAACGAGCAACCGCTTCTGCCAAATAGGTTAACTGGGGCCTCGGCTACTCGGATGAACCGTCAAACATTCCGGGAACCATTGACTATTAGGTCCGGTTATTCAGGTCAATAATCGGCTGAAGCGAAAGACATTGACTCAGAAAGGCCTCACATAAATGACTGATGATGCAAAGCCGCTGGTTCTCGGGATTCCCAAAGAGACATTTCCCGGCGAACGTCGCGTTGCCGTAGTGGCCGACATGGTTCCGCTCTTCGGCAAGGCTGGGATGACTATCGTTGTCGAATCGGGGGCCGGCCTTCTTTCCGGGCTGTCCGATGACGACTATTCCGCCAAGGGAGCCGAAATCGCCCCGGATCGCAAGTCTGTCTTTGACAAGAGCGATGTCATTCTGCAGGTTCGCGGCTTTGGGGCCAATCCCGATTTTGGAAAGACGGACCTTGAGCTGTTGCGTAAAGACCAAACATTGGTGGCCTTATTTGAGCCGCTGACAGCCAAGGATGAGGTAACGGCGGTGGCCCAGCGAGGCGTCCTGGCTTTCGCCATGGAGTTGATTCCCAGGATCACGCGCGCCCAGAGCATGGATGTGCTTTCTTCGATGGCTACCGTGGCCGGGTACAAGGCGGTCCTTCTTTCGGCTCAGTTGCTGCCCAAGATGTTTCCTATGTTGATGACCGCCGCCGGAACTGTCTCCCCGGCCCATGTCTTTGTAATCGGCGCCGGTGTGGCCGGTTTGCAGGCTATAGCCACGGCCAAACGGCTTGGCGCGGTAGTCTCAGCCTACGACCTGCGCCCGGCCGTGCGGGAGCAAGTAGAGAGCCTGGGCGCATCTTTTGTCGAAATCGATGTCGAAGCCGCAGATTCGGAAGACAAGGGCGGATACGCCAAAGCGATGGATGAAGAATTCTACCGCAAGCAGCGCGAATTACTAACCAAAGTGGTTTCAGAAAACGATGTTGTGATTACTACCGCCGCCATTCCCGGCCGAAAAGCACCGGTTCTGATCACCGCCGATATGGTCCGGCAGATGCGTCGAGGCTCGGTGATCGTCGACCTGGCCGCCGAACGGGGCGGCAATTGTGAACTGACCAGGCTCGATGAAACGGTTGTCGAAAACGGCATCACAATCCTCGGCCCCAACAACCTCCCCTCCACGATTCCGTTTCATGCCAGCCAGATGTATTCACGCAACCTGCTGGCGCTGATGAAGCACCTGATCGAAGATGGTAAGGTCCGCCGCGATATGGAAGATGAGATCATTCGAGATACCCTGATGACTCACGATGGCAAGGTGGTAAATGCCCGACTGCGTGAGGCTTTCGGCATGGATACAACGACAGAAAGGAGCGAGGGCTAATGGATGGATTCGTGATGATTCTGACTGTCTTCGTGCTGGCTATTGTAGTTGGCTTTGAGATAATAACGAAAGTTCCACCAACCCTGCACACGCCGCTGATGTCCGGGTCCAACGCTATTTCCGGGATTACTATTATCGGTGCGCTGGTGCTGGCCGGTCAGATGGATTCGAGTCCTTTGGCTCAGATTCTGGCCTTTGTTGCCGTGATATTTGCAGCCATCAACGTTGTCGGTGGCTTCCTGGTCACCGACCGCATGCTCAAGATGTTTAAGAAAAAGGACTGATCGTGCTGAATCCAAGTATCGTCAATTCCGCCTACCTTCTTGCTGCCATGTTGTTCATTTGGGGTCTCAAAGGTCTGGCCCATCCCAGGACAGCCGTGCGAGGCAACCGCATCGCTGCCCTGGCCATGATTGTAGCGATCGCGGCGACTTTGCTCAGCGGCAGATTTGAGTGGCATTACATCTTATTGGGCGTTGCCATCGGTTCTGTTCTTGGTGCGGCTGCGGCCATGAAAGTAAAAATGACCGCTATGCCTGAGATGGTCGGGTTGTTCAACGGCTTCGGCGGGGCAGCCTCTATTCTCGTCGCCGGATCGGCCCTGGTAGCAGTGATGCAGCATGTAGGCGCCTCTCCCAACATGCAAATGAAAGTCGCCACCGTGGCTACTGGAGTAATCGGTTCGGTCACTTTCTTTGGCAGCTACGTCGCCTTTGGCAAGCTGGCTGAGTTCCTGGCCGTCAAATGGAAACTGCACACCTGGCAGAAAGTTATCAAGTACGGTTTTTCACTGATCGTAGCAGGCGGCGCGATTTGGTTTGGGGTGGTGTCATGGACCGAAGTGGGAATGCCGATCTCCGGCGGGATCATGCTATCCGGCGTCCTGATCGGGCTGCTGCTACTCAACAAAAAAGACCGCTTCCCTGGAATGAATGCGCTGAAGATAATCATGGCCATAGTGTCAGTGGCGCTCGGCATCATGGTGGTGCTTGATCCGGCCAATATAATGTTGTTCTGGTTGATGGTGGGCGCAGCCGGTGTTCTGGGTGTTTTACTGACACTGTCGATCGGCGGCGCCGACATGCCGGTAGTGATTGCGCTGTTGAATTCATACTCAGGTATCGCCGCCGCGGCCACCGGATTTGTGATTAACAATAACGTGCTTATCATTGCCGGATCACTGGTGGGTGCTTCCGGGATTATTCTCACGCAGATCATGTGCAAGGCGATGAATCGTTCTCTCGCTAACGTCCTGTTCGGTGTCATGGGACCCACCAGTGACACACCCTCCGACGATGAAGTATACGCAGGCAAGGTCAAAGCCACATCGGCTGAGGAGATCGCCATGCTTTTCGACGGCGCCCGTCGGGTGGCCATCATTCCCGGTTACGGTATGGCTGTCGCCCAGGCGCAGCATGCCGTGCGTGACCTGGCCAATCTGTTGGAACAGCGCGGTATGGAAGTGGACTTTGCCATTCATCCGGTAGCCGGGCGGATGCCGGGCCACATGAACGTCCTGCTGGCCGAAGCCAATGTCGAATACGACAAGCTACGCGAGATGGATGAGATCAACCCGACTATGCCGCAGGTCGATGTGGCTATTGTCATCGGCGCCAACGACGTGGTCAATCCGGTCGCCCGGACCGATCCCACTTCACCGATTGCCGGGATGCCGATTATCGATGTCGACAAAGCGCGCACGGTTGTTGTTATCAAGCGCAGCCTCAGCCCCGGATTTGCAGGGATACCCAATCCATTGTTTGCGCTGGACAATACTCTGATGTTTTTCAACGACGGCAAGAAGGCTATCCTGGACATTGTGACTGCTGTGAAGGAGTCCTGACCCATAAATGGGAACTTGCCATAAATGGGTCTCTTGCGTTACCTTGCACCAACACGCGCGAAGCGCCAGAAACACGGCTTGACCGTGTCATCCTGAGCGCAGTCGAAGGATGAGGCTGGAAGTTACGGTATGTCGAAACCCCTGGTCCGTAGGACCGCCGCAGGCGGGTTTCGACACGCTAACTGAAGAACCCACCCGGCGTTGAGCTCTTGGTGGGGTACTGTCTTAGAAAGAGGTCGTTGTTATCCGTCCATTTTCTGTTCGTACTTGGCTCTAACATACTCCGGGCACAAGAACGTCACCGAAACCCCAACCGAATGAAGTGCGTCCTTAAAACCCCACCATTTGCTGTCGGTGGCTTGCAGTATCGGCGGTGCATCTCGGTGCGCTTTGGCAACAGCCACGAATTTCCTATCAGAAATATCAAAATCGGAGAGTTCGGCGTGATCGGGAAACTCGACGTATGAGTCTCCTGTTGGGGTGATGTCGACGCGATCCACCAAAGTATCCATCCATTGATGGTCGTGAAGCCACTTCATAAACACATCGCCTTGCCCAGGTTGACCGCGCATCGATAGACCCTTGCGATACTCATCAAATATCTCGCCACCTACATCGACAACCAGCCCGCCATTTTCAACGACATGTTCCACGGCTTGGATACATGCAAGTACGCACTCGCTCAGTTCATCAGGGATTGCCCCAGCTTTGGTTGCCATATTCGCATTTATGGGAATATTAGAATCAACTACACATTTCTTGGGAAGACTAACCATTCGGAGTATCTGCATGATCGGAGGTTTGATCAATTCTCTTTTCCATCGCGGCTTTGGCCTGCGCTGTTATGTCTCCCATGTCATCGCCAAAGAAGTTCTCCGGCCAATTCATGATATTACCGAACATATCTATCTGAAGAGTGTCCAATCGTGCCGGCATCTTCGATACATCTGAAAAATACGCTGAAACTTTGTTGGTTGAAATGGTCCCCTCAGCTATCCGTCGTTGCAACCGTCTCAAGAAGTGCTCCGAATGCGTTTCGACAATGAGTTGGATGTTCCGATCAGAACCATCTTCTCGTGAATTCATTACGTCAATCATGACATCGGCCAGAGCAGCCTGGGCTGATGGATGTAGGTGGATTTCCGGTTGTTCCATAATAATGATTGAGTTCCGAGGTGCATAGAAACACTGCACCAGCACGGGAAGTACTTGTGAAACCCCAAACCCCACATCTGGCAAATCAACCCAATCTTCCGAGCCTTTTGTGCAGACCTTAACTTCATATTCTTGACGCTGCTTAGAAATGGCGTTAACCTGAAATCTCTCTATCAGCCCCATTTTTGTCAGTTCTTCTGCAATGAGCTGTTGAAAAGGTTTGGCTGTTTGTTTATATCCAAAACTGATCTTGCGGTTCTTAGCTGCAAGCATCGCAGCTACTGTATTTTCGCCAGAGTAGCCTACTTGTTCTGGCTCGGTTCCTGTCCATGAATAGAGCCGTTCCGCCTTAGTCCGCAACGGACCGAGATAACACAATGAACGAAAGAGGTTTTCATGCACGAGATTCAATTCTTGCACAAATGCTGCATTTTGATAATAGGCGACTACTTCGTCAGGAAACCCATAAAATCGTACCGGCGATTTGGGATACCATGCTCGACCTTGGTTACGCACAAGCGTGTAGTTTTCTGCGTCAACTTCGTATTCTATTCTGGTTGTCTGCCGAAGAGCCATTTGAATGCTAAGGGCCGTTTCTTCGTCATCCTTGAGGATATATTTCAATTGGTTTAGGATTAGAGTTTTCTGACCTTCATCTTTCATGCCAGCAACGGCTGCAAACTCCAATTGTGTCCCAGTGAAGGACTTAAGTGAAATGGGGTCCTTGATTTTCAAAGAGCTTGCCAAGTCCCACGTATAATCGAAACTGATGCTTGCACCTGAATCACGCTGGTAGACCATGTCTTGGTAGGAACCTAACTGCACAGCCGAGTTCTTACCACCGGTATAGAAAACGGCCTTTCTATCAGGAGAGTCCACTGTTTGGCGGAGCATCATTAGGAATTGGCCAATACTTGACTTCCCGGAACTATTCGTCCCGAAAAATAATGTTATCGGCGACATTCTGATGGTCCCCGTATCACTCCAGCACTTGAAGTTTCCGATTTTGAGGTCACGTATCATGAGTGCCATCTCCTACAAAACTCATTCATCGATATCTTCCTTTACTCCTTACCAACAAACATGAAGAACGGTAAAACCATCATCAAATTCAACTAATATGAACTCTGAAATACAGGAACCAACACAGAGACCTTCCCCCCTACTCCCCCTCCCGCAGCTTCTCGGCCAACTCGTTCATGCGCGCGCGCATGCGTTCGGTGTCCGGATCATTAGGCGCTAAAGAGACGAATCTCTGATAGTAACGGATTGCAGCGCTGTAGTTCTCGCTCGCATCTTCCTGAAATGCCCGGACCAGGTAAGGATATGGCAGCGTCGAATCGGTGGCGTTCAACGACGATGCTAACTCGGCAGCCTCCTCTTTGTTGCCGATCTGATGATGCATCAGCATCAGGTCGGTGAGTATCTCCGGGTCATTCGGAAATAGCTCGACGGCACGGTCGATAGCTGCAAAAGCCTCGGTGTACTTTCGTTGATCGCGCCAGAAAATGTAATTGTTCTGATGGTGCTCACGCCGGTATGGTTGGAGCATCAACACGCTGTCGAGTTCCGGCCGGGTCTGGGCATAACGGCCCAGTCGCATCAGTACATTGATCAGTCTGGCTCGGGCATCGGTCCAATAGGGCCGTTTGGCTTTCATGGCGTAAAGATACCTAAGCGCCACCTCCGGCTTGCCGGCCGTGATCAGGTCGCCGGCGCCTCGCAGGTTAAGAAAATCTTCGGACTTGGTCGGCATCAGCCAATCCCACTGATTGGCCTTTTCGAGATTGGTTGTGTCCAGCCCGAGTCTGTGGCGTTGGCCGCCTGAGCTGTCGACGGAAACAGCCGATGAATCATAACCCTGTAGCAAGTTATCCGGAACGATATGTTCGAATCCCGGGATACGAATGATCGTCTTGCGTTCATCAAAGTGGCGTCGATAGAAGTAGGCATCTCTAAATGCGAAACCGGCGTGCAAATAGTGAACCTCTTGTTTGTCGAACTGCTCAACGGCATGCGATTCCACCCGGTCGATTTCCAACATTACCGGAAGATAGCAAAGCGGCACGATCAGCGACAGCGCCGCCATAGCTCCCAAGAGCCGTCGTCCCGCTGCTGAGTCGGTCGGCACCCTGGCCAGTAACAGTCCGGCCAAAAGGGCCACGGGCGTGAGAAAGGCAGCCATGCGCGGCATGTCGAAGACAATGCTGTTGAATGGGTCCATTACAAATAGAACCGTTCCGCCACCCAGGGCCATCAGGCTGAAGGCGACAAGATTGGCATCGTTTCGCACAGCGGACAGTCTGCGCATCCACAGAAGTTTGGTGACCACGACAGTCGGCGCTGCCAGAAAGAACAGTTGAACGACATCGCTGATGTGTCTCAGGGAGAACAGGCCGTAGTTACCGAAAGGACTTTTGCCCCCCGGGAACAGTAAGAACCGTGAGAACTCAAAGTCGATTACTCCTTGACGGTAGACGAAGGCCAACACGATAACGTATCCGACCAAGCCTACGATAAGGGTGCCCAGGGACAGTTTTTTGGTCTGCCGTCCAAGCCTGCGTACTGTCACAAACAGGGCGGAAGGAATCAGGAAAACCAACCAACTGTACATGAAGACGCCAACAGCGGCAATCAGCCAGAGCAGGGCCAGGTTTTTGACTCCTCCCTCGCGGTTGGTGCGCACCACCAAAAGCGCCAGCCAACTACAGATAGCCGGTACTACCGGTTCCACTCCGATAAACCCAAAGTAGACCACACCCTGCGGTCCGAAGAACATGACAGTGAAAAGCAGCCCCCGCCGCTGGGAGTCGGGGGCGAGAGCACGACTGAGCTGGATACATGCCACCAACGCGGCCAGGGTAGACATGAAACTCACAACCGTCCAACTCAACACCGCCGGCATCGTGCGCGGCATCTCAAACAGAGTGAGGAGCGTGTGCAGCCACGATACCAGCATCGATGTACCGTACTCAAACCACCGAGGGTTGAAGACTTCAGCTTGGGCCAGCATGGCAACCTTCAGGTTGCCGCCGCCGAGAACAAAAGAATCATGCCGGAATATGACCAACAGAACGAACAAGATGGTCGCCGCGATCACAACCTGCCTGGACGAGGTACAGAGTTTGCCGATAGACTCGATGCGACCGATGAACAGGTATAAAAGTCCGGCCGAAAGGGCCAGCCATAGGATGGGATACCAGAGCGGCAGGTGCCAAAAGTGGGTGAACGACCAGTTGTTTTCAAACAGGGCACCGCCCAGGAACCGGGCGGCCAGAAAGAGCAGGGAGACCGCCATCAACAGGTACAGCGCCTGGGAGATATGTCTGGAGTCAGCCATGATCAGAACTCAGAACTCCTGCCGCCCCTCCAAGGCCCGACCGAGCGTGGCCGAGTCGGCAAATTCCAGATCGGAGCCGACCGGCAGTCCGCGTGCGATACGAGTCACTTTCACGCCCAACGGCTTGAGCAGTTTGGCCAGGTAGATGGCAGTAGCCTCACCTTCGACATTTGGATTGGTGGCCAGCACGACCTCGGTTATGTCGCCGGACAGTCTTTTCAACAGTTCTTGTATTTTCAGTTCGTCCGGCCCCAGCCCGTCCAGCGGTGAGAGGCGTCCACCCAGTATGTGAAAGCGACCGTTGAATCCATCGACCTTATCGATAGCAGCGGCATCGGCCGTTTCTTCGACCACACACAAGACCGTTGCGTCCCGTTTGGGATCGCTGCAGATTCGGCAGGGATCATTCTCTGAGATGTTGAAACATGTTGAACAGAAGCCAACCTTGTCGATCACCTCGCGGATGATGTCGGAAAGCTCCAGCGCCTCTTCTTTGGGCAGGTTGAGAATATAGAAAGCCAGCCGCGAGGCCGACTTGCGCCCTATCCCCGGCATACGCGCCAGACGATTGGCCAATCGTTCAACCGAAGTAGCCGATTTGAACATGGCAGGTCTTTCCGCTTAGAACGGCAGGTTCATCCCGGGTATATTCAGGCCGCCGGTAAGGCTGGCCATTTTTTCTGTTTGCAATTCCTGCGCCTTGGTGCGAGCCTGACTGATCGCGGCTAGGATAAGGTCCTGCAGCATCTCAACGTCATCGGGATCGACCACTTCCGGATCAATGGTGACCGACACGATATCCTGTTTACCGTTGGCTACCACTTTGACCATACCGCCGCCTGCAGTTCCTTCCACTTCGGTCTGTTCCAGTTCGGCCTGAATTGCCTCCATCTTGGCCTGCATCTGTTGAACCTGCTTCATCATATTGCCGATGCCGCCCTTACCCATAATCATCTCCTGTGTAGGTCTGTCGTTCTTCTGTTATTCACCGTTTCTTACCCCGATGATCTCGCCGTCAACTTTCTCCATCAGTTTTTGCAGTCGCGGTGATTCTTCCACCAGTTTCTTTAGATCGACACTCGTGGACTGTTTTTTATCGTTATCGATTTTTTCGTCATCTTTCTGTGAGTCGGTCTCGAATGTTATACTCAGATTAGCGGCAAACTGATCGGCCAAGGCCGCTTTGATCAGGCTCACATTGGCTGGTTTTTCGGCCAACTGACGGGCCACCCCGGCCGACCGACCAAATACGGCCAAAATTCGATTGTCCTTAACATCACGGACTTCAGCCATAGCCAGCTGCGAGGCCAGCATACTGTTCTTCTGTTTGAGACGACCAATAAAACTTTTCCAGCCTGTCCGCATCATAACCAAATTGACGGCCCGCGATTTGAACGGCTCCGCGATTGGCGCCTGAGGTGGCTCTTCACTTCTGACTAATTTCAATCCTGCGCTGGCCTGTGGTTCACCCTTTTTTTTTTGATCGGGCCCGAACAGATTGCCGGTGGCGGTTGGAGCCGGTCCCTGTTTCAGGTGGGCGAGAATCTCTTCAAAGCGAACCGTTCCCTCCATCTCGGCCATCTTGATGGCGGCGACATCCAAAAGCAGTCGTTCATCCAGACCGCTTTTGCTTTTGAGGTCACGGTTGAGGTCCATACCTATCTTGATCATGCGGACAATATCGCCCAACGCGAAATTCCCGGCCTGTTGCGAAAGCTCGGTCAACTCGTCGCCGCTAAAACCGAGCAACTGACCGGCTTCTTCATCCGTGGCCAAGACCATCAACAGTCTGAGGTGTTCCAACAACTCGGCTGTAAAGTCTGAGATATCGCCGCCACCTTCGATCACCTGCCTGATCAAGGCCAGTACACCCTTGCTGTCACGGGCGGCAACAGCGTTGACGAAACTGAACAACATCTGACGGTCGACCAGTCCCAGCGCGGAAACCACCGTCTCGCTGGTTATTTTCTCCGAGGCAAAGGCGGTCAATTGATCCAACAGCGACAGACTATCACGTACCGAGCCGTCGGCCTTGCGGGCCAGCAAACTGATGGCCGCCTCCTCGATTTCAAGTCCTTCTTTGCGCGCAATCAAGGTCAGATGTGAGGCCAGCGCCTTGGCCGAGACCCGTTTGAGGTCGAAGCGCTGGGTGCGAGACATAATAGTCTCCGGCACTTTGGTCGGTTCGGTCGTGGCGAACATGAATATCACATGCGGCGGCGGCTCCTCCAGCGTTTTCAGCAGAGCATCGAAAGCGGCCCCGGAGAGCCGATGCACTTCGTCTATGATATAGATTCGTTTCTTGCCACCGGCCGGCAGATAGCGGACGTTTTCCCGCAGCGTGCGCACGTCGTCGACGCCGGTGTTGGAGGCGGCGTCGATTTCGAGTACATCCAGCGAACTCCCGGCCGTGATCTCTTTGCAGGCGTCACACTGGCCACACGGATCGGGCGTGGGACCGTTGACACAGTTGAGAGCCTTGGCCAGTACGCGCGCGGTGGTTGTTTTGCCGGTGCCTCGGGGTCCACAGAACAGATAGCCGGAGCCCACGCGGTCGTTCTTGACGGCGTTTTGCAGGGTGCGGCTGACATGCTCCTGGGCCACGATGTCTTCAAATCGTTGCGGACGATACTTGCGGGCCAACACCAGATAGCTCATAGACAACCAATATACGCAAAACCGACCGGCTGGGGAATCATATTTTATAAAGGGCTTCACCACCACTTAGTCAGTGCCCGGCGGGGGTGTCATGGCCGTAACGCAATTGTTGACATTGAATTCATGGATAACGACATTACTATCGATAGGCGCCAAAGAGCTATGACTCAAACGCTGAGACTACGGACCATGCCCATGACGACTGCTTCCGAACATGCAGCGCCGACTGCATTTGGAGAGGAATGGAGATCGGCAATGAGATATCCCAGCCCACTTCGGTATCCCGGGGGGAAGACCATTCTTTCCGAGTTTCTCACCGACGTCATTGACCAAAACGATCTCAGGGGCTGCGCCTATTTCGAGCCCTACGCAGGAGGCGCGGGTGCTGCCCTTACGTTGCTGAAGAACGGAGTAGTCCCCGAAGTCTATCTGAATGACGCCGATGTCCGTATTTATGCCTTCTGGCGAGCCGCTCTCCATCGCACCGACCGGTTTGTTGAGCGTATCGCATCAGTGCCATTAACTATTGCGGAATGGAGGAGGCAACACGAAATCTGTTCGCATCCGTCGAAATACCGTTTGTTCGATGTGGGTTTCGCAGCATTCTACATGAATCGGTGTAATAGGTCGGGTGTTCTTACGGGTTCGGGGCCGATCGGGGGGTATGAGCAATCTGGAGCGTGGTCCATGGGTGTACGTTTCTACCGAGACACCTTGACCGAGCGCATCTTAAGGCTCAGCAGGATGCGAAAGAACATTCATGTTTCTCGAAAAGATGCCATCGATTTTCTGAAGACGAATCTGCCGCGTGGACGCGGAAGAAAGCGTGTTTTTGTTTACATCGATCCACCCTATGTGAACAAAGGACAACGTCTTTACTTGAATGCGTACGAGGCAAAAGACCACAAGTTCCTGGCTAAGTATCTACGTACTCAGAAGACACTACCGTGGATTATGTCCTACGATGATAGCGCACTTGTACGAGAACTGTATCAGTCACGCAAGGTGGCGTTGCTGCCGATTCGTTACTCATTACAGTCAAAGCGGTCAGCCCAAGAGTTGATCATTGCGCCAGATAATATCGTGATGCCGTCTACCTGCCGCATGGGCCGGGACGAGAACCCTTTGTCGGAAATCGCATAGGAAGGAGAAGTCATGCCCAATTCGGAGATTGTTCAACTGCCGACTGCGGACTTGCACTTTGACTGGAAAAACCCCCGGCTTGCCGAGTATGGGATCACCGATAGAACAACCGATGACGATATCATTACCATCCTTTGGGATGCAATGGATGTGAAAGAACTCGTTCAATCTATTTCAGCGTGTGGCTTCTTTCCACATGAACCGCTGATAGTTACGATAGAAGACGAAAAGTACATTGTTATCGAGGGGAACCGGCGACTCGCTGCTGTAAAGGCACTCACAGTTCCAGACCTCGCTAAATCGATGGGATGGGGTATTCCTACAGTAACCAACTTCGATCCTGCGGAACTTAACAACCTGCCCGCTACTATCTCAGGACGTAAGGATGCTTGGCATTATCTCGGATTCAAGCATGTTAACGGTCCAGCAAAATGGACCAGCTATGCCAAGGCCAAGTACATTTCGAGTATTCACAATGAATACAACATCTCACTGGAGGACATCGCGGAGCAGATTGGCGACCGGCACAAGACAGTGCAGCGCCTCTATCGCGGCTTGATGGTCATAGAGCAAGCGGAGCGGGAGAATGTCTATGATCGCGAAGATCGGTTTCGTCAGCGATTCGCCTTTTCTCATCTGTATACCGGGTTGGGTTACAACGGCATCAGCAAGTTTCTTACGCTAAAACCTGCGGACGCCGAAACCAGAAATCCAGTTCCAAGAGAAGCGCTGAAAAAACTCGGGGAGTTGTGTGTTTGGCTGTATGGAAGCAAGAAGGCTGACATACCCCCGGTTGTTCAATCGCAAAACCCTCACCTTGGCCAACTCGATGATGTCTTAGCCAATCTTGAGGCTGTTGATTCCCTCAGAAAGGGTAATGGCTTGGCAGCTTCTTTTGAGTTAAGTCTTCCACCGACTAAGGTCTTCGGAGAAGCTCTGCTCGCAGCCAAGCGCGAACTCCAACGGGCCGCCAGCCATCTCACCGCCGGCTATGATAATTCAGAAGAACTTCTTCGTATCGCCGGTACAGTTGCCAACCTGGCCGATGATATTTATGAGCAGATGGAACGCAAGATAAGTCCGGGCAAAAAGGCTCGTCGGACGGAGAGCTGAATGACGTTCAAATTACCGCATCCGCCGTCTGCACAAGCGGGCACACATGAGTTAGCAGACTATGCTGAACTGTTGTGCTGGATTCGTGGAAGCACATCGGAAAGTGAAATCGTTGCAGACCTCGGGCGACTTGACGACAACGAAACAAATGATGGCTGCCATGATGATGAGGATAAGCACGCAGAGATGCTTGACGAAGTCATGAATGAAATTGAACATAGGGAAACTGCCTGCGGCTCGGGCTATCCCTTTACTCTTGACTCGACAGGTACGGTCTTAAAGTGCGATTGTCCCGATCCCGAAAACGCTCAGTCAATAGTGTACATGTACCTTCTACTTAGTACGCGCCTGAAGATGAAGGATAATCGCATCCATGCCAGCATTGATGGCACATATTTGCTTGAGACTCTTTCGGCTCAGGTTTTGAAGACTTACCTTGGGCAGTCGAAGGCGCGATCTCTTGTCTTTGGAACTTCCAGCCAAAGTACGTTTCGGAATAAGGTTGACAATCTATGTCAGGAACTTCGTGAAGGTTCTGGATTTCGTAACCCACACAACACGCTCACATATACGAAGGATGGCAAGTTGGATGCGGTTGCCTGGGTTCCATTTGCTGACGGTTTGCCCGGTCAGCTAATCGTCTTTGCTCAATGCAAGACAGGCACGAGCTGGCGTGATTCGACGACACAGCTACAACCCGGTGATTTCGTTAGATTGTGGATCGAAGGGAACGTTTTTGTCACTCCATTGAAAGCGTTTTGCGTATCAGAGGCGGTAGACAGGGCCAAATGGGAAGAATACAATACTTTAGCTGGTGTCCTTCTCGACAGATGCCGTCTAGTCGAATTCAGTAGGAACATCCCTGACGAAACGGTATCAGAAATCCGAACCTGGACCTTAGCTGCAAAGAAAACCACCGGCTTGGATTGAAACTGCGCTAGTCCGTAGCGGTACTAAGCGAATAAGCCCCATTTGTAGCCGGCGGAACCAGACGCGGTTCTACCACCACCCTCACAAACCCAGGAACAATGCCACCGCGGCCTGCGTTTATTTGGCATCGACAACGTAGTCAATATGGATCGTTGTAAGCAGCGTTGGTCGTCAAACTTCTGAATAGGAATCCGGATGGAATCTGTAAGCCCGGCCCGAACCACCAAACTGCCCCTGATCGATAGCCACGGAAGAAAAGTGCGCAAGCTCCGTGTCTCCCTTTTGGAAGACTGCAATTTCCGCTGTCATTATTGCATGCCTCTGGACGCCAGATTTCCTCATCGCAGCAACCGTATTCCGCCCGATGAAATAGTGCGCTTGTGCCGGATACTTCTGGATTACGGGGTCGAAGAAATCAGACTGACAGGCGGCGAGCCGACCATGCGCCCTGAGTTCAATGAGATCGTCACACGGCTTTCGGAACTGCCGCTTAAGATGCTGGCTCTGACTACCAACGCATCAAAGCTCGAGCGGCTGCTGCCGTTTCTCAAGACGACCAATTGTAAACATATCAACATCAGTCTGGACTCTCTCAAGGAAGAACGTTTCAACCAGATTACTCACTCCAAACATTTCACGAGAGTCATGCGGGCCATAGAAGCCACCAACGATCAAGGTTTTCACACCAAACTCAATGTTCTGGCCATGCGTGATGTCAACGACGATGAGATTCTGGACTTTGTCGACTTCAGCGAACGAACGGGGATCGAAGTTCGTTTTCTGGAACTTATGCGGATCGGTCAGGCGCGTGAAAACCAGATAAGCAACTTCATTCCGGCCGATGACATTCTCGAGATAATCCGCGGGCGATACCAACTCGAAGTCCGTACGGCTTCTTACGATTCAACCTCGATCAATTTCAAGACCACTTCCGGCGCCAAGATCGGAATCATAGCATCGGAGTCCAAGCCGTTCTGTGGCGCTTGTTCTCGCTGGCGTTTGTCCTCGACCGGCAAACTGAGGCCATGTCTGATGAAAGAAGAAGGCCATGACATTGCCTATAAGAACGACGACCAGCTTGACGAAGTGTTTCATAAGACACTCAAATTGAAGCCGACCGGCAGGATCTACGAAGTGCCTCAAAACATGAACGAAATCGGAGGTTGAGCATGACGGCAGATATGGAGAGGATCAGATGAAGCAGATCAAGATGCTGTACTTCGCCAAACTCAAAGAAGAGACCGGAGTTGATTCGGAAACTGTTTCAACCAGCGCCCACACGGCGGCCAATCTCTATGATGAATTGCGTGACCGCTACTTGTTCTCACTCGACTCTTCCGTTACCCAGGTTGCCATCAACGAGGAATTCGCAACAATGAACACTGAGTTAACCGACGGCGATCAGGTCGTGTTTATTCCGCCGGTGGCCGGGGGTTGAGTTGTGTTTGAGATTGCCCGGACAGAGATCGATGTAGCAGCCATTACCCGAGGGTTCACCAGCGATTCCGCCGGGGCTCTCGCATCTTTTGAAGGCAGAGTGCGCAACCGGCACCAAGGACGGTCGGTAGGCAGCCTCGAATACCATGCCTATGATGCTCTGGCGACAAAAGAAGGCAGGCGAATAGTTGCTGAGGCGATTGATAAATTTGACATAATCAAAATTGAGGCTGTGCACCGGGTGGGTTCGCTTCAGATCGGCGAGGTTGCGATTTGGATAGGTGTCCTGGCCGCGCATCGGGCGGCCGCTTTCGAGGCTTGTCGGTACGTTATCGATGAGATCAAAAGGCGCGTACCTATCTGGAAGAAAGAGTTCTACACCGACGGAAGTATCGACTGGGTAAGTTGCACCCACACCGGGAAACCCGACCTCTCAGAAAGCGACTACTACTCAAAACAACGGTTGTTGCCCCAGGTCGGGACATCGGGACAAGAGCGGCTGAAAAACGCCCGGGTAGCTGTGGTCGGCGCCGGCGGGTTGGGATGCCCGGTACTGACCAATCTGGCTGCTGCTGGAGTCGGTCGGCTGGCCGTTTTTGATCATGATAAGGTGGAGACCTCCAACCTGCACCGACAGACTCTATATACGGTCGACGATGTCGGACGTGACAAAGCGGTCGCAGCCAAAGAGCGCCTTGAGGCGTTGAATCCATTCGTTAAAATCGAAGCCCACTCACTCCGAGTATCCACCGACGAATCCCTGCACATGCTTGATGGTTTTGACGTCGTGGTCGATGGAACCGACAATCTCGAAACGAAATACCTGCTCAACAGGAAATGTCTGGACACACAGACGCCGTTGGTGCTGGCAGCGGTTCATCACTGGCAGGCGGTTTTGCACACTTTCTTCACCCAAGACTCAGGCGGCTGCTTTAATTGCCTCTCTGATAACACGCCGAACGACGATTGTGTCACCGGCTGCACGGAATCGGGTATCATGGGTGTCGTGCCCAACCTGGTCGGCACGCTGCAGGCCGGTGAAGTCATCAGTCTCTTGCTTGGTATGAAACCAACATCGGCCGATCATGGTATCCTCATCGATTTACAGAGTCTCGCGATTCAGCGGTACCGCCGTATGCAACGGGTGGGTTGTTCTGTCTGCTGTCCGGATGCCGATACCGACAGCCCAAGGCCAGCGGCCAGAGCGAGTCAATTCGGTGAGTTCGAAGTTGACTCTCGGAACGTCGCCAACCATCCGAGCAGGTTTGTGACCGTCGATCTCAGAGCCGAGGCCAGCGGGCTTGTCGATTCCGGAATTCCCAACGAATCTCAGACCGTCGGGCAGCCCAGCCTTGAGCATCTGCAAACCTTGCCACCGGGCCGAGAATACCTGCTGATCTGCGAGCATGGTAACACCAGCAAACGGTTAGCTCATCAGCTTCGTGGTCTGGGGCTGGGTAATTTTTACTCCCTTCACGGTGGCGCAGAATCCCTGTCAAAGCATACTAATCACTGTTAACGATTGCACCAGGCAGAAGACTTCATTACCTTCAACTGACCGTTGGACAACGTTTCCAGGAGGTAAAAATGGGCAAGTTCTTGTTACTGTCAGCAGTTCTCATCGCCATGCTCAGCAGCGTTCGGGCGCAGCAACCGGATAGTACTGAGCCGGCTAAGGCCGAAGACACTACCACGCCGACCAAAACGTTCAAGAAAGAGACAGCCTCAAGCCTGACTGTCGAAGCTAAACTCTGCACCTCAGTCGTCGACCGTAAGGCCCAGGGCGAAGCAATCAAATTCGGCAGTGAGGTAGGCCAGGTTTACCTGTGGTGTCGGGTCAATGGTGCCACCGACACAACGCATGTCGAGCATCTTTGGTATTACAAGGGTGAAGAAAAGGCTTCGATCAAGCTGCCGGTCAAAGCGGCATCATGGCGCACCTGGAGTAAGAAGACAATCATGCCGCACTGGACTGGTCAGTGGGAAGTGAAAATCGTTGATGCCGACTGGCACGTCTTGAAGACGATTGCGTTTACGGTGGAGTAGCCCGTAAATGGCTTTCTTGCGCTTCGCGGTGATAAATCACTCTCTCTCGCTTCGCGCGCCGCTGACAGGCAAGCCTGTTTTTCGTGCTTCGCTCTATAGTACCATCCAGTCGAGTAGCCCACCAAGGGTCTTGCGTTTTGTCATACTGGCGCAGGCCAGTATCCAGCCTGAAGTAGGGTCCGTCCGTCCGTGGACCCGCCGGGGTTGATTGCGGTAGAAGGGCAGTCCGCCGCGGCGGACGCCCCAAAAAACTACCGCCATCGAAAATTGGCTGGCGGGTTCACGCCACGGCGCGCAGGCGAAGACGGACCCGCCCTACTTCTCAAACCATGCCCTTAGCACCTACCACCGCACCCTGAGCGGACAGGCCGGGTGCGCGGCAATCTCATTTCGTGGTTCGTATGTCGTACCGAGCGCAGTCGAGGCATGAGATCGCCACACCACGCGACTTAGGAGCCATTCGTGGCCGCGTGGGCCGCAATGACGTTGGCGAGGGTATATCGACAAGTTCCGGAACAGATGCCCTCAACTCTTCAGACAATAAAACGTGTCCATGCCGGGATAGACGGCACTCTCACCGATAGTTTCCTCGATTCGGAACAACTGATTGTACTTGGCGATTCTATCGGTTCTACATATCGAGCCGGTTTTGATTTGCCCGGCGCCTGAGGCCACCACTACGTCGGCGATGGTGGCATCTTCGGTTTCACCCGAACGATGCGACACCACCGCGGTGAACCCGGCTTTCTGGGCCATGTCGATTGTGTCGAGCGTTTCGGTCAGGGTGCCTATCTGGTTGAGTTTAATCAAAATCGAGTTAGCTGTTTTCTCGTCGATGCCGCGTTTTAACCGTATCGGGTTGGTGACAAAGATATCATCGCCGACAATCTGTATCAAGTCACCCATCTTGGCCGTGAACTGTTGCCAGCCCTCCCAATCGTCCTCGGCCAATCCGTCTTCGATTGAAATGATCGGATACCTTTCGACCAGTCCGGCGTAGAAATCGATCATCTCCGCAGACGACAGTTTGCGACCCTCGGCGGCCAGATCATAGAGCCCGCTTTCTGAGTCATAAAATTCGGTCGAAGCCGGGTCCAGGGCCAACATGATATCTTCACCCGGTTCGTAGCCCGAGGCATTGATTGCTTCCATGATAACTTCGAGTGCTTCCTCGTTGGACTTCAAGTCCGGCGCGAAGCCACCTTCATCGCCTACCGAAGTATTGTAGCCTTTGGCCTTGAGCGTCTTTTTGAGATGTCCGAATACCTCGGCCCCCATCTGCAGCGCGTGGCGAATATTCTCGGCGCCGACCGGCATGATCATGAATTCCTGCAGATCGACGTTGTTGTCGGCGTGTTTGCCGCCGTTAAGGATATTCATCATCGGCACCGGCATGAGCTTGCAGTTGCAGCCGCCGATATATTCGTACAAAAACCTCCCGCGCGACTCAGCCGCCGCCTTGGCTGTGGCTAACGAGACGCCCAACATGGCGTTGGCGCCGAGATTGCCTTTGTTCTGAGTATCATCCAGGCCGATCATGAAATTGTCCAGAGTGACTTGATCAAACGGATCAATCCCTTCGTTCATCAAGGCCGGGCCTATCTTGTCGTTGACATTGGCCACCGCCTTGGTGACACCTTTGCCAAAGTAAACTTTCTTGTCACCATCACGCAGTTCGACCGCTTCGTGAGCACCGGTGGATGCCCCGGATGGGACCGCCGCGCGTCCCAGCGTTCCGTCGGACAGACAAACATCGACTTCAATGGTCGGCGTACCGCGACTGTCGAGAATCTGGCGGGCGTGGATATAGGCAAAATCAGACATCGGAATCTCCTCTTGAATTATCGTAGCGGCAACTTATTCGAGGGGCTTGTCCCGATCAACTTTTAACATCTCAAATTGACGAAATCCTTCAAGTAAAGACCGGCGCCCACACTTTTCGTGAACGAGTTCTTAGACAATCGGCTTGATGTCAATCATTTGGCTGCCGGCACGGCAGTTGTATATGTTTCAGTAAGAGTTCAGGTGGTCAGACCACCGAAGACAGGGTCAGTGGATTAGAAAAGACCTGGCCTGGGGCCGGCTTCGACCGGCCCTCTTTTTTTCCTTTTACCAAGCTTCGTGCATCTATAGCTCACCCCGAGCGCACCCCCACCTCACCCCGAGCGCACCCCCACCTCACCCTGAGCGCACCCCCACCTCACCCTGAGCGGAGTCGAAGGGTGACTCGGTCGAGCCGTGTTGCTGTGGTTTCGTTAGATTGTTGGCACACAAGCGCCCCGTTGCGAAAGGGACAGGCTTGCCTGTCGCCCCAAACAAGGCCTGAGACGGCCACCCCGCCGGGTCAAGGATTGCTGATTTGTGGTCGACAATCCTAATGAAGTCCGGATTCGGCATTTACTGGTTCACAGTTATATCCGGTGTTTCTCTGTCAAAGGTATTTGTTTGTGACCAACGAAGTTAAACCCAACGTGGAACCATCCGGGCGTCTAATGGGACGTCTGGTATCCCACCCTCCGTGGACAGCGGGGGCTGTTTTAATGCTCGGGCTGGTAGCATCTTTGATTCTGCACGGCTCAGTTAGCAGGCTGGAACAGAACCGGGCGCAGGACAACTTCGATTTGGTCGCGCTCAAACACCTGAACTTGCTCGAACGATCGATCGAGGCCAGTATTGCTCCCCTTGAGACTCTCCGCGCCTTTTACCGCTCATCGGATTCTGTTTATCGTGATGAGTTTCGTTCGTTTGTCGAACCGCTGCTGACAGCACACCCGGAAATCGAAGCCCTCCAGTGGATTCCCCGCCTGGCCAGAGTCAAACAATCCAAATATGAAGAAACGGCGCGAGCCGAAGGCATAGTCGATTTCGCCGTGCGGTCCTGGCCGACCGGTGAGTCTGCTCGGGAAGGCGAGTATCTGTATCCGATTTACGTCACCGAACCATACGATGAAAACCGGAACCTGATGGGACTGAACCTGGCTTCACATCCCGAATTGGTAGAGTCCATCTCCTGGTCCTGCGATCAGAATACCGTGGCCGCCACCCAAATGCTGCGAGTGGATAATCACCCCGATGCCGACCCGGTCATGTTTGTGTTGATGCCGGTCTATCAAACCGGACACCAACTTACCACCGTCAAGGACCGCCGCAAATACCTCAGAGGATATGTAGCGGCTTCATACCAAACAGATCGCATTATCAGTCTGACTCTTACCCCACAGGAAATAGAGCAGTTCGACCTGGTGGTCTCGGACATGATGGCTCCGTCCGGGCAACCACTACTGTACCAAACGGAAATGAAAGGCCGCGAGAAAACTCGTTTGTTATCTTCTGATGATGAAATCGAGGCAAGCGATGAGGTAAGCCACTCAGCCGTTCTCAATCTGGCTGATCGTCTTTGGTCGGTTCACTATCTTCCAACTGACTCGTTTCTGCGCCGACAGGAATCGGGGATGGGCATAGCGGTTCTGGCAACCGGCCTGGTGGTTTCGATCCTGCTGGCTGTAGGCGCCCTGACCGGATTGCATCACACGGCCAAAATTCGTGGAGTCTCCCGCCAACTGAGGACGGCCAAAGAGACGCTGGAGCAGGATATGCGCAAACGCCGCAAAATGGAACAAGACCTACGCCTGACCCAGTTCACCGTCGACAAGGCGGCTGACGCAGTCTATTGGATGGGGTCTGATGCCCGCTTTGTCTATGTAAACGAAGCTGCTTGTCGCGTGCTCGGTTACACCAATGAAGAACTGCTGGAATTGACAGTGTACGACATTGATACCAACATGCAGGCTGATCTGTGGCCCAAACATTGGGAGGATCTCAAACAGTTCAGGTCTTTCACCATCAAATCGAGCCATCGAACCAAGTCCGGCCGGGTTTTCCCGGTTGAGGTAACAGTGAATCTGCTTGAGTTTGAAGATCAAATGTACAACTGCGTTTACGCGCGGGACATCTCAGACCGTCAAAACCAGCCGTCTTCGTCCGATACCAGTTTGTGCAGTTTCCAGAACTTTGCCGACAATTACGACCAGGGGATTGCCGTGATCAGCCCCCGAAAGACAGTGCTCTTCATGAATCGAAAACTCAAACAAGAGTATCCCGACGTCGATCTCGGCCAAAGCCCACAGTGTTTTGAGCTGTTCAACTCAGGCGTCGGTAATGGTATCTGTACCGGCTGTCCGGCGGAAATCAGCGTCGAGCAGGGGGCTACCTGCCGGGCCAGAGTGCAACGAGTCACCCAGGATAGTCGCCAACCGTCCAACATCACCACCTCGCCGATACGAGATAAAGATGGCGAAATAGTAGCCTTTGTTGAGATAATGATCGATGGCGCCGACCCTTCCGAGATCAGCATCATCAAGGAAAGCTCTGTATTGGCCAAGGCTTCCAAACAGGATTCACCTTTGGGGTAGGACCTTCGCTGCAGGCCCCCGACCAGGGGCTTGTTGACAATCCCCGTTTATGTTGTGTTGGGTCCTGAGTGCGCCGAAGGCGTGATTGTGACCCGACACCTAACTCCATACTGGACAGCGGCGGCGGGTCACCCGACAGCACCGGCACCGCGACCCAGGCCACCCGGCAGCTCGGAGGGTTTGTCAACTTTTGCTCAGGCCGGCCTCTCCCCTGGAAGATAATTGCACAGCGGGAAGTTGGCTCGGATCGGTCTATTTTTTCGAAAAACTAAAGTTGACCCGCGTATTGTGCGATCTATATTAATACGGTACCAACACGTCCAGAAGGACCACAAATTAAGAGGCGACCATGAATCCCAAATCGATTGCACTATTCACAAGCTTGATTCTGACCTTGATGTTATCAACTTCGCCGGGCACCGGTGTGGCTGCTATTGTTGCCGACCACACCGTCATACCGGAGTTTGAAAGCATACCTGCCTCGGTAATACAGCAAGTGAAGAGCGACTTTCGGTTGTTTTATGGCCACACCTCTCATGGTAACCAGATAATTGCCGGGATGAATGTCCTGCGTGGAGAGGACCCGTTGTATGCGTTCACTCGGGGGCCGGTGGCTGCCGATTCTTTGTCAATCGAGGAAAACGATCAAAACGACCTGTGTGGAGTCTACGATTTCCCATGGATGAACCAAACACGCACCGCTCTGGATCAAGAGGGTTGCGATCGTAACGTTGTCATGTGGTCGTGGTGCAGCGGCATGACCTGGCAGACCGAGCAGGGTATCAATATGTTCTGTGATTCGATGAGTCAGTTGGAAGCCGAGTATCCCGATATCACCTTCATTTACATGACCGGCCACCTTGACAATTCCAACGGCGACAACCTGCTGCTGCGCAACCAACAACTGCGCGACTTTTGCGTGGCAAACAACAAGGTCCTTTTTGATTTCGCCGATATCGATAGCTACGATCCGGACGGTGTCTATCACGCCGACCCCAGCGAGTGGTGTGATTGGTGTGATGTCTGGTGTGCTTCGCACGATTGCCCCAGCTGTTATGACATCGGATGTTCGCATTCGCACGACTTCTCTTGCTACCGCAAGGGGAAGGCGTTCTGGTGGATGATGGCGACGATGGCCGGCTGGAGTCTGGCGTTGGATGTCGAGGACTATCGGTCGGGTACCCTTCCGGATCGGTTCCTGCTTATGCAGAACTATCCCAACCCGTTCAACCCGCAGACCAGTATTCGCTTCGAGTTGGCCGGCGCGGGCTATACAAGCCTGGAGTTGTACAATGTCGCCGGGCAGAAAGTTGCTACGCTTGTTGATGAACACTTGAGCGCGGGCGAGTACGTGACATCCTGGAACGGTCACGACAGCAACGGAAATCAGGCGGCCTCGGGCGTCTACTTCTATCGTCTCGAATCAGGTGAGCTTCGGTCCACTCGTAAGATGGTGCTGCTCAGATAAACGGCCGCCTGCGTTCTATCACTCACGGAACTACCTCAGCCGGATCGCCTCGATCGGCGCCGTAAATCTCCTGAAACCTGCCCCAACCAACCACGTATCCAGTGGTAGCAGACAGACAAATTCAAGTTCAGGAGAGAGACGTGAAGAGACTTATCAAAAAAATGGTGCCGACAGTCACGTTGTTGGTCACACTGATGGCCGGTTCTGTTTCGGCCGATTGGTTTGGTTTCAATTCTCGCGGGGTCAAAGGCTCGGGCGATGTTGTCACCGAAGAGCGGGATGTAAAACCGTTCAAGCGCATAGAATCCAACGGGGCGGCGGATATCTACATTACCGTTGGTGATGAACTGTCGGTCAAAGTTACCTTCGACGACAACCTAATCGACTTGATTGAAACAGAAGTCCGCGGCAAGACGCTAAAGATCGGGAACCGTGAGAACTACCGTTCGCGTAACGGCTGCAAGATTGAAATCAGTGTCCCCGAACTTGAACGGGTCTACTTGCGTGGATCGGGCGATGTTCTGGTTGAACGGCTGGAAGCGGAGTTTTTTGAATTCAAACTGGCCGGCTCAGGCAGTCTGGTAGCCGAAGGCACTACCGACGAGCTGGAGGTGCGCCTTTCCGGTTCCGGAGATATTGACACCCGTGATCTGATCGCTCAAGAGGCTTATGTCAGCCTGTCCGGCTCAGGTGAAGTTAAGGTGCATGCCGAAGAGTCGTTCGACGGCAGCCTTTCAGGATCGGGCGACATTGCCATATACGGTAACCCGGCCGATTTTTCCAAAAGCATCTCGGGGTCGGGCAGTATACGCAAAAGAAAACGCTGATCTAAACGCCCTAATACAGATTGTGTGAGATACTCGCATTGAATTGCCAGAGGCCCCAGTCGTTTTCGTAATCGTAAACTGAGCCGTAATCGTTAACATTCAGCTCACTGTGGAAACGATAGCGACCGGAGATCGTCAGTTTGGTCGGTATCGACAACCGATAGTTCAGGGAACTACCAAGGTTTCCCTCCCAGGATTTGATAGTTCTGGTACGATCCGAACCTGACTCAACTGGTGTGTCGTAACGACCGTAGGTAAAGTCTCCCCAGAATCGCAGGTTTGTCCGTGAATTCAGAATGTAGGTTCCTACGCTACTGCACTTGAATTGGTAGTAATCATCAAGCCCCCGGACTTCCACAAGGAGAGGAGAGCGGCTTGTCCTGCGTCCCAAAGCGCTGCTCGGATTCCGATGCCTCACACCTTCGGCATGGACGAAGTAGGTCAACTCAACATTGGTGTCCCACTGCCATTTCAGAGAGAGCGGCTTGCAGTGGTTGGCAGCAAGGAATATGAAAACATTATCCAATTCTCGTCTTGATGTAAAGTCATTGTGAGTGGTGTTGGTGCTGTATGTCAGTGTGTCTACCTCATCCACACTATCCACATGATGCTGATAGGTCAGAGTGAATCTAAGATCATCTCGCGATTGGTCCAACATTGAGTAATAATAATCCCATCCCGCGCCCACCTTCACTTGTGTTCCAAAACGTCGACTGTTGTGAGGGAAGAAATCCCAGACGTCCTGGATGAGGACATAGCTCATCCGGGGGGACTCGGTGATTGATCCAATATCCGTCAGGAATGCCATTACGGCATCGAGGGCGTCAATCTTCGCAAGCCGGTGGTCCACTTCGTGAGTCATGCGATTTTGATATATGATCTCGGTCAGTTCCACCATCTCCAGGGTGGAAGGTTCATGTTCAAGCAGCCCGCTGCTCTTCAGTTCGTCGACAATGTACAAAGCTGTGGCAGCAAAATGACCTTCATACAACCGCCCCAAGCCTGTACCTACAGTTAGAGAGATGGCTGCATACTTCTGAACTTCCGTCCCATCAGAATCACGATGATAAAGATAGTATCGTTTATAATCACCGAGTTGGCGCTCTTGATAGCTGGATTCCTCGTAATCTTCCTTGGGTATCTTCATATAGCCAAACGACCCGTTGCCCGTCAGGCCCATGAACAGATCGCCGATCAAGTATGTATTGTAATCCAGAGACGGGCTGTACGAGATCGAATACGTGTGTTCGGTGCTCTCACTCTCCATAGACCGAGGCAGTCCTTGAGAATCGACACGGTCGAACAAAGTCTCCTGCTTGTTCCTATACATTGAGATGCCAAATCCGGAGCCCAGGGTGAGGGTACGGGGGATCGTTTCGTAACGGTATAGTAACCACGTACTCAGGTCGAGCCTGTTGTATTTTTGGTCTGTCTGTCTTTTCTCATTGCGGGGTTCGTCTGTGGCCACCGGCAACTCATCGCGATCTTGGGATAATCCCCTAAGTTCAAGCCTGCCGTTGAGCCGCCACTCCAGATCGGTGAACTTCTGTGGGACATAATCTTCGATCTTGAATGCCTGGGTAGCTGATGCGGCAACGCTTCCGCACAGTACACTTAAACAAAACACTGCCGGTACCCCAATAGTCGTTATGGTTTTGATCACACTGTCCTCCCGGTCATAGAATATGTCGAACTGAGAAGCCGCCTTCGTTGCAGGGCTGCCTCGCTGTCATATTGTTATACCGAACTTAATACAAAGCTTTCCATTTGTGAAGCAAAACCGTGGCGATCCAGCGCAAGGGGAGTGTTGAAAAAGGTCCATGTCGTGGGTGGTGTTGGGCGACCCCGCCCGACACCTGCCGTCCAACCCACTGGCTGTCAGGCGAGTCGCCTTACAGCACATGCACCGCAAGGCACGTCACCTGACGGCGCAGAGGCTTTTTCAACAGGCCGCAAGGTGGCATGCCACCACTCAACAATCTTGTTGCTTTGGCCACCGGCGTCCGTTTATTCTAAACCAATGTGCTATGGCAAGACTTCTCGTCAACATGCATAGGAGAGATGTATGGACTCCCAACTGGTATTGACCATTTCATTCATTGTATATAGTGCCGGGATCGTTGCCTTTGGTTTGTATTCCACCAAACTGCGCAAGAAGACAGGCGACGATTTCGTTCTGGCCAATCGCGAGTTAGGACCGTGGGCGGCGTCGTTATCGGCATCGGCCAGTTCCGAATCCGGCTGGGTAATGCTTGGTCTGGTTGGCGAGGCATACGTCTTTGGTTTTTCGGCGCTTTGGATTATTCCGGGCATCGCCGCAGGCTATCTTTTCAATTGGTTCGTCATCGCCGAACGACTGCGCCGCTGTAGCCACGAGAGCGGTGCGGTGACACTCACCCAGTTTATCATGCATCGCTTCGGATCAAAATCTGCGGCGCTGCGTGTTATCCCGGTGTTGATCATCACTGCCGCCATGCTCGGCTATGTGGCGGCGCAAATGAACGCTGCCGGCAAAGCGTTCCAGGCGACGTTCGATCTCGACTACAGTTGGGGCGTACTTGTCGGCGCTGCGATCATACTGACATACACCGTCACCGGCGGCTTCCGGGCCATCTGCTGGACCGACATCGTTCAGGCCACGTTCATGGTTATTGCCCTATTGGTGATGCCGTTTATCGTCTTGACCAAGCTGGGTGGATACTCCGAGTTCATGGCCACGATAAGTGCGACCAATCCCGACCTGCTCACCTGGGCGTCTGGTAACGCGGGATTTGTGGGCTTGGGTTTCGTGGTTGGATTGCTCGGAATCGGCCTGGGCTATCCGGGCATGCCGCACGTGCTGTCGAGATTTATGGCGGCGCGTAATCTTGCGACGGTAAGAAAAGCCGGGATGATCTCGATGGTGTGGTTCGTGCTTGTCTACTTCGGAGCCGTGTTTTTCGGACTGTTTGCTCGTGCCTACTTTCCTGACCTGCCTGATCCGGAACAGGCGCTGCCGTTGGCTGTCAACGAATTCCTGCCGCCGGTGCTGGGTGGGTTTGTAATTGCGGCCATCGTGTCGGCAATATGCTCCACAGCCGACTCACAGTTGATCGTGATGTCCAGCACGATTTCCCGCGATGTAATTGTGCCCCTGAAGAAAAAGCTGGGGATGTCATCCGATGGTATGGAGAGCTATCTTTCCACGCAGCGCTGGGACCGATGGATCCTTGTTCTCCTGGCCTTCTTGTCGATCGGATTTGCGCTATCTGAAAACCGTGTCATTTTCGATTTCGTTCTGTACTCCTGGTCGGCCCTGGGGGCCGCTTTCGGACCCGTCGTGATCCTGGGTCTCATGTGGAAAGGCACCACCAAAACCGGCGTTATCTCGGGCATGCTCGTTGGTGTGGGTGTCACTTTGGTGTGGCGCAACACGCCCGCTCTCAAAGGGGCTCTGTACGAGTTGGTGCCGGCTTTTGTCTTAGCCATTCTGACTGTCTGGCTGGTCAGCCTTGCCACCAAACATGCAACCGACAGCGACAGTTGAGTCGTCCCACTTCAGGAAGTGAGTAGTCCATGAAACCAGCCGGTCGCCGCGCCTTAAAGGGAGTACTGTTAGCCGTCGTCGGCTTGCTTGTCGGTTTTTGCATCGCCGGGTATGTTTTGCTGCAGCGCACTCTTCCGCCCACCAGCGGAAGTGTCGGGCTGGACAAGTTGCAGGACAACGTGTCTATTACCTTCGATAGCCTGGGTATCCCCCAGATCTGGGCACAAAGCGAGACGGATGCTATCTTTGCCCTTGGCTACCAACACGCGGCCGACCGCATGTTTCAAATGGACTTGATTCGTCGTTTGTCGCAGGGACGGCTTTCCCAAATGCTCGGTAGTGTCACTCTTGAGGCGGACAAAAGACAACGTATGATTGGGCATGCCCGCATCGCCCAAAAAGCCCTCATGCAACTCTCCGATGACAATCGTAATCTCCTCCAAGCCTACTCAGACGGCGTCAACAGCTACTATGTAACCTGTGGTTCGGTGCCGTTCGAGTACAAACTTCTGCCTGTCGATTTTGAACCGTGGACAGTGTATGACTGCCTGGCCGTTCTCAGTTTCCAGACATGGTTCTCCGATGCACTTCAGAACCGCGACCGCTTTCACCTCGATCTGATGGAACTGCTATCACGCGATCAGGCAAGGCAACTGGTTGGCAGCTATCCGGACTGGGCGCAGTCCACTGTTCCGCATGAAAGTGAACATGGCAGCCTTCGGCACCCGGTAGACCGGCGTCTGAAAGGTCGCGACCTAAAGATACCAACTGACTACGGTGCCGAAACTGATGCATCTATCGAGTCATCATCTACGGCATTTCAACTGGCCGTTGCAGGATCGCTGTTTGACAACGATGTTCCCGCGTTGTCAATGAGCGCTGCATCCAATTCGTGGGTGGTATCTCCGGATAAGTCCGCTTCCAACCATGCCCTGCTGGCCGCCGATCCGCATCTGGAGATCGGACGACTGCCGCAGTTTTGGTATGCAGTGGGGTTACATGTCGAACAGTCTTCGTCTGGCGTGCTTGGTGTCACGGTGCCGGGGCTACCGTTCGTCGTCATGGGTCACAACGGCGCCGCCGCCTGGGCCTTCACCGCCGGTGGCGTGGACATAACCGACTACTACGAGGAACAACTGTCCGATGACGACAGCCTGAGCGTTATGACAAACTCGGGAGTCGAGCCACTCGAAGTGGTCGTGGACACCATCTATGCAACAGATGCTCTGCCGCTTGAGGTAACCACCAAACTCACTCGTCACGGGCCGATCATGATCGAAAAAGGCGGCAAGCTGTTTTCTCTCAAGTGGGCCGGGTACGATGTCGATATCGACGCGGCGATATCATCGGGGTTTGCGCTACACCAGGTGCAGTCGTTCGAGCAGTTTCGCACCGTTGTGACCAAACTGGGTGCGCTGAACGCCAATTACATGTACGCCGACAGTTCAGGCGATATAGGCTACCAACTGGCCACGCCGGTCCCGATTCGCCGTGACGGAGATGGAACCTTTCCCAGCCAAGGATGGATGTCGACCGGTGAAGAAGAAAAAGGATACTTGCCTTTGGATAAAACACCACATGCTCTCAATCCCTCTCAAGGCTGGCTGGTTAGTTGTAACAATCTGGCGAGTCGGTTGCACGATGTCCCCGGAAACTACGCTGCCGATCGGATTCTGCGTGCGGTCGGACTGCTGAACGCCGGCAGTGTTGTTACCGTGGACGAGATGTGGACATGGCAACTGGATCAACAGGATGAGTACTTGTTAAGATGGCGGGATGTCCTTGCCGATGCTCTGGAAGCCATCGACGAGTCTGCAGCGGCGTCTGAAGTGCGCAACTGGGATGGACGTTCAACGGACGAATCCAGCGTGATGCCGTTAATGGTGCTGTTCCTCAGTCATCTCAAAAGGCTGACCTACCAGGACGAACTTGACGGGATGCATTTGCAAATCTCGAAACTCACTCTGGATCGAATGTATCACTCCGACGACCTGAGCTGGTTCGACAATGTCGATACCGATGAAGCAATTGAAACGCGCAACGAGATTGCACAACAAGCCGCGCGCAAGGCGACCGAGATAGTCTACGGCGTTGAAGCCGACCGTGATCTGCTGCCGCCCAGACAGTGGGGCGAGATGCATAGTTTGAGTATGCGTCATCCCATGGCCGTGGTACCGGTCATCAACAGTCTGCTCGACTTGCAGCACGGACCCTGGCCGTGGTCGGGCAGTCCCGGATCGTTGAACTCGTCGTTTTACAGCAAAGTCAACGACACGACGTTCAACTGCGTGGTGGGTCCAAGCTGGCGCTTTGTGGTCGACTTTGCCGATATCGATGCCGTGACGATGGTTTTACCGGCCGGTAATTCCGGCAATCCGATGAGCGAGCATTTCTTTGATTTCAATCGAATGTGGCGCGAGGGCCAACGGTGGACCGTACCTTTTTCACGCGACAAAGTCCACGCGCGGGCCGTGTCGACGTTGACGCTGAGGCCGGGGGATACAGAACAGTAGGGCGGCATCCCTGCGATGCCGCCATGCGAATCCGGAAGTCTTCGTAGGTCGAAACCCCTGGCCCGAAGGGCATAAATACCATTTATGGCCGCCGAAGGCGGGTTTCGACAGGCAAGCCTGCTTTTTGCGCTGCGAACGACAAGACAAAGGCTCACGCGAAGCGCGTGATGTCGAAACCGCAAGGGGTCCTGACCTACTGTTAACTACTGTCAAAAGATTCACGGTAACGCCATTGCGAGGAGTCCGGCGGCGGCGGGTCCACGCCGCGGCGCGCAGGCGAAGACGGACCCTCCCTACTGAAGACCAAAGCGGCACATGCTTCGACTCCGCTCAGCATGAGGTGTCAGGCGGGGTCGCCCAACACCACACCGGACGCATCTCAACCCACCGCTTTGCGGATGGTGTCGATCACCTGGTCCTGTTCGGCGGCGGTAAGCTCCGGATAAACCGGGATCGACAAAACCTCTTCGCAGGCCTTGTTGGTGACGGGGAACTCGTTCGGCTGATAGCCCAAATACTCAAAACAGGGTTGGCGATGGAACGGCACCGGATAATAAATGCAGTTACCAATACCGGCATCGCGCAAAGCTGTCTGGACAGCTTCCCGATTGGTCAGGGCGATAGTGTACTGGTTGTAGATATGAAAAGTCGAGTGTTCGGTCACATGCGGCGTGGTAAGGCCTTCAACGCCGGCCAAGGCTTCGTCGTAGGTGCGGGCATGTTCGATACGTTGTTGCGACCATTTGCGCAGGTGGGCCAGTTTCACCTGCAAAATTGCCGCCTGCATAGTGGCCAGGCGCGAGTTGTAGCCAACGGTGTCGTGATAGTACTTACGTTTGGCGCCGTGCACGCGCAGATAGCGACAGCTCTCGAAACTCTCTTCGGTAACGGCCACAATCATGCCGCCGTCACCACCGGCGCCTAAGTTCTTGCTGGGGAAAAACGAAAAGCATCCGTATTCGCCGATGGAACCGGCTTTGCGCCCCTTGTACTCGGAACCGATAGCCTGGGCTGCATCCTCGACCACTTTGAGGCCGTGTTTGGCCGCGACTTTCATGATCGGGTCCATGTCGGCCACCTGCCCAAACAGATGGACCGGGACGATCACCTTGGTTTTGTCGGTGATGGCAGCCTCGATCAGGTTGGGATCGATGTTGTAGGTGTCGCTCTCGATGTCGACAAAAACCGGTTTGGCGCCGAGCCGGTGGATAACTCCGGCCGTGGCAAAGAACGAAAAATCGGTGGTGATAACTTCATCTCCCGGCTCAACACCGGCTGCTCGCAAGGCCAGCAGGAGAGCGTCGGTGCCGCTGGCCACGCCGACGGCATAGTCGACTTCGCACAGCGACGCCACTTTCTTTTCAAGCTCGGCCACTTCCGGTCCGAGGATAAACTTGCCGTGCGTCAGCACGCGGATCACGGCTTCATCCAGGTCCGGTTTCAGGTAAGCATATTGACGACTCAGATCCAAAAGCGGTACGGGCATTATATTCTCCTTACTTGTCTTCCCAGCCCTGGTTTTCAAGCAACTGTTCCTCGGGTACATCGCGGAACGGTTTGGCCGGGGCGCCTAACATGATTTTCCTGGCCGGGGCATCTGTTGTCAAGGTTGCACCAGCGGCGATCAAGGCATCTTCGTTGATGGTTTTGCCGGGCAGCACGGTTACGTTTGCACCTACACGTGCGCCTTTCCGAATTGTAACACCCTTGAAGTGCTTGAACCTCTCTTCGGTACGTCCGACAAAGTTGTCGTTCGAGGTTGCCACGCACGGGGCGACAAAAACACGATCTTCTATTTCGGAATAGGCGGTGATATAAACATTGGTTTCGAGTTTTACGTAATTGCCGATCTTGCAGAAGTTTTCAATAGCCACACCGCGTCCCACAATCGTGAACCGTCCGATGGATACGTTCTCGCGCACGGTCGAAAGGTCGGCGATCAGCACCTTACGACCGATTTCGGAACCACGGTATATGACCACATTGGTGCCGATGATACAGTCTGACTCAATCGTGCACGGATCGAGCTGCTGTTCTTTGGTCACGGCGGAATTGGCCGCCCGCATGGGCGACTTACCGATTGACGTTCCGTCGTCGATGCGCACGTTGTCACCGATGGAGGTGTCGTCGTGGATCACGACGTGGTGTCCGATGACACACCCGGCACCTATCGTAACGTTTTCGCCAACGACACACTGTTCACCGACGCTGGTACTTTGATCGATTCTGGCCGTTGCTGCTACAATTGAAGTCGACATTGTAAATCTGCCTTATTGCTGGTTTGTTGGCTCACCCAAAGGGATCTGGCCTCACAGTTTAATCGGCGCCCCACTTTTGGCCAGCGATTGCTGAGCGGCATCGAGAACTTTCAACACGCGCAGACCCTCGACGCCGTCGGAGCGGGGTTGCGTACGAGTCTCGATACAGTCCAGAAAGTGCCGGCACTCTTCGGCCAGCGGTTCAGCCGTTTTTATTCGTGGAATGACGATGTCGCCGGTACGGATAGCGAGATACTCGCCGTAGGTTTCATAATCCTGCCTGGTATTAACAGTCTTGTCGTAGAGACGGATTTTCTCAGCAGCCTGGCTATCGTCGAACTCGGCCATTTTCTCAGAACCGACCACAACCAGCTTGCGGTCCTTGCGCGGGTCGAGCCAGCTGACATGAATGTGAGCCATGGTGCCGTCTGCAAAGTGCAACACGGTGAAGACCACATCTTCTATTCCAGGTTGCAGGTAGGACGAACCGGTGGAGGTGACCTGTACCGGCATCTTTTGTAACAAAAACAGAATGATCGAGATATCATGCGGCGCAAAAGACCACAGCGCGTTTTCGATATTGCGCACTTTGCCGAGGTTCACGCGACTGGCGCATAAATAGTAAACCGTGCCCAAATCACCGGAGTCGATCTTCTCTTTCAAGTAGAGGGTGGCCGGATGATAGACCATGATATGGCCGACCATCAGCACACGCTTTCGTTTGTCCGCCTCTTCGACCAGTTGTTCACCTTCGGCCACCGATAGGACCAGCGGTTTTTCCACGAAGACATCTTTGTCGGCCTTGATAGCGGCCATGGCCATCTCAAAATGGGCGGCCGGCGGCGTGGCCAGGACGACCGCCTCAATGTCGTCACGCTTGATGACGTCGTTATAGTCTTTGGTCGTCTTCAGATCGGGGTACGTCTGGTTGACGTACCTAAGCCGCTTCTCATCACCGTCGCAGGCCAACACCAGGTGCCCATCGGCCAGGGTGTGAAAGTTGCGAAGCAGGTTTCTGCCCCAGGCGCCAACGCCGGCTATGGCAATGTTCTTCATAACGTCTTATACTCTGTTTTGTCTTTCAGGATTTGTTGGGTTTTCCTACTCCCGGCAACCAGCCAAGAAAGGCATTGAGGAATTGGGAAACGCGCTTGTAATCGTCGGGACTCTGCGTTCTCAATCGCGACACAAATTCAAGCCAGGCCGCCAGCAATAGCGCGCCTATCAAACTCAATCCGAAAGCCAAAAGGACCATTATGGTTCGCTTGGGTCGGCTTCTCATCTCAGGCGGCACGGCCCAGTCGAGAACGGTGATAGTCGGCAACTCCTCGTTCTCCTGGATTTTCGCTTGTTCCAGTTGTCCCAGCAGAGTGGTGTACAGTCCTTCGTTCACGCGCACCCGGCTATACAGTTCCTCGTACTGACCCTTCAACACGGGAATCGCAGACACGGGCAAAGAGAAGAAGGACGAATCACTGTTGGTCGATTCCAGTCGGTCCAGTTGCTGAGCGACCGTTTGGCGTCGCCGTAAGCGATCCTGAAGTTCGGCGTTGTCGTCGCCCAGTTTGGACCTGAGTATGGCAAGTTCCAGATCGATCTCCCCCAGCTTGATCTTGAGTTCGATGGCCTGATCCACGGCCAGCCTGATTTGCTGTGTGAAATCGACCGTTTTGTGGGTCATCTGAAAGGATTCGAACGCGCTCCGTGCGGAATCAAGTTCGGCTGTGATCTGACTAAGTCTTCCTTCGATGAAGACACGGTTTTGTCGGGCGCGGGAGGTAGCTATCTCCCGATTGACCTGGTCGAGCCGTTCGACAAAACTGTTGACCATCTCGGCCGCCATAGTTGGATCGCGATCCTCGACGGCCACATTCAGCAAGCCTTCGTCGGTGACCGAAAACTCGGCATTCTCCAAAAGGGTCAGGTATGCCTCGTCCCGATTGCGCGCGCCGTAACGCTCGACAAGTTCAAACTGCTCCATTATCCCGTCGGTGATCCGGTGGCTCATCAGCATGCGACGGTAAACATCCGATGTAGTGACCAACACCGGCAAGTTCAATCCCTTGGTTACCGACACCACTTCCGATATCCGTCCCAGTCCGGCCACCGGGATGCTCACATCTTTCGGCGGCAAAAGAAGGGCCGTAGCCAGGTAGTATTTGGGCAGGATCAACGACACGACAACGGCGGTCAACGTTACAACAATGACAATGCTCAGGATCAAAGTGCGGCGGCGCGTCATTACCTCCATCAGAAGCCACAGATTGGTCGAACCGGTAGAGTTCATCTGAGTTCCTCACGCAGGTTGATGATAAGTTCATCGCCATCGTGAACCATCACCCCGGTAGAGAATTCGGCGGTAGTCTTGGCTATCCGATTATAGATTGAGATTTCTTCGGTGTTGGCTCTGGGCAAAAATCCTCCGGCCGTCATGACGTAAAACAGGGCATCTTTGTTATCAATAAAGGGATACCGTCCGGGATTAAGCACCTCGCCGGTAACGTTGACATAACCGACCTGAAAGGGGACATAAACCGAATCTCCCGCTCTTAAGGTCATAGCCAGTATATTACCATCGGCCCCCACGGCGCTGGTAATCGGATAGCGTCGTTCCGAAATGCGGCCCCATTCATCGGCCCCGGCTTTGCGAAACAGTGTCACCATTCCCCGGCTGGCTTCCTGAGTGAAACCACCGGCCTTTCCAACCAGTGATTCCAGCGTGAGGCCGGTCGAAAACGCATACATTCCGGGAGCCGACACCGCGCCGAAGAGTTTCAGCATTTCCTGATCATGGGTACGCTCACGAGCCGGTACGGTGATAATGTCTCCCTGCTGCAACGGCGGCAGTACACCTTCATCGGGAGTTATTACAACATCGGCGCCTCTGGATATACTCACCTGAGAGACATCTGCACCGGCGCGAAAGCCACCGGCCAGAGCGATGAGAGTCGACACCCCGTCACCCGGTACCAGTTCGATCTCGCGCGGACGGTTGACCTCGCCTACTACCTGGACCCGCAGGGCCGATTTACTGGGGACGTGGATGCTGTATCCGGCGTAAAGACAGGGATTTGAAGAATTGTCACCGAGGTACCTGACTTTGTCGAGATCGATAATCAAAGGACGAGGTCCACCGGTGAACTCAATCTGTCGGGTCGAGCCGTGCCAGGCAATGCCGCCCGCCTGCTCGATGATTTCTGAGACACGATGCGAGGTGAACCCTTTGTACATACCCGGCCTGGTTACAGCGCCCGATACCTGCACGGCTGTCCGCTGCGGTTTGAGCACCGATATTTCGATCTGCTCAACTTTGTAAAGGTTCTCCAAAGCGCCCTCAAGCAGTGTCCTTGCCTCCGCCAGTGACTTGTGCGACAGGTCGAACAACCCAAGCGTTGGGTGCACGATCCGGCCTTGCGGATCGACAGTCAAAGTCAGCGGCCCCAGCTTGGCCTGGAGAAAAGTAACCAGCAGTTCTTCACCGGGCCGGATCAGGTAGGTTTTTGGGTCGACCGGCTCATCAAAGAAGCGATACATCTCAGCCCACGAGCCTTCAAGACTGTCGACCTCGGCCACAGCTTGGGCAGCTACCGGAACCGCCGCCACAAACCACAGACAAACCACCAGGAGCCATGAGTGTCTCAAAATACGATTGATCACGAACCTTTCGGGCACGGTATTCGACATTTAGGTGGCAAGAATAGCGAAAAGGGTCTACAAAGTCAACCGGTGTGATGAATCACGCTGTGATAAATCACGCTATGATAAATCAGACCCAAATGGCCCATAAATGGGTTCCTTGGGTTTAGCGGTGACAATTCACATCCATGGCCATCGCGCATCTCTTCAGTGGTGCTGTCAAAGTCATTCCTGCGAAAGCAGGAATCCATTGATTCGTAGGGCAGAACCGCTTCTGGATCTGCCGTCGCGCTTGTCGGAACCGCTAATCCGCCGCGGCGGACGACCTACTGACTGAGCGGAGTAGTAGGTCAGTACCCTTAGCGGACCTGACTTGTTTGGGGTGGAAGCAAGCTCGTCTTTCGCGTTTTGCGCGTCTGTCGGCGGTGTCGAAACCTCGCCCTTCGACTGCGCTCAGGACGACCCTTCGAGGCAGCGACGGGTGGCCGCCTCAAACCTTGTTTGGGGCGGGGAATTGCCGGCGAGCAAACATCGACGCCAAGACAGTACCAACAACAAAGATCAAAGAGATAACCAGACCGTGACAAAAATACGGCGTACCATAGACCATGACCACCCGCTGACTGCCTGCTTCAAAACTAAATGACAACAAGCCCTGCCGCTCTGTGAGCTCTCGCCCGTCTTCGGTTCGCCAACCTCGGTCATATCCCATGCCGATTATCAGTTCACCCGGCTGAGTGGCGGTAAACTCATACTCAATCCGATTGGGGGTGTATTCTCGTTGAACCGAATCAATCTTTCCAGAGGCGACATACTCGGCGTGTACGACATTGGCCATATCGACCAAGCCGCGGCTGGGGTGGTAAGCCGACAGCCAGGGAGTCACCAGCGATCCGCGATTGGCCAGGTAGTTTTTGTACGCCTGAGGTTGGTCATCGACCACCTGGACAAATGTATCTGATCGTGGCACCGCTTGCGGCGGTTGTTTGAAGGCGCTGCTCATGATCGGCCAGGCCAGAATCAAGTTGGTGGCAATGATTATCACAACCGAGAGACTGATGGCGCTGTTGACCCAAACTCTTCGCGCCGATTCTGCGAAACGTCGCCGGATAAGATCGAATCCGAAACCACCCAGTATGGCTATCGACAAAATGACCATCTGAAAAGCTCGTCCGGTGCACCGGGCCGACGAAAACCCGGGCAGATGCGACAGCAGCGACCAGGGCGAAAACCATCCGAAATTGCCTAACCCCAAAATCAAAAAAAACAAGGCGAGCACTATCCAATACCAATGACGTCGCCAGCAGAGAATCAGCGCGAACACTGCCAGAATCACCAGCAGCGGTGACATGTAAGCGCCGTATTCATGCCAGGCCCAGAACTGCTCGGCGAAATTCTGCTCGTACAGCGAGTGTTTCAGTCCGAAGAATATCGAGCCCAGGGCAGAAAGAGGAACGGACTCGTCTGGATTGCCCGGCCACTTGTTCTGGTACAGGTAGACAAGCATCGGCACGAGTTTGACCGCTGCCAGCCCGGCTCCAACGACCGTTGCAATGAATAGTTTTTGCAACAAAATGTACTTTTTTCTCGTCAATGATACCAGAAGCAAGAGTAACGCAACGAACGACAGAGAGTACAACATTGGAATCGCGGCGCCGTTGCCGAGAACAATCAAGGCAATCCCCACCCCGGCGCCGATTAAATCCCTCACACCAGAATCTGATCGCAACAGAAAGTATGCGATCCAGGGTAGGAAACAGAAATGCGTGAAGGGTATATGACCCTCCGCGAAGTGCAGCGCAAAATGAACCGAACCGAAGTAGCTGACCAGAACCAGGACAGTCGCTGTTTTCGACATGCCCAGATGTTGGGCCAGTTTACCGCTGCCGTAAAAACCCAGCCAATAGCAAACCAATACCTGCAGTTTCAAGCCGATCACGGCGCCGAAGATCAGGTACAAAAGCATGAACGGCGAGAATATGGCTACCTCCGGATGGTGGAACAAAATGTTACCGCCACCCAGGTATGGATTCCAGAAGGGGAACTGGCCATAGTGCATAATACTGCCGACGGGCACGGCGGCCATTGTGGTGAAAAGGTCCCAGTCGCGCCCGCCCCAATAAGACAGTTTCAACAGAAAAGGCAGCGTGTAGAAAAAAGCCAGAAGTCCGGCGAGGCCGGGCATAAAAGAGCGGTGGTTTGTAATGCGCTGTATTGTCATGGGCCGTCACACACGAGTCGAAACATTGTGTTAACTTAATGAATCTCTCGATACTAAAAAGCAAAAGTTTTCAACGACCCACGCTGTTGTTTCTGGCCTTCATCCTGATTTTTCTGAGCCTTTTGCAAACCGGTCCCACCAAGTACGATAGTCTGCTGCGAACCTTGATTCAGTGGGACAGTCGGCTCTATCTTTCCATTGCCCGCGACGGATACGAGCTGTTTCCATGCGGTGACGACACCGGTCATCTGTGCGGCAACGTCGGATGGTTTCCTATGTACCCTCTGGCGGCCGGTCTGTTGACCCGGGTTGGGTTGGAACATCGGTATTCACTACTGGCTGTGACCTGGCTCTCACTTTGGCTGGCCTTGCTGCTCCTGTATCGATTAGTGGCCAGACGGTTTGGGGGTCGAGCCGCGCTGCTCAGTTTGATCTGTTTACTTTTGTTTCCAGGATCATTCTATCTGCTGACCGGCTTTCCGTATGCTTTCTTCCTGCTTCTTTTGGCCTCGGCCTTGTATCTTTTGGATACCGAAAATTACCGCTGGCTGATTCTGCCTTGTTGTCTGTTGGCTGTTACCTATCCATCCGGTATGGTGATCGGTCTGCCGGTTTTGTGGGTACTGGGCACTAAGTACAAACAGCTTTCGCAACCTGATCGCAACGCTTTGATGACGACCGTGGTGGCCATGGGTGCTACTCTTATGGCTTTCTGCCTCTACTACTATTGGCGCTTCGACGACTTCTTCTTGTATTTCACTTTCCAATCTCAGGACTACTACGCCCACGAAACCAGTTTTCCACTCTGGACGATAATTCGTTCGCTGCACGATCTACCCTGGAGCCATCCGGTCGCATTAATACTGTTGTTCGTGATCGTGGTCACGGCTCTGTTCTACAGTCGCAAACTGCCGCGCACCTGGCATATTCTGATGTTCGGACTGCTTCTCTTCACACCCTCGGCCGGAACCACCGATTGTTACTACCGGCACATCGTGGTTGCATTCCCACTCTTTGTGATGGTGGCGTTGGCCGTTACCGGACCACGCAGGCGTTGGTTGTTGCCGATATATGTCGTGGTCTGCCTGATTCTGATTTTCGGTGTTTATTTGCCCGCCTACAAAACGGGCGCGTTGATGTAGTCTTGCAGGTCAGGCGCCTTCTAGCGGTTCCGACGACAGCGGGTGGCCGCCTCAAACCTTGTTTGGGGCGGAGAAATAGAGCCACCCCCAAACCGAGTTTGAGGGTGCCACCCAGTGCAGCTTTTCTTGTAAGTCGATACCCCTGGTCCGAAGGGCATGAATGCCATTTATGGCCGCCGAAGGCGGGTTTCGACACTTTTGACTGCTCTTCGGCGGGTCCGCGCTGCGGCGCGCAGGCGAAGACGGACCCACCCTACTTGTTCATCTGGCCGATAATGCGCAGGCCGTCCAATGTCAGGTCCAGGTCGACCTTCTGGATATGACGGGAATGCATCTCGATACCGGTGGCTAACCCGCCGGTCGCTATGATGGTCGGGTCGACCATGCCGGTTTCCTCGATGATTTTGTCGATGATATGATCCACCTGCCCCACCGTGCCATGAAAGAGCCCCGACATAAGGGCCGTCTCAGTGTCCCGTCCAACCACTTGTGAGGGCGGTTCAATGCGTACTTCGGGCAGTTGCGCCGTCCGCCGAACCAGTTGTGCCATCGAGGTTTTATGGCCCGGCGAAATCACGCCGCCTATGTAGGCTCCATCTGAGTTGACAATATCAAAAGTTGTGGCCGTCCCAAAATCGACCACGATCAGCGGCCCGCCCCAGCGAGTGAAACCAGCCGCAGCATTGGCTATCCGATCGGCGCCGGCTTGGTGCGGGCGATCGATATCGATTGTGACCGGCAGATTCAAGTCGGCTGAGACCACCACTGGGTCGCAACCGAGGTACTTGCGTACCGTTTCTTCAAACGCAGAGGTCAAATGCGGGACAACCGAACCGATCACCACCTGGTCGAATTTGTCGGGATCGAACTCTTTGCGGCTGAGAAAACCGGTGACCAGCAGACCGGCTTCATCGGAGGTCAGACTGTCGCGGGTGGTCAGGCGTATGCTGCCCTCCAGCTTTTCGCCTGCGTAGAGGCCGATGACGATATTGCTGTTACCGATGTCGATCACCAGAATCATGGCGCCAATATACGTCCGGGAACCACGAAGTCAATAAGGGCCGGTCGTACCAGGTTGCGCTGGGTCCTTCTCGCCGTAGGCGGGTGAGACCCAGCGCGCCAGCCACCAGCAGGGTCACACCGTCACCTGCGGTGAAGCCAGGACCCTGCTGAACACTAAAGAACACACCCCGCCCTGGTATGAACCGGGTACATAGGTTACACTTTAGACCGGGCAGATGGGTAACAAAGCTACGGTAGGTCGAAAACCCTGGCCCGCAGGGCATGAACGCCATTTATGGCCGGCGAAGGCGGTGGGTGGCACCCTCAAAGTCGCTTTGGGGGTGATTCATCATCGGGTGAATCCCCCGATCCAAACAGGGCTTGGGGCCACCCGGCCACGGCAAGAGAATCCCGCTTGGCGCGGGATGTCGAAACCGCAGGGGTTTCGACCTACGGTTTTTTGATTGAAGACAGGGCTTGCCCGCCGTCCTACTTTGGTACCTCAAGCGGAGTTTTCACCCTGTCACCCTGAGCGCAGTCGAAGGGTGGATTCCGTCCTACCGGGCTGATTTACAGCCCCATGGAGCCAGCCGCCAAATCGGCCGATAAAATGAAAGATAGTCAATAATCCAGTCTGACAGGAGATCGGCTTGACCAGATTCGTGACAATTTCAGGCCTGCTGCTTATCGCGACAATCCTCTCCGGTTGTGGCAAACAGATGACAGTCACCCGGGCCAAACTGATCGAGGATCGCTCGCCAGTCACGTCGGTGTCGCCTGCTTCTGAACGGTCATTCAGCGATGGTTTGAGTCTCTACCGCGCCGACAAGCTTGAAGCGGCCACCGCCCATTTCCGGCGGGCGGTCGAAATGGACGCAGCCCACTGGCAAGCTCACTATTTCCTGGGGCTGATTTACCGCAAACAGTCCGATAAAACCGCTGCCGTGGCTGCCTTGCACACGGCCCTGACTTGCGCCCCGGAAGAAAGCCGGGAACGCGCTTTGATCTACCTGGCCTTGGGTGAACTTTGGGAACAACAAGGGGACCTCTCGCGGGCCGAACTGAGTTACCACACGGCGCTCAATTTACACCCCGGTTCTTCGCGCGCTCAGTCCGGGTTACGACGTTTGGAACAGTTGTCACAGCGAATCGAAAAATAGATTTTGCCCGCGCGCAAATCGGCTATATTGGCCTCATGGAAAGACACATTCCCACCTATCATCTTGGCCAAGATTTCCGTGCACGACTCGACGATTTTACCCGGCAGGTTCTTTCTGAGGGATTCGAGTTTTTCACCAAAGAGTTCAACAGGATCGACGCCTATGTCGAGAAGGCACAAAACAACGACCACGGTGAATCCTTGCGCAGCACCGACAAAGCAACCTATCTGATGGAATTGCTGGCCTTCAGCGTTCAGGACAAGCGGGACCGCCAAGCTTTTAACAACGCAAAGAAAACACTGATCGTCATGCCCGATTGTCTGACTTTGCACAATCCCAACTGCGAAAAAGTCGACACCCCCTACGGCGATGTCTGCAAACGATGCGTCCAAACTTGTCAGGCTTTCGGTATCACCGAATTGGCCGCACGATACCGATGCAAGGTTATCTTTTCCAAACGGAAACTGACCCAACAACTCGAACACTATCAGGAGACGATGGGTGAAATCGGCGTCATCGGCGTGGCCTGTATCAAGATGCTGGCCACCGGCATGCGCACGGCTGCAGAAGTAGGTATCCCGGCGCGCGGCGTACTGCTGAACTTCTCCGGCTGCGAACACTGGAATGACCAGCCCTGTGCATCGGAGTTCTCCATGGCTTGGTTGCAGGATATCTTAGAGGAGAAATATGGACCGCGAACTGAGAAGACTGACCGCTGACGACTACCACGACATCATCCGTGTCTGGGCTGATGCCGGACTGCCGTACCGACCACAGGGACGAGACCATCGGGACCGGATAGCGATCGAAATCGCCCGGGAAGACACTGCTTTTTTCGGGCTGTTTGAAAACGATCGGATGCTGGCGGTCGGGCTGGCGACATTCGATGGTCGCAAGGGATGGATCAATCGTGTGGCGGTCGATCCGGACCGTCGCGGCGAGGGCTTCGGCGGGGAGATTATCAAAGCGTTGGAACAGTTCCTCAGAGCGCGTGGGGCGGATATCATTGCCGCTTTGATCGAAGACGTCAATAGTCCTTCGATCAGCCTCTTTCAGAAACATGGCTACACGACCATGAAAGAGGTCCTCTATTTTTCCAAACGTGATTCGTGGGATGTGTAGGGGGGATGGGGAATCTGGTGAGTCAGTTGTCTTCTACTCGATCCCTGATTATGTCTCTAAGAGCTCGTTCCTCCTTGCTGTCTTTGGGTACAAGAGCATACACTCTAGCTATGCGTTGTTGGTAATTGCTTAGAACACGGATGATAGAGCCGGGATCTTGAATTAGGTCACCGGTTTTCTCACTCGAGTGGATCTTCACCAGTTTGTAAAGATCTTCGGCATTAGGTGGCTTCTTATAGTATGGCCGGGAGTACGTGACACCCTCGAAGTCGATCTGTTTTGAGAGTACGACAACATCATCGACATTGAGTCCGGCTTTGTCTAGAGAGTCCTGACAATCTTGTCTTGACCGAAGGTCGTCCAAGAGTTTCTCGGACACGTATTTAAAGGGAGAACTTATCTCGTCGTTGCTCAGGTCTGCCACCAACCTCTCTTCCCAGAGAGGTCGTAGGGGTTCTCTGTGCAGCAGATGCCTTCTTAGTCTTTTGAACAGGTCATCTCCAAAACCAAGTTCTCCTGATTTTTCCAAGTAGTACCAAAAGTACTCATCTGTGAAATTCGCAAGAAACTCCGGGTCACTCCCAATTCGATCATCTACTTCCGCGAGTGATGTAGCGATTCCCCCGTAGGAGTCTTTTGGGAAGGAGTCGTCGGACATCATCATGAAAAACAGTGTTTTGGCCATGAGTTCAAAGCCCATTACCGTCTTGTGGTAAGTCAAGTTGTAAGAGAAGTACCTCGACATGATAAAGTGCTCAATAGCGTTCTTGGCCTTTGATTTGAAGCAGACGCGTTGAGACTCTGAATCCCAGTAGATGTTCGCAATAATATAATTGATGTCCACCTGGCCAAAACTCGTACCAGAGGCCAAAGAGTCTCTCAAGAGGAAGTCTACTCTGTCGCAGTCAAGCGTACTGCTCATTAACTGAATGTGAAAAGGATTATCCTTGTCTTCGGCATTAATTATCCGAGCTATTTCCGCGGGTTCGAATCCAGCCTCTGCAATCAGCCGTCTGAGCTCAGACTCCGAGTGCGTGAGGATCTTTTCTCCAAGTCGTTCATGCTTTGCAGCCTGACTCTTTGGACTTTCGGCTGCTCGCTGCAGTAGGCTTCTGCGATCCTCCAACTCCTCGCCTTCTGTTACTCCTTCTACTCTCTTAATGTAATCAACCCATTGAAAAGCTTGCTCCCCCAAATGGGCCAGAGGATAGTGCCCTATATCGTGCAATAGTGCAGCAAGTCTCAGCTTCTGCTTGATCTCGTCACCGTTTTCACCAGACACATGTGGGCATTTGGCTGCTCTGAGACCGTCAACCATCCGCGACATAATGTGCATGGCGCCAATAGAATGGGCAAAGCGTGAGTGTTCTGCACCAGGAAAGACCAAGGACGCAAGCCCCAACTGCTTGATCTTCTTGAGTCGCTGGAAAGTGCGAGTGTTAATTATCCGCTGCTCGAGTTCAGATATGCCTATCGACCCGTGAACACTATCACAAATGGTCTTTGCGTTAAAGTCCATGCCCCACCGCGGATTCTATAGAGGAAGTTTAATATTCCCGATTAGCCCAACGCTGTCCAGTTGATCCCACGCAGCAACTGCCTCCTCGTCGCTAAACCAATCTTTGCCAGCCCTTCCAAGAATAGCACCAGCAACATCCTTGCTAGCTATGGCCTTTGAAATATGTTTCAAATAGTGGATTGAACCAAGCAATTCCAGCCACGAAGACGGCGTCAACGATTCTGGCTTCGCCTCCATGAGTTTTTTCAGCTTGTTTATGGCTGGCCTAACCTCCGGTCGAATTGTAAGTTTCTTGGCTTCGTCTTGCATAGATTTGTTACTGGTTAACTCAAAAACTGACTGAGTCAAATGAGTTGAGTATGGCCCTCTCAGATACCAGGAAAAACGATATCTCAGATCAATTCCAAGCACTTGCAACAGATAAATCGCTTTCTGTACGAATACTCTATCTTCGAGGTCATCAATCCCGAATCCGCCCAATTCCTCCATGAGCAGATATATCCCCGCCAGTCTCTTGTCTATCATGATCCTACTCCTATGCGCCAGTACTCCTGTCCGTCTGATAAGATATGGCTTGTCAACTCCATGCACAATCACTTATCACTGTCAATTACTTTTTTGCCAACTGTATTGTCAACAAAATCTCATGCTTTCTTACTTTCCACCGTATACCAATGCCCTAACGGGTTCCCCCTCCCCCCCACAAAATCGCTTGTCAGTCTGAATTTGGTTACGTATTATTCTAACATGGACCATGAAAACCCAGCGCCGCATTGTTAAATATGGAGCCTATAGCCGGTTATAGAAATATGGCTATTCGGTTTAAGGTGCTGCCAGCGGGAACTTTAGGACCGGGGATTATGTTTAGATGATTAGAAAAACCGATAGCATCGCCGGTTCTTGCTGTGTTCAAGGGGGGGACTGATGGCCGACCGGAAGAAGGATGCTGCCAAAAGAAAGGAGTTTGAGGCCGAGGCGGTGCCTCACATGGATGCTCTGTATCGTACGGCTTTGCGACTGGCAAAGAATCAAAGCGATGCCGAGGATCTTGTACAGGAAGCATTTGCCAAGGCGTACCGGTTCTGGGATAAATTCGAGACGGGCTCCAATTGTCGAGCCTGGTTGTTCAAGATCATGACCAATATCTTTATCAACCAGTATCGCTCCAAGTCCCGCTCTCCAATGGCGGCCAATATTGACGATATAGATGAAAACTACCTTTATGGGCAGTTGGCCGGATTCGAACAGAGTGATAATCCCGAACAGGCTCTATTCTCAAAGATATTTGACGACGATGTTAAGAAAGCAATTGAAAACCTTCCCGATGACTTCAGAATGGTCGCTGTCCTATCGTTCCTTGAGGGCTTTTCCTATCAGGAGATTGCTGCTATCGCCGACCTCCAACTCGGCACGGTTAAAAGCAGGCTCCATCGAGGACGAAAGATACTGCAAAAGCAACTTTTTGACTATGCTGTGAAGAATGGGTACATCAAGGAAAAAGCATAATGAATTGCCAGGAAGCTCTGGACCTTCTTTATGACATAATCGACAAAGAGGCTAACGAAATTGATGCCGCCGAAGTCCAGCGGCATGTCAATAGCTGTCGTGATTGTTTAAAGATCTACCGCCTGGAAACAAGCGTTCATGATTTGATCGCCGAACGCCTGAAAAACAACGGTGCCGAGGGAAACATCGAAGGCCTCAAAGCCAAAGTCATAATGCAACTTGACGCCATCGACAAAGAGAGTGTACCCGGTGCGCCACCGCGCTCTTACAGTTTGATTGCCAAAACGATGGTTGCCGTGGCTTCAGTTGTAATCGTTATCGGCGCCGTGTCGCTGGCTTCTGATTACTATCGGCACGTGAATCTGTATGTACCGTTTGAGGCCTCACATTATCAGGTTCTGGAGCCGGACTTTCAGCCCGGTATTGTGCCTGATGGCAGCTACCTCGGCCTTGACTTTTCCAGCCTGGGTAAGGAGTTGGGCTTTCAGTTGATCTCCAACTTCACCGAGGATTTTGATGGTGTTCAGATGGCTCACTTTGTCTTTCATAATGGTGAGCAATCGGTCTCGGTGTTCGCCGCCCCCAGTAGCGAGTTTACTATTCCGGACGATCTGTCCGATGCCGCGGTAACACGCGATGGTACCGTGTTCTTCGATCACACTTGCCACGACTGCCGTCTGCTTTTTCATCAAGTTGGCAATGCTGTGATAATAGCCGCTTCCGAGCGGGAGGGTCTCGATCTTTTCGATTTCACGCCGGTCGAGGAAATGGTTCTTACTAAGTTATTGTTGCCCTGACCGCCGACCAAAACTAACCTGACCGGGATGAGTTTCTTCCCGGTTTTTTTGTGCCCGACACCGTGGCTTCGGGGTCTGATTCGGGGCTGGTGTGGGGCGACCTGGTCGGACGTCTCAGGCACTGTCACCGCAAGCGACCAAAGCCGGCGCAGCAATCTCTTCCGAAAACCACTCTTGGACTCGGCTCAGGGTGAGGTCAGGCCAACCGTTAATCGTAGCCGTGCTATCTCGTATTCTCTTTCAATACTGTTGTTCCTTGTGTCGGTGCCCTCGGTGAGTGCGGCCGATAGCTATCTCGACAACCACAAGAAGAGTCTGGCCGTTCAAGTGCAGCATGCAATCTACAACGACAATTTCATGGCGGCTGATTCTATGGGTCGGCAAATGCTCGATCTATACCCCGGCGATCCGCTGGGTCCGTTCTGTCTTGCAGCAACCTTGCTGGGGAGAATGTTTGATCAGGAACAGGCCGAACCGCGCGATTCGTTGTTTGCCTGGTTGGATATGACTGACCAACTGGCCGCACAGATTATGGATACCTGCAACACCAACAGCGCTGCGTGGATGAGCTTTTTTCGCGGACATGTCCGCTCCTACCGTGCCATGTGGGAGTCCAAATTCGGGTCCAAGTTTCGGGCCTTGCGTTTGGGCTTTGATGCCCGTTCCCAGTACGAACAAGGTTGGAAGCTCGACAGCGGTTGTTATGATCTGTGCTTGGGCCTCGGTCTGTATCATTACTGGAAGTCAGCCAAAGGGGGATTGCTGAGACGACTGCGAATTCTGAAAGACGAGACGGAGCGCGGCATAGACGAACTGCGTCTGGCAGCCGATTCATCATCGATCTCGTGTGAGGCTGCTCGCAATTCGCTTATATGGATATGGCTGGACAGCAATCAGTACGATTCTGCGCTGGTCCTCACCGAGCAAATGACCCGACAGTTTCCTAAAGGCAAGTTGTTCCTGTGGCCGTTGGCTGAAACTCATTTTCGGATGAAGCGATACGGCCGGGCGGTCGAAGTCTACACAGATATACGCGGCAGACTCGAACGAGACGTTGGGAACTACTACAACCTGATCGAGTGCGACCATCAACTCTACCTCTGCTTTGATGAATTGGGCATGCAAGAAAAAGCGCGCAAGGTCGCCCTCCGTTTTGGTGAGTACCGCGAACAAATTCCGAAAGAGACGAATCGTCGTCAGCGTCATAAACTGAAACTTCTCAGCCGGGCATCGAGGCCATAAATGGCTTTTGCGCTTCGCGGCGATAAATCGCTCTTTCGTGCAAGTCCACGCTCAGGTACCACGTGGCGAAGCCACAAAAACACGGCTTGACCGTGTCACACTGAGCGGAGTCGAAGGGTGAACCCGCCCCAAACAAGGTTTGAGGCGGCCACCCGACGCCCTACGGTTCTGTCATTCTGGCGAAGGCCAGAATCCAGGCTATGCTCACCTGCCTGGATTTCTGCTTTTGTAGGAATGACTCTTGCCGAGCTACGCGCGTAGTAGCAATTTATCGCCTGGTTGCCGGATCAAGGTCCGGCAGGACAATATCTGTGAGATTGCCGCGGCGCGTAAGACGCACCTCGCAATGACGGTCCGGGCGGGCAGCGCAAGAGAGCCATTTATGGCTGACATATCACCGCGCAGCGCAAGAAACAGGCTTGCCTGTTTATCGGTCGATTACCGATTCCATAACTTTGGTGAGAAAGGTCGTAGTACTCCAGTCATTCCGTCCGGTGGTCGGATCGTTGCCGACACGCACGATGACCATTCTCTCTTCGGGTATGACAATGATCTGTTGCGTGTAAATCCCCCAGGCGATGAAAGTGCTGTCGGGTACGATTGAATTCTGATGCTCGGACAAGACCGGTTTGAGCCACCAATGATATCCGTAGTGACTCAAATCGTTCGAGATCGGTTGCACCGACTCATTGACCCATTGGGCCGAGACAATCTGCACTTTGTCCCAGCGCCCTTTGTTGAGATAAAGATACCCGAACTTGGCAAACTCACGCACTGTTGCCCGGACACCCGAGCCGGTGTGGGTTTGTCCGGTGGCATCGTGGTCCCAGCCGATCTCCTCGATCCCCAAAGGTTCAAGCAAATTTGGCCGGGCGTATTCGTACACAGTCTGGTCGGTAGCGCCCTGGACCACTCCGGACAGAAGTTGAGAGTTGCCCGTCGAATAATACCACACTTCACCCGGCGTATCTTTCATCGGCTTGTCCAGCACATACTGATTCATGTCCGACCGGCGATGCATGATGAAAGCATCGTTTTGGGATGGGTCCGAGTAGTAGTCGTCCTCGTTCCATTCGATCCCCGACATCATGGTTAAGAGATGCCGAATGGTAATCTGCTGTTTGCGCGGATCAGTGTTCGGCAGTTGCCACTGCGGGTAGTATTGAAAAACCTTTTCATCGATCCCGGTGATGAATCCATTGTCAATGGCCATCCCGACCACGGCCGAGGTAAAACTCTTGGCTACCGAGTAGCTGTAGTGACGGTCGTCAATGCTGAAATCTCTGAAGTATCCTTCACCTACTATGTAACCCTCCTTAACAATCACCAGTCCCTCGGTATTGAACTCAGGGTCTGCGGCGTAGGCATGAACCAGAAGTAGCGCCGCAGAATTCATGCCGACTTCCTCCGGACGACACTCACGCCATCCGTCGGTCGGCCAGTACTCACCCAGATACTCCCCCTCACCGAGAAACTCGTGCCTGAGAGTGCCCGGACCAGGCTGCTGCGAACTGTCGCGACAGGCGAGACAGATCAGCACTGCCGACGTTAACCACGGAGCGATTCGTCGAATCAAACGGCGTCGTCTTGTTTTCGTCAAAAACTCCATACACTTTTATGGACGTAACCGGATGCTCTCAGGTCTAAACATTTTTGCATAAGATATCCAGATCACCGGCCACTCAAATGTCGCTACTCAAATGTCAGCCAGTCCAACCTTGACCGAGAGCCGGATGAAGCTAATTTGTATACAGACTTGAGATTCAAACGGATAAGGAACCTGCTTGTCACTTGATGAACTGTTGTTGGTCACGGCCGGAGGGATCGTGGTTGGTTTTCTGGGTGGATACTCAGGTATCGGCGCCGCACCCGTTCTGGTGTTTGTGTATGGATACTTTTTGGGTTACACACAGCACATGGCGCAGGGGACGGTGGCAGCAATTATGTTGGGACCGTTGAGTCTGCCCGCCGTGATCGTAATGTGGGACCGGGTGCGGTGCAACTTAGTGTTCATCACGATTGGCCTTCTCACATACGCCATCTTCTCGTATCCGGGCGCACTGTTGGCGTATGGCTTGTCGCATGAGACTCTACGGTTGGCTTTCGCTGCCTTCTTGCTGATCCTGGGGGTGAGATCGGTGGCCATGGAACTGGTGAACGGTTTGTCAACAGCGGGTGTGGGCACGCCGGACGGACGTATTCGGTTGAACAGGTTTTCGATGACGCTGCTTGGAATCGTGGTCGGTGTGGCCGGCGGGTTCTTTGGTATTGGCGCCGGTGTTTTGATGGTGCCGGTGATGATCTGGTTGTTCGGAGTGAACAAAGACGACGCCCGCGCTATCTCGCTGGGTATTTTGCTTCCGCCGTTGAGTGTTGGGTCGGTGATCAAGTATCAGGCGCACGGCGACATTGTCTGGCCGGCTATGTTGGTGGGACTGCTTGCATACATGGCCAGCAATTACTTCGGCGCTCGACTGGGACGCAAACATTCCACGCGTCGGTTCAACATCGTGCTGGGCGTACTATTGTTACTCATGGGGCTTGTCTACGGTAAGGATTTGTTGTTTTAGTTAGTAGGGTGGGTCCGTCTTCGCCTGCACGCCACGGCGTGGACCCGCCGATTCTGTTCTGTGGGCGGCAGATGTCCACATCTGCCGTTTGTGCTCATACCTCGACTCCGCACGGCATGACATACGGTCAAGCCGTGTTTCTTGCGCTTCGCGCGTTGCAGGCTTGCTTGACAATACGGAGAGGAGCGGCTATTTTCACGACCAATAGCGAAGGCATAACGTGACAAGGGACCTGCGAGGACTATTGCATGAGTGACGACAAGCCAGCCATTGGAATGTTGAGGAAGCACAGGAATGGGTTCATTGAGGTCATCAATTCCGGACCATTAGATCTGGGCAGGTTCGAAACGGAGGAACGCAAGATAGGCCCCAGACACTGCTTCATTCTTGGATACAAGGCGACACCCTTTGAATTCGCAATCGCAAGAATGGGACATAGCTTCGACTCTTATCAGTGGAATTACACTCGCTTCGTTCCGGACTTCCGTGAGGGTGCTTGGAATCCGACAAATGGCGGATCAATTGACACGGCATATTCAGTATTCAAGAAGTGGATGATAGACCATGTAAAGCGATATATTGATGAACTTCAGGAACCTGACCTCTGGGCACAAATCCAATCACAGACACCTGTCGTTTCCGATGAACCCGTTGGAAGTGACGACCGCGAGCCTTTCACGCAACCAGAGCAAGTACAACTGCGAATGGCCATTAAGGAGTTCAGGCAACTCGTTATCGATAGGTTCGAGACTACAGATGAGCATATTTCGCTGGTCGATGATCGGCTTGATTATCTAGCTGAGCAGGTTGGACTGCTCAACCGTATCAACTGGCGGAGCCTTGCTTTTTCAACTCTCGTATCGATAACTATTGCGCTGAGTCTTAACAACGAACAAGGCAAGGAGTTGTTCGAACTGTTTAAGCAGGTCTTCTCAAATATCGTGCTGTTGTTGCAGCAATAGCCGCAGAGAATCCGCCCACAACAAAACCCCCTGAATCAAATCAGGGGGTCTGGTTTTTGTGCACCCACCTCCGAATCGCTAACCAAAAGATCCTCCGCCCAGTTAGCTCAGATCGGGTGACCCTGCAACACACAACAGTAACTACTTACGGCTGCTACCTTCCGGTCCTGACCGGGTTCATAGGCTCTTGTTGTACAGGACCCGACCATCAACACCACTTAAGCATCGAATACAATCGGTCGCATAACCCTCGGGTGGGAATTCAATCCCGGTATAGCGGGTTCCGGGTTACAGGGCACCGCTAACTCCCCATCTAGCACACACTGATAAATCAGTTCTTGCGCCTTCGGCGCGGCGATAAATCGCTTTCTCGCGCTTCGCGGCCATAAATGGCTTTTTTCGCGGCGCGCGCCTGCGAGTTTTCGCAGATACTAGATAACCCAATTGCCTTTTGCGCTCAACTGTTCGTCGAGTCGATCACTCAAGAGGTGCGAAGCGCAAAAAGCAAGCTTGTCTTGCTGTCAAAGAGCCAAAAAATGACGGCCGCAAAAGCCGCCAGAATCGAAAACCAGTTGGTCAGGACCCTAGTGGTCCCGACGATTCCCACAGTCCCGCTGGAGACGGGATAGGTCACTCGACACCGATGTCGAAACCGCAGGGGTATCGACCTACGAAGAGTGGATTCCCGCCTGCGCGGGAATGACAGACAATAGGGTGGCCCGGACCATGGGGCTTGTTGATAAACCCCTGGATCGCGGGGTGGTGTTGGGCGACCCCGCCCGACACCTGCCGTCAAACCCACCGGCTGTCAGGCGAGTCGCCTGACAGCACCGACACCGCAACGCGCGGCATCTGGCGACACAAAACAGACAATAAGGTGGCCCGGACCTTGGTCCGGGTCTCAGTCTTATTTCAAATGGAGCAGATGGGGATCGAACCCACGACCTCCACGTTGCGAACGTGGCGCTCTCCCAACTGAGCTACTGCCCCAAGACATAAATGTCTTTCGTCCCGGTCCGAGCAGGCTTCTACCCACACCCGGAGCGGACTAACGATAATATAATATGATCGGACGGCCAAGCGAATTCTCGCAGGCGAGCCTGTCTTTGAACGCCGCGTACTCGGTCCAGGCACCCAATTCGTAATCGCAAGTCACGCGCTGGGCGTAGCTCGGAAATTTCATTCGAGCCCGCCCCCCGACAAAGCCCGTGATGATGAGTATGGAGCGCGCCTTCGCGGTTCTCCACCTATGGGAGTGTTGAAAAAGTGCCTTTTGCCCGTTGCGGTGGGTCCTGTCCGCCGCGGCGGACGCCGGCGAATCCGTGTGACCCGCCGCCCATGTCTGACAAGCAGTTGCGTGTCGGGTCACAACCACGCCTTTGGCGCGTTCAGGACCCGACACAACGTAATCAGGGTTTGTCAACAAGCCCCTATGGGCAGGGTGGTGGTGTCGGACCGCCCCTGAAAGCATAATCGATCAAGTACACCAGGTCCGAGATATCAAGCAGCGGATTGCCGTCACCATTTACATCACCCTCGACGTGGCAGACCGGTGGCGGACCTTCGATAAACAAGTAACTAACCAGGTATATTATATCGCTGATGTCGATCGGCGGCGAGTCAACATGGTTGATATCCCCGCGCAACAGGCAGCAAGTCGAAGGTGCGTTCAGATTCTCTTTCATGTTCGTGATCGAAGCCAGCCGGTCCTCTCCCTGTCCGACTGCGAGCTTTATCAGGAAGTACTGACTATCGTTGGCTGGGAAATCAAACGGTCCTGTGCTCCCCAGCATCCTGCGATCAGACGGATAGTGATCCAAATCACCTGTTCCCGTGACTGGATCACCGGGGACCATGTACCGAGTGCCGTTGGGCAGAGGGTCGCCGAATCTGTCCAGTCCCTGCAAATAGTTATAGGCTTCCGGGGGATTGTTGGGGTCGGTGCCGCCAAACAAATTGATGAACGATGTCAGCCCCAGGTTGTGATAGTCCGGCCACCAGGTATCTCCGAAAACAGCTGTCGATCCGGCCGCCGGAACTAATGGCCCGGCAAGTATTTTGAAGCCGACAGCCGGTGGTTTATCCAGGTAATAACCGGCGTCGTCGTTGTCGTTGTTGTAGCAGAAGAACAGATTACTTAGAGTGTCGCAACCAACCAAATCGTCGCCGGCGTCGCCCAGGTCCGGGTCCGACCAAATCGACAGATAGCAGTCTTCGATGTCGTTGCCGCCTTTGTTGTACAGCTTGTATTCCATGTAGATCGACAATCCCTCGCCACCGCAAGTCAGGGTGTCAGGTGCGGCGGCCACCAAAGAGAAAGTGTCCATCGGCGTGTTGCTGTACTCATGCCGAGGGATGATCAGGAATTCATCCTCATCATTCCAGCCTTCGTCCATGCGACGTGCCCAGGTAGCCCAGTACATGATCGGCATGGAATCCTCAATTGCATCCCCTTGAAATGCAGGGTTGGCTGTTTCGCTGTAGTCATCAAGATAGACCCACAGCCATTCGCGCGGACCGTCACCGGCTGTATTGTCCGCATCGTCAAAGTACGGCGGCCAATATTCGCCGTCCACCATTCCGAATTCGGCGTTGTTTTCGAGATAACCCAAAGTCAAGCGCTGAGGTGGGTCAACATCGACATTCCAAGCCGAAATCGGCATACTCTTGACAAAATCCTGGAATGTGTAGCCGCCGTTGGCGGTGTTAATGATGTACGGAGCGAATTCGGGTTGGGCCGGTGGAGAAGAGAAGCCGCGTCCATACCGATAGGCGAAAGACAGATCGGGGTGCGACGGGTCGACGTTACCCTCGGCGTCGGTCGGAGCCAGTTTCAAAAGCACTGTCGGAAGATCATAGTATGGGACCGGATCGTTGAGACCGAAGCCATGGGTATCACCGGGACCGCCCCAACCCAGGGCTCCATTTAATCCCTCCCAACCAAGATTCCCGGCTCCACCAGCCCAGGTGAATCGACGAATACCGTTAGGGATTACCCACCCGCCTACGCCGAGCGGACCACCATTGACGGCTATGCTCATGCCGACCGGCGTCGGCACCGATGTGCCATTTTGGTCGGTTTGATTGTGAAGAATCACCGCACCCGACACAGCATCGATAAGACTCCAGGTTGACCCAAGAGTGTCGTCCGGCTCGAATACCACCAGGAGACTATCTCCGGTCAGTGCTCCATAGTCAGTTATAGCCACATCCACACTGCCCGGCGAACTCCCGGCAGTATGGACAGCCGACCATCGGTCCTTTGTCGGTGTGACAATCTCCCCCGGTTCATCGACCGCCCAACAGGTCATCTGGACCTCCAGGCCAAGGGGGACCGTCTGTCCGGCATCGTGGGTGTGTTGGGACGGATCGGCGTCATTGAACACCGCCCACAACATCTGATCACCTTTCATGAGAGGACTGCCCGCACTATCCACCGGAGCACCCTGATCGACGGGCCAGTTCAGAAAGTCGTCATTAGGGTTGTCCCCAAGACTGTCGCGGTACAGCTTGTACACCCTGAAGGCCGGATCATCCGGCTGAAAGGTACCTCCGGCCATTGGTCCGGGGACGTACTCGTCAATGTATTCGCTGATGGCAACTCGTGTTTGTCCATTGACCTTGCCGCCGACCCAAAGCCCCGCGGCGTAAATCAGGAAGTCATTGCGCAACCCGCTATGGATATCCTGGATAGTCGAGTAAGGATAGAATGTGCCTGCATAAAGATCGAAGACGCCGGCCAGGTCACGGCCGAAGTTGCCGTGGTTGGTAACAAACATCAAGACCTTATTGGCGTCGATATACGTGTCATCGTCAATGGTTCGGCTGTCTCTCAGTGCACTCTGTAGAATGGGATCGGACTTCTCTGGTGGCTTTGATGCAACCGTTCCGACCATACAGATCAATCCCATGAGCACGAGGAGTTTTGATTGTGTTTTCACGTTGACCTACTCTGTCGACTGGTTTGACCGTTGCGACTTTGTCTATAAACTACCGAATTATCTACATCTGTCAAGGCCAGGTTGGCTATTGTCGACTAAAACGTCTGTGCATCCGCCTGTGGTACGCGGCCCGAGCAAAAAAGAATTGTCGGCCTGACCACCGCCGTCTATATTGCCTGCATGGATCAACTCAGGCAACAGCAGTTCATGGAAATGGCCTTGCATGAAGCATCACTTGCTTTCGAGGCCGGTGAGATTCCGGTAGGCGCCCTGGTTGTCTTCGAAGATCGTGTTATCGGACGCGGCCACAACCGAACTCGACAGCTTCATGATGCGTCCGCCCACGCCGAGATGATCGCTCTGTCGGCTGCTTATAATCACTTCGGCGACTGGCGGCTGGAGAACTGTGTCCTGATCTCAACTTTGGAACCGTGTCCGATGTGCGCCGGGGCGGCGATGTTGTCACGAATAAAAACGATCATCTACGGCGCAGCCGATCCGAAGTTCGGCGCCTGCGGTTCAATAATCGACATCCCTGCCGAAGACCAATTCAACCATCGCATGGAAGTCGTTGCAGGGGTCAGAGAGGATGAAGTTTCGGCTCTAATGAAATCGTTCTTCAAGAAACTGCGCGACGATAAGGAGAGGGTCAATTGATGGATGTGGGTAAACTTCTTGGCAATAGGTGGTGGTTAATACCTCTAATGTCGGTAAACATCCTCGGCCTGGCGCCGTGCATGTATCTATGGATCGCATTCTTTCAAAGCGAATCCGCCGCCGCCCGCTTTCCAGACGGTGGCCACAACGACATTATGTTCTACATCTTGCTCATAATCGCTGTAATACTGCCTTTCTATATAACGTTGTTTGAACGCCTTCTGATTTCTGCCTATCGTAAAGGCAAAACCAAGGATATGTCCCGAGACCACCTGGCATACACCATGCTCATCACCAGGCTGGCTGTAATTCACGTGACTTTCATACTGGGGTTCGTCAATTTCCTGGTTGAAGGTGGTCTGTGGCGGCTGCTGGCGTTCTACCCGATCGGCGCGGCATGGTCGATTATCTATTGGCCGTCACGAATAAAGTTCACACGGCTCCTTCAACGCCTGGAGGCTCCATGAGTTTGTTTTCCGATGACTTCGGTGTCGATCTGCACCGCATACTGGCCAAGTCTCTGTACTTCGCACTGGTGGTCAACGTTCTCCTGCCGGCCGTCGGGCTGTATCTATGCCACTACCTGGCCACCAACCACTTCCCCCCGAACCGCATCGGCGACTCGGCCAATCCACTCTTCTATGTCTTCGCCGTGCTGACAGTGGCTCAAGGTGGATTGGCCTGGTGGTACCGTCGCAAACTGCTCGACCGACCGATGATCAAAAGCATGGACACGATTCAGGAAGACTTGAGGATGGGTCTATTGCGTGCTTCTCGTCCGATATCGCTGCTGGTGGCGGCGATATCACTGTATGGCTACATCTATTTTGCCCTGACCGGACGGTTTCGCGCGACACTTATTCTGGTCGTGTTTTCATTTGTTGCCTATCAAGTTGTTCGCCCTCGCTTGGGATCACTTGGGAAACTGGTCAAACGCCAGAAGCAGATGGCCGAGTTGGGCGAACCCAAACAGGACTAGACAAATCTGTCATTCCCGCGTAGGCGGGAATCTATCTTCGGAGTCTCCGTCATACTGGCGCAGGCCAGTATCCAGTCTTGGAATACAGAACTGGATTCCGGCCTTCGCCGGAATGACAGAAGGGGAGCGGTCTTCAAAAGTAGGTCGACACCCCTGCGGTTTCGACATCACGCCCTTGGCGTGATACTTTATTGGTGCCCCACCCAGAGCGGCAGCGTCGGGAGGGACCTAAGTTTTCACAGAGGGACCCACCTGTCGCAAGGCTTTAGGTGGGGTACCGAAGCGATAAATCGCCCTGTTGCGCTTCGCGCGTTTGTAACCTCACCCTGAGCGGAGTCGAAGGGTGAATTACTGCAGGTTTGGCCCATGCTTCGACTGCGCTCAGCATGACATAAGTTTGACTCCGAGTATCCTCACCGCCGGAACTTGCGACGTAGCGCCAACAGAAACAACGGCACGAGGATGACATGCGCGAAGCACAAGAACCCCTTTATGGAACTAATCCTTGAACAAGTCGTCGAAGCCTTTCTTGCGGTCGTCTTTCATGTCCTGGCCCTGATGGATACCACCGGGACGTTTCACCGCATCGCGCATCTGGAAAAAATCACAGAAATTGTTCTTCTCTTTGTTGACCACGTTCGTCTCGACCGACTCCATACATTGAAACCGTCGCCCCGGTGCATAGTGCCGACATCCATGACAACATCGCAAATCGGCCAGACAATTTTCGCACGAATCGGAACGCATCACCCGCCCGGTGATCCCGGTAGCGCGGCCGCAGTTCCAGCACAGTAATCCTTCGTCTGCCATATCATTCTCCCGCAGTTTTGTTGCAGCAATATAACACTCAGATAGCGGTCCGCAACCGGTTGGTTGGATATCGCGGGGTCACAATTCCGATTTCGTCGAAATCAGGACCTGCGAAAGTGGCAGATGTACGTTGTGGTGGTCGAGTCTTCAGACTCAGCCACAATCCCACGCGATCTGAAGATCACGTGGGCACAACACAGGCAAGCCTGTTTCTCGCGCTGCGCGCGTTGTCTGTATAAACGGCAGATGTGGACATCTGCCGCTCACGAGAAGAGAGTTCTGAAGTAGGGTGGGTCCGTCTTTGCCTGCGCGCCGCGGCGTGGACCCGCCGTGATTGGCAGGTCTTCAAGAGAAGAGAGACCTGCCCTACGAAGAATGGATGCCGAGGGTCCTGATACCCCGGACGAACGTCCGGGCCACGTCGGCCGTAATCCCACAGCAAGCTGATGGGCTACCCAATAGGACCGGGCCCGGTACGTGACACAAAAAAAGCGGAGAAGGCTTGGCACCTTCTCCGCTTTGTAAGAATCGTAATAATCAGTACGTGCAACGTTCGGAACTAAATGCTGCCGAGCGCCTTCTCGACACTTTCCGCAAGAGCCGCACCGCGGCAATCTTCACCGGTCGCGAGCAGCGAACCATCGGGGCCCACCAGGAAAGCGGCCGGAATCGAACTGACAAAATACTTTTTGACCAGGGGTGTATCCCATCCCTCGCCGTCGTAAGAGTGACGCCAGTTCATATCATGCTCATCGATCCATTTGGTGTAAGCCTCTTTGTCGACGCGGTCAGCATAGTCCAGCGATATCGACACAATCTCGAGTCCCTTATCGTGATAGTCATTGTACACCTGCACCAGGTTGGGCAGTTCAGCGCGGCAGGGACCGCACCAGGTCGCCCAGAAATCGATCAGGACCACTTTTCCCTTGTAGTCATCCAGAGAGATCGCCTTATCGACAAGGTCGGGTTTATCCAGGGCCAAAGGCCAGAGTGTCTCGACAGCTCCGGGCCCGAACTGGGTAGAGATAACACGGTAGGCGAACTTTTCATCCATGTACTTGTCGGCAACCATTGTGAGCTCGGCTGCAAGCTTCACCTGGTCGGCGTCTGGTTGGCGCAGTTGATTAACCACCGTCAATGCTTGCGCGGCACCATAATAGTCGGTCCCGTCCTCGACTTTGGCCAGATAGGCATTGGCCTGAGTAAAGGCTCCGTTTCTTTCAGGATCATCCTCGCCATACTTCATGGATAAAGCCAGGCCGGCGCGAAAATCCACTTCGCTTTGGTTGGGACCCTTATAATTCCCGACCTCTTTCATGGTCAGATCGGTCACCGGTCCCCATGCTTCATACATGGATGACAGAGCGGCCGCCTCGCGCACGCGCTCCAGGAGGTAGTCATACTCCGGATCGCCTGCTTTGAGTTGGCGCAGGGCAGCGAGTTTCCGCGCAGCCAGATCGATCCTTGCTTTGGTGTAGTCGGTCGATGTCCAGAACATACTATGTTTGCGTATCCGACCGCTCTGCGATTTAGCCCATGCCTCGTATTCTTCTTCCGTGGTAAAAGTCGTCTCGGCCTTGGCATATTCGGGCATACCGGCCGCCAAAGCAGCGCTCAGAGTAGCGGCATTACTTTTGGCGTCTTCGTATACTTTATCGAAACGAGGATCCTCTTGCAGCGATTCCAAATCGGAATCATACTTCAGATTCTCGGCTTTGTCATAACCGTTCGCAACCAACTTATCCAACCAGACAAAGGCATTGTCCTTGTCTCCCGTTCGACCGTAGACACAAGCGGTATGATATTCCTGAATCAGACCGCACTTTGTCAGTTCGCTGATCCTGGCAAACTCGGCCACGGCACTTTCGGTATTGCCGGAATCCAGAAACTCATACCCCTGATTGACATGATTGCGTACCTGTTCGACAATAGTATCCGCATAGTAGGTCGGCGCTTCGAGAACGGCCGCCTCTTGTTGTGAACAGGACAGAGCACCTAACAGCAGGGCGACCGCCCCCAGGACTATCAGTGTGCGTGTGACAATGTGTATACTCATCAGTATACCTCCGATGTTTGGCCGGGCGGCGCCAGAGCGCTACCACAAGAGTAATTTCCTAATGACCAAGGTACTCCAAAACCGGCCTTTAATCAACGTAAATTCAGGCTTTCGCATTCAGAATACAGGGATCAAACCTTAGGGGGTGGCTTGCCTTCTATCTGCGCTTGGACCGATTCTTCCGACCGGAGCCCTGGCCCGCAGATTTCTTCCGAGCGGGACGGTGTTTCTTGAAATTAGTCCAGAAAGGGCTTTCACCTTTGGTGTCATCTTGGTTGAGTTTGGCCGGCTGTGATCTTTGAGGAGTGGAGACTCTGCGCTTTGAGCCCCCCGGATGCGAATCTTCTCTTTTGGACTCTTTCTGTTTTGACCCAGTCCGCTTCGCCGAGAGTTTTCGGGGACCTCTTTTGTTGAAACTCCGACGAGCTGATGGGGAGTCTTTTTGAGAATCTCGCTTCGAGCTTTTCTCACCTTTTGAAGGCTCGCTTCCAAAACCCGGTTGATCGGCTTTCGCCGGGAGACGCATCTCGGAAGGCAGTGTCGGTGGCGCTGATATGGCCAGCTCGGTCTTTATGAATCTCTCGATGTTTCTGATCGACCCTTCTTGATCAGCAGTCGCAAAAGAAACAGCGTGGCCTGTTTTCCCGGCCCGCCCGGTGCGACCGATCCGGTGCACATAATCTTCTGAATTGGCCGGCATATCGTAGTTGACCACCAGTTCGATTCCCGAAACATCGATTCCGCGGGCGGCAATGTCAGTAGCTATCAGGATCTGATATCTTCCCCGTCTAAAACCCTCCAGGGCGCTACGCCTTTGCTCCTGGCTTCGATTGGAATGAATCTGGGCCGTGGCAAAACCCATGTTATTCACTTTGGCCGTGAGTTTCTTGGCCATCCACTTGGTCTTGGTAAAGACCAGTACCGGACCGGAACACTGCTTGAGCTGGAGGGCCAAAAGCCGGCTCTTGTCCTGCTTATTAATGATAAACATCTCATGACTTACCTCCGCCGGAGTCGCGCCGGAACGGTCAATCTCGATGCGGGTCGGAGCCCGCATGAGCTTCTCGGCAATAGCTTCGATTTCTTTCGGCATGGTTGCTGAGAACAACATTGTTTGGCGCTGATCGGGAATCGACTTCATTATCTTTTTGATGTCAGGGATGAAGCCCATATCGAGCATCCGGTCTGCTTCATCCAGCACAAAAACTTCAACCCTGGATAGGTCCACGGTTTTTTTCTCGAGATGATCCATTAAACGTCCGGGCGTGGCTATGATAACCCGTGGGTTCTTTTTGAGGACATTCCGTTGGACCGACATCGATGCGCCGCCGATTAAAACCGCCGAACGAATATTCACAGAACCGCTGACAGCATGGATTGATTCTTCCACCTGCAAGGCCAATTCGCGGGTTGGGACAACAACCAGCCCGGTGCCTCTTTTGCTTTTTGACAAACGCTGCAACATCGGAATACCGAAGGCCAAAGTTTTGCCTGAGCCTGTTTGGGCGACGGCTATAATATCGTCGCCGCGAATACCGATCGGTATCGATTCCTTTTGAATAGGCGTCGGACGTTCAAAGTTCAGTCGGTCGATTGCCTTCATCAAGCTCGGTGCTATACCCAGGTTATCGAATCCGCTGTTGGATCGTCTGGTTGTTGGGACACTTTTTCTGTTTCGGCTTGCTAAGGCAGTGTCGTTTAGTATTTGGTTCAAGTTCAACTGATTCTCTCTAATGTAATAAGTTTACCGGGTCTCTCGATTCGATTGAAACGATAGTTTTCTACGTCGGTGACATACCTGCCGGACTCTACGCGGAAAGTCTTGAGCGTAATCCATTGGTGCTCTCATCCAAAGCGAGCAGTTTTTTCTCGCCGCGCTTTCGTTCATCGAAATCCAGAACCTGTTTTCTGATCCGAATAGACTTTGGAGTTACTTCCACCAGCTCGCTGTCTCTGATCCACTCCATCGCCTGCTCCAGCGTCATCTTGCGGGGGACATCAAGTTTGACACCCATGTCTTTATTGGACGCACGGTGATTGGTCAATTGTTTTCGTTTGGTCGGGTTGCAGGTCATATCCATATTGCGTGAATTCTCACCGACAATCTGACCGGTATAGACTCTATCTGTAGGTTCGATAAAGATGACCGACCGTTCCTGAAACCCTTCCAGAGCATAGGCGGTGGCCGTACCTGTTTCCATGCTAATGACAGACCCTTTGCTTCGTGACACTATGTCACCACGCCACGGTCCGTAACCGACAAAACGGGAAGCCATGACGCCCAGACCACGGGTATCCGTCAAAAACTCCGACCGGTATCCGAACAGACCACGGGTAGGGATTTCAAATTCGATGCGAATAGTCTTGGTACCGGCGTTTTCAACCGATGTCAATTCGCCTTTTCGTTTGGCCAGTTTCTCAATGATGATCCCCTGATGTTCTTCGGGGACATCGATGATAAGCGTCTCCATGGGCTCCAGAACATTATCATCTTCATCGAGATGGGTGATAACCTCGGGGCGGGAGATGCAGAACTCGAGGCCCTCACGTCGCATCTCCTCGATCAAGATAGCCAGGTGAAGTTCGCCGCGTCCGGAAACCTTTACACCGTCCGGACGACCGACATCTTCCATTCGAAGGGCGACATTCACACGAAGCTCTCTTTCCAGCCGGTCCTTTAACTGGCGGAGCATAATGGCGGTGCCGTCCTGGCCCGAGAATGGTCCGTTGTTGACCAGGAAGAACATTGAAAGAGTAGGTTCTTCTATCTCAAGCGGCTCCAGTGCTTGGTTGGTATCTTCGTTTTTGGTAAAAGTATCGCCAATGCCAATCTCCGGCGGTCCGGCTATCCAGACAATATCACCGGCTGATATCTCATCGGTTTCCACCCGGGTCAGGCCGCGAGTAATCCACATGTGGATGCCCTTCGCTTTTGAAGAGGAACCTAACACCCACCCTTTATCCTGCGATAATGGATCGTTCAGCTTTGTAACCATGCGAGTAAATTCTTCGCCCTTCTTCAGGTTGCCCCGAAGAACCCTTCCGCAACCGATCTGACCGATATAGTCATTCCAGTCAAGAGAACTCACCTGCATCAAAAAGTCTCCGTCATGATTGACCTGGGGCGGCGGGACTTCGTCAATGATTGTCTGAAAGAGTGGACCCATTCCCTTATGCTCTTCTTTGTCCAGGTCATTGACAAACCATCCGTCCAAACCGGAGCCATACAGTACCGGGAAGGCCGCTTGTTCATCGGTGGCCCCCAACTCTATGAAGAGATCGAATGTTTTGTTCAGGGCATAATCCGGGCGGGAGTTGGGACGGTCAACTTTATTGACTATGACAATCGGGCGAAGACCGAGCTTCAAGGCACGCATAAGCACATACCTGGTCTGTGGCATCGGTCCTTCGTTGGCATCGACCAACAAGAGAACCGAGTCAACCATCGAGAGTACGCGTTCTACTTCGCCGGAAAAGTCGGCGTGACCGGGCGTGTCTATGATGTTTATCAGGTAGTCATCCCATGACACGGTGCAGTGTTTGGAACGAATGGTAATACCGCGCTCACGTTCGAGAACGTTGTTGTCCATGAGCCGTTCGGCCACTTCCTGGTTTTCACGGAAAGTCTGAGTGGCTTTGAACACAGAGTCTATCAGGGTAGTCTTGCCATGGTCGATATGGGCGACAATGGCGAGATTCCGGATGTGAGCAATATCTGTCATTTATCAATACACCTTTCAAGCACAGAACCATTCAAGACGTAACCTGGTTCACCAAATCTACCGATTAAACTTTCAGGGAATAATCACGCAGAAAAAACCCGACCAGCTTTTTGGCTGCCCGGGGGGTTACACAACCCGATGATTATACTGTTTTATTTCGTTTTGTCAATGAATTGTTTTCTGTTTGGTAAGTTTGGCGGATGGCTTGTCTCCGGGGGAATCGACAGATGGCGGGTTCACGCCGCGGCGCGCAGGCGAAGACAGACCCGCCCTGCCCCTCAAACAGGATTTACCCCCTCGCCACGACCGTGCCGACTCCTATTCACCAATTCTGATCGGAATCGACAACGGTATTGAATCGGGCGGAAAACAAGTCCGATCGTTGCAACTTTGAAAAACAATCTGACCCTCAAGAGCCCCCTGCCACGAGCCGGCGCCTGAGCTCACAGAAAGATTCAGAGTCGTTGCCACATCCCCGGAATAAACTCGCCACGGACTGTCACTGCCGACAAAATCAAAAGGTTCGCTTTCAGGATAGGTCAACTCGTCAATAGTGACATACTGATTCGGAGCCAGGTCGATTCGAAGCGGTATGAGTGTCTTCTCTGTACCGCCGTCGGCCAGCACGTGGAAACCATCCTTTACCGTAATCACAATTGTGGTGACAGCGTCGCCGCCCTTTTTGAGCGTAACGGATTCAGGTTTGTTCAGAGAGATCGCCTTTGTGACCACCTGCGCCCCATCGGTTGACAGTTTGGGGCTTTCGGCTGCGATAAGCGCATAGAGCTTTGCTCTCAGCGCAACCAGCTTGGAATCAAAGTTCTTCGTGTCCAGCAGTGAATAAAACTGAATCTTCCCATCAGGATCGATTAAAAGGTTGGAGCCTATCGGTATCTGGTCACGGGGTAACTCAGGCAATAACCCTTCGGGCGCGAAACTTGCCGACACCTTACCATCGGTGTCCAACAATACCGGGAAGGTCAGGCCATGTCCAGCCGCCCAAGGTCCACCGACCGACTTATCTTCATTAACATCTATGATAAATACGCGCACTTCATTGCCGGGATGTTTCCGGTGTAACGCTTCCAAATGCGGAGCCTCCGCATTACAGAACGGTCACCACGAAGCAGCGACGTGGATGACCAGATAGGAACCTCGCAGGTCATCGGAGGAGATTCTCTGATCGTCCAGGTCCAGCAGAGAAAATGATGGCGCCGGTTGGCCGATCATGGGTTGATCCGATTCCTCAGCCGCGATGGGTACGTTTGCCCACAGACTGCCGATAACGAACAAGAATCCAGCCAGCCACCAAGCCCTTTTCGATGCGTTAACTCTGTTCATAACAACTCGCTCACTTGAAGGAGGAATACTACCGAGAGAACCGGCATAACGGTTCTCGCTTTCTATTACAGACTATATGGGTCCAATATCGACCAACATAGACACGCTGTCAAGTGGTTTGTGGTTGGCTTTGCTGGGACAAGCGGCTCAGGAAGGAGCGGTAGTCGTAAGTTATGTGGCTGCGTAACTTGGGGAAAAGCGGCCGGAAATGTATGGTCCCCGACTTTCACTTGACATCGACCATCGCATTCGCGATATAATGGCGGGTTTCGATCTGCTAGTTTTCATTGTCTCTCATCATAGCCTGTCTATGAAGCCATCTAAGTACGCACACCTCTTCGCCATCGAAGATGGGAAGGCTCTGTTGTTCAACGGGGCCAACGGCGCTCTGGCCGAAATCGACTGCGAATCTTATCCGCAAATCAAACAGTATCTCTCATGCGACCGGCCTTCGCAGGCTGCCGGCGACCTGAAGTTATGGCCGGCTCTGATTGAGAACGGTTTCCTGGTCGATGACGACACCGATGAACTGTCCGCTATCGAATCCCAGAGCCTTTCCGAGCGGCTGGGCGGTGATTGTCTGTCCCTGACCATCGCACCCACGCTGGCCTGCAATTTTGGCTGCGATTATTGTTTTGAGAGCCAGTCGGCCCTTCGCATGACCGGCGAGACCGAAGAGGCACTGATGGATTTCGCCGTACGCCGTCTGGAGAAAGCCGATAGCCTGATGATAACCTGGTTCGGCGGCGAACCAACTCTGTGTCTGCCCACGATAGAACGGTTGCAAGCCGGTTTTTCCGCCCTGGCGGCTCGGCTTGGCGTTACGGTCGAGCCGAGTTCGATCATTACCAACGGTTACCTGCTCGACCGCGAACGAGCTGCGCGCCTTAAAGCGGCCGGGATCACTACCGCCCAGGTGACACTCGACGGTCCCCGCCGGACGCACGACCAACGGCGGCGATTGAAAAACGGCCGAGGGACGTTCGACCGCATAGTTGACAACATCGCTCAATCGTGCCAAACACTCGACATCGTGGTACGGATCAATATTGACCGGGACAATCTCGATACGGCCGTGGAGGTTCTCTGTGAACTGAAGGATCGCTCGATACTCGACCGGTTGGGTGTTCACTTTGCCCAGGTCACAGCCTCGGGTGCCGCTTGTGCTTCGGTCAGAGACCGATGTTTCACCGACCGGGAGTTTTCCCGGTACCTCGTAAAACTCTATCAGAGACTTTTCGCAATGGGCATACCGATGGTGGATTATCCCGAGGTTTTCTCCGGCGGACACTGCGGCGCCGTGACAGAGAATTCCTTTGTGGTCTCTCCCACCGGCCGGTTGTTCCGATGCTGGGAGGAACTCTCCACAGAGGCTACCGAATCCACGGGGAACCTCTTCACCGAACAGATCGACAGCGTACAACAAGCCAACCTTGAAAAGTACCGCGCCTGGGACCCCTTTGCCATGATCGAATGCCGAAAGTGCGACATCCTCCCGCTCTGCATGGGCGGATGTCCTCTCCACGGACTGAAGAACAACGATGCCGACAAAGGCGCTTGTTCACCCTTCAAGCATAACCTTGAGGATATGCTTGTTCTAAGATACCTTTACGACGCACGAAAGGAGGTGATTGCATGAAGTTGATCGAGAACCCAAAAGGCATTACGCCCCGCAAGCCATGTCCTTGCTACCGGAGACTATTTTTGATTCTGCCGCCGGGACCTAAGTGATGGCTATAACGAAGGCGTCGGCACCAACTGCCGACGCCTTCGGCAACAATTGGATTAACGCATTGGAAAGTGACCAGCGATGACCGACACCGAACCGAGACAACCGATGATGTTGGGTTGGGAGATTACCAACTCCTGCAACCTGCATTGTCCTCACTGCTACAACCCCGAAGCACGTCAAACTGAAGCGGAACTGACCAGCCTGGAATGCCGCCGAGTCCTCGACGCCGCCGCCGAACTGGGCGTAAAGATGATCGGATGGACCGGGGGTGAGCCGCTTTTGCGGGCCGACCTTGCTGAATTGATAGAATACGCTATGACAGAACATCAGATCAACTCAGGCATCACCACCAATGGCGTACTTCTCGACCATGAGCGGGCTGTAGAGTTCAAAAAAGTAGGGGTGGCCATGATCCAGATTAGTCTGGACGGCACCTCTCCCGCCAGAAGCCGGCGGATCAGGGGTACCAGCGACGAGGAGTTCCTCAAAGTCATCAACGCCATCCGGGTTTGTAAGGAGCTTGAGATCGAAACTCACATTGCCATGCTATTGGGCGCTGAAAACCTCGATGACGGACTTGAGATGGTCAAACTGGCCAAGCGCGAAGGCGTGGCCGGGATCAGGTTCTGTGGCTTCACGCCCGAGGGGCGAAGCAAAAGCGACGCCATTAGACGCCGGTTCCAGTTTGGAGAGGACCTGTCGCGGTTGCATGATTTTATCGAACAAGTGAGTAGTGACGACAGTCTCCAGACGGTTTTCGATCCCGGCTTCGGACCGGTACCGCCGGATTATTGGTTTCACGAATGTGTCGCCGGTGTCGCGACATGCTATATCAAGGCCAACGGCGATGTCTATCCCTGCACGGCCATGCTGTATGATAGATTCGTGGTCGGTAACGTCAAGAGGCGCTCGTTGGTCGAACTCTGGCACGATCCGGCTATGACGGTTATGCAGTCGTTTCCACATGATCAGATCGAGGGTGTCTGCTCGGTCTGCGATAATGCCGATAACTGTCACGGAGCCTGCCGCTGTCTCTCTTATGCCCACACCGGCAGCCTCAACGAGTCGTTCCCGGTCTGTCTATATCAGATGGCGAGTGCTACGTCTTCCTGAGCTTCACTAAAACCTCACCCTGAGCGGAGTCGAAGGGTGCATGGTCAAGCGTTCATGGTTCGACTCCGCTCACCATGAGGTGATAAATCACTTTCTTGCGCTCCGCGCCGGTGACGTTTTCAAGCAGGTTTAAGTGGAGGGCGCGAAGCGCGAAGAACAGGCTTGCCTGTGGTTCGACTCCGCTCACCATGAGGTGATAAATCACTTTCTTGCGCTCCGCGCCGGTGACGTTTTCAAGCAGGTTTAAGTGGAGGGCGCGAAGCGCGAAGAACAGGCTTGCCTGTGGTTCGACTCCGCTCACCATGAGGTGGTTGGAGGAGTCTGTTAGCAGACTCTCCAATTGGTGGGCGGGATGCTTAGTGATCCAGGCTGTGATCCCAGTTGCGGACCAGAACGACTTTTGATTTCGATACGGCCTGCACATTCTGATTCACCAGGAATCGTTGACCGTCTTTGGTGACGTCGTAAACGGTACCGGGCCGGGACCCATTGATCTCAAACAGCTTGTTGACTTTCCCAACCCTGAACGAGGCCGTACTTCCGTCGACCTCTGCGACCATAATTTCTTCTTTGTTGTTCAGGTAGTACAGTTCCTTGCCGTCGCCACGCCAAATCGGACGATCCCCTTCATTGGTAGATACCTGCCACTTGCTGCCCGGACCGGGGAAAGGTGTCACATAGATTTCTTCCTTACCGGTTTCATCCGACACATACGCCAGCCATCGACCGTCGGGCGATATTTCAGGGTACCACTCATCAAAGTTAGTACTGACGGCAGCGAACGCTTCCTTTTCTCCGTCAACTGGAACAGCCCAGATATCGGTTCCCTTGTCGGTTACATCCTTCATTACGATGATACTCTGACCATCCGGCGTCCAGCTATAAGGCCACACTTCCTTATCACCCTCCAGAATCTTCTCAATCTCGCCGAGTCCGGAGACATTCTTAACAAATATGCCTGGCTTGCCTGATCTATCGGAGCGGAATACAATTTGTTCGCCGTCAGGAGACCAAATCGGCATCGCATCCATGGTGGAGTCGAAAGTGAATCGTGTTTTGATCCCTCGCTCAATGTCGAATGTCCAGATATCCTCGTTGGAGTTCGCCTGGTCGTCGACGCTAATGGCAATGAACCGTTCGTCCGGGGAGAGTCGCTGAGAGAACTGAACCAGCTGATCACCTATGGTATCCAGCACTTCACCGTTTCTGTCAAAGAGCATCAGTTGCGAGCCGATGTTCAGTTTGCCGGAGCGATACACCAGTGTCCCGTTGTTCGAGACGGTAAAGATAGACCGGCTCCAGTTCTGTAGGTATGACACATCCTCCACCAGTGGAAAAGCATCTGAAGTTAGTTCAAGCGAAGCAGCATCGAACGGATGAGCCATAAGAGAAGACTCCCGTTGGTAGATTATATGTCCATTGGCATAATCCAGAGTTGAACTGGCATGAATGATGCGATCAACCCTGTCTGAATCCAACGAGCCGATGCAGATAGCATCCTTCTCACCCCCGGAGCCGGAACCGGTGCGAGCGTAGAAAAGAAAGTGATTCCCATCCGGCAGGAAGCGCACCCAGCGGTGGGTCTTGTCACCAAAACTGCTGTCCAAAGTCGTGACCGGTGTGGACTCACCTCCTGCTGCCGAAACCCGGTGAATAGGTCCGATGTGGCTCGGCGTAAACAGGATGACGTCTTCTGAATTCCAGCTCCCGCTACGTCCGTTAGGTGCGTTGCAAATAGTCAAAGTGGGTCCGCCGGCAGCCAGTATCTTTTTCAACTTAGCATTCTTGAAGAACGCGATGTACTTGCTGTCCGGTGACCAAAACGGCAGGAAGGCGTTCTCGGTACCGGGCAGCGGCAGGGCGGCCAGTGAGTTGAGCGGCCTGACCCAGATCTGAGTCTTGTTCGTTACCGTGTCCGACGCACTATAGGCGAGCTTCTCACCGTCCGGCGACAAAGCGAAACTCCCTCCGGCAAAATCGCCGTACTCGTTGTCCTCCGGCGCCAGCAGATGCGCCTTGACGACCGGTTTAGGTTCGTTGGTCTTCTGCCAGTACAGGTAACCGGCCACCGATGTTGCGATGATAAAGAAAATCATGCCGATCATGGTGATCGTCTCACGAGTCGATCTGTTTTGCGGAATGAGGCTTGATGTTCTCGTACCCATCTTGCCGTCGGCTATCCACTGGAGCGAGCGTTTCAGATCTCCGGCGGTTTGCCAGCGCTGGTCGGGGTCCTTCTCCATGCACTGGCTGATTGTCTGCTCCAAGATTGGTGGCAGCATCGGCTGGACTTCCGACACCGAACGGGGCTCTTCTTTTAAGATAGAGGCAATCAACGACGCCTGTGAGCCGCCGGAAAAGGCACGACTACCGGTAGCCATTTCATACATAACTGCACCGAAGGCAAAAATATCCGAGCGGGCATCGGCTTCCTCACCTTCGAGTTGTTCGGGCGCCATGTACTGCATGGTCCCCAGGAGTGTTCCCACGCCGGTCAGTGGGGTGGTTTGAGTGATGCTCTTTACCTCGGGACCAGAACCGTCTATTTGTAGTTTAGCCAGTCCGAAGTCCAACAGTTTGGCGCCTGTCTTGGTCAGCATAATGTTGCCCGGTTTCAAATCCCGATGGACAAGTCCCTGGCGGTGGGCTTTATCGAGGGCGTCGGCGATCTGAACAGCTATTTCCAGCAGCTCTTTCATCGGCAAGGGACCTCTCATGATTCGCTCAGTGAGCGTCTCGCCTTCGATGAACTCCATCACCAGGTAGTCGATGCCGTTCTCCTGGCCAACATCGTAGAGCGTGCAGATACACGGATGGTTGAGACTCGATATGGATTTTGCTTCGCGCTCAAAGCGCGATTTGACATCCTGATTCAGGGCAAAGGTCGACGGCAGCACTTTAACCGCCACTGTTCGTTCAAGACGGGTATCGATCGCTTTATAAACTTCACCCATCCCACCGGCGCCGGCTTGCTCGATGATTTCATAGGGGCCGAGTTTCTGGCTCTTAACTAAGGTCATTGAATATCTCTTCGTTTGGTTTTGGCTAAAAACATATACGCATGTTATACACATCCTGCTGGGCCAACATAGACCATTTAGGTCGATTTGGCAAGAATTGGTTTTCGAGGAACCATGCAAGCTTCCAAGCGCTGTCAGGCGACTTGCCTGACAACCGATAAGTTGAACTGCAGGTGTCGGGCGGGGTCGACCAACACCACCTGAATGGCGCGCAGTGCGAAAAACAGATTTGCCTGCCGCCCCAAACGAGGTATGAGGCGGCCACCCGATGCTCGTGCCTCGACTCCGCTCGTGCATGAGGTTGGCAGGGGCATGTTCGGGGTGCCCCACCCAGAGGCTTGGCGTCGGGTGGGATTGTTGGTGATCACAGGGAAACCCACCTGTCGCTTCGCTTTAGGTGGGGTACCGAAGAAAGAATGCTCGTGCCTCGACTGCCCTCGGCATGACGTGGGTGTCATCTTAGAAGGCAGAGTAATAAAAGCCACTGGCACGGCGGGCTTGACAAAACCGGACAATCAGGTATATTTGCCAACACGGGCAATGTAGGTGGAGATAGACCATCTTGCTGTGCTCCACTGCGATTCTGCCCTGAATATGTACTTGCCAGAGCCACGAAAATCATGTGCTTGTTTTTTGAAGGAGAGTCCTATGTTCCGTCCAATCGTAATCTGCGGAGTTGCTGTTTTCTTGTTGGCCGTTGCAGCCCTTGCTATCAGCCCGACCGCTATCAACTACCAGGGTCGACTGACCGATGCCGTCGGTGATCCGGTGGCCGATGACAAGTATTCTGTTACCTTTACTATTTACGACGCCGATGCCGATGGAAACTCCAAGTGGACGGAGACACAGAGCGTGGATGTCGTCGACGGTCTGTTTTCAGTATTGCTGGGATCGGGCAATCCGATATTGGATACCGTGTTCAACGGCACCGAGCGTTATCTGGGTATACAGGTCGGTGCCAACCCGGAGGGAACTCCGCGAGTTAAACTGGTAACGGTGCCGTATGCATTTCATGCCAACAAGGCCGACAGCGCCCGCTACGCAGACAACGCCGTCTTCGCCAACAACGCCGATCTTCTTGACGGAATGAATTCAACAGATTTTCTAACCGGTGCGCACGATCACGATGAAGATTATGTCAATGTCACTGGCGATGAGATGACCGGACCGCTTGGGTTCCACAATGGTACTACGCCGATGACGTATATATATCATGCAGGCGTCACCAATCCTCCCCGAGCTGTCGTGGCGCATTCTCCCGGTTTCCCTGACTGGGGATTGATGTATGACGATGTCGGCGATGAGTTTGTTTTCACCGGTAACGGCGACACGAACATGGTGGTCAAACCAAACGGTGACGGTGACAACGCTGTGCGCCTGGGCGAAAGTTCTATCAACGCGCTGGAGATGTTCAACGAACCGGGTCTGTCGGGAGACTCGGCGGTTTTCGTGACACTCCCCTACAGAGGTGTGGGGTTTCGTTTCGATACCGTTATAACTTCGACGACAATAGTAGCGCCCAGCGACGGGTTTGTTTTTGTGATTGGCAGTGGACAGGTTACAGTGGAACATACGACGTCAGGTGTGACGGAAAGCTGGGCAAGAATAAGCGTGGGGAAGAATGGTCCGGGAGACCCCATTGATCAGACCAATCTCGCTTTCTTCAAAATAGGATTTAGAACTGCAAACGGGAGTTTCCAGTCCCCGTTTAGTGTCACGGCAGTAGACGCCGTCACAGCCGGATCGCACACCTATTACCTTCGTGGCGCCAGAGAAGACAACACGGTTTCGTCGGTGGGTCATACAAAGATCACGGCGATGTTTTTTCCAACCGCTTATGGGACCGTGAATACAACGATGGCGCCACCTGCGCAGACAGGCGGGTCGCAAGAGGCCACGAACTAATGAGATTGTGGGATTGTGCGTGGTGTACGTCCTCGTGCGCCACGTGGATTCTGGGCAGACGAGGACGGCCACAAGCGGCTTCTACTTGGTACCCCACCTAAAGCGTAGCGACAGGTGGGTTGCTCTTAACGTTTTCAATCCCACCCGGCGCGAAGCGCTCTGGGTGGGGTACCAAGGAAGGACGTTCATGCTTTGACTCCGCTCAGCATGAGGTGATAATTCGCTATCGCGCGCTCCGCGCCGGTAAAGTTTCCAACGAGGGTTATATGGAGGGCGCGAAGCGCGAAGAACAGGCTTGCCTGTGTCGGCCGGGGTCGCCCTACACCACCCTACACAAAGGTAAACTTGGTTTGACAATGGAGTCCAGAGTGGCCTGGGTCACTGCGATACCGAACTTATCTTCGCCGAAGGCAAGTATTCCGGTTCCACTCCATCGACGAGCCAGGCTACAGCTCTTGATTCCCAATCGGGGTACTTCCTGGCATCGATCACTCGATCCTGGTTGGCCATTTCCGGTTTGTCGCAGCCCTGTTCGGCCATGTTTCTTGCGATAGGCGACTCAACAATGATAGCCACCCGCCGACAACTCATGCGCCAGACAATCTCATGCAGTTGAGCAAACACTTCCAGAACGTCACGGGTTGGCAATACTAACCTGCGAGAGTCCAACACAAGCGAGAACGGTTGATCGTGCCGAGCGAGGGTGCGCACGACATCCGCCTTGTAACGTTCAACCTCGTCCATGCCGAACCGGCCAACCTGAGTGATCCTGAATCCGTAAAATGTTTTCTCTATGCTGTACATTAGTGCTGTCGATCCGGTTCTTATTGCTTACTCAAATATATCGACAAGTCTGGTATTCTTTTGAGTTTCCGCGATTAACTACTGGTGCTGTGATCTCCCCGGATCGCTGGGGTAGTAGACCAATCTGGATGGCCGAGCCTCCCCCCTCCTCATTAGCCACCCGATTGATCTTTAGGTGGCGCGGAAGGACTCTACTATCTTCATGCGTGAGGCTCTCACGGCCGGCAAGAAGCCTCCGACGATTCCCATGGCAAGCGAAAATATCATTGCTGCTATAACGATGTCGTTTGAAATCTCGAAGTTGAAGGCGATTTCCGAGAAGGTATCCCAGTTGGTTGTCGAAACTCGGACGAATCTCAAAAAGAAAGCGCCGAAAACGCCGAGCGTTCCACCCAACAGCGAGATGATCAGCGACTCCAACAAGAATGAAAGCAGAATGTTCATCCGTTTGAAACCCAGCGCCCTGAGTGTGCCGATCTCTTTGGTACGATTGGCCACGGCGGCATACATAGTGATCATGGCCCCGATAATCGCACCAAGGCTGAAGATTACGCTGATAACGTTTCCGGTAATGCCAATGAAAGTGCTGAAAGTTTTCGACTGACGCTCATAGTACTCTTTCTCCCATAGTATCTCAAGCGGCAAGCGACGGTCATCCTCGATCTTGGTCTTCATTCCTTCAAACTGCAAGCTGTCGGCGATCCGGAAAGTCAGCGAAGAATAAACCGGGCGGCGAAAAGCATCAGCCGCTTGTTCGACATCGCACCAGATTTCAGAATCATTGCCGGACTCCTGGGCGTCAAAGATACCCACCACCGTCCAGTCGCGGGCGCCGAATCTGATCCGGCCGCCGATGGTACACTGCTCGAACCTCTCAGAGAGCGATCGCCCGACTATGATCTCCGACCCTTCGTTTTCACACATGCGCCCTTCGACCAATGTGATCATCGGCCTTAGTGTCATGGAGTTGTCGGACACGCCGCGCACAACCACGTTGCCTTCTTCACCGCTGTCCAACTTTTTCAGGGTGATCAACACGTAAATCTCGTTGGTGATTATCGGCAATCCCTCATCATCCTGAGCGATTTCTGGAAAGGTACCAACGATGCGAGCCTGTTCACGGCCAATAATCGATTGCACCTCGGTTTGCGATGCTTGCCGAATGACGGTGACGTTGCCGTCGGTGCCCGACGATACCAGAGTCTCGGTGAGTCCGTGGGTGAGCATCATCGAAGCGCAAAAAACGAAAACCACCAGCCCGATACCGAGTATTGTTAAAGTCGAAGTTATCCGATACTTCAAGATGTTTCTAAGGGTGTAACTTGCCGGAATCATATTTCACTCCACTAATCGACCACTCTAAGTCCATCGACGATTTTGATTCTCAAGGCCCGGCTGATAGGAAAGAGGGCAGCCAAAAGGCCGACGATGACGGCCGTCCCGAATGAGAACATGAAGGTCAGGCTATCAGGCTGAAAACCCGGGAAAAACTGGCTCAAGGCCACACTAACTCCGTTGGCCACCAGCACCAGCAGACCCATACCGACCAGTCCGCCCAGGACAGCGATGAACAACGATTCGCCCAGTATCAGTCCGATCAGATGATATCCCTGGAAGCCGATCGTTCGCATGAACGCATTCTCGGATACTCGTTCGCGAGCCGTCATGGCCATGGTGTTGGCCAGTACCATGAGGATGATTCCGATGATCAGGTAAGAGACAATTCTGAGGCCGAGGATGATAGCACTCGACATCTGGATGAAGCTCATCTGGAATTCTTTTTCGGTTTCGGTTCGAGTCTCCGCCCAGGAGTTGTTGAACCGTTCGTCTACCGTGTTGCTGATAGCGGCTGCTTGACCCGGATCGGAGATTTTCAGTCCGTACCAGCCCGTTTGTCCAGCCCGCCCCGGTGACTCAGTTTTCATCCGTTCATCGAGGCAGTCGAATCTGAAGATGAACAAGGTTTCATCGGTTGACTCTTCTTTGCCGGTGTAAATCCCGCGAATGATAAACTCCCAATCGCCGGGGTAGATCGTTCCGATCAGGGGTACTTTGTCGCCGATCCGCCAACCGAACCGATCAGCCAGCCCTTGTCCCACAATGGCCGCGTTGCGTTCTTTGTTGAAGTTCTCCAGTTGATCAGCGGAAATAACTATCTCCGGGTAGATATCAAAATAGTTGGAGTGATCAACGGCGAAATTGGCGAAGAAGTTACTGGGGTCCACATAGTACCCGCCGAACCAGGTGGCGTAGGTGACATCCTCGACTCCTTCGATCTTCAAAAGCTGCTCACGGTAGGCGATCGGTAACTGAAAGATAATCGACACCGCGTGACGGGTGATCAGGCGGTCCGGCGCCGCCGCTCGGGCTCCGGCATACCAGGCGTTAATGAAAGTGCGAATCAATCCGAAGGCCATCACAGCCAGAGCCAATCCCAGGATAGTGAGGAAAGTTCGCAGTTTGCGCCGGAACGCATTTTTACCGATCAGCTTCAACGCTTTCACGCCAGCAGTTCCCCTTTGTCGAGGTTGCGGATAACGCCTGCTTTTTCGGCCGCGGCCGGATCGTGGGTTACCATCAGGATAGTCTTGTTAAACTCTTTGTTCAGGCGGCTAAGCAAAACCATGATCTCTTCGGCCGACTGTCTATCGAGATCACCGGTCGGTTCATCGGCCAATATCAAAGTTGGATCGGAGACAATCGCCCTGGCAATCGCCACCCGCTGTTCCTGCCCGCCGGAAAGCTGGCGTGGATAGTGTTTCATGCGATCGGCGAGACCGACAATGGACAGAGCCGTTTCGACATGGTGGCGTCGTTCCTTCTTGGACAGGCTGGTCAACAGAAGCGGCAGTTCCACGTTTTCAAAAGCGGTCAGAACAGGCATCAGATTGTAAAACTGAAACACGAAACCGATATGTTGCGACCGCCATTTGGCCAGTTTCCCGTCGTTGAGGATGCCGATGTCCTCCCCGGCTACTTTCAATGTCCCGGCCGTCGGCTGGTCAATGCCGGCAATCAGATTGAGCAGGGTGGTTTTTCCGGAACCGGACGGACCCATCAGAGCCAGGAACCAGCCGGTCTCCACACTCAGATCGATCTCGTGCAATACCGGGATTTCCATATCATCTCTAAAGTACGATTTACTTACTTTCTTTACCTCTACAACGGAGTCACTCATGTCAATTCCCTGATACTATTTGCTCACACTTACTTTATCACCATCCACCAGCGCACCGGGCGGGTTGAGGATCACGCTTGTGCCCGAGGCCGGCCCACTCAGGACTTCCGTCACCGAGCCGAGTTTACGGCCAAGCGACACCTCGGTAAGGCGGGCGTATTCATTGTCCAGCCGAAACAGTACCCCTCGTCCCTGGCGCATCACCACGGCGTCGTTATCAACCACCAACACCGGTTCCGGTTCAAGCGTTGCATCGTTGTCATCCGGCGGCATGAAGTTAACACGCGCCGACATTTCCGGAAGTACGCGGTCATCTTTGTCGACGAAGGCCACTTTGACCATGACCGTGGCGCGACTGCGGTCGGCCGTGGGTACTATCTTCTTTACAAAACCTGTGTATTTCTGAGAGGGATAGGCGTCGAGGATTATCTCGCACGGTTGGCCGACGATTACTTTTTGAATGTTGGACTCGGAGACATCGGCCTCAACTTCCAGCGACGACATATCCGCGATGGTCACCACGGCGCCGCGCGATGATGCCGAAGCCGCCATTGGTGCGACCATCTCGCCCACATCGGCATCCTTGGTCAACACGGTGCCATCGAACGGTGCTCTGATGATGGTGTTTTCCACGGCCACTTCAGCTGCTCTCACCTGTGCCAGACCTGCTTCCACATTGGCCAACGCTCGGTGGTAATCGGCGGTCGCACGTTCCAGGATTTCGTCGGTGGCGCCACCGGTCTGGTGTAGTCTGCTCTGACGCTTGTGGTTCAGCCCGGCAGCCAGTGAATCGGCTTGATGCTGTTTCAGGTAAGCTTCATAGAGACTCAAATTGGCAATCATGTCTTCGTTTTCGAGCCGGGCTATTACCTGGCCGGCCACGACCGTGTCTCCCTCTTCGACTTTCAGAGTCGCCAAGCGGCCGGTGCCTTTGGATGACACCGCAGCTTTGATCTGAGCAACCACGTAGCCGGTCGCGACAAGTTCGGCCGCGGCATCGGAACCGGCCAGGTAACGTATGGTGGTCAGTTTCACTTTCTGGGCGGGCGTGACTTCTTTGAGTGTGTACTGATAACCAAAATACACAACTACCGGCACCAACAACCAGAGAAGATGCAGCCATCGCTTCCACCGCCCGGGGACGCCGGACTTCCGACTGCGATCTATTTTTAGCGCGGACAAATCTGCATTGTGCGCATTCGATTCCGACATTCCAACAACCTACTGTACTTTCGCTTTTCTCAACTCACATTATTCACGGCTTTTGCCGATGCTCGTCAATATCCAGACTACGACGAAAACTGCTGCCAAAAGTTTCTAAATCTATCCACAAAACCTGTCAAAGGTAAGGGAAAATCAAAGTGAAGGCCAGCCAAAAAGGATCGAGCTGTCATACTTCGGGTGCTCTCTACTGCGCTTTGGTAACCGTGAGCCAAGGTATCCAGAGAATAAATCGGTGTCAACTATGAACCCTGATCTTCACACTGTCGCAGGCAAAGACTCGGTTGACGTAGTTCGCCCGAATTGTTACTGTTAGGCAAGAGGTGGGGGCAACACGTTGATCTTGAATGAAAGGAACGAGCCCCGATGGACCTTTTCCACATTACAGACCCTTCCTTTACCGATCAGCGCTGGCAGGCATATTATGCACTGATGGAAACATTGCACGAAAAGTACGATTCCTCCATGGCCAAGGTGGGGTGGGTGCAGACCAAGGAGAGGTTCCTTTCGCTTATGGACTCGGATCCGGATTACTACCGGTTTGTCCTGTTCGACCAGCAAACGGCCGTTGGATGGGCCGACTTAAACGTTATGTCGCCAAACACACCTGACCAGTGCGTATCGGTGCGGGTCGACTCTGTTTATGAGGATGCTTCCGGCGAGTTCGAACGGATTGTAGCTGCCGAGTTTTTGCGTCTTCTGCATGAGTGCAAGTCGCACAGCGCCCATATCATGGCTACCACCCGGCGGATATCCAATATCGCGCGGCGATGGTCGGGGACAGAGCTCAACCGGCTTGATCGGTTTCGGCTGATTCGCAAGAAAGCCAACACCTCGCTTATGAAATCATGGCTCGATGACATTCCCCGGCAGAACCCTGCTTTGCGGCTTGAGTTTTATCCGGAGATACCAGATCAACACCTCATCACTCACACCAATCTGTTTATCAGGTACATGCACGAGATGCCGACCGAGCGGGAGTCCGACAAGCAGTTCAAGATGACCATCGATGAAGTCAGGCAGGATAGAGAGTGGCGGCGGCAGAACAACGCCTACGTTTATGTCTATGCTCTTTTCGATACCGACGGCGAAATGATCGGTCACAGCAACGCCTTTGTTACCGGTGCCGACTCAAGCGATGTTTACCAGGCCATGACCGGGTTGAATAGCGAGTACCGCGGACGAGGTTTGTCACGATGGTTGAAAGCCGCCCTCTTTTTCAAAGTAGGTGAGGATTTTCCCGACAACAAAACAATGACCACCGACATGCGGGCGGCTAACGCACCCATCCAAAAGGTCAACGCCGAGATGGGTTACAAACTTCTGAGTTCCGGCCACGAGTTTGAGCTTTCGGTTGAAGGTCTGGGGAAGTTTATAAGCCGCTAAGGGTCTATTTGCGGTCTGGTGGTGTGGGTCCATCTTCGCCTGTGCGCCGCGCCGTGGACCCGCCTTTGTGAATGTCATCCTGGCGCAGGCCAGAATCCAGGGTTCTCTTGTTTGTGATGGTTGAGTCTTCAGACTCGGCCATTCTAACCCACGCGATCTGAAGATCACGCGGGCACAACGAAATGTCATTCTGGCGAAGGCCAGAATCCAGTCTTCTCTTGTAGGTCGAGACCCCTGCGGTTTCGACAATGCGTCAGGAGCACAAGGCTCCTGACCTACTTCTGCGGGCAGGTCTGCGGAGAGACCTGCCTTACTGAAGGCTGGATGCTGGATCAAGTCCAGCATGATAGAAACGGGGCAGCGCGTGAAAATGGGTTTGTTTAGGTGGTGGGGCATTAATCCGTGTGGTCGGGGTTGTCGGTGTTGGGTATGGGGTTAGGTGGAGCGGGACTGGTGGAGGAAATGGTTTCGTTCGGTTGGATTTCACGAGTGTCTGTTAAATCTTGCAGTGTTTTTGAGGACTGGGCGAGTTGCAGTTGATAAAGAAGGCGGAAGGCACGGGTGAGCTGCCGATCAAGGCGCATCTCATAGGTCATGAGGGAGTCGCGAAAGGATTGGTCGGGGACGGAGTTGACGCCGACGAGATTGGTTTCGTGGCGAGCGAGGATTCTGTCATCGGCGTCGTCCGGATCGGTCACAAAGCGGAGGTGGTCGCCGCGTTCGATGTCGTACGCGGCAGATTCGAGTTGGCGGTTGATCTTTGAAGTTTCGGCGTCAATGACACGGCGGTAGCGCCACATGATGTTAACGATTTTGAGGACGAGGTGTTCCTGGATGATGCCCTGCGGTTTGAGTTCATCGTACAGGGTATCGAGGAGGCGTTTGTACTCTTCGGGGTTCTCGTTGAGGTGGGGGGATTTGAGGATGGGGTCACGGGCGCGGAGGCCGTGCTTGACGGCGTTGCGACTGGCGACTGCTTTGCCTTCGGGCGTTCGCGGACCGGTTGACTTTTTGGCGTTGCGCCGGTTAGCAGCTATCTGTTTCTCACTCGTAGACATACGACTGTCCTTTTACAGACTGTCCCGCACAGTTTTTTGCGGTGATGTTGTGGGGAAAGTGTGTGGGGACCTACCAAACAGTGCTGTGGGCCTGGAGACCCACCCCGACCCGGCGGGGATGGGCCACGCGGCAAACTTTGGGTCATGATTGGATTCTTGGCAAGAAAACACAATTAAGGTGTCCATTTTTGAAACAAAAACCTTGACACGCCGTTCAAATAGTTGGACTTTTTTGCTAATTGACGATATATTAGGTGGAGAACCGTCTAAGTGTGTATGGCTTAGTGTGATTTTAACCAGTCCTGAACCAGAAATCTCAGGAAGTCTTCTGTGATTGGTGGATTAAGCATCACATACAATTAGATAAGTCACATTAGGTCTATAGATTGTTGGAGCGAACATGGAATACTCAATTGAACTAGCCAAGGTTTGCGGAGCTTTTCGCTCAAATCGATGGGGGAATAGCCTTGAGGGAGAGGACTATTCATATCAGGGTGATTCTATTGTTATTCCTTTGCCTGAATTATTGCGAGTTACCAGGTCTTATGTTGATGACTTGAAAGCTCAAATTGAGCAGGAAAATCCCCACTTGAAATCATAGCCACAGGAAGTCAATTGTCAGATTTCCACTATAGGAGTGATTCAGTCAACTTGGGAGTTGGTTAATCAGAGCAGGAGAATCACTCACAATTGTCTTTAACACCCACGGACACTGTTCATATAGAATAGGGAACGTATAGGCACGCGTGTTGAATCAGCTACAAGAACCTACCAATAACGAAGGTACATTAGGTGGCAAGCTTCATTGCTAATAAAGGGTTGAAGATATCGCTTCTGAGTTCTGCTCCAGGCTCACTTGTCGATGTCGCAGATAAACTGCATGACGCAATATTGGAAAATACAGGGTCTGAGCCGGTTGCCCTTCTTCAGCTCTTTGGTAGATATGATGTAGGCGCAATATATTACACGGACGATTTTCTGAGTGGACCTAGTAAGTCAGGATCAATTGACAATATTAGGGGCGGAAATCAGATATTTGCCTTCCCTTGGTCGCATAGTCGAGACGAAGAATTCCCTCGCTGTAATGATGATGCCGGGTATGTGTGGGGTTTATTGTTCTTTAAGACGGCCGAGATGCTGTCCGGACAATACGGCGCGATAATTGATCAAGTCCTTTCTGACCAGACCGCAGACTCCGAGAAAGTTCAAGTCGACGTACTTGGAACAACGGGATGGGCCGAGCTCCTTTTTGTAGTTCGTGGCCACTCCTTCAAAGATGTAACAGACGCCCTGGCAAGACTCGGCCGAACAAAAGTCTCTCTCCCGAGTTCTTTTGATTCCGAGGCCACAGATACACTAGTTGTAGCTAAAACCTTCTCGATGGTGGGGATTGATTTCAGTTTGGTGAAGAATGGAGACTTTGACACCATTCGAAAATCTTTTATTGAACCGATTGATATGTCATCCGGTGTATTTCCTCGATGGAATGTGGCCTGTATTCCGGGGAACATGCAGCAAGTATATGACTCAGTTACTGAGAAGATCGGCAATGGCTACTGCTCATATGGTGGATTTGACCTTTCTTTTGACGCTACAAACAGCCGCACGTGGGGCGAGTTTATAGCAAATGTGTTGGAGCTTAGGCGAGACTTAGGCAAGTTGTTGTATTCGACATCGGTACACATTCTTGGGCACGATGGAGCAAGATTGTTCCCAACTACACAATCGACACTCGTTGATCGCAAGGCAATAACTGTAGATTCTGAACGGATGGATTTGTTCAATAAGTGGGGCCCCGTATTCGAAAGTATTCTGTTTAATTTGTATTTTGGCACCAATACGCTGGTCCAGGATCCTCTTATTGGAAGCTGTTTCTCCGATCTCCGACTTGTTCTTGACGAAACTTTGCCAAGATGGCTTGTAGAATTAGATCCAGAGGATAGTAAGGACAGGAATTTTGTCGGGGCAATAATCGAATTGATTACATATGCCTCAGTTGAGAGAGCTCACGGGGCTTTCATGGCCCTGGAATATCCACAAGGCTTTTTCACGCCAACGAAGGGGGGGATACAGCGGATTTTGAAAGCGGTGAGTAGCGTTGTGAGGACCGTATTGTCTCGCGTTGGAGTAGAGTGGAACGGGTTTGTTGTGGTTGGATACTATGAACTGGGCTTCAGTTCATATAATGAACCGGTGAATTTGCCATCCGAATACATGTTCAAGCCGGAAGGATGGTGGGGGTTATTTCACGAGGCGGGGCACGTGGCGATGATGCGAACAGACTTCATCGATTTGTTATCCAATCCCGCAACTGAAGATGTGATTCGTGTTCGGTCATTTGATACAAGTGACCCTCATGTCACAGGACTAACAAAAAACTTCATTTACGAAATCGGGGCCGACGCTTTCGACCTATACTTCTGCCACAGAGGAGACTTCGATCTCTATCTGACAAATATCTGGAGATATATTAAACAGAGGACACTCCAGATAAACCATTACATAAGATATTTTCTGATGTATTTGTATTCCTCACGCATTCTGAATAGTGAGGACAATAGATTCTCGAAGTCTCTAAGTGTTCGCACGGAGTTGGAGGGGTTTAAGGAGAAGTTGAATTCTCTAGATCTTGATTGTCCCGACGAAGCTCGCTATGATGACGCAGTATTGAGTGACGCCGCAACTTTCTTGCCCATAATTGAGTTCTTGCACGAATCTTTCTTGGAGAAGACAGCTTTCAACCCTGCGGCGGAAGAGCTCGAACCACCGCCTATCGTTGAGGCAATTGAAAGTGTGCTCAGCGGGCAGGTTTACACTAAGTCTACAGTTGCTCCGGACCTCTTTGTTATCGCGCTAAACAAAAGGAATGGGCAATTGACGCTAGCGTCCAGGATCGCTGCTTTATTAACTCTTTGGCACACTGAAACATTATCTGAATCATAGATTACAAGTATATGTAAGAACGAATTGTAGACAGGCCTTTGTGAATTGTGGTAGGCCGCCGTAAGGAAGAAGATACCTGATGCTGGGTGACAAAGATAGGTTCTTGTCAGATCATTCCATTGATGAAGATAATTACGTGAGCAGCAGATTGGACTGGCATGACTTGGAGACTATTTACAGCGACTATAGGCCAAGAGTGTCGGCTCTCAGGGCCGTCGGTGACTCAGTAGCAAAGCTCTGCCGCGATATCGACCATGTGCATGCAACTAGAAGTCGGGCTAAGGACCCGGCTCGTCTTATTGCGAAGATCATTCGAAGATGTTACAAGGCAGGGAACCCTTACATCACGCCATCTAATTACCTAACCACCGTTAGTGATTTGGTTGGTGCCAGAATACTACATAAGTTCAAGAAGGAGTGGACTTCTATTCATGGTTTTGTAATGAAGACTTGGGAGCACAACGAAAACCCAACCGCAAAGGTCCAAAACGGTGATCCAGATTACTTGATTCAGCTATATGAGAAGAATGGATGCACTATTGAAGAGGCTGAACACGGGTATCGATCGGTTCACTATCTTGTTAATCAGCCGATGGGCAAGAGCAATTACCAGGTAGAGATTCAAGTGCGCACATTATTCGAAGAAGCCTGGGCAGAATGTGATCATGCGATTAGGTATCCTGAACTCGCGGACCACGATCTTCTGTCAGAGTTTATGGGCAAAATGGCCCTATTTGCCGGTTTGTCCGACGAGCTGAGTGGATTAGCACTAGAATTCAAGATAATTAAGGCACTCGAGTATACGGCTTCCACAGATGAAGAAAAGCTTGAGCTACTTAAGGCGGCGGAGCTCTTTCAAGATCAAGATGAGACTATCAAGAAGCTCTATGAAGAAAGATTAAGAAACGCATATCCCCAACTCAAGGTTGATTCATGAGGTGCCTACATCACTGCTGTACGTTGTCAACTAATTCGAACACGTCGATACCTCTTAGAATACAGTCTGCCTCTCGCTAAGGCTCCCCCCCCACAAGAAAAGGCCCCGGCGCGAACGCCAGGGCCTTGGGGGGCAATATATGCAGGTTTGCAGGTTGCTCCGCAATCGCAGAATGAACTGCAGTTGCAGAGTGTTCTGCAAATAAGGGGGCTTAGTACATTCCGCCCATGCCGCCGCCCATGCCGCCCATGCCACCACCACCGGGCATCTCAGGCATAGCCTTCTTGTCGTCCGGCTTGTCGGAGACGACCGCTTCTGTGGTCAGAAGCAAACCGGCGATTGAAGCAGCGTTTTCCAAAGCAGTACGCGTGACCTTGGTCGGGTCGATGACACCGGCCTTCATCAGGTCTTCGTACACGTTGGTCTGAGCGTTGAATCCATAAGAGTCTGTCTCAAGGACCACTTTGTTGACCACGACGGAACCCTCAAAACCGGCGTTCTGAGAAATCTGACGGATCGGCTCTTCGAGAGCCTTGCGGACAATGTTCACACCGACCATCTCGTCTTCGGTGCACTTGATCTTGTCAAGACATGAGATACTGCGCAGAAACGCCACGCCGCCACCGGGGATGATACCCTCTTCGACGGCCGCACGGGTAGCGTGCAGAGCGTCTTCGACGCGGGCTTTCTTTTCTTTCATTTCGGTCTCGGTCGCCGCGCCAACATTGATCACAGCCACACCGCCGGCCAGCTTGGCCAGACGTTCCTGCAGCTTCTCGCGATCGTAGTCGGAGGTAGTGTCGTCGATCTGTTTGCGGATCGAAGCGATACGTCCCTTGATAGCATCTTTTTCGCCGGCGCCTTCGACGATGGTCGTGTTGTCCTTGTCGATCGTGACCTTCTTGGCCGTACCGAGATCGGACAGCACCGCGTTCTCAAGCTTAAAGCCGACTTCTTCGGAGATCACCTTACCACCGGTGAGAGTAGCGATGTCGTCGAGCATAGCCTTACGACGGTCACCAAACCCCGGAGCCTTGACAGCCGCGATTTTGATCGTGCCACGCAGCTTGTTGACAACCAATGTCGCCAGCGCTTCGCCTTCGATATCTTCAGCAACGATCAGCAACGGACGACCAGACTGGGCGGATTTTTCGAGCACCGGCAGAAGGTCCTTCATGTTGGAGATCTTCTTGTCGTGGATCAGAATCAGCGGCTCTTCGAGGACTGCTTCCATCGAATCGGGATCGGTCACGAAGTACGGTGACACGTAGCCGCGATCAAACTGCATACCTTCGACGACGTCCATCGTCGTCTCGGCGGTTTTGGCCTCCTCGACCGTGATGACGCCGTCTTTGCCGACTTTTTCCATAGCTTCGGAGATCAGTTCGCCGATCTGCACATCGCTGTTAGCGGAGATCGAACCGACCTGTGAAATCTCGACCTTACCGGAAACCGGCTTGGACATCCCTTTGATCGCCTCGGAGACAGAGAGTACGGCTTTGTCGATACCGCGTTTGATCGACATCGGGTTGGTGCCGGCGGCAACGTTTTTCAGACCTTCGCGATAGATCGCCTGGGCCATGATCGTTGCGGTAGTGGTGCCGTCACCGGCGATATCGGAGGTCTTGGAAGCAACTTCCTTGACCATCTGGGCGCCGATGTTTTCTACGTTGTCTTCAAGCTCGATCTCTTTGGCCACCGTGACGCCGTCTTTGGTGACGGTCGGCGAACCGAATTTCTTGTCGAGCACAACATTGCGGCCCTTGGGGCCAAGTGTAACCTTGACCGCATTGGCCAGTTTGTCCACGCCGATTTTCAGTTTGGCGCGGGCATCGGATTCAAAATCGATTAGTTTTGACATTCTGATAATTCCTCAGCGCGTTTAGCTGTTCTGGATGATGGCGAAAATATCGGACTCACGCATGATGAGATACTCTTCGCCGTCGATTGAAACTTCGGTGCCGCTGTATTTGCCGTACAGGATGCGGTCACCCTTTTTGACTTCGGGGGCAACGACTGTGCCTTCGTCGGTCTTGCGACCGGTGCCGACTTCGATGATTTCGCCTTCCATCGGCTTTTCTTTGGCGGTATCGGGGATAATGATCCCGCCCTTTTTGGTTTCTTCAGCTTCGAGCGCTCTTACGACTACGCGATCAGCTAATGGTTTTACGTGCATCACAAACCTCCAATTGTTTATTGAATGCGTTCTGTTGTTTTTTGTACTTTTTGCTACTTCTTCTAACTCTTTGCCTTGGTGACTCTTTACGTTATTGTTATCGGCATTTGTTAGCACTCATCGTCAGTGAGTGCTAACAATACATTATAACGACTGAGTTGTCAAGAAGTTTCCTATTGTTTTGTGAAAAAAGTGACGAAATGTTGGGTATTGCTGGGTTATGGTGAGGAATGGCAGGGGGGCTGCCATATTGGCGGGAACCCGGTTTGTCCTTCTCTCGCAGGCAATAATCCAGCAATTGATTCGCGATGGGTGTGTTTTTAGTTTGACTTCTTGTTTGAGAAATCAACAGATTGATGCCTGAAGATAATGGTAGATGGGTTGCAAGAACCAACCTTTCGACGAATAACAGTTTTTTCCAGGAGCCAGTAAACCCCCTCGTTGGCTGTGTTGGCTCTAGGAAGGTTGCTGGTCATTGAAACACCGAGATTTAGGCAAAAAGGCTAAAATAGTCAAAGTTCTCCATAACGAATATGCAGCCTTTCGATCCGAAATAGTATCATGGGCAGTAGAACATGTTCTAAACCCCACCAAGTCAATTCTCGATCCCTTCGCAGGTACGGCGAGGTTGCTACCGTACGTTGCAACTAGGAAAATGAAGGGACACTTCAATGATCTGCTCCCCCACCACAAGTTAATAAATGAGGCAAAGCTACCAGAGGTGTTTATCGCGTTGCAATCGTTGGCACCAGATTACTGGACTGCGACTCGCGAGGAGCTAACGAAGCACCTTAGTCCACTGAGGCGTAGCAACCTCAAAGTAACCTCCCATTGGATGAGAGATGATATCGTGGAGCGATTTCGTCGTTCTTGGGACAACATAGATACGATTCCAGGCAGCATTAGGCCACTTTTCCGAGCCGTGTTGATTCTCTGTGTTCGCCCCCTCTCCGGAGTAACACCTTCTGCCAAAAACAGGACGTGGCTTCGACCAGGTGGAATGACTACCGAAGTACCTCTGTCCGACCTCATTATTGCCTTCCTAAGCCGGTATCGGAAATACTATGAGACGTTCTACAACGGCATTGATCCAAAGACAAACTCGCGATGTGAATTCACTTGCTTAGAAGCGTCCAAGATCAGTAAGAAGCGAAAATACGATGCAATCTTCACATCACCCCCTTTTCCAAATAGATTTGATTACGCTGTAACATATGCCCCTGAACTTCATATGTTATCGAGGATCTCTCTTGAGTACGATCCAGATATTGTTTCGAATGGTATGCTTGGGACAAATCGCGTCTCAGATTATCAGGACCCCGGTGCCGATATAGAGTGGCTCAGAATGAATGCGCCGGCCACCGTCAAGTTCCTTAAGGAAGTGAACAAATTGGCACCTTCTGATGAGGGTAGTTATTATCTGCGATACTTCACACGGTATTATGCTGATTTGTATCGCTTCATTCTTGATGCTTTCAAATTGCTGAGACAAAATGGCTCTCTATATATGGCTGTCCAGAATAACATTCACCGTGGCGAGCTCAACAACCTTTCGGCCTTTTTGAAGGATTTTGCTCGACGCAATGATCTTACTGCTGAGAAGGTCTTTCGACAAATGAAGCCTCATCAAGGAAGACGCAATATTTCGGCAGAACATCCGATCGTTTTGCGAAAACATGAAGAGAGTATTGTCAGGATGGTGAGAAGGTGATCTATAGGCGGAAAGAACGCTGGGGACACATTGGCTATGATACCGCTAGGCACGATTTCTATCTGAATGTTAGTGGCAACAGCGGTTCAAGACCGTATGTGAAAGCGCCTGTTGTACTGAATGTGGATCTGACCTTTCGCTGCAATATGAACTGTTGCTATTGTGTTGCCAAAGATACTTCCAAAATCTTGGGAAAACCAAATTCACTGGACCTAAAAGTGTCGAGAGAAGTGCTAAAGGCCATCAATACATCGGGCTTTCTGCTAGTAGTCATTACTGGCGGTGAGCCATTCCTACCTGAGGTAGAATCTTCGCTCACGGCCCTTGTTTCGGGCATACAGAAAAAGGGCATTGTTGTGGATACCAATGGTACCATAAAGCCTTCCGTGAAGACCCTTCAAATCCTTGTGCGAAAGCATGCGATGGTACGTGTATCTTGGGATAGCCCAACACCCAGCAGGGAGACGTATTTTCGGAAATACGGCTCACTATTCAAGTCGGATCGTGACTATATGAAGCGCAAGGAGCAGGTTATCCGCTTGTTGTCCAGGCAGGGGCTTACGGTAGCCGTCCAATCTGTGGTGAGCGGGGTCAATTACGCAGACTCAAACTTTCACAAGCTGCCATATCGTCTGAAGGAGTTGGGTATCAACAAGCTGTACTTGCAGCGCATTATTCCCTCGCACAAGGTGTTGTACGATACCCAGAGGAAGAAACACCTGGTAACTTATCCCGAGTACAGTGAGTGCGTCGCAAACATTGAAAAGCACGCCCAACTCTGCGATGTAAAGTGTATCTCTAAGATGGATCGGCGCCACAACTCAGTGTTTCTTCTTGTTCATAACGGAGACATCTACACTCAAAGTGATGAAGAACCTGGCAAAAAAGTGTGGCTAGGACCGATGGCTCGGATTGAGGACTACTTTGAATATGTAAGTAGCGCAGACCACGCGTCACGCTATTACGCACAGAAATGCTAACGGCAGGGAGATTTAGCTATGGCTCGTTTTTGGCCTCAAATTGAATCACGATCGATTCAGGGGTGGACTGAAGGTTTCCAAACTCTGTATTCAAAACCTGATGCTTCGAGACAACCCGAGGAATTCTGGAGCGCTGTTATGGCTCATGTTAGTACCGTGGGTGAGGCAATTAGAAGAACCAATTACAGGGATCTTGTCCAGAGTGCAGCTCACGCCTTCTGTTGGATGTGCTGTTACGTTGGCAAGTGCAGCAACGGCAGCGATCACCTCTTCAAGATAAGTGACAACCTCTCCGATATTGTAGCACTCAAATTTCCCGGAGAATGTGGACACTGCATCAAATCTCCCTGCAGATGTTCTCCTGAGGAAATGGATGAGGATGAAGATAAAGACGCTAAGTATCCACAGTTACTCGAGCGAAAGAAGAACAACTCCTACAAAGACCGATCCATTGACAACTGGCTTTTTGACTTTTGGAAGATATATAGCGGGCAGATTCATCTACAGACGCTCGAGAGCGTAGGGTTTCACCTCTTGGAGGAAGCTGGAGAAGAAGCTAAAGCGGTCCGGAACTTAATTCAATTTCGTGGCATTCTGGAGGCCAACATCACGGGTGTTGACGAAGCATATCTAAAGCACATCTCATCGATCGAAGGCCTCGTGACAGAATACAGCACTACCATGAGCGAACTCAAAGAGCGTTACGATAAACCCAGAACCAAGGACGCCATGAAGGATATCGATCTGACATCTAACGACCCTCTCCTCATTAGGTCCAGAATCGTAAAGGCCAAGATGGATTTCGTGGTTGAGCTGGCTGACACCTTTTCATGGCTATGTGCAGTTCAACTCAAGTTGTTTGAGATATTGACGCATGAGAAAATAGACGATAGTGTTGTAACGGAATTCCATATTGAGGAAGTACTTAAGGACCGCTATGAGTCATCGACTGTTGAGCAACCAATGAAGTGTTATGCCTGTGAACACGAATCATGCGAATGCTTGTTCTATCCAGCAATAGAGTTGGTTGCAGAAGCAAGCTTGGAAGCTGCGGCGGAAGAATCCAATAAGCCATGATCAATGCCCCTTTGACCGAATGATCTTGAAGGATAACAAAATGAAAATGACAAAAGAAGATTACTACTTGTCAATAGCCGAAGCGGTGTCACGCAAAGGAACCTGCCTTAGACGGAACTTCGGTGCGATAATAGTAATTGATGATCATATCATAAGCACTGGATATACGGGATCCCCTAGAAAAGCACCCAACTGTAACGACATTGGCCAATGTCTCCGGGAAAAGTACAACATACCTCATGGTGAGAGATATGAGCTCTGCAGATCAGTACACGCAGAGATGAACGCTATAATCCACGCCTCCCGTGAACAAATGATCGGTGCGACCATGTACTTGGTAGGTTTCGACTTTAAGACGAACGATATCGTAAGCGATGCTGAACCGTGCAAAATGTGCAAGCGAATCATCATGAACTCAGGGGTGGAGCGTGTGATCGTCAGAAGAGGACCCAAGGAAACCGTGACCCTAACTCCTTGGGAATGGGTAGAAAACGTGGAAGAGATTTTTGCTGGCGAGTCAGAGTATTAATCAACATCCCGACAACTCTTCCGCTCTCAGCCTCCCCCCAACTAATTCCCCACAACATCACGGCAAATCGCAGGTGACTCCTTTATGATAAAGGACTGTCGTATGCCTACGAGTGAAAAGCAGATCGCAGCCAACAGGCGTAACGCCAAGAAATCGACCGGGCCGAAGAGTGTCAATGGCAAAGCGGCCTCAAGTCGTAACGCCATCAAGCACGGTCTCCACGCCACAGACATTGTCCTCAACTCACCCCACCTCAACGAAGACCCCGAACAATACCAACAATTGCTCGACTCCCTCATCGAAGAACTCAAACCGGAAGGTATCCTCCAGGAACACCTCGTCCTGAAAATCGCCAACGCCCTGTGGCGCTACCGTCGCGTCATCAACGCCGAGAAATCCAAAATCAACTGTCAACTTGACCAGGCCGCCGAAGACATTGAGCGCGGTCGCCAGTTTGGCGTCTTTATCGATCCCGATGACCTCGATGATGACACCGTTGAACGACGCAACGCCGACATTCTCGGCTCCCAGTCAATGCCCAGTGAGTCCCACCGTGACACCCTGCAACGCTACGAGATGCGTTTGGATCGCCAACTCACCCGCTGCTATACTCTCCTGTTCCGCCTCCAAGACCGCCAGGAAAGTAAAAAAAAGCATAACAAACCCATTTCGAACACCCCTCCCGAACCGGTTAAGCCAGTGTCTGACACCAACAACGCGCGAAGCGCAAAAGAGTGATTTATCACCAAAACAAACCCATTCCAGATTCCCGTGCGCGGTGGATGTCCCCGTCTACCGCGAGTCGACGTCGTCGGCGCACGGGGACGTACGCCGACCACAAAACAAAAAAAGAGGCAGGTGAAAAACCTGCCTCGGATAAACCAAAATCTGTGCTGCCGTCTACAACGAGAGTTGGGCACCCATCGTAAACTGGAACATCATCGGCGTGGCATCGGTAAAGACCACGTGCATGCGGGGCATGCCAAAAAGATGGACCGATTCTGAGACCTGGTGGCGCCAGAACAGGCCGGTATTCAAACCAAACTCGAATCCGCCAAAGTCATACATGCCAGGCCCTCCCATGAGGAAAATGTCTGACTTGCGGGTCTGTTTTACACCGTAGAGTCCGTTCACAATTACATTGGTCTCGGTAGTGCTCTCCGACATATCGATGCCTGGAAAATTCAGGGCCAAATTGGCTGGAGCTGAAATGTCAACAGTATATCTCTGCATCATCACCTCACCGCCAATAAGGAAGTTCTTTTTGAGGCCATAGTAGAACTGGCCACCGAAACCAAGACCGGCACCTGTCGAGAACTCAACATTGGTGATCGGCTCCGAATAACTTGCGAAGGCATCGCCGGTTCCCACAGCGTATCCCAGATTACCGGATACCCAGCTCTTCCCTGAGAAATCGCGCATCTGCGCGGAGAGCGCGGATACGACGAACAGAGAAGCGATTGCTACGATAAGCAGAGTTTTCTTCATAATCGACTCCTGTGTTAAAGTGTTTAACTCTCCGATTGAACCAGAATTCATCTGCACTGTATGAACTCTGCACACCTGATAGTTATCGGTCGGAATCGCTGTGAGTTTAGGCCCGATGGCCCGCCCGTCTGCCGCGATGCCTTTGTCGGCGCACGGGGACGTACGCCGACCACATGCGGTGGGTCACCGCAAATCGCAGGAAGGATAGGCCTGCCCCACAAGACTTGACATTTGCTGCTGAGAGTTGTAAGAATACAGCGCTAAGTCCGACCAATCGCTACAAACCTATCGCTGCAAGGAGGAACCAACATGAAGAAGTATCGTCTAATCGCGGCTCTCATCCCGGTGGCACTGCTGGCCGTGGTCCTTGTCGGGGTCAATGTCGGCGCTAAGAAGCCCGGTGGTGGCGGTCCGCCGTCCAATTGTGACGGCCTGCCGATCGAAGTATACCTGGAGGACCTGTGCGGGTCAAACATGTGGATTCAGATCGAAGACAGTACCACCGTCTGTCAGGTGACTTGCTGGATGACCACTAACAAGCGCAAGTGCCCGGTGCGGGTGTTCTGGATTGGCGGCCATGTCATCGCGGACGAAATGGAGCCGAACGGGTTCAAGTTCGATGCGGCTACAGTGCGGGTGGCCGAGGTGACCGAAGAAGGGAGTCAGACAACGGTCTGTCAGATTGCCGCAAATCCGGGATTCTATGCCAGTCCGCTGAGAACCTGGTGGGTGACCGCTACCCTGACCGATCACCGACCGCTGTAGGCTTGTCGTCAGCTTGGACGGCCTGTATGGTGGGTCCGTGTGGCCGAGTCTGAAGACTCGACCACCACAACGCTGTGTGAAAGTAGTAGCGGGCGCATCGCGAGAGAGTGATTCATCACCTCATGCTGAGCGAAGTCGAAGCATGAATCCCGTTAGGCGGGATCCCTGCGATGCCGCCGAAGATGGCAGGAGCACAGAGCTCCTGACCTACTGTTGAAACCACAGGGGTTTCGACCTACAAGAAAGGACCCGGCTTGACCGGGTGGCAGGTCTCCAAGAAAAGAGAGACCTGCCCTACAAGAGAAGACTGGATGCCGGATCAAGGTCCGGCATGACACCCCGCGCCTCGCGGAGTGTCTCGCCATTCGGGCGTTGTCGATACCCGGCTATCGACCGTGCTCAGGGTGACACCGATGAATCGGTCCTTGGCGCTCCGCGCCCTGCTCCATTTACAGTGGCTTCGGTGTGACGCCCCAGCAACTGCGATCAAGGTGACATCAGGGTGACATCAGAATTCGATCACCGAGCCGAGGCCGGCCAGGTGGTAGCGCTCGCCGAAGGTCTCGCCGAAAATCTTGAAACCAAGATGCCCGGTGCAATGCGCAGGAGCGACCCGTTTGACACCGAAGAGATCCTTCATCTTGGTGGCCATGTCGGTAATCTCCTCTGTGCCATACGGCAACAGATGAAAACCACCCATCACCAGCGCGATGTCGTTGTCGAGTTGTTGCTTGGTCGAATCAACAATCGTTGTCACCAACGAATGCGAACAACCGACTATAACAACCTCACCGTCGTCGGTACGGAGACTCAACGACAGTTCCGGCAAACCGATTTTTTTGAGCGACTCATCGTCCACTTGTTCACCGGTCAGGGCGACATTCGGATAGCTGGTAAAGTAACCCATGAACGGCGAGCGCGTGGAGATAAGGTTGACACCATGCTGGACCTCTTTCGAGCCTTTGACATACTCGATGTTCGCACCCCAAAACCGACCGCTTTGGTTGAACGTGAACTTGGTGTCGCCGCCACCGAAGTATTTTTGTTCTCTGGGCAGATGTTCACACTGTTCGTGCTCCTGTCCGGTTACATCGAACGGCAATGGCGCGCCCCAAAATGGATCGTAGGGGAAGTAGATTTTGACATCCGGATGGACACTCAAAAGATAGTCGAAGCCATTGATATGATCAAAATGGCTGTGCGAAGCTACGGCAAAATCGACTTTGGACAGGTCCACGCCCAGTGCTTCACAGTTGGATTTGAGCAGATCGGCGTTGGTGCCGCCATCGAACAGAATAGTCAAGCCGTTGTACTTCACCAGCGCCGAAAAGCCAAAGTCCTGAGTGAGCCCGGGCTGTTCTTCGCCAAAGGCATCATAGAGGTTGAGAATGTAGTTATCCTTGGGCAGTTCGGTGGCTATCGACTGTGCCGCGCTCAGGGTAATGAGTAGAGCAGGTATTGCGATTTTTCTTAACGACATTTATTTCTCCTGAGTTTCGACGGTTTCCGGACGTCGCACCCTGAAGACACAAAGCAGGGAGCGATTGGATTTCATACCAGTGATACGTGGTCGAGGAATAGGATGGTTGAGTGTGTCAATATAGTAGGGTGGGTCCGTTCCGCGGGACCGCGGTTTGTGTCAGAAGCACAGGGGTCCTGACCTACAAAGATGTTAAACCAGGTCTCCAAGAGAGAAGAGCGACCTACCCTACAAGACTTGTCGGAACCGCTGGGAGGGTCCCGACCTAATGAATTGGGCAGGCGCCTGGAGGCCAGCCGCCGTTGAACATGTAGTCGACGAGGAAGACCAGATCGGCGATATCCAGGAGACCGTTGGGATCGCCGTCTACATTCGCCTCCTCATCACACTCCGGAGCCGGTCCCAGATCGAACATGTAGCTGACCAGAAAAACCAGATCGGAGATGTCGGTCTCGTCGTCCGGGTCACTATCGACATTTCCGCGAATGCCGTTACAACAACCCGCGAAGAACACCATACCGGGTTGTGAACGAGCCAGGTAGGTGGCGACACGGCTATACATACGCGGCAGGTAGTCCGAGTAGCCATCGAATTCGATCGTTGCATCCTGACCCGGCTGAGGTGCACCGTCCGGTTTCAGGTACAGTTTCAACACCGGCCCGTCTCCGACCGGCAAGTCCGGCCGGACGATGGCGCCGGACGCTTCGAGCCTGATGTTAAGTCGACTGTTCACCGGTGAGTAATTCTGGAGCCGAGCGACCTCAAAGTACTCGGTGCGGCAACCCTCGGTCGAGAAGGTGTCGTACATCAGGCTGAGATCACCATCGAACTCCACCGGAATATCGAGCCGACTGAGCGGTACGGTGTTGACGGCGTACACAACAATCTCAACCGACGTGGCGCTGTCTGTGAGCTCAACCGAATCGGTTCGCATGGTGTCGGCAAGAACGGTCACAGCCGAGCGTCGTTGGTAGTTGTAGGTTCCCTCGGTTCCGACACCACTGACGGTGACGTCGTAGATGCCGCCTTCGGTGTAAACGTGAACAGGGTTTTGTCCGGAGGCCGAGTCGCCGTCGCCGAATTCCCAACTCCATTGGTCGATCGGGTGCGATGTCCAGCCCTCGAACGAAACCGTGCAGGGTGCTTGTCCGGCGTTCAAGTCACTGTTCGGAAAAATCGCCTGGTCAGTCTCGATCCATGTCGCGGCCGCTTCAACGACATCGTCTCGCCCTTGCGCGACACCCTCCGGCGTCAGCCAGACAGTTTCGTCAACCGGGATGTAGTCGTGGGTCAAGTAATGCCCTGGATTGCTGACCAGCCAGGCATCCGCTACGGCCACGCCCATCCAGAATCCATCGGCGAAGGTGCCCATCAGGGGGCCGTTAAAGGCGGCGGCGGTCGGTTTGCCGAAGGTTCTGGCCTTGGGGTGAAAGGCCATGGCCAGTGCGATCTGATCACCGGAACTCACCGCGCCCGGACCGGTCAGGATGGCAATAGGGCGATCATAAAACGAACTGGAGTCACCATCGATTCGGTATCCGGAAGGATCGGCGGCCAGGCACATCAGATCATGGTCGAATGGATCGCAGCGCTGATCAAATCCGATTGTCCACACTGTGTCGGCAAACAGACGTTCCAAACCCGGGTAGGCCAGGAACATATTGCCGCCGTAATTGGTGCGGAAGTCGAAAATCAGCCCGAGTGTTTCATGGTCGATCAGCAGTGTGTCGATAGCGGCCAGGAACTCAGTTTGGGCATTGTCCCCCCAGTAGAGGCCATAAACATAGCCGATCTGGGTACCTTCGATTATGCCCCATGTGATCGCCGTCGTATCAGGCATGGGTATGCCCGGTACCGGAAGTTGCTCCCTACTTTCGATGTGTCGCGGCACACCGTCGAGTACACCGGTGGCGAGATGCAGAGTATCGCCGGATACAAACTTGACAATGTCGATGGTGTCAAACAGATGCCAGTTGAGTCCGGCGGCCATCATTACAGAGTGGTCAAAAGCCTCCTGGGAGCTTCCCCACATGCTCCACGTGGTCGGAAGTTGGGCTGCCAACAATTCCCGGCCGAGTTCCGCCCAGGGGACGCCGTCATAGCCGAGAACTCGATCTCCCGGAACCAACGTCAGTACGTGGGCCGGCGTTGTTTGATATACGAGAAGAGTACTGTCCTCAAGCGGTGTCAAAGAGGCGCCGAAATGAGTGCTGGAACCCCAGTCACCAATCGTCATGATCGGTACCCCCGGTAACGGCTGAGTCAGGGCCAGATTGTAATCAAAGCAACGAGAATGACTCTCCATGAGAGCCATACTGGCATAAGTTAACATGGCGGCAAAGCGACCCCGACTAACGCCCGAAGCGAGTTCGTTCAATGCGGAAACCTGGATCGAGTCCCAATCGTCGTCGATGTCCTGCCAACAAGCGTACAGGCTGTCGGTGATGCCCCAGTACTCGGCCCAGACGAACTCCTTGATCTCTGCTGGTTCGCCACTTCCCCAGGTGTAGTCGATGGCAGCGGCCCAGTCGTCTCTCGTGTAATGACCGGGTGTTTTGCTCATGTGGTTTGGTGGCGGTTGCTTTGGCTTGTACTGCGCCTGCAACCAGGCTGGAAGTTGGTCTAACTGCTCTGTCGAGGTCGGACGCCAGAAGGGCGTGTTTGCGGGCGATGAGGGCCAGTCGATCCGAGTTGTTTGCGTGTTACCCTCGGTTGGTAACAACATCAAGACTGCAATAATGCAGACAGTTGGTAGTTGGCGCATAGGTGTCTCCACTGGCGGTGAAGAGTACTGATTTCAAGATACGGTCGAACGACGATTCGTCAATGTATTTGTGTCCAAGCGGCGGCCCATAAATGGGTTTCATGCGCTTCGTGCGCGGCTGCACGGCACTGCACCCAGAGCGTTTCGCGGCGGGTGGGATTCCGTTGATCGAGAGAACCACCTGCCCATAAATGGGTTTCATGCGCTTCGTGCATGGGTTCATCCTTCGACTGCGCTCAGGATGAGGTTGTGCCGAGTGTGAAGACTCGGCCACCACAACGCGGGTGCTGTCAGGCGACTCGCCTGACAGCCAACGGGATGGTAGGCAGGCGTCGGGCGGAGTCGCCCAACGCCACCTGAACAGGGTCAAGACGCCCATAAATGGGTCTCATGCGCTTCGTGCGCGGCTGCACGGCACCGCACCCAGAGCGTTTCGCGGCGGGTGGGATTCCGCTGATCGAGAGAACCACCTGCCCATAAATGGGTCTCATGCGCTTCGTGCGCGGCTGTCTTTCAACACGGCACTGCACCCAGAGCGTTTCGCGGCGGGTGGGATTCCGCTGATCGAGAGAACCACCTGCCCATAAATGGGTCTCATGCGCTTCGTGCGCGGCTGCACGGCACCGCACCCAGAGCGTTTCGCGGCGGGTGCGATTCCGTTGTGTTTCTGTAGCTTTGCCACTTGCTTTTGGAACTCCAGGCACCGTTGGATGGTTAATCACTGTGTCTAAGCAGAAGTTGAAATCGATTGTGTCAGGAGCACAGGGCTCTTGACCTAAGAGAATGAAGTCGATCCTAAAAAGGAGTATCAAGATGCCGGTAAGAAAAGCTCATGCTGTGTGGGAGGGGAATCTGCCAAGTGGAAAAGGAACCATCGCGTTCGGAAGCGGCGCCTTCGAAGGTGCCTACTCGTTTGGATCGCGATTTGAAGGTGCCTCCGGCACCAACCCGGAAGAGCTGGTTGCGGCCGCGCACGCCGGCTGTTTTTCCATGGCCCTATCGCACGAACTGGCCGTCGGCGGACACAAACCGACTAGCGTGAAAACCGACGCCAAGGTTCATCTGGACAAAGTTGAAGATGGGTTTAAGATCACTTCGATCGAGTTGATTTGTGAAGCGGTGGTGCCGGATATCAGCGAAAGTACATTTATGAAATTCGCCAACAACGCCAAAACAGGTTGTCCGATATCGCAGGCACTAAGTGCTGTGGAGATCAAACTGGATGCCAAGCTGGTAGCGTTGGTGTAATCTGGCAGGATAGGTTCGCCTTCGGATGCGCTAGGGGACGACACGGCTAAGCCGTGGTTCTCGCGCTACAGAACAGGGGTCCCGACAGTCAGAGAAATCGACTTCGTCGATGTCAGGACCCGCCTGCGGCCATAAATGGCATTCATGCCCTTCGGGCCAGGGGCCCTGACCTACTACTGCTAGTCGGAACCACTAAGAGTGTTCCGGCCTACGGTTGACCACCGATAGAAAGTCAATACCCCCGCTCGGGGTCCACCCGATCTGGCAAAGGGTGACCGTCTGCGAGGCGGTTCAGGAGCCTGGCCAAGGCTTGGATGCGGTGCGTCTCAATGTCGCTGCAATGTCCGGCCAGATGAGGGGTCATGACAACATTTTCAAGTTCATGGAAAGCAAATTCCGACGGTGGCTGGTCGGAGCGCGAAGACTCATCCTGTGGATAGAGATACCAGGTATCCAGACCGGCTCTGATACGACCGCTCTTCAAGGCGCGGTACAACGCCGCTTCGTCGATCACCCGTCCGCGCGCGATATTGATGACAATCGAATCATCCGGAAGCAGGGACAGTTCGTGTTCACCGATAAGTCCTTCGGTCGCCGGCGACAGCGGCAGACAAACAAACAGGGCCGCCGCCTGCGGCAGGTAATCATTCATGGAACGTGAATCGTGAAGCTGAGGGATACCCAGGGGTGCAAGGCTGGTTGTAGGATCGTCTATGCCTTTGAAGTTTCGTTTCACAGCGTGGACTTCCATGCCCAACCCGGCACAGGCTCTGGCGATGCGTCGTCCGATAGCGCCGTATCCCAGAATCAGCGCCGTCTTTTTTTCCAACAACGGTGATGAACTCGGTTCATACCGTGGTGTCCAATCATTCTGCCTGAGACGGCGATCGATAGGCACGATACTCTTGGACGCAGCCAACATCAGAGCCACAGCATGTTCGGCGACCGCGGCGGCATTGTGGTGCAGGTTGTAAATCGCAATGTGAGGCAAGTCGAGCATCAGTTCGCGGGTCGCTTTCGGAAGTCCGGACCAGGGGATAATCAGGCTGTGCAGGTTGTGGCAGGACGTGATCTGCTCACGTGTGGGTAGCCCGGCCACCAAAACATGACAATCGTCCGGGATAGGTATCTCCTTGCCGTGGCTCAACGTTGTGTTGTTGTCGAGCTCGGATGCAAGTTGTTGTATCCATAGATCGTCGAAATCGGAAAGAACGTGAACATGCTGTTTCATGCAGTGGCCTCGGGTTTCGGTGTTCGAGGTCAATCTATGCTATTGGTGGCCGTTGTTCAAGCGGCAGATGCGGACATCTGCCGGACGCCCTACGGTTGTCGTCGGGTGGCCGGTCCAAGCCTCGTTTGGGGGATAAGAAAAAAGACCTCCCCAAACCGAGTTTGAGAGTGCCACCCGACTCTTTCTCGGCTCCCACGACATTTTCGCTTGCCATTGCTGTTGTCGAAACCTGCCTTCGGTATCCCTCCGGGCCAGGGGTCTCGACCTACAAGCGATGCTTCGGCGCAGGGATGCCGGATCAAGGTCCGGCATGACCGTGTGTCGTCTTGTGGAACCTCACCCTTCGACTGTGCTCAGGGTTAGGTTACAATCTGGAGAGCGATTCATCGCCGCGAAGCGCAAACAACCCGGCTTGCAGGGTTGCCACTACTTCCTGATAACATTTTTGTGGACAACCGTGCCACGTTCTGAATCTATCGTCTCGAAGCAAACATCGGAATCCCGCTGTTTAATCAATAGTCGGGTGGCATCGTTGACCGACTGGCTGGTCGCGTCGGCGTTGTCTGTTTCATTCAGCCAGGTGATGAGGTCGGCGACGGTGAGAGAGTTGTCGTTTTCAACATCAGAAGACTTCGAAATCGCTTCGATGGCCGCCGCCTCGATCAACTTCGGCCACAACTTGGCAAAGAGCACCGGGCTATGATACAAGTCCGCGCTGTTGATTCGGCCGTTGATAGCGAAAGCAAAACCGGTGACGTTATCATAGCGTTCGACTTCTGAGGTAATTGCGTCGACATACAGCCCGGCCCGAGAGTGGACGGCCTGATTTTCGAGGGTCAATTGGAGGCTGGATGCCGACCGGCCGCTTCGGACCGAGACCTCGGCTGCATCGGTGAGCATGTCCTGCAACTGGCTTACTTCAGACCAAACCTCTTTCTGCGATCCGGCAAGCTTGGCGGCCAGTTTCAATTCTCTGGATGCAGCCATATTGTTGGAGCTACCAAAACGAGTGGCTTCCTCTCCGTCACGCTGGGACCAGCGACCCTGCTCCACGCAGAACGAAGGCAACGGCATCTTGCCCGAATGCGCCTTGATGATCAGATCGTAGCGGAGAAAGCGGTCCTGTCGACCTCCTTTGACGATATCACCGGCCTGGATGAAGACATCCCATTCCGACAAGTTTTCGATCTGCAATTGGCCGACACTGCCGGTTTCGTGCACGATTACGGCTCCACTTGCAAGCGCTTCTTCGAGCGTTAGAATGTTGTCACCTACCGTTAGATCACCTCCGTGAAAGAGAAACACCGATAGATTTTTGCAAACATACGGACCGGTAATGCGGTGGCCGTCTTTTGCTGCATCGTTCGATTCTACCGGCGGCGCCGAGGTTAGAATAGCTGCCGTTACGATAATCGTTGCGAAGAATCGGATCATCATCCACCTCCGTCGGGTTTGTGGTTTCGGGTCATTCCGGTGCGGTCCTCCAAGTCGTAAAGTGGAACAGGCCGGCACGGGAATCTGATTTCACCTTGGATACAACTCGATGGAGAGTTTCTTCCCGGGCTATTATCGGATTTCCCAAGCCACGGGACGGGACATTTTTCAACAGTACTTTGTCGACATGCTTGCGCAGCCGGACCCGAACATGTATCTTGGTGTAAACATTAACGAAGACAACTGGAGCCAACAGTGGCTTGGTACCGACATCATGTTTTTGCAGCCCTGATCTGCCTACTTTCCATATTATCACCGGCGACAGATTTATCCGCGGCCATTCGCGCCAGAAGAGGCACTGTGGTCCTGGTGTCCGGGGAACGGTTTGAGCGCGTCCGGATAGAGGTCAAACAGCGGTTCCGGGTCATCCGGTTTTTCTATGAAGGTGATGAGAGGATCATCGGTTTCCAGAATATCGAGTCGATTCTCAATTCCAGGGGCGAGGATGTCACAAAGGACTTTCTTGGTGAACCCAAACGCATCCGTAACGAACCAAGGCTTACCCTTCCCAATCGAGCACCACCGCCTACCGAAGAGACCTGGCTGTCTGAAACCGACCCGCTGATAACACAGACTCGGATCAAGCGCTGGCAATTCGCATTGTCGGCGGGATCGAATTACAGTTTCCCGGTCGGTAGCTACTACGACGGTATCCAGCGTGGTGTCGGTTTTGGCGGTCACATGGTGATAGCTGCTTCCTACAGGTTCGGGGTGAGACTCAGTCTGTCAAAATCCGGTATCGACGTTGATCCTGATCAGGTGTTCCACACACCTTTTCCGGACTTACGAGTCGTAGACCAGACGGCTCGGATGAAAGCCTGGCGGTACGAACTGGCCGTTCAGTATTACTATCATCCAGATCGAGACGGACCTGACAACAGCATGTTCTACTTCTATTCCGGCGCGGGCGCTATCAGCCACAGTGTATCCGGAGACTTGCTGGTGCGGGATATTGTTACCAGTGAGGAGTTTATCGTTCCGCTGGACTGGTCCGAGACCAAGTTTTTGGCCAGTACCGGTTTGGGTTGGTGTCAAATGCTCGCCTCCAATTGGGGCGTCGATCTGGGCGCGCATGCTGATCTGATATTCGTGGGAACGAAAGACACTCCCGGTTACACCTATTACGGCGCCAACATCCAGTATGCGTTGGTATTTGATCTGAGGCTTGCAGCTTTCGCTGTCTTCTGATAGGACGCTCTGGTTCGACAAACAACGAGGAGAGGTAATGAACAAAGCACTGGCCGGGCTGGTCTTGATACTGGGTTCAGTCCTTCTTTTGACCGGGTGTCTGAAGAACTACATGGTTACCGTCCCTATGGAGGAGTCGCTCAATCCTCCGGCGGCCATGAGTATGGGGAATTTCGTAGATCAACTTCCGCCCGATATGAAGCCTGAGGACAAGCCTACGGCCGAAGAGATCGCCAAATTCAAAGAGTACATTATAACTGAACTGGAAAAGAAGCAGTTCAACACCATAACCAGCGACGAGACGGTCGGCGTACAGTATGAATTGCGCGCCGGTGTCCTTGATTTCAGCCGGGGCAGCGGTCTGATGCGTTTTCTCTTTGGACTGCTTGGCGGCGCGGCCAGGCTGAAGGTGCACCTTTACCTCGTAGACCTCACTTCCGATTCGATTGTTTTCGCCGGACACTTCACATATCAAGTAACCGACTGGATGGAATCGGGCGACCAGATTTATAAACGGATCGCCAAGGACTTCGCCCGGGAACTGAAGAGTCAGACTAAGAAAGTCGGCGGCTGAGTCAGACGCTCTCTCCCAAATCACCCAGTGTCCGGAACCGAGTAAAGACCCGGCAATGACCCACCGAGGGTTCAATGTTTGTCTGGAACCACGGCAGAACACAAACCTGGCCGGGCAACTGTGCATCGTTCTCCGACCCTGTCGGCAAAGGTCACATTAGCGGGGGTCCGACACACTTTATCCTTGCTATCGACGATGGCTGCGGGTAATTTGAATTGGTAAAGTGTAGCTGTTTTTGGCCATAAAAAGGCGCTGGGTTTGCTGTTATGACCGCCAAAAGAAGAATACTGAGCGGCTTGTCGATCTCCGGCGGCATCGTTCTCGGACAGGCGAGAGTGATCCTGCCGGGTGAGGTTCAAGTGGCCGAAATCGCGGTGCCGACCTCTCGGCTCAAGCATGAGACCGAGTCGCTGGACCGGGCCGTCGAACAGGCCCTCCGCGAACTCAGGCAGTTGCGTACATCAGCCGGTACCAAGATGGAAGGGCCGGTGGCTAAGGTGTTCGACGCCCAACTGCTGATCGCCGGTGACTATGAGTTTCTCAAAAAAGTCAAGGAAGAGATTCACCTTCAAAAACGCAACGCCGCCTATGTCTATGATCAGCTGGTCAAGCTGACCATGGCACCGTTGACGAAATCCAGTGACTTCTATATGCGCCAGATGGGAGAGGATATCAAAAGCGTGGCGGCCCGGGTGCTGTCCTATCTTAGTGGTTTTGAGAAAAGCGAGTCGAAACTACCACCCGGCACCATTCTGGTCGGCAAGACATTCACCCCCGGCGATGTGTTGCTATTCCGTCAGCGCAAGGCAACCGGTTTTTTGATCAGTAAAGGCGGGCCTGACTCGCACATGGCCTTGATTGCCCGCTCACTCATGTTGCCGGTGGTTTTGGTCGAGGGCTCTTTCCTTGAAGTGGCCAACAATAGCCGGCTCATACTCAACGGAACGGCCGGCGAAGTGATTATCAACCCGACCGATGAAGATTGGGTTGAGTACCAAAAACTCAAGAAGCGCCATGGACCGGCGCTGGTCACTCGCATCAGAAGGCTGACCCAAGTACCCCCGATCACACGTGATGGTGTCGAGGTTTCAATTGCGGGAAACCTATCCCTAAGCGGACCTGTTGATGACATACTGGCGGAAAGAGCTTTTCCGATCGGGCTTTACCGGACCGAGTTTCTCTTTTTGGATGACAACCGCTTCCCCGATGAGGAGGCACAGTTTGAGCCTTATAAACAGATTGTCCAGAAATTCGCCGGTCAACCGGTGGTGTTACGAATGTTCGACTTGGGTTACGATAAAATAAGACAGGACGCAGCCTGGCCGGTGGAAATGAACCCGGCGCTGGGCTGGCGCGGTATCCGAGTGATGCTGGATCGCACGGCCATTTTCAAAACACAGGTCAGAGCGATTTTGCGGGCCTCGGCCTTCGGTAAAGTCAAGATCATGTTGCCGATGGTGACCGTGTTGTCGGAAGTGGAGCGAGCCCGTAAACTGATCTCGCAGGTCAAGCTGGGTCTGCGCCGTAAGGGCGTTGCTTTTGATGAGACTGTTCAAGTCGGCATCATGGTGGAAGTTCCGGCCGCCGCTCTGACAGCCCATGCTCTGGCCGCCAAAGTCGACTTCATGTCGATAGGCTCAAACGACCTGACCCAATACACAATGGCCACCGACCGTATGAACAACCGAGTGGCTGACCTCTACACACCTTATCATCCGGCCGTTCTGAACCTGATCCACAAGACCGTCGAGGCGGGCAAAGCATGCGGCAAACCGGTCTCGATTTGTGGCGAGGTGGCCGGAGATCAGTTGGCCCTGCCGCTTTTTATCGGCATGGGTGTGGATCAACTTTCGATGAACCCAAACAGGATCTTTGATATCTGTAGATTGGTAAAAAGAATTGACTCGCGACTGGTGCGTCACCTGGTGGCGCCGGTACTCGCGGCCGGTTCGGAGCCTGCCGTAAAACAGATACTTGAGAATTTCAAATCGGAATCGCAAAAAACAAAACTTCAAGCATAAGGACCACAAAATTGACGATACTTGACGACGTTGAAAGCATCCGCAAAGCCGACCCGAGCAATATGTACAATCGGATCTTCGACTTGCCGGAACAGATGGCCGATGCCCTGACCCTGGCCCAGCGATGGCAAATTGATCCTGACGATTTTAGCGGCATCAAGAACATCGTGGTGATCGGCATGGGTGGCTCGGCTATCGGTGGTGATCTGACGCGCACCTATCTTTCTTCAAAGCTGCTGGTACCGTTCGAGATATGTCGGCACTATGTCCTGCCGGAATATGTTGACGATGAGACCCTGGTGATCGCATCCTCGTATTCCGGCAATACCGAAGAGACCATGTCGGCCGTCGAGGATGCGCTGTCACGCAAAGCCATGATGGTGGCCATCTCTACCGGCGGATTGCTGGGGGAAATCTGCGAGCTCAATCAGATACCTTTGGCCACACTGCCGGAGGGATTGCAGCCGCGGGCGGCCATTGGCTACTCGTTCATACCGCTGGTGATGTTCCTTGAAAAAATCGGACTGGCCAAGGACGTGGCCAAGGAACTTGAGACGGTAGTTGACAGCCTGCAGAAGTTCCGTGATGGTTACATTGAGGATCAACCAGTCGAACAGAACCCGGCCAAGAAATTGGCGCAAAAAGCGCATGGTCGCATTCCTATTGTTTACAGCGGCCCGACCTTGATGGATGCGGTCGCCGTAAGGTTCAAAGGACAGTTGTGCGAGAACGGGAAGAACCTTGCCTTCGCCAACCATTTCGCCGAGTTCAATCATAACGAATTGGTCGGCTGGTCCAAGACGATCGAGCCGTTTAAGGACAAACTGTTGGTGATTATGCTGCGCGATGCGGGCGATCATCCGCAGATTCGCAAACGGATGAACATCGTAAAGGAACATATCCAGAGTCTGGATGTGGAACTGGTTGAGGTTCATTCCAAGGGAGCGGTGCGGCTGGAGCGGATGTTCAGTCTGATTCAGATCGGTGATTTTACATCGTACTACCTGGCCGTCCTCAACGAGGTCGATCCGACGCCGGTGGAGGTGATTCAGGACCTCAAGAACGCCCTGGAGATGGACAAGGTGATGACGACTTAAGATGAGCGTTCGTTCAACGCAAACTATAAGCCCACCCCTTTTTGGGGTGGGCTTTTTGTACGTTGCACGGTTACTTCAACCTAAGAGTTCGTTGCGGTGGGTCTTGCGTATTCGCGTCAGCGATTTCGTGTGACCCGCCGGCCAGTCAAGCCGGCTATTGTGCGCAATGCCACCTGGCGCCAAAGTGTGTTCAGCGCAAGAAGCCGGTTTATCGGTGTCGGGTCACACCGCCGATTTCATCGACGGCAAGACCCGACACAATGGAACCTGGGTTTTTCAACAAATCCTTTGCGGTGGTTTTTCTTGATCTGATCGAAAGCACTGATGGTGCGGTTCTGATCAGTCCAGAACGAAATCCACGCTGTAAACCACCCAGACGGAGACCGGTTTGCCGGCCTGCATGGCTGGTTTGTATTTGCATTCATACGCCGCTTCGGCAGCCGCTATGTCCAGAACCAAATGTCCCGACGAAGTGCCGATGCAGGCGCCAATCACCGAACCTTCATCGCTCACAAGGCTTTTCACCCACACGGTCCCGGTTATTCCAGCCAGTTTCGCCAGGGGTGGATAGTCCGGAGTTGCTTGTTTGATCATCTGCGGGAAAACATCAACGGGGACAAACTCCGTCATCGTAGGCAGATAGTCGCCGCCGCTCCTGCCTTCTTCGGTCAGCCCGTTGATCACGCCTCGAAAGTGCTCGGCCTCCTTTGTGCGAATATCCAGCTTTAGCATCCGATTGAAATACACTGCCGCCCGATCCTTATTCCCACGTCCGACATACAGCCAGGCGAGCGCCCGATAGGCGGGCAGGCGTTCATTTTCAGCCCGCCAGGCTTTGGGTGAATCCAAAACTTGTGCCAGTCTATTCCGGCAGTCACGGGTGCGCTCGTTTAACTCCAGGGAGTCCGCCTCAGGGTCATCTTGCAGCACCCTTTCGTAGAAGGAGAGTGCGATACCATACCGGCCGGCGACAAAATAGTTGTCCGCACGCTGACGAAGTTCCGGGGCGGTATAATGCGGGATATCCAGATCAACGGTATGTTTTGATTCGATGCGATGTGATTCAAGGCCCTCGATCAGCACCGATGATTCGAACTCCGAGACGTCCTGAACATGAGCCTGGGCCACTTTCGCATCTCTTTTACGTTGCCTGCTTCCGGACTTTTGGATAAGAATTTGGCCCGTCATGCCTGGTTCGTGACCGGCTGAGTAGCCACCTTCGACAAGCGCCACATAGCCGGACCCTTCGAGTTGTTTTGAGTCTTCAAACACAAACAGGATTTCAAATGATTCAGCCCAGGTCATCGCGGGAGTGATTAACGGACAAATCACCGCCGCAAAGAGGGCGGAAAACAGCAATGTTGATTTTTGCATATCACCTCTCCTCGTCGTTGTTGGCCAATAAGCTAATGCCTTATCCGAACCGATGCAACTGATTGTAGCACCAGAGCTGTCTGAACCAAACCTGGGCTATTTGAAAGAAACTAATCCAGAACGAAATCCACTTTGTACATAACCCAACAGAAGACAGGTTTACCCTTTTGCATGCCCGGCTGGAAGCGGTTGAAGTAAGCAGCCTCGGTAGCGGCTCGATCGAGAGCCATCCAGCCGGACGATTCCGCTACACTGGTTTTCAGGACAATACCCGATTTGTCAACCAGGGCTTTGACCCAAACCAAGCCAGTGACTCCGGCTCGCTTGGCTTCCTCCGGATACTCCAAAGGATGCAGGTAGATCATTTCTGGAGGTGTCTCAACAGCGGCGAACCCTGCGGGTTCGGGAAAGTCGCAGGGGACCCCATCTTCTATGATGCACAGCAGGTGCTTGGCGTGCTTTCGACGCTCGTCGGCCCGTACAGCCCGCTCGAGGTAGTGGCGAGCGGCATCGTAATTATCGTTGTTGAAGAAGTATGCGCCGAGCTTGTGGTATATCCCAGCTCGTTTCTTCTCGACTTTCTTCTCTTTCCTGGTTAATTTGCGGTTGTCCTCCCGTTCAACCTCTTGGCGGCAGTGTGCCAGCAGTTGTTGAACGGACGAGTCCGCATCCAGACTGTCTACTCTGGTCAGTTCTTCAAAGTAATGCGCGGCTCTTCGATACTTCTCCACTGCCAATGCCTCACCAGCTCGTTCGCGAAGCTCCTGTGAGGCCAATTGGGGAATGTCGAAAGTCACGATGGACCCGGATTCGATTTCCTCACGTTCCGCCCCTCGAATCAGACAAGCCGACTCATAAGCGGTAACGTCCTGGACCTCGACATCCAGCATATCGAATGCCGGGATAACCGTCTCCGAGGTGTCGGTAGGCTTTATCAAAACGCCAACCATGCCCTCTTCCAGCCCATTCTTGTAGCCGCATTCTACCAGAGCCAGGGTGGCCGGGCCGGTGTATTCCTTTTCCGGTTTGAGCAAGAGAATAATCTCAAACTCGTCGGCCGTTAGCGGCTGGACCGGCGTCATATCCAGCTGTAGACTAATCGCAATCAGGAAACATAGTAGTGTAGCGATGGCTCACCTCCCGGTTGGTCTGGTACAGGTCGGGTCTGCTGTGACCGTGTTGTCTGGAGAGTCATATAGTCGTAACGGTGAATTAAACATCAGAGACCTCCTCGTCGTTGTCCATAGGCAATTTAACAACTGTTCTGGTACTTGGCAATCGCTAAAACGTACCCCCCGCAGTCCTCATTATTCAACAGTCTTGGGAAGAAAACCGTCTCCAAGTTGTACCCCACTCAGATGCAAGAACAGAACCAAACAACTCTGTCCGAAAGACGAGGAGGTCAGTCATGTACAAACCAATGATGTTAACCATCAAAGTCACTTGTTTCGTAGCGCTGTTAGGAATGAGTGTCCACGCATCGGTGCAGGAAGTCCAAGCTCCGATAAAGAAAGTCACTGTCTACCCCGGACGAGCCAAAGTATCGCGCATTGTCTCGATGGACTTCGGGGCAGGTGAACAATCCTGTATCATCAAGGACCTGCCGCTGTCGGTCGATGTAACCTCGTTGCGCGCCTCCGCCTATGGTGTGAAGGGCATCACCTTGCTGGGGTTCAACCATCGAGAGGAATACCACATACAATCTTCTCAGCAAAACGTCGCGGAACTCGAAACGAAGATACGCTTGTTCGACGAGAACGATTTGCAACGGATCAAAGACAGGATAGCATCCTTCGAGGAGCAGAAGAAGTTACTGGCGTTGATAACAAAAGGCGCCGGCGAGCAGGCATCCGAAGGAGTCGAGCGTGGCGGACTCGATGTCGATCAATGGCAAGCCGCTTTTCGTTTTGTGGGCGACCGTCAGCTTGAAGTCAACGATTCAATCAGATTGGCGAAGGCGGAGCTGGGTGTGAAAACGAACCACTTACAGAAACTTAATGCTCAACTCAGTTCAATTCGCTCACCTCAACGCCGGACAACGCGCACCGCCCAAATCGATCTCAATCTCGAAACAGCCGGTTCCGTTGTGGTGACGCTCGAATACATGATCCCCGGCGCCGGTTGGACACCGTTGTATGATGCCCGGCTGTCGGAGGAAGACACCAATGTCCGGCTGGACTACTTTGCCGAAGTGAAGCAGCGCACCGGTGAGGATTGGTACGATGTGGAGTTGACCCTGTCGACAGTCGAACCATCGCACGGCACCGGACCGGCCGAGTTGGACCCCTGGTATCTGACTCTGGCAGCACCCCCACCCGTACCGGTAATGGACGAACTGACTTATGGAGCAAACGGAATCACTGTCGGAAAAAAGGGAGAGGTATACATCCGAGGCGGTCGTGCGGGAGAGGTTGCCTTTATTGTCGACGGTGTATCGGCAGAGGAGCCTCTTAGCGAGCTGGGTTCAGCGGGCGCCAAGTTGTCACTGGTTACCGGAATGATCAGCACCTACGCCACGGAGTACCGGGTGCCTCGCCCAGAGACGATTCCATCCAGTAGTCAGGGGGTGCGCACGACGATTGCCAGCCTGTCCCTGCCCGGCCGGCCGGACCTTGTCTGTCGTCCGACCTTGATGGAAGGGGTGTATCGGTTTGCAGCCATCACCAATAACGAAGAGACTGTTCTGATGCCGGGTCGGGTATCGGTTTTTGCCGAATCAAATTACCTCGGCACCACGGCCTTAATTGATCCGGTTGTACCCGGTCAGGAGTTCGAACTGCCGTTTGGTCTGAACAACTTCATCGAGGTTGACAGAGAAGTATATAGTGAGAACCAGAGTCAGAACGATCATTGGCTCAGCGGTGATACCAAGGTTCGCCATGAAACCGAAATAGAAATCAAACTGACCAACAACGGCCGTCAACCCGCCCTGATCGACCTGGAGGAAGCGCTGCCGGTCAGTCAGGACGAACGGGTTAAAGTCAAGGTGGATGGCGTAGCACCCGACGCCGTGATTTCCGACAACAAAGAAATAGTGAGTTGGAAGCTGCGGCTTGAGCCGGGGGCCGAGCAAATCGTGACTTTCCGTTATCGTATCGAGCACGCGCCCGGTTTGACAATCGTCGGGTTGTAGCACCCAAAACTGTAATTAATCTAGCCGGGTCCGCAGTCCTGACACAGGGTTGCGAGCCCGGCCTTTTTGTGCTCGAAACAGCCTATATTATAGTGGTTTTCAGGTGGAGTACGGCTGATTATTGCGTTTCCCTGATAAATATATCAATATCATATGATAAATATGTAACAAATATTAAGATTTTGCGTTATAATACTTAAAATAATCAATATGGAGACAGAATGAAAAAAGACTGGGAATATCTAACCAGGATTACCGGTAACCGGCCGCTGACAGTTCAAAGGGTAGCGATTGACGGTGAGAATGTCGCGGTCGAGGGCCAGTTTGATTTGCCGCCGCTGGCCAGGCTGAAGGCTGATGATCAGGTGTTTGTGGCTGTGTTCGTCAAATGCCATGGATCGATCAAACAGATGGAGAAGCATTTTGGCATCAGCTACCCAACGGTCAAAGGGCGTCTCAACCGAATCTCCGAGCGACTGGATTTTGTCGAAGTGGAAACGGTGGATGAACCGGCTGGGTCCTCAAGTGTGCTGGAGCAGCTTGAGCGCGGGGAGATAGCGGTGGAGGATGCGATTGAACAGTTGAGCGGCGGAGGTACAGATGAGTAGCATGGCCATGCATGTACTACAGGAACTCGATCGGGGACTGATCAGTGTCGACATTGCGGAGCGGTTGTTACTTGCGGGGCAGCCAAGGACCGAGATTCCCACACCCTTCGCAATGACTCTGCCAACGATGTTCACCAGCGAGTCGTCGGTCCTTTGGATGTAAACAGAACAATGAGAGAAACGTAGGTCGAAACCCCTGTGGTTTCGACAGAGCGACAGGAGCACAATCCGCCGCGGCGGACTGACATACAACAGGAAGAATGCAATTAGAAAAAGAAACATAAGGAGTAAACCATGAGTGAAAACAGAACGCGAATCCTGCAAATGCTGGCCGAGGGAAAGATCAAAGTCGACGAAGCCGAACGGTTGTTGGCGGCTCTTGAGAATGCGGAGAAAGCCCAGGAGCCGGAACATGCAGACGACAACGGCCCCAAGAAGAAACCGAAGTTTCTGCATGTCAAAGTGGAAGCAAAGCCGGGCAGCAACCGTCGCGGCGAAAACGTCGATATCAAGATACCGCTGATACTTTTGAAAGCCGGCGTGAAGCTGGGTTCTGTAATGCCTGACAAAGCGCACGGCGTGTTTGCATCGAAGCTGTCGGACAAGGGGTTGAATATCGACTTGAAACAGTTGGAGTCGAAGGACATCGATACGCTGATCCAGGCGTTGGCGGAGACTTCGATTGAGGTTGACGAGGAGCAGGAGAAAGTCCGCATCTACTGTGCGTAGGTGATAAATCACCCATAAATGGGCCTCAGGCGCTTCGCGCGTCCAGTATCTGTCATAGTTGAAGCTCTGTAGGTCGGGACCCCTTGTGGTCCCGACTTTTTTTGTCAGGGGCACGCGGGCTGTTGGCCTACTGTAAAGAGGCTGAAGGCTGGATTCCGTGTCAAGCACGGAATGACCGAGAATAAAAACCCTACTTGACGACGGGCGCGAAGCGCCAGAAAGTGATTTATCACCGCTTGCCTGTGCGGCGAGTGTGTGTTACTATGGGCCGGTAACGCCAACCCCGAATGGAGAGTCCTGACATGGCGGAGAAGTTTATCTTCAACATGTACCGCGTAAACAAATTCTACGGTCAACAACAAGTCCTCAAAGAAATAAACCTCAGTTTCTTCCCCGGCGCCAAGATAGGTATCGTCGGTGAGAACGGCTCCGGTAAAACCACCGTGCTGCGCATCATGGCCGGTGTGGACAAAGAATTTCAGGGGGACGCTTTCATCACGCCCGGATTCCGCGCCGGTATGGTCGAGCAGGAACCCAAGCTCGATCCCAAGCTGACCGTGCGCCAGACAATAGAATCCGCTTTCGGTGAAACCAAGGCGTTGCTTGACGAATACAACAGTCTGGCCGACGCTATGGCCCAGCCGATGGATGATGACGAGATGCAAAAAACCATGGATCGGATGGGTGTGCTGCAGGATAAGATCGACACTGTCGACGGTTGGAATCTGGATCAAAGCATGAACATCGCCGGTGATGCTCTTTGCCTGCCCGATGACGACCGTATCGTCGGTACGCTGTCGGGTGGTGAACGTCGGCGGGTGGCTTTGTGCAAGATTCTTTTGGAACGTCCCGATCTGCTTTTGTTGGACGAGCCGACCAACCATCTTGATCCCGAGACGGTCAACTGGCTGGAGGAACAGCTTCGCGAGTATCCCGGCACGGTTATCGTCGTAACGCACGACCGCTACTTCTTGGACAATGTCACCCAGTGGATTCTGGAACTGGATTCAGGTCATGGTGTGCCCTGGGAAGGCAACTACACATCGTGGCTTGAGCAAAAGCTCACAAAGCTGGCCGGAGGAGAGAAAAAAGACTCCCCGCGATCCAAGGCGTTGGAACGGGAACTGGCCTGGATTCGCATGAGTCGTGGTGATCGCAATGAGATGGCGCGCTCCCGGATTCGCGAATACGAACAACTGGTGGCGCGCGAAACAGCGCGGGGTAAATCCGCCGGTACGGTGATACAGATTGCACCGGGACCGGACCTGGGCAGCCAGGTGGTCGAGTTCCACGATGTTGCAATGGGCTTCGACGATCAACAATTGTTCGAGGACCTGTCTTTCATGCTTCCACGTTCGGCCGTGGTTGGGCTGGTGGGACCGAACGGGACCGGTAAGACCACACTGTTGAAACTGGTCACCGGCGACCTTCAACCGGGCAACGGCAAGATCGTGAGCGGGTCGACGGTGCAATTGGCCTACGTGGATCAGGAGCGGGAGTCTCTCGACGGCGAAGGGAGTTTGATCGACGAAGTGGGCGGCGGACTGGCCGACATCACTCTCGGAGATCGAAAGATACCTATCCGCCAGTATCTCTCCCAGTTTGGATTCAAAGGCGCATCGCAGCAGAAAAAGGCGGTGGAGTTGTCGGGCGGTGAGCGCAACCGTTGTCACCTGGCCAAGGTTCTCAAGGTGGGTGGTAATCTGCTGTTGCTGGATGAGCCGACCAACGATCTCGACGTCAATACCCTGCGCCTGCTCGAAGAAGCGATCATGGATTACTCCGGCTGCGTGTTGGTCATCAGCCACGACCGGTTTTTTCTGGATCGTATCTGTACGCATCTATTGGTGTTCGAAGGTGAGGGGAAAGTCCGTTGGTTCGACGGCAATTTTTCGGCCTATCAGGAATGGCGCAGCAAAGAACTGGGTGGCCGGATGTTCGAGAACCGCCGCAACCGCTATCGTACAATCGTCAAGGCGTGATCTCCGCTGATCCGGTGGGCCACCCAGTCGAATTATTCACTTGACAACCTATCGGGGAAGAAGCTTATTTGGACCTGAAGATAATCAAAACCTAACACAATGCTCTCAGGCTGCAAAGAGGTCGAACTTTGTGTGACAGACGTGAGTCTCTAAAATGTCTTAAATGGGTCTTTGCTTGCTTGTTGTTTCGACGGTAAACCTTGTGCGACTTTATGAAAGCGAGGGAGAAGATGAAGAAGAAAAAGAAACGCATCAAGATGTCCATCCCGGTGGAAGTCCCGTTCTCACTGCGATCGGTAATCCAGGAGGCTATGCGGAGCGATATGGCCTTCCGTAAATTCGTGGAATCACCGGTCACAGCTTTGGTCGCGGGCGGTGTGCCGATTCGGCCGGAAGACCTCACAAAGCATGACCTGGACCGGCTCATCGACGTCATGGCAAACCTTCGCAGACTGACCTATGGCGATGTGTGGACGGGACCGTTTGTTTTCGAGGATGTGTTTGACGTCCTGACTCCTGAAAACTGTGACCCCTATCAGAACAGAGAGACCGAGCAGGAAATCGGTTGCAACACCAGTTTTGATGATGATTGTGAAACGCACTCCAGTACCAACAATAGTGTTTCAACCACTTGGGGTGGGATACGCCCTCAGTGGGAAATCATCGACGGGATACTAATGGGACCACTATACAGTCCGGGTGATTTGGCCAGCCTGGTTACTTATATGCACGAGGGAATTCGGGCACTCAAGATTCCACCGAGATGATAGGTCTGAGCATTCGCAAACCGTGATGACAGTATTGGAGCCGGTGTGCCGGCTTGGTAATAGATTGGACAATTCCGCCAAGAGCGACAGACTACGGAGTGTGCCATGAGAGGGCTGCGTGAGTTAGTGTTCAGCACTACAAATCGATGTACGGCTCGGTGTCAGGACTGTCCGATTGTCACCGATGGGGCATCCAGCAACACACTGACTTCCCAGCAGATGATTGACATCGTGGAAGAGGTGCTTCCTTGGGGTACCTTGAGCTTAGTTGTGTTTACGGGGGGGGAGCCTCTCCTTCTTGGTGACGAACTGGTCAAGACTGTGGCCTATGTCAGCAAACACGACATTTCCACGCGGATCGTTACGAACGCCTATTGGGCCCATTCCGAAGCGGCAGCAAGGCAAACGCTTGAGAGGTTGAAGGATGCCGGGCTAACGGAGATAAATATAAGTTGCGATGATTATCACCAGGAGTTTGTCCCGTTGGAATATGTGAGGAATGCAAACATAGCTGCGACCAAGTTGGGGATTCCTGCCTTGATAGGACACCGGATTAAGCAGGGTGGGAAGATCACCAAGCAGTCGCTCTCCAAATATCTCGGAGTCGAGTTGCACAAATTCGAACGTGGCAAGAAAAACCCTGACCATAACGTGATCAACTGTGGACCGAACGTACCCATTACGACTCAGATCGAGTCATACTCAGATACCTCTGAAACGGGCGACCTCACTTGGCGTGGACCTTGCGCCTCGGTTCTCAAATCGATTATTGTTTCGTCGGACTTGCGCGTTCAGATTTGCTGCGGGATAATCTCAAATAGTGTGGAGGAGCTTTACATAGGCTCCCTGAAAGACGACAATCTGCTGACCATAATTCAACGTGGAAACGAAGACTTGATCGCCAACTGGTTAGCTTTGTCGGGCCCCTCTTCCGTTCTCGAATTCGTTCGCGAGAAGGCGCCGGAAATCGATCTTCCCACCCAATATGTTAATCGCTGTCACTTATGTAACGAGCTTTTTACCCGGCCAGACGTTCGGGAAGTACTGCACGAACACGCAGCGGAACGAGGCAGTATGGTGGGCTTGATGAGGGGTGTTTTGGATTGGATGAGTGATGATTGGGCTCCCCAGAGATTGGAGACACGAAACCAGTCTCCAGGAACAACCTCGGCTCCGGATAACCGAGAATCGTAAGACATAGGAAGATTCCACGGTGTTGGTCTCGGACCGACCTGCGTTCAGCCCAGGGTCCAGATGTAGGCGCGGCCGGGTCCCTTCTCTCTTGAAAGTCCGATGTCAGTTTCCATTCGGTTTACCCAGGTCGGGCAGGGGCGGTCATAGGGCAATTTGAGCCGGACTTTCAGTTCGTTCCAGGTGAAGCCTGCGGGGTTCTTGCGAAGTTCATTCGCAATGCGATCTTTGAATTGAACGTATGTCATGCCAACCTCGATGTCATGGTTAACAACCCGCCGGAGCCGGCTTTAGTTGGCGTCGACAAGCTGCCCCAGGCCGGTTACCGTTTGATGTATGGTGGGGTGACCATGGTAATATATCGATCCTTGCCCGGTGAGCACGGCGGTCAGCACCTGATTCACCCAAACCTCGGCATCTCCAACACCTGACAAAGTAACGGTGGCCGTGTCGGCCCCGAAGTTAAACGTCTTCAGGCTCCCGGTCCCGGACATTATAGCTGTGTACCTCAGTGCGTTGCCGGTCAACTCAATGCCGCCAACGCCCGACATAGTTGCCGTGACATCCGGCGCCACCAGCTTGATATCGATTTCTCCGACACCCGACACCAAGAGGTCAACTGTGTTCGAAACAACAATCCCATGGGTGGCCCGAATGTTTCCCACGCCGGCCAAAGTCAGACCCTCCAGCCCGGCCATAGTGAGGTTGACGGTCAGGTCGAATTCTCTGAGGTTTTTCGATCGATCGGAATCGATAGTTAGAACGTCCTGCGAAACACTCATGATGATAAACGGCATAATGTTGTCGTCGACCGTTATTGATGCTGTCTGAGTGCCATAATCGAGATCAACGTCGCCGACTGTGTTCATGACTACAGATGTGAACGCCTCCAGCGTTCTCGACTCGGTAATGAGATTGCCGGAGCCGGTGACTGTTGGTTTACCGCCGGAGAGCGGGTTGTCGTCACTTGAGCAGGAGGCCAACAGCAAGATGGCGATGGACAAGGCTGGTCGGATGACTCTGTTGAACATTTTTTCACTCCCTCTTTTGCCGGAAAGCGCACATCTTCGTTTGGGTGAGCTATCAATTCCGGGTGACGATCTGCGCATTGCCGGAGTTAGAATCTGTGTCTTCTATCTGCTTTACTATATACAATTGTACCTATAATAGCTACTGGAAATCCATACACGGAATAACCGATGGCTCCAGATTATACGATACGAAACTGTCGGATGTACCTGAATCGCCTCGACCGGCCAGGCCGTCAGACAAACTTACTTGCAACAACAGCGATTTCCGTGGCATCCGGTTGGTATGGAGTCCCGGCAATATCGGAATACTCCTCAACAACGCGAAGGCCGTTTTCTTCGAATTCGTTCTTCAGAGATTCGAGGCTGAAGTACTGGAGCCAGTTGTATACTTCCCGGGTGCGCGACTTCTCGACAATCGTGTACTTGTCCAAAAGGACTTTGTCGTTGTCATATTTGAAGGTGTTCATGAAGCCGAAGTAATCGTCGGCCGACCAGAATCCGTCCAGCAACTGATGCTCCCAAGTCGCCACCTCATCTCGTTGGTTGAACGCATGCAGCGAGAAGACATCGAGGACAATACGCCCGTCGTCATTCAGACAGTCGCGGAACCTGCCCAGCAACGTTCTTCTTTGGGCTGGACTCAGGGCACAGTAGTCGCAGTAAATCAAACTGATGAGGTCAAACCTGTGTTCCGTTGTGAAATCCAAGTAGTTCTGAAGGACATAGTCTATGTCAAGTTTCTTCCGCCTGGCTATATCCTGTGCATATTGAATCGATCTCTCAGAGAAGTCGACACCGGTGACTTTGGCCCCTTGTTCGGCCAACGGCGTCGTATACAAACCGGGACCGCATCCAAAGTCGCATACCTTCGTGCCGTGTCCGATATCAAACCGATTGATCATCCAGGCAACCGACTTATCCAGGAAGGCCTTGTTTCGCGAGGCTGGTTCGACTTTTTCATTCAAGTGGAATTCGAGCATTTTCCCTGATATGTGTTTATCATTCCAGAGAGTTTCAGCCGTGTACGCCCCCCACACTTCAGGTCGCGTGTTTATTCGCTTCAAAAGTTCATACATATTACGTCCTCAAGCAGTTCTGGATAGCTATCTACACAAACTCCACTTCGTCCACCCGGCGCAGGAAGACGAATGCCAGCCCGATAAACCAGGCAGGGACCAACAAAAGCGTTGCCGGTAGAAGAATGATAGATACCTCACAAGCTCCAATGATCAGAGTCAGAATAGCCACCGTCTTGATAGATGAACTGAACTCTCCCCAGCGTCGAAGAAGTACGATCCCAAAGATGATATCGATGATGCCGAACACCGCCATGCCGATGATCCAGAAGCCTGTCATAATCAAATCAGGTCCGATGTCGTTCGGTGACCATAAGCCGTCAAGCGACCATTCGAGCAAGAAATTACCGCTGAAGAACAGTATATGCCACACGATGGTTATGTTTATGATGAGCCCGATCTCTTTGAAGCTATAGTACTCATACATCAGTTTCTTAAACGATAGATACACGTAGATCGACAGCGCTGCGAGAACGAGGAAGAGGAAATCTGCCGGACCGACACCGACGGGTCGCTCCCATGCTCCCAGTTCAAAGACTGCTTCCTGTATACCTGCAACTATCCACGCCGAGGTGAAAACTGCCACGCTGGCAATCGCTGCCCACCCGGCTGCTGTAAAACGGTTTTCATTCATTTTTCTATCTCCATCTTTGACTATCAAACCCTGCCTCGACATGGCGGGCAATCCGCCTATACGCTCTCCGGCTGGTATTCAAGTATGTCCCCCGGTTGACAGTTCAACTCACGGCAGATTGCGCCCAGAGTCGCGAACCGAATGCCTTTGACCTTACCCGTCTTCAACAGGGATAGATTGGTGACCGAGACACCGACACGGTGCGACAACTCGGTCAGGGACATCTTGTTTCTGACCAACATCATATCTAAGTTTATCCTTATCACCATCGTTTGATTTCCATGTCATTGATCAGTACGGGTCTGGTTCTTTTATGTTTCACGTAAAAACCATTATGTTTTATATAATGCAGTTTCTTAGATTGTCAAGGAGTAATGTGGGTAAGCCAGCCTGGGGCTTGTTGACAAACCCTCTGCGCCGCCAAGTGACGCGCCTTGCGGCACCGGTGCTGTAAGGCGACTCGCCTGACAGCCAGTGGATTGGACGGAAGGTGTCGGGCGGGGTCGCCCAACACCACCCACGTTTTGGACCTTTATCAACACTCCCCCGATGTTGGGCGGCATGTTTCATATTGCATGAGGCTGGGAGTGGTCATATCATGCTTGTAGTTTCAAGTTTGGCGACCATTGAACCCGAAAACTGGTGGGTCAGATGTCTGAGCGTGATCCCAAGAGTAAGCGAACGGCAAAAGAGTCGTTGCAAGATCGTTTGCACCTTCTCTCGATGGCCGTCGAGCAAACCAGCGAGGGTATAGCGGTGGTCGACCTGGAGGGCAACTTGTTGTACGTGAACCCAGCCTTTGCCGGAATGCATGGCTATACACCGGAAGAACTCCGGGATAAGCACTTGTCGATCTTCCATTCGCCCCAGCAGATGGAGGCTGTTGTCGAAGCTAATGAGCAACTCAAGGATTCAGGACGATTTGAAGGAGAGGTCTGGCATCTGCGCCGTGATGGTGAGGTTTTTCTGACATACATGCGCAATACAGTCCTCCATGATTCCGACGGTACGCCGGTTGGGATGTTGGGTACGATGCGGGACATCACGGAGCAAAAGGAAGCCGAGGAGAAGCTCAAGGAGAGTACGCAGCGGCTGGTGAAAGCGGAGCGGGTGGCAAGAATGGGCTTTCTGGATTGGAATCTGAAAACCGATCAGATCTACTTATCAGACGGGATATATCATCTGTTCGGTTTGGAGCCGGGTGAAAACCTGACCGCTCCCGAGCTTATCGAAAAAGCCGTACACCCCGAAGATGTTGATTTCGTCCGAGAGAAACTGGAGGCGGCGGCCCAGGGGTCCGAGCAAGTCGACTTCGATCACCGCATTGTGCGTCCCGATGGCGAGCTGGTGTGGGTGTACTCCCTGGCCGAATTGATCAGAGACTCAGACGGTAATCCCGATTCTCTGGTCGGAACAGCCGTGGACATCACCAGCCGTAAACAGGCTGAGGCGCGGTTGCAGCTTCTGGGCCAGATCACCGAGCAGGTAACCAATTCGGTCCTTACAACCGGTCCGGACTTCGCGGTTACCTACACCAACCGCGCCTTCACCAAACTGTATGGATACACTATGGCCGAAGTGTTGGGTAGATCGCCTGACCTTCTAAACGCCGAACCGATGGCCAAGGAGATTCAAAACGACATTTATCAGACGGTGACTTCCGGTCGGGCCTGGACGGGTGAGGTGATGAACCGGAAGAAGGATGGCACCAAGTTCCCTTGCGAATTGATGGTGTTTCCGCTCCTTGACGAAAACGGGAGTATCTTCGCTTATTCCGGCAGCCAACGGGACATTACCGAACGAAGACAAGCTGAGGACAAACTGAGGAAAACGACCGATGAACTCCAAAACAAGCAGAAGGAGCTTCTGGACAAGAATACAGCCCTCACCGAAATCCTTGACCACATTGAAGAGCAAAGACAAGACTACAGACATCGGATTTGCCGCGAGATCGAGCAGGCCCTGCTGCCGGTTTTGAAAAGGGCGCGCCATGGAGCCCGACCATTAGCCGGTAAAGCGCTTGATGCCCTTGAAGAGAATGTCAAGGAACTACTAAACAGAGACATTGACCTGTTCAAAGATTACCTTTCCAAGCTGACCCCCAGAGAACTGGAAATCTGTGACTTACTGAAAAAGGGGAAGAGCTCGAAAGAGATCGCCGCCGGCCTGAACATGGCCTTGGTGACGGTAAATACTCATCGCCAGCGGATAAGAAAAAAGCTGGGGATTAACAACAAGGGGATAAACCTAAGCACTTGGCTGCGGATGTATTAGAGCCGTTCTATACTCATTAAGTACCCATTAAATCATCATTGACTAATTATTATGACAGGACTATCTTGCGTCGATAGGCCTATAATAGAGGCAACCAGATTAGACATCATGTGGTTACATCAGAGTTGCCCAAGAAGTCCCGTGTCGTTCCCCTCCCCCGGCTCGGGGCTTCGCTTTTATTAGGATCATTTTTCCACATTAGGAGCGGTTCACATCGCTGGGCGCATTGGTCCACCCATGCTGTATTTTGCCGTATTTTGCCGGAGCGTGAGAAATCGCCGAGTGTGTGATTGACATTCGTTTTTGTCCAGACTAATTTGCGCGCCTCTGAATGAACAGTAGTATCAAGCTCTATCAAGGAATTCTGCCATGACCCCACAAGAACCACCGGTCGGCGAAAAGGGAATCGACCTGGTTAGACAGGCGCTGAAGAGTCAATATCACGCCTCGCTGGCCACGCTGCGTCAGGCGATTGAAAAGTGCCCCGACGAACTTTGGGCATCCGACGACTACCTCAATCCGTTTTGGCGGATTGCTTACCACTCGTTGTACTTTTTGCATCTGTACATCCAACCGCACGTTTCTGATTTCTGTCCCTGGGAACATCATCAGGAGGGCGTCCAGGACATGGACGACTATCCGTCGCCGCCTGAGATTGAGGCTCTGTTTACGCCGCATGACCGACCGAAGTATGTCGACAAAGTTTACAGCAGGGCCGAACTGCTTGCGTATGCCGACTTTTGTGAAGAGATGATCGACGACGCTGTCGATGTGCTTGATCTCTTGAGTCCGGAGAGCGGGTTTGTTTGGTACAAGATAACCAAGATAGAGTTTCAGTTTGTGACCATTCGTCACATGCAGCACCATGCGGCTCAGCTTGGAGAAAGGCTGCGCACGTCGTCGGACATCGAGCTCAGGTGGGTGGGCGCTCGCGGACGTAAGCAGGGCGGGGGGGCGTGAGTGTGCGTGTCGAAACCTCGTCGTTCGATCGCGTTCAGGACGACACGGTAGAGTCGTGTTTTTCCAGATTCGGCGGGTCCACGCCGCGGCGCGCAGGCGAAGACGGACCGGCCCTACTACGAGACGATGGATTCCCGCCTTCGCGGGAATGACAGGGTGTGATACCGACCTACACTCCGTGGGCGGCAGACGTCCTCGTCGGCCCATAGACCCTCGACTGTTTATTCGTACCCGATGGCCTCGACCAGATTTGAGGCACCGGCCCGCAAGGCTTGATAACCAACGGCCAGCATGGCCACGACCAGGGTCAGAAATGCGACCAGGGCAAAAGTGCCAAAGCTCATATCAATATGATAAGCGAATTCCGAAAGCCAGCGATCCATCGCATACCAGGCCAGCGGCCAGGCCACCAGATTGGAAATAAACACCAGGAGAAGGTACTCTTTGGAAAGCAAGTGCACGATTCTCCCTACCGATGCCCCCAGCACTTTTCTGATACCTATCTCCTTGGTCCGTTGTTCGACCGTGAACGAAGCCAGACCAAACAGGCCGAGCCCGGCCACCAGGACAGCCAATAGTCCAAAACATGCAGCCAGGTTGGACAATTGATCCAAAGACTTATAATTGGCATCGAACTGTTCATCGAGAAACGAGTATTCAAACGGATGGTTGGGCAGAACCTGTTTCCATGTATCCTCGATGTAACCCAGCGCAGATTCGACTTGGTTCCGATCAATCCGTACCGACATAGTGTTGACTCTCATGAATCCGAAGCCGCCCTCTTGCACCATCATTACCACCATCGGATCGATTTCATAATTGAGCGGACGGGCGTTGAAGTCCTTCATGACACCGATGATTTGGTGTTGATTCCAGCAGTCTATTTCGCTGCCCACGATGTCGCTTCGGTTTATCATACGGGCCAGGCTTTCGTTGATCAGGCAGGCTTGCTGGACATCGGTTTTATGGTTGGGGTCGAAGTCGCGGCCGTTGCTTAGTTCGATTCCAAACGTCTTGGTATAGTCATAGTCGACGAAATTCATCTGAACGCTTTGCCCCTCTTCGGAATCCATTCCCTCCCAGGTGGCACTGGTGTAGGCGCCCCAGTTCGGCAAACCTCCCATGGCGCCGGTCACGGCCTGGATATCCGGATTCTTCAGCAGTTCGTTTTTCATGGTGGCGAAGTGATTTCTGCTGTCTCCTCTGAGCGGGATATTGACCACGTGTTCCTTGTTGTATCCGACGTCCATAGACTTCATGTGATTGAGTTGCGCATACACCAACGCCGTTCCGATTATCAGAACGGCCGTTACCGAAAACTGTACCACCACCAGAATTCTTCTCAGGTTGACATTTCGTCCGGAGGAAACGAAATCGTTTTTGAGCGCTTGCACCGGATTGTAGCGCGACAGAAAGAGGGCCGGGTAGATCCCGGACACCAGGGCCACGACTGCCGCAATGCCGGCACCGATCAGCACTGTCGATACCCTATTGAACAAGTCCAAAGATAACTGAAGTTGAAAATGAGCGTTGAACATGGGGAGAGCTATCTCCAGCAAGCCCAGTGCAAGGGCCAACCCAACCGCCATAAGCATGACAGATTCACCCAGGAACCTGACAATTAGGCTGCCTCGGTTGGCGCCGACCACTTTTCGCACGGCGGTTTCTTTGCCCGCTGTCTTGAACCGGGCCGTGGATAGATTGATGAAATTGAAACAGGCCATTAGTAGTATCGCGAGCGCTATCGCCGAAAAAATCTTAATACCTTTTTTGGCGTCGGAAAAAGTGAAATACAGATCGCTCAGATTGATGACACCAAGAATCAGTTCATCCTCTTCAATGCGATCCTCCAGGACGTTGGTAATCTTGTTCGTCAGAACGCCGGCTGTAACTCCGGGTTGAACTTTTACGAAGGTCCGGGTAGTCGCAAGATTCCATAAGTCGAACTCAATGCCGTCGTTTTTGAATATCTGTTTTTTGTAGTCGATCGAAACCAGCAGATCAAACCTGAGGGTCGAGTTGGGTTCTATATCCTCGAACAACCCGGTGATGGTGTAGTCCGTCTGGTTGTTAAACGACAGGGTTTTGCCGATGGCGTTTGACTCGGGATAGAATTTCTCGGCTATCGCCCGGGAGATAATAATCGAGTTCGGTTCGTTCAGTGCCGTTGACGGATCACCGGCAACAAATTCAAGTGACAACAGATCAATAATGGCCGGATCAGCTGGTAGAACCTCTTCGAATGAATTCAGCGAAGCGCTGGATATCAGGATTTCACTTTGGCTCTCCACACGAGCGACATGCTGAGCCTCCGGAAGGTGTTCGGTCAGATGAGGGCCCAGGGCGTTCGGCGTAATGAGGGACTCGCCGTCCACTTGAACGGCAAAGATGCGGTCGACATCCGGAACATGCCGGTCGTAACTCATTTCGTTCGCGATCCAGAGACCAATCAGCGTACAGCAGGCTAAGCTAATAGCCAGACCGGTTACATTGATGAAGGTATAGCCTTTTCGCTTGTTGAAGCTTCTAAGGGCGATCTTGATAAGGTTCCAAAACATATTGACATTCCTGTATTTTGGTATCTTACGTCTTCAGTCATCATACGGTCAACTTCGAGATCGCATTTCTACGGGCTACGATGTTGCCACTGAAGGTGTTAAAAGCAAGAAGAATGCCGCGTGCGCAGCCGGTTGTTTTTCAATGGTTTAGTGTGATGGAGTTGGTTGTCGACTGTCCGCATGTATGGCAGTTGGTGTTCGCTGGCGTACAGAAACGACTCAGGAAACACCTCGATACCACACACAGAGCGAAGCGTCGGGTGAGTTTTTTCGTGGGGTGACAAAGTCTCATGCAGCGACTCCGCTCATCCTTCGACTCCGCTCAGGATGAAGTTGAGGGGTGCTCAGGATGAAGTTGAGGGGTGCTCAGGATGAAGTTGAGGGGCGCTCAAGATGAAGTTGAGGGGTGCTCAGGATGAAGTTGAGGGGCGCTCAAGATGAGGTTGAGGGGTGCACGGGGTGAGGTTGTCGACAAATGTAGGGTGGGTCCGTCTTCGGACCCGCCAAGATGTCAGGAGCACAGGGCTCCTGACCTACTTTTATCCGGCCTTTGCCAGTATGACTGAGTAACGCGCGAACCACCGTTACAACGTCGCGTCCGATGTAGCCGATAGTTTTCCGATGGCTTTCTGCAAATCGTTCACTTTAGATTCAAGATCGCTCAGTCGGTTCACGTCCTCTTTGAGCTGTTCGTTTTCAGCCTGAAGTTCTTTCACTGCCTCGATTAGCACCGCTGTCAGTTTTGCATATTCAATGGCCTTGTAACCGGCGCTGTTGGTATTCACAACCTCCGGGAGAATTGTCTCTACTTCCTGAGCAACCAAGCCAAGTTGGGTCCCTTCCGGGAATAGCATCTCTTGGTACTCGTTCCCACGCCATTCGTACGACACTCCACGAAGTTGTGATATCTTGTTCAACGCATCGTCGATAGTTGCTATATTCTGTTTCCACCTGCGATCACTATGATACAGTGTAGTGTTGCTGCCTATAGTGCCACGGACGTCCAGCGTGTAGTTGGGGCTGTCGGTCCCGATACCAACCTCGCCGGTACCCTGTTCCATGGCCAAAGTCCAACGAGCAGCTTGCTCATCGAAGAAGCCCAGCTTATGAGAAGCCCAGGGCCTATACAACAGCGCCCATCGCAAGGTTCCGCCGTCGGCATATCGAAGATTGCTGCCGCTACCAGCTCCACCATCGAGTCGAACGAACCCGGCAACTTCGAGAGCGTCTTGAGGACTTGTCGTGCCGATGCCGACATTTCCGTCACCCAGGTATAAGGTCCCAAAAGTGCCCGCGTCACGGTCGTAGGTCTGGATGATACCCTGATTGATGTCGGGATCGTAGTTCATCTCCAATCCTTCTCCAGTACCCGGCCAGTTGACATTTGTAATCCTGGTGCCACCGTCGATGTCCAGTTTCATTTTGGGATCGTGCGTGCCTATGCCGACTCTCCCCTGTACTATCAGGCCGTCATCCGGAGCCGCATACAAGCCGGCATACTGCCAGCCGACGGAAACGCCGCCCTCTACATCCAGATGGCTTTTGGCCGAGGCGCCACCGATGCTCACACGTTGAGCACTGTCGATGAACAGTCCGTAGTCCGATCCGGACCGCATTACGAACGAACCACCGGGCTGGGTGATAAATGACATCCGTTCTCCAGAATTGGATTCAATGGCAAATTCACCGCCGGAGTATTGGGTCATTTCGGTGGTGGCTCCATATTTGGTCAGCTCCAGGATGGGGCTCCCCGTGCCGTTGCATTCGATTTTCAATCGCGGCCATAAACCGCTTTCAATATGCAGATTTGCTTGGGGCACAGCAGTGCCAATGCCAACGCTGTCAGAGTTCGTAGCCAGATGGACGTAATTGCCGTCGTCGACCCATCCGCCGATACCACCGCCGGACCCGGACCAACTCAACTGGCCACTGCCGTCGGTGGTCATGACCTGACCAATGGTTCCGTCAAGCGGTGGGAATTCGTAGCCGTTAGTTTCATCGCCGAATCGGATGTGCGGCAGGTCGACCATGAAAGTTGAATCCTGGGATAGCACGCTTTCGATGCCGAACAGGTAAGAGTAGTCTGCACCGGCTTGGATTGTATCCCCAAGGCCACCCAGTATAGCGGAGAATTTGCTGCCGACGTAGTTGGCTGCACCTCCGGCAATTGTTGATGCCCGTTCGAGGACCACGTTGTTCTCGCCGCCGCCAATGGCGGCACCGGCAAATAGAGCATGATTGGTAAAGCCGCCGGCTACGGTCGCGCTGGTTCCCTGGGCGATGTTAAGTTTCCCGCCGCCGATGGCGGAGTACATTCCGCCTGAGGTGAAGTTGTCCAGGCCGCCTCCGATTGTACTGTAAGCGGCTAAGGCAGTGTCGTATTGGCCGCCTAACACCGAGGCGTATCTGCCTTCGGCCGCGTTTTCATAGCCTCCTCCGACGAAGGCGGCCGTGTCCTGGTTCCAATCGCCGGCGCGGTTGTGGTATCCGGCTGCGACGCCGCTCCATGGGCCTTCGACCGAGTCTCGTTCGCCGCCGCCGATGGTAGTGGCGTGACCGTCGGCGCGATTGTGGTAGCCGCCGCCTATCGTACTGTACCCTGAACCGGCGTAGTTGGTGTAGCCGCCCCCGACTGTCGAAAAGTCCCAGCCACCAATATTGTACTGACCGCCGCCGATTGCACTCGCAGTGCCGCCTACCTCGTTCTGAGCGCCGCCGGAGATAGTCCCCAGGTGCCCGAAGATTTTGTTGTGGCTGCCGCCCCCGATAGTGCCGTGGGAGATGTCAAACAGTTCATCGCCAATCTGGCCGTACAACCCGAGATTTACAAAGGTGTGTTTGTCGACACCGTAGTTTTGGTTGAAGGACCCGCCGCGCGAAATGCCGAGTTGGCTGCGCGTGTAAGCGATTGAATCGGTAACTACCCAAACACCGCCGTCACCGCCGGTCGTGGACCAACCCAGTTGACCGCTGCCGTTGGTCGTCATCACCTGTCCAGCCGTGCCGTCGTCGGTGGGGAATTCGTAGCCGGTGGATTCATCGCCGAAATGGATGTGCGGCATGTCGACCATGAAGGTGGAGTCTTGAGTGAGGTTGGAAGCAATCCCAAAAAGATAACCAAAATCTCCAGTGCTGGTAATACTGTTTTGATAACCTCCAACAACGACAGAGTAGTCACCCGCCGCCATGTTGCGCGCACCGCCACTGACGACAGCAAACGGAGCTGTACCTGAGTTGCTGATGCCGCCACCGATCACGACTGCGGTGTCGGCTTCTTCATCACCGGCCAGATTCAGTTGGCCGCCGCCAATGGCGCCGTAGTGCGACTTGACACTGTCGGCGTCACCTCCCGCGATTGCGCTAGCTTGTCCCATGGCGGCATTCCTGTTTCCGCCGCCAACGGCAGAGTAGTGTCGGGGTCCCATGGTGTAGTTGTCGCGGCCACCTGAGATCACGCTATAGGAAGCGTAAGCGTTGTTGTCTTTGCCGCCAGCGATAACACTCCAGGAGCCCTGCACGGTATTACTTGTTCCGCCTCCAATTGTAGTCGCGGTGTTGGCTGTGGAGTTACTGTCGCCACCTGCTATTGTGTTGAAAGGATGGATGGCTTGATTGCTCAGACCACCCCCAATGACCGAATGATTTCCGGAACCGGTGTTACTCTCTCCGCCGGAAACAACGGACCAGTCCCCCATCGCCCTATTGATCCATCCACCTCCAACGGTTGCGTGCGATCCACCGGCTGTGTCGCTTTCACCACCGCCGACTGTTGCAAACTGCGCCATGGTGGAGTTGTCCTTTCCACCATCGACACTCGAATGATTGCCAAACGCCACGTTGCCCTGGCCACCTGCGACGGACGCCATTTGTCCGATGCTTGTGTTGCCTATGCCACCGGCTATCACTGTGAAGGGACCGCTTGCAGTATTACTCTGGCCGCCACCGATGTGGGAACTGGTACCGTCGGAACTGTTCGAGCTGCCGCCGCCGATTGAGGAGTTGTTGCCGTCGGCGGTGTTGCCGTTGCCACCGGCGATATGGGCATAGTTGCCGAAGGTTGAATTGTACGTACCGCCGGAGATAGTACCAGCATATCCACCGGCCGTGTTGCCCGATCCACCGACGATACTCGCGAACTCGCCACCGACAACGTTATCTTTGCCACCGCCGATAGTGCCGAACTTGTTGCTCTCACTGTCGCCGTCATCTGAACCGACACTATTTCCGCCGCCACCGGCGATCGTGCTGTAGTCGTCGAAAACGCGGTTATTGCTGCCGAGGGGATTGCCGATATCCGAGGGTCCACCTCCGGCGATGGTTGCGAAGGTTCCGCCGGCTGCATTCAGGTTCCCGCCACCCACAGTGCTGTATTGGCCGGAGGTTTGATTGAACTCGCCACCACTTATGGTGCTTGACGATGCGGAAGCATCGTTGCGAACGCCGCCGCTTACAGTAGTGCCGAAGGCAGTCGCCTTGTTCCAGTGACCGCCGGAAATAGTCGCATGGTTTATAGGAGCTTCGTCTACTCCCGTTGTACATTCGGTACCGAAGTTCACATGTGACTCGACGACCGTACCGAGGATAGCGTTCCCGGCGTTTCCACGCGTAAGTCCCCAGGCGTCGTTGGTGGACAGGATCGAACCACTGAGTGTCCAGTGGCCGCTGCCGCCCGGTGCAGTGTGGGCATAGTCGGCCGTATCAGATTTTCCGGCGCGAATCGAATAAGCAACGCTGGCGATCGGTATAAACGGCGCTCCCACCGGCCCGTCGCCGACCTGGACACCCAGAAAACGTCCGACGCCGTTAAAGACGGAATCGTCGAATGAGACGAAGGACCCCAGCTGGACATCAAAGAGTCCGCCGATCACGTCGACATCAGGGTGTGTCTCGCTCCATATTTCCGGCCCGCCGCCCGGCATGGCATAAAGATAGAAAGTCACATCGACGGTTGTGTCGACCGGGTTACCGCCTGCGTCGGTGAGTCGACCCTGGTAGTTGATAAGCTGAGGGACATCGGCAATGGCCAGTCTTGAGGCAGCCAGAACTATGACAAGGGTTATTGACGAGATATGTATGAGCCGTTTCATGAAAATCCTCCAGAGATGGACGAGGTTTTGCTTTTTACTGATATCGGCGATGTAAGTACATTCGTTCAATACCAGACTAATATAGCTTCTTTGCCATGATAGTCAACGCCTTAGCCGATTCGCATCAACTCAAATGAAGTGGCTGACAGATCAGACAGGAGCAAGTCGGTATAAAAAGCACGTCAACCTGTCGGCAGATATCCCCCGAGGGCCTGTTGATCAGGTCCAGATTCTCGTCATTGCGAGCGATGCCGCGTTTCGCGGGAGAGCGCGGCAATCTCATACTACATGCTGTACAACGAATTGAGATTGCCGCGGCACGCAAGTGTAAGCCACTTGTGGCCGTGCCCGCAATGACGGCTGATGGGGTTTTTCAACAAGCCCCGAAATATGGGCCACTTGAAAAACTTCGAGAAAAACAAAACAATCTGTTGACAATTGCGTATTTAGATACTAAACTCGAATATGGCAAGGAAACAGGAAATGGTCATAGAAGAACTTCACAAAGTCATTAACAAGATTCTCTTTTTGAAGAAGAAGAGTCTCTTTCAATACCGGGGTGTCAGGTTTTTCCCCTCGGAGATCCATCTGATGCTGGTAATTCGAGACAAGACGGCCACCAATGCCACCCGAATCGCGGAACAGCTCGGTGTCACCAAAGGCGCCGTATCTCAGACGTTATCGCGTCTGGAAAAGAAAGGAGTTCTGCTTAAGTCAAAAGACCCATACAACAAAAACGAGTTGACCCTGACCTTCACCCCGGCCGGCACCAAGGCATTGGAGCACTACCGGCGCTCCACGGCGGATCTTCTGAGGCAACATGAACGCATTATTAAGAGCTTCACTCTTAAGGAGCGAGCAATCATCCAAAGGTTCCTGGTTCGTCTTGGGAACACATTCGACGAGGTTGAGTAGTTTTTTTTGCTTTCAGTGTTTAGTATGTACACACTGATTAGTACGAGAGGTTGATTACAAAGGTGACCAGCAACATCAAGCGCTGGGTCCACCAAACTGAAAGATGAAAGGAGAAACAAGATGAACACGCAAAGATCGGACCAAGTCCAAAAAGAGTGGTCCCGGACAATCAATCCGTTGAAAAGAGCAACGGCTGTCTGTCAGAGGACCTTCATGACATCGGCGGAATCACTTTTCGCACTGCTTTGTCCGACAACCGAATACGACTGGCTGCCCGGCTGGTCGTGCGAACTGCTGCATTCGGACTCCGGTTATGCGGAGTATAATGTAGTCATCAGGACCAGTTTCTTCGGCGCCGAGGAGATCTGGGTATGCACACGCTATGAGCCTAACAAGGCCATAGAGTATGCCAGAACCTCCGAAAACCAATGCGGCAAGATGGAAATAAGTCTTGTCGACCACGGCGATGGCACGGTGACAGGGCGGTGGGTCCTGACGGCGTCGGCCCTTAACGAGGACGGAAATGAGGCTGTCGATGAGTTGGCCTCAGCCGGGAAGCAGATTGACGAGATTCTCGGTGTGCTCGATCACTACCTAACGACTGGCGAAATGGTCTCATAGGGCAATCGGTAGCCGGAATGAATCGAAAGTGCCGGGCGTTTGCATCAACGCCCGGCACTGATGCAAGAGTTGCCAGTGTTAAGCTGATAGACAACCAACTTGACACAGGCCATGGCCTGTCTTACTTAACATAGAAAGCAATAACCGAGAGTAGGATAGGAATCTCAATGCAAGCAAAGCAAGTATCTCAATCACGGACGGTGAAGGCAATGCTGGTTCTGCCGCCGGACTCCAACGCTCTGGGTACTATGTTCGGTGGTATGGTGATGAACTATATCGACGACATCGCATCGATCTCGGCTTTTCGGCACGCCCGACAACAAGTAGTGACAGCCTCGACCGATTCGGTTGATTTTCTCTACCCGATCAATATCGGTCAGATGATTTGCCTGGAATCGTTCGTTACCTGGACGCATAAGACGTCGATGGAAATTTACGTCAACGTAATCAGTGAAGACCTTAAGACCGGGGAGCGTCGGACGTGCGCTTCTTCGTTCTTGACGTTTGTAGCGATTGACGAGCACGGCAAAACTCAAGAGGTGCCACCGGTGGTCCCGGACACCGAGTTTGAGAAAGAGCTACACAAGACGGCCCCCGACAGGTTCAAGCGTCGGATGGAACGGAAAAGCCAGTCCAAGATGTTGGCTGAGAAGTTTCCTTCGCGGAGACTTTGATCGGATCGGTGAGCGTTCTGGTTCTTTCGTAAGAGTTCTTGAACGCACAATGTCGTGCGCCACAGGGTGGTGAGTCTCATAACGACATTGGGGAGCAAGGGGCTATCCACGACTTTTTTCTCCATCTAAGCGAACCGAGTCAGAAAAACTCGGACTAACCGAATGTGACAAAGAAAAAGGCCTGCGATCAGGCGAGGAGCGCCTTGCCGGTGTGAGCTCTGGGTCTGAATCGCGAACAGAAGAGAGGTAGAAGAATGTTAGGAACACATCGAATCAAAAACATGGCGGCGATGTTGGCTGTCATGATGGCCTGCGGCGTACTCATCGCCTCAGCCCAGGGAGCCAATGTTCCCGAAATGATCAACTACCAGGGATACCTGGAGGATGCCAATGGTGATCCGGTTACCCAGAAGACAGATATGACCTTCAGGATTTATGACGACCCGGTTCTTTCCTCAGCCGTTAACTTGAAATGGGGTAAGGAAGACCATAATCAGGTTACATTTACCGGCGGGCATTTCAGTGTCATGCTTGGTAGCATAGCGCCGCTTGAAGCGGACGATCTCAATGGTCCCGAACGCTGGCTGGAGATAGAGCTCGACAATAGCGGTGTTCCCCTGACTCCGCGCATCCAGCTCACCTCGGTGCCGTATGCCTACAGGGTGGCCACGGTGGACGGGGCTACCGGTGGGGATATCTACGGCGATGTCGCCCTCCACTCCGATTTTACACTCAACGGTCGCATCGGCATCGGGACGAGATACCCATCGTGGGATCTGCACATTGCAAGCCTTGACCAGACCTGTGGGATCCGGTTGCAGTATGACGTCACGGATATTACGGGTTGGAAGGACTGGTACATCCTGAATGACTATGGCGCGTTAAAACTCAATTATGGCCAGCAATATAGCCAACCTGGAGGGTACCCGCCAACGATGACGCTAGGGCCCACTATGGTCGGCATCGGGACGGAGAACCCTCAGTACACTCTGGACGTGGACGGAGATATCCGAGCCACCGGTACTATCCATGGAACCCTCGAAGACAATCATGTGGAATACACGCAAGTTGATTTCAGCAGCACCCAGTACATCGTCAATACTTCCTGGATCAAAATATCTACCTTTGGAGCTTCCGACTTCCTGAAGATCGAAAACCCAAGTGGAAGCGGGAGCGTAGCAACTATTTTCCACTCCGAGAATTTCGGTGGTGCCGTCGGGCAGAACGCGCTACCAGGAGATGTGGGCACTTTCCCGATTAACGGAGGAGTAGTTGACATAAGAATCGTCAGTGATACGCACCTCTTGACGCTTTCCGGGGTCAAACACCAAGGAGCGCTCCATGGGCATGTTATCTACAATGACTAAGGGATACGTCAAGAGACAGATGACAATAGTGCGCAGTTTGGGACCTTGTGTGCGCGCACGTGACAGAAAGATAGAGAGTAAAGGAGTAATATCATGATTAAGATGATTTTGAGATTGCGGTCACCCGCGCTGAGTGCCCTGCTGATAATCTGTCTTCTGGCGATAGTGTCGGCAGGAGTGTTGACGGACGAGACTATTACGCGCAACGTTATCGGCGCCGGGGGTGGAACGTGCAGTGACGGCCAGGCAACAATGAAGTCGGTGGTCGGACAAGGAGCCATTGGTCACTCAACTGACGGTTCTTATCAGCTATATTCCGGCTTTTGGCGAGCAGAGCCTTCGATGACCTGCGCCGGGTCGGCTGTTTGTTACCCCGACACACATTGGGTATTCGAGGCCCATGCCCTCGATTTCGCACTGGACACCGTGTATTGCGGCAATTTCGGGCTCTGCTCCGCGGACGATATCGACACGTCGACCATTCGAGTCAATGAATCCATCGTGCCGTCAACGATCGAGGTTCTGGATGAAGAAGAGTGTCCGCCCGCGGTAGGGTATGCCGGTCGCGTATTGCGGCTGGAAGTTCCCACCTGCGATCTGGTGCTGAGTTTCGGATGGTTGTACGATGAGAGCGTGCAACAGGTCTATGTGTCGGGAAACACTTTGTCCGGTGCTCCCTGTGCCGCGGTGGCCGAGGTTCTCCTGTTCGGGCATGTCTCCGGCGACGTGAACAGCGACGGACTCGTGGACATCGCCGATCTGGTTTACATGGTGAGTTTCCTGTTTACCGGCGGTCCCCCGCCACCGTTTGATCTTGCGGCCGATCTGGATGGTTCGTGCACTGTCGATATCGCTGATCTAGTCTATTTGGTCGACTACATGTTCAGCGGTGGACCGGAGCCGTTGGCGCCTTGTGGTGGCAATGACGTGGATTCGAAATAGTTCGACTCACTCGATGAGGCATGGTGACAAACGCCGTTTATGTTGTGTCGGGTCCTGAGCGCGCCGAAGGCGTGATTGTGACCCGACACCGATAAATCGGCTTTTTGCGCTTCGCGCTCTTGCGCCCCATGTACAGAGACACGAGCGAGTCGGCTTGACCGACCGGCGGGTCACACGAATCCGCCGGCGTCCGCCGCGGCGGACAGGACCCACCGCAACATGGAATCTCGATACGTAGTTGGAGGGCCACCCTTCAACGGCGCTCAGGGTGACAGAGGATGAGATTGCCGCGCTCCTAACGACCGGAGTGTCTTCGGTCGCCCGCAATGACACGATCTGGGCCTATCAACCAGTCCGAAGAGTGGAATACTGGTATTAAACTCTGCCTGCCTACTGAAGCCTCGGCCCACCATATCGTGGGAACCCGGGGCCGGTTACAATGTTGGACAACATAAGTAACGCACAAATCTCCAGGAGTTAAAATGACGCTCAGTCCGGGACAGAAGCTCGGTCCGTATGAAATCGACTCGCCGGCCGGCAGCGGCGGGATGGGCGAGGTGTACAAAGCCAAAGACACGCGCCTGGACCGAGTTGTCGCAATCAAAGTTTTGCCGGAGCGCACGGCTCAGAACGAAGACATGCGGGCACGGTTTGAGCGCGAGGCTAAGACTATCTCCAGCTTGAACCATCCCAATATTTGTACCCTCCACGACATCGGCTCAGAAAACGGTCTTGACTATCTGGTCATGGAATACCTCGAAGGTGAGACGTTGTCCGAGCGGATCAAGAAAGGTCCGCTGCCGACCAATGAGGCAATCGAAATCGGTACCGAGATCGCCGATGCTCTGGACAAAGCGCACGGTCAGGGATTGATCCATCGCGACTTGAAACCAGCCAATATTATACTCACCCGCGAAGGGGCCAAGCTTCTGGATTTTGGTTTGGCCAAGCTGAAGATATCGGGTGGCGTGGTGGAGGGTATCAGCGGTATCACCCAGACCACGCCGCTTACCGGCACCGGGACCATAGTCGGCACCATCCAGTACATGGCGCCGGAGCAACTTGAGGGAAGCGAGGCTGACGCCCGCAGTGACGTGTTTGCTTTTGGTGCGGTGCTGTACCAAATGGTCACCGGGGCACGACCTTTCGACGGCAAGAGTCAGGCCAATCTGATAGCCGCTATTCTTGAACGCACGCCGACGCCGATTTCTTCGGTTGTGCCGATGACTCCTCCCGGGCTTGACCGTCTGGTGCGAAAGTGCCTGGAGAAGGATCCTGACAAACGCTGGCAGTCGGCGCGGGACTTAGCCGATGAACTCAGGTGGCTGGCTCAATCGGGATCGCAGGCAGGTATCCCAGCCCCAGTTGCGGCCCGTAGAAAGTTCAAGCTCAGACTCGGTTGGCTGGTAGCATCGCTGACTTTTGTCACTGCTGCATTCTATGGTTTCAAATGGCACACACAACCGGAACCGGTCAAAAACGTCATCCGGTTCGAAATCACACCGGGCGAGGATTTCCAATCGATATACTGGCCACAGATATCTCCCAATGGTAAGTATCTCGCCTTTAAGGCGACCGATGCCGCCCGAAAGTCCGGCGTTTGGGTCAGACCGCTAAACTCCAACGAGTCTTTTCTGTTAAACGGTACCGAGGCGGCGCTGAGGCCTTTCTGGTCGCCGGACAGCCGCTACCTTGCTTTCTCGGTCGGTCGCAATCAGCTCAAGAAAGTACCTATCAACGGTGGACCCGCTCAGTTAGTCGGGGAGTTTGAAAGGGTGGCCGACGGAAGTTGGGGTTCTGATGGAATCATTATCTTTGACGGCAGTGACAGAGACAGTCTGCACACCGTTGCAGCAGGAGGTGGAAGCGCTGTGGTCGTCTCACAGTTGGACCAGGCGAGAAGTGAACGTTATCACGCCTGGCCGGACTTTTTGCCGGACGGTAAACATTTTTTGTTTCTCGTTGCGAGTGACTCGACGCTCGGTTCTTCGACGTTCGATTTGAAACTGGGCCGTGTAGACTCAGATGAAACAGTTGATCTGTTCAAAACGACATCCAGAGTTGTATACTGCGAACCCGGATACCTTGTCTATGTCAAAGACAAAATACTGCTGGCTCAGGCGTTTGATGTCAGTGGATTGAAAGTTGTCGGTGAGCCTATTCCAGTTGCCGAGAACATTGCCAGCCTGTCCCAGTCGGCTGTTTCATCGTTCGATGTTTCCGATGAAGGCACCCTGGTGTATATGACCTCCGATGCATCTATCAAGAATGAGTTGGTCTGGGTGGATCGGACCGGCAAGGAACTGGCCAAAATCGGTGAACCGGGTAGATACGGAGATGTTGCCCTCGCAACTGACGGACAAAGATTGGTCTTTGGACTTGAAGATCCGCAGACGGAGACAATCGACCTCTGGATGCACGATATAAAGCGTGGGGTCAGCTCGCGCTTTACGTTTGAAGAGGGTGAAGAGTTTGCCCCCCTCTGGTCACAGGACGGCTCAACTGTATACTATAATCACGGCTCTATACCGGCAATACTACCCTTTTGGAAACCGGCCAATGGTACCGGGGAAGCATCTCTGCTTTTGGACTCGGCGGCGGGACCCTTCAACGTTCTGACCGATATTTCAAGAGATGGAAACAGGTACTGCTTCACTGGTGCCTCCGAGGGTCAGCCGGACATAAAAATGATGAATCTGGCGACCGATTCCATACCGGTGCCGCTGATCAAGACACCGTTGGATGAGTATGGGGGGATATTCTCACCCGATGGCACATACCTCCTTTACGCAGCCGAAGAAACCGATATCACAGAGTTGTATCTGCTCAAACTTGACGGCGCCGGCGGCAAATGGCAGATCTCGACATCGGGAGTTAGGTCGGCTGTTTGGAATCCAGCCGGAGGGGAAATTCTGTATTTCAATCGTGAGTGGGAAATGATGTCGGTGCCGATTAAGACCGACGGTTCTGTTGAAATAGGCAGTCCCACCAAACTTTTCCAGCACCGGCTGTCCACGCTCAAGTTTGGATTCCGTCCTTTCGACGTCAGTGCCGATGGCCAGAGATTTCTGTTGGTATCGGCCATGGATCAGAAAGTCAGCCCAAAGTTCAACGTCGTTCTCAATTGGCCGAGCCTGATCGAGGAAGACAGATAGTCGCATTGCAGGTCAGTCCGTCGCGGCGGACTGTGGTCCTGACACAATTGGCGGGTTCACGCCGAGGCGCGCAGGCGAAGACGGACCCGCCCTACAGGATTCATGGTTCGGGGACCTTCTGTCATACCGGGCTTTGACCCGGAATCCGGTTTGGGTGGTGTAGGGCGACCTCGCCCGACACCCTGTGCTCCACCTAAAGCGCGGGTAGGTTCTTCTATGGATGAGATTGCCGCGTCATCCCGCAACTGGGTGGTCGTCTCAAACCTTGCTTAGGGCGGTACCCGCAGAGAAGGGTCAGCCCCAACGCGGCATTGAGGGTGCCACCCACCTAACGCCAGGTTGGACAGTCGCGGCGGGTCACACGAATTCGCTGGAGCGATTACGCAGGACCCACCGCAACAGGCTATAGGATCAGCCCCAAAGCGGCATTGAGGGTGCCACCCGTCACGCGATCACCTTTCGCAACTAATCCGATGCAGTCCGCGTAGTCTATCGTATGGTCCACGCCGTTGTGGTGTGGTCGTGGTGCGGTTGCGAGAGGCTTTATTCAGAAGGGTGTTATCTATGATTTCTCGATCAATGTTCCGATCAGGGATGGGGAGTCTGCTATTCGTTTTTGTTCTACTTCTTTCGGCCACAGCGGTCGCGGCCGACGATGACTGGACGCCGATATACAATCCGACTATCAATATCAAGACTGCTCCCGGTGAGATTAAAGTCGACGGTTACCTGAACGATCCCGGCTGGCAGGGTGCGGCGGTAGCCGATCACTTTCACGAAAACGGACCCGGCGATCAGATTCGTCCGCCCGTGGATACCCGTGCTTTCATAACCTATAACGAAACGCATTTGTTTGTGTCGGCTGTCTGTTATGACAATCCGGATGATCTGCGAGCGGCGTTGAGCCGGCGTGACCGTTACTTGGGCGACAATATTGGATTTTTCTTCGACACTTACGGCGACGCCGCCTGGGCTTACACGCTCAATGTCAACCCGTTCGGTATCCAGGCCGATGCCCTTTGGAGTAATGGATTCGGCGAGGACAGCATGTTCGATCTGGTATTTGAATCAGCCGGACAGGTGACCGACTCCGGATACCAGGTGGAGATAGCTATCCCTTTTGCCAGTCTGCGGTTTCCCGACAAAGAAAAACAAACCTGGCGAGTTCAGTTTTGGCGCCATCATTTGCGCGAAAGTCACTATAGTTGTGTCTGGTCGGCTGTTGACCGCAACGAAGCAATCTGGCCGAACACATGGGGCACGATGACCGGACTTGAGAACGTGACGCCCGGTAAGGGAGTCGAGATTATCCCGGCCATCACCGCATCGCAAGCGGGGGCGCTCAATATCGACACCTCGGGGGCGTTGAGTTTTGACAACGATGACGCCGATGGTGACCTGTCGCTTTCGGGTAAGTACAGCATCTCGTCCAACATGATCGTCGATGCCACTTACAATCCGGACTTCAGCAATGTCGAATCCGATGCTTTTCAGATCGATGTGAACTCTCCAACGGCCTTGTCATATCCCGAAAAGCGACCGTTCTTTCAGGAAGGCAGTGATCTATACCGAACGCAACTGAGCATGGTCTACACGCGGTCAATCAACGAGCCCGACTTCGCGGCCAAATTCACCGGCCGATTGGGACGGACCAGTGTTAGCTATTTGGGGGCGCATGATCAGAACAGCCCGTTTATTATTCCGTTTGAAGAAACCAGTTCCGGACTGATGATCGGTGGTGAAAGCTACTCCAACATTTTGCGCGTGCGACAGACCATCGGGTCCGGATCGCAAGTAGGGTTCCTGCTGACCGACCGTCACTGGGAAGGTGGCGGCAGCGGCACGACGTTTGGATTGGATGCGGTGATCCGGCTGCACCAGCGGGTCACGTTGAGAACGCAGGTAGCCGGCAGCCACACTGAGGAACCGGACAGCAGCCTGCTGACCGAGCATCTTTCCGATGTAACATTTGATAACGGCAAGCACACGGCGGCCTTCGACGGCGAGTCTTTCTCAGGCTACGCGACCACCGGACGGGTGAGTTATAACAGCAACAACTTCTATATCGGCGGTGGCTATACCGAGACCGGTCCCACCTTCCGCGCCGACAACGGATGGGTTACGCGCAATAGTCGACGCAGCAGTTCACTCAATGCGCAGTATCAGATTCGGTTCGATGAGGGTCTGGTGGAGCGGTTGGTGCTCAACATGGATGCCGTGCGAATCTGGAACACCGATGGTCACAAGAAGGATGAAGCGATTTTTTCTGAGGTAGGCGTACCGCTACGGTATGCCCAGACCTGGCTGGAACTTGAGTATATGATCAGCACCGAGGATTTCGGCGGGACTTACTACGATGACATCTGGAACTGGAGTTTTTCCATGTCGTCGCAACCGAGCGAGCTCCTGAGCTTCGGCGGGACTATTAGCTATGGGAACCAGATAGCATATAGCTACCAGAATATGGGCAGGCAAACCAGACTCAGGGGTTGGGCCGATTTGAGTCTGGTCGACAGGATTTTTATTGAGAACTGGTACACCCATGTAAAGAGTCATCTGGTTGACACCAAGGAGGAACTGTTCAACGGATACATAGCCGGTTCGCGGCTCGGTTTCCAGTACAACCGCCGGTTGTCGCTAAGGCTGCTGACTCAATACAATGATTTCGGTAAGACCTGGAATATAGATCCCCTGATCACTTACCAGATCACGCCGTTCTCGCTGTTTTATATTGGCACTACCTACTATGTGCAGCAGTACGACGGCTTGAACAAGAGTGGTGACGGTTTGGCGGCGGACGATGGTGTTCGTTTTGGCCATTACAAACTGGACTCGCGTCAGTTTTTCATGAAGCTGCAGTACCTGTTCCAGTTGTAGGGTATCTCAGAACTCCATACCCTGCCACTTGGCTACATCGCGTGCACTGCACTTAACTAGGCGTGATATCGTCACAAAGAGTGAAGTGCGGCAGAGCTATTATTCGCATTCTGGTCTACCACTCCCAAACAGAGTTTGAGGGTGCCACCCTCCGCGGGCGATTGCCGCGTCATCCCCCGCCGTTGGCGCGGCCTTCCTCGCAGTGGCTGGGGATGGGGGCCTTTTCGGCGCTCTCCCTGAGTGAAGCGCCTGTGCGCGAAGGATTTGAGTCCCGGTGGCGGGCAGGCTTGCCGATGTGGAGCGGGGGTAGCTAAACAGCATGCTTGATTAATATGGCATAAATATATCCATGAAGGCCATTTTTTTATCGTTTTTGGACTCCAATTGCGTATCATCTGAAACAGTAGATTAGATACTATCTGAGATTTGCCAAGCGAGTATTCACTGCACGGCTTCGTGGGTATCCCTCACGACCAGGAAGTAGATGTAGACTGAAGAAAACCAATAACCTTTTTAATCATTAATCTCCCAAAAGTACAAGGAGGCACAATGCGTTTTGTAGTAACTGCGGCTCTCGTGCTCGCACTGGCTTTGTCGGTGGGTGCAGCAGGCGAGAAACTCGTGCGCGTTGAACGCGACTTGAACGTTCCGTCGTTCGTCGCTTGGGACAATGAGAACATCATTGTTGTTCTAAAACCGAATGTGGCTGTAGATCACGCTCGTGATCTACAATCGCCGAAAGCGCTTTCCAATTACCCCGACTTCGCGCCCCTGTCACGACGCTTTGACGTGGTCAGTTCTCGCCCCCAGTTCCCTGGATCGGATCTGAAAGTGGGCGCTTCATCGTTGGCGCGCCACTACAAAGTAAAGATCGGTAAAGGTACCATCGATGAGGCTGTCGCGGCCTATTCGCGCAACCCGATGGTGGAGCGAGTCGAAAAAGATGCTATCCATACTCTTCACGCTGAAGCCAATGATACCTATTACAAGAACTTTCCTGCTCCCGAGTTTCCATTTAATCAATGGCACTACTTTGATACATACAGTGTGATGGCCGAGACGGCCTGGGACACCGAGTCCGGCGATGCTACTGTCGTAGTCGGTATTCTCGATTCCGGTACCAAATACAATCACAGTGATATTGGCGGCTCCAATCCGCCCGGGCCTGCGGACAATTCGACCAACGGTAACATCTGGGTCAATCCCGGTGAGACGCCGGGTGATGGAATCGATAACGACGGGAACGGTTACATCGACGACGTTATCGGATACGACTTTGTGGAGACAACCGGCGGTTTTGGTGTCGCATGCACGGACGCCGACTGCGGCACCAGAGACAACGATCCGGCCGATTATAACGGTCACGGAACTCATGTTTCGGGAACCGTTGCGGCTATCACCAATAACGGTAATCGAGTTGCCGGTGTGGCCGGTGGATTTGCCGACGGCACGCCGACCGGAACAGCCAATGGTGTCAAGATCGTTCCCTGCCGAATCGGATACAACGGCAAGTACCGCGGGCAGGACGGCCTCGGCTTTGTTATCATGTCGGCGATCGCCGAAGCAATGTATTACATGGGCGACCTGGCCGCATCGGGCGTCAACGTGGCCGCCATCAACTGTTCATTCGGAACCTCAAACTCAGGTGGCCTGGGCGCTGCCGCCGATTATCTGCTCAGCCAGGACGTAATCATCTGTGTGGCTGCCGGGAACAGTAATTCCTCGTCGGCTGATTATCTTAACGCCCGTGGTGATTGCCTCGATGTTGGTTCCACGGACAAATTCGGTGATCCGTCGGACTTCTCCAACTATGGATCGTGGGTTGATATTGCCGCTCCCGGCACCGAGATTCTCAGCACCTACCATGTCGGGTCCGACCCGGTGCCGGACTACATCGCTGTGCTGGACGGTACTTCGATGTCTTGTCCGCACGTAGTGGGCGTGGCCGCTCTGCTGGAGTCTTTCGACCCGTCGCTTTCGGCAGCGGATAAGATTTCACTGATGATCAACAACACGACCGCCTACAATCCGGGTAAAGACGTCGGTGCCGGTATCGTGAACGCCCGCGCCGCGATGGATGCGATCGCACCGTGCACCGAGACCACACCGGTGGCCGAGTTCAGCGGATCGCCGACCAGTGGCGATGTATCTCTGAGCGTTGATTTTACCGATCTGTCAACCAACAATCCGGACACATGGGCGTGGACCTTTGGTGACGGCGGAAATTCATCCGCCCAGAATCCGAGTTACGTCTATACGTCGGCCGGCATCTATACCGTGACACTGACCGCATCCAACTGCGCCGGTTCCGATGGCGAAACCAAAGTCGCCTACATTACGGTCAACGAAGCGCCGTGTACCGAGACGACTCCGGTGGCCGACTTCAGCGGCTCGCCAACCAGCGGTGATGCACCCCTCACAGTGAACTTCACAGACTTGTCAACCAACAACCCGGACACCTGGGCGTGGACCTTTGGCGATGGCGGTAACTCATCGGCGCAGAGTCCGAGTTACGAGTATACATCGCCCGGTACATATACCGTTACTCTGACCGCATCCAACTGCGCCGGGTCCGATGGCGAAACCAAAGTTGGATACATTACGGTAACCCAGCCCCCCGGCAACAACATGCATGTGCATGACATTGTCGTTACCCGTGAGTCCAAAGGTCCCAACTGGAACGGTCGCGGCGAGATCACGATCTATGATCAAAACGAGCAGCCGGTGGCCAACGCCAACGTTACGGTAGTTGCGACCGGTCCCACCGGCGGTACCGGTACAGCGGCCACAAACGGTAGTGGTGTCGTGGCTTTTGTGACTTCCAAGATCAAGAACCCCTCGGGTGAATGGTGTTTTGAAGTTACCAATGTAACACATGCCACCGACACTTATGATTCCGGCAGCAACCACGTCACCAAGGCGTGCGAAAGCGGTCCGGTGTTCAAGAGCGAACCATCCGCAGTCACTTTGCCGGAAGGATACACTCTCAACCAGAACTACCCCAACCCGTTCAACCCCTCGACCAGTATTTCGTACACTCTGCCGCAAGCGGAACATGTAACACTGTCGGTGTTCAACATCCGCGGTCAGAAGATCGCAACGTTGGCCGATGGTATCCATTCGGCCGGACAACATACCATCGAGTGGGATGCTTCTGCGTATGCGTCGGGCGTTTATCTGTATCGTCTCACCACTTCCGAGTTTGCCGAGACCCGGAAGATGGTATTGATGAAATAGACTCTTGTTACCAAGTTGTCACACAGGAGGACCGAACAGTCGGTCCTCCTTTTTTTGTCGTGGGTTCTTAGTTGCGTCGGGTCTTGCGAACCACGCCTCTAGCGTGGTTTGTGTGACCTGACGGCCTTGTTCAGTATGCGGTTATGTGTCGGGTCACACCCACGCCTTCGGCGCGTCCAAGACCCGACACAACATTCAGCGGTCAGGCGGATTCCCGCCCGCGGCGGACCTTCGGCGCAGACGAACCCACCCTGCTACTTCTAATCCGGGCTATTTCGCTTTGACGCTCTCGCTCAACACGCTGTTTTCGTCATCGAATCTATGGTCCTCCAGCACGATATCCTCGACGGTGAGGGTGTAGGTGCCGCGGGGTACGTTGTTGATTTCAAAGTAAGCATTGCCACTGCCAAATGTAACACTCTCGGCAGTCTGAGTGCTTCCATCGGGATACGTCCAGCGCGCGTACACCGTCGCTCCCGACGCAGCAAGGTGCGCTTGATTTCGCACTCCTACCCAGGCGCGGATTTGACGTTTGCCTTTGACCTTATTCGCCAGCAAGTCAATGTTATAGACATAGGTGATTTTTTCGGGCAGCGGAGGCGCCTCACTTGGGTAAAAAATCTGCATGCGCACATGTACTTCACCTGAAGAGTAGAGGATCCAGGGTCTATAGATCGCGATGCCTTGCTCATAGTCTACGATGCTGTAGATACCTCCCCATTGGTTGTAGGTGACGCGGGCATCGGGGTACGCGGCAGCCGCTGCTTCAGGGTTCTCATCAGCAAGCGTGGTGTTGACCCCGGCTGTAGTCACCCAACCGGAAACAGCTTCGAACCAGCTGACGCTGCTCACAACGTCATCGGGTGTGCCGTCGGCTGTGCCGCCATCAGCGCCCGCAAAGTGCACGTCTACCTGTCCACCGCCACTCACAGCCCACGCACAAAAACCATTATTGCCGGGGACACCGGTACTCTGGCACCATAGGACAACATCACCGTAGGCATCCTCGACCTCGGCCCGTGTGTATCCCAGGGCAACGCCCGGTACGCTCACCCCTTCAACGACGATACCTTCGGCGGGTGGAGCCGGGTCGCCGAGGGCGAGCGTGATGTTGTCACCGCTGCGATTGTCACCCGTAGCTGTTTGAGTAGTCGCGTCATTGTTTGGTGATGTCGGCGCGACCGGATTGTCATTCGAACATCCAATCGCCATCACTGTGAGTGCAATGGCCATGAAGCCAAGAGCCGTGTTCCGGCCAATTCTGATGAACATTTCAACCTCCTGGGTTGATGGTGATAGATACAGTCCAGCGTCGTTCCCAATCCACACCGCTCAGCCGGAGCTCCTATTACTCCTATGCAATTAAATACAAAAACGATTTGTTAAGAAAAAGGTTCCCCGTGACCATAATCATTGTGGAGGTGGGGGATCGAATGGGCGGGGACTCGTAGGTCAGGAGCCTTGCGCTCCTGACACAAATGGTGGGTTCCCTCCTACGGCGGACCTTCGGCGATGACGGACCCGCCCTACGGTGACAATGCGCATCCTTCGACTCCGCTCAGTATGAGGTTATTGAATCCCGGACTGAATGGTTTGTTGATAAACCCACTAACAAAGTGAAGTGCTTCGCGATGAAGGTGCTGTCAGGTGACTCGCCTGACAGCCACAAGACTGGTTCCGAGGGTTGTTCGGCAAAGCGTGATCCTGAATGTCAACACGAAGCGCGAAAAACAGGCTTGTCTGTGTCGGGCGGGGTCGCCCAACACCACCTGCAAGCCAGGCCTTTCTCAACAAGCCCAAAGGGGAAGGGCTGTCCGTCCGGCTCAGTGCTGGCGGAACTCTTCGGCCCAGTTCTGAACGACGACAATTTCGCCGGGGTCAGAATCTGAAAGTCGGGCATTCACCAGAAATCTCTGTCCGTCGGCAGATACATCATAAGGGAAGTTAACCCGGCCGGGATACTGGAAATTGAGTTCAAACAGTCTTACCGGATTCTCAGCCTCGAAATCCCCACTGGTACCGACTTTGACCGCCATGATCTGATTATCATTGGTCAGGTAAAACAGCTCGGTACCGTCTCCGTTCCACTCGGGATTCATGGCGTGGTCGGTGGAAATCTGCCACTTGCCGCCAGTGCCGTCAAGCTGCCTGACATATACTTCACGTCGGCCCGACTCCGTGCTGACATAGGTCAGGTACTTTCCGTTAGGCGAAACTCGACCCATCGCTTCAAAGAAGGAGCTGTTGGCCACCATACCGATCCGGTTGCTGTCGGCCAGAGAGAGGATTCCAATGTCATAACTATTGTTCACCTCACGGAAAATGAGCCTGGTCCCATCAGGCGTGAAGTCGTTCGGAACGCTATGGCTGCTGTCTGTGGCATAGACCAGTTCAGCATCGCCAAGTCCATTGGCGTCCTTGCGGTGGATTTCGTAAAACTGTCCACGGCGGTTAGTGGTAAAGTAGACAGTGTTTCCGTCTGGATTCCAGCGCGGCCTGCCGTCATCGGCAGCATCGAAGGTCAATCTGGTCGGCACGTTACGCTTTAGATCATAAATCCATAAATCTGTGGCGCTGGACCCCTCATCGATCGCTGAATAGACTACCTTGGATTCATCAGGCGAAAGCGCGATGTCAAAGTACTTGCCCAATTGACCGATGGATTCAATTTTCTCGCCGGCTCTGTCGATCCAGGCAAGTTCGCTCTGCGATGACTGGTTGTTGGTTTGATACAAGAGCGTTCCGTTATCGGAGACTGAGAAGGCATAGGTGTTATCGGCGGTGCCAACGCTCATCGCAATCGGTTTCGGCTCTCCGGTCACTTCAAGCTTGTCGGCATCGAAAGGCAGGCCCATCAGATTGTCCTGGGATACGAAAAGAATGTATCCTTCGTTGGTGTACTCGATGCGGTCGAGATTGTGATCCATTTCAAAGAGAGTGATGGGACTGGTTGAGCCGACAGAGCCGAGTTTTATCCGATTCCTTGGTCTGGTGTTGTCAGCATCCCGTCGAACGTTGGCTGTAAAGATGAAATGCTCCCCATCGGGCAAAAACCAGGGCCATGCGTAGTAAAAGTCACCAATGGCGGTATCAGCCAGGGCGGCCGGTCGTGCCTGACCGCCACCGGCCGCTACGATTTTCATAGTGTCAGTACTGCTTCCATCGAATATTATCAAGTCAGTACTGCTCCAGCAACCGTCGGCTCCCGACGGCCCCTGACAGACAAGTTGGGCCTGGCCTCCGGTAATTGGAATTCGCTTCAACTGGTTGCCGACAAAAAAGGCGACGTGTTTGCCATCAGGTGACCAGAAAAATCGCTTGGCGTCCTCGGTATTCAAGAGTGGATAGGCTTCCAATGAGTTGATCGGTCTAATCCAAATACGGTTGGCGCCGGTAGAATCATCGGCATGAAAGGCAACCGACTGACCATCAGGTGAAATGCGTGGCCAGAAGATGTTGGTCAGTCCCTGCTTGATATTCACGGTGTAGCGGGCCACCGGCAGCTCCGGGGCCGGTTTTGTTTTTTCAGCGTAAAACAGATAGGCCAGGACAAGAGTGCTTATTATAGCACCCAAGCCAATAGCGCGAGCCAGATCAAATTTGAACTTCCGACGGGCGGCCAGGTGAGCGGGCAGTCCGACCTGTGACCCGGCCTGGGAAATCCAGTGAAGTTCATCGGAGAGGTCTGAAGCGGATTGCCAGCGCTTGCGTGGGTCTTTTGAAAGACACTTCTTCACCAATCGTTCAAACAAGGGCGGAGTCATGGGCATGATGACCGAGATCGAGACCGGGTCCCGTTCGATAATGGCAGCTATTAATGTGGCGCTTGAATTGCCTTCAAAGGCTTTCTTGCCCGTTGACATCTCATACATGATCGCCCCGAAAGCGAAAATGTCCGAGCGAGCATCCGCTTCCTTCCCTTCGAGCTGTTCCGGGGCCATGTATTGCATGGTGCCAAGAATAGTATTCGCTCCGGTCAAAGGGGTCGTGCGGGTAACAGCCGCCATCCCTTGGGAGCCGTTGTCAAACTGGGCCTTAGCCAGGCCGAAATCAAGCAGCTTGGCTCCTTCCTGAGTAAGCATGATATTGCCCGGCTTGAGGTCTCGATGGATCAAGCCTTGCTGATGGGCCGAATCCAAACCGCTTGCTATTTGGACCGCAATCTGGAGCATCTCCTCGTATGGTATGGGACCTTTGGACAAGCGTTCGGCCAGCGTCTCCCCTTCGAGGAATTCCATAACCAGATAGTTGGTACCGTTTTCCTGACCGATATCATAGAGCGTGCAGATATGGGCATGATTCATACTGGAGATGGCCTTGGCTTCCCGGTCGAATCGCTCTTTGAATTCCGGGTTGGCGGCAATACCGGCCGGTAGGATTTTTATGGCTACGGTGCGTTCAAGGCGAGTGTCCCTGGCCCGATATACTTCGCCCATCCCACCTTTGCCGGCCTGTTCAATTATCTCGTAAGGGCCCAGTTTCTGTCCAATTTCAAGACTCATCCAAAATCCCCTTATGATCACTTTCACATTTCAAAACACAAAGCGCACAGCCCTGCAAGAATCGCTCAGCCATATTTCCTCCGTCTTCAGTTCATATTTCTACAACACACTTTTACAAAAATGGTTCGATTTAGTCCATCTTGCAAATCAGTAATTGTGACCAAGAGGGGGGTCACCTTCTGGCAGATTCGATGGTTGGTCGAGACCCGTGACCCGAGAGGTGAGAAACACGGCTTGACCGTGTCGTCCTGAGCGCAGTCGAAGGGCGGATTTCGACATCATCGACAAATCCCACAGCCCCGCCTAAGGCGGGGTGGGCCACCCGTGATCAGGCGGAGGTGCGAACACCAGTATCCCGCCGGGAAAATATAGACAAAATTGACCTATTCTTTGCGTTTTTGCGACTGTCTGCGTATCGCTTATAAACAGATCGTTACAGGCAGCGGGGCGCTCGCGCCTTGCTATCAAAAGAGGAGTACAAGTGGCGAACATTATGACAATCGTACCCGAGCAAGTGAGCGGACTGCGCAAACTTTTCTTCCGCTGGGTCCGCGGAAAATATGGCGGAATTGTGCCGGGTATTTTTCAGGTGCTTGCAGTCGACCTCCGGGTGGCACGTCCGACCGGGGCGATCTATAACCATCTTCACCTTAGAGGGGCCTCGCCTCTCAGCCGACTTCAGCGCGAAATGGTAGCCACGGTGGTCAATGGTAAAGTCGGCGGCGCGCCGTGACTGGGACTCCACGTGGCGGCAGTTCGCCGTCTGACCGGTGATGAACATCTCAGTGATGATTTCGCAACAACCTGGTCCACATACGAACTGGATACCAAAACCCGGGCTTTGCTGGCTTACGCCGGTAAACTGACTGAAACGCCGAGCCTGGTGAGCGAGGAAGATACCACGAAACTGGCCGCTGCCGGTTGGTCTGCGAAAGCGATCTGGGAGATGACCGCTTTGATTTCATTCTTCAACTATAGCGGGCGATTGGAAGCAGCGTCAGGCTTGCCTCAAGACCAGATTCCCGAAGGAGCAAAGATGGCCGAAGCGCAAGTTGCTTGATGGCTGCATGCTTGGAGATTTACAAGCTCACAACTGCTGATCGGGCCGACGACACAAAATTGCTGTGGCTGTCGTGACCGTTTGTCACGTCGGGCTTTCTGACATTAGGGCGAAAATGTGATCGGCAATCGCGAGCGACCCATCCCAATCATCCAGGCCGTCTTCGAACGACCACACCGCGGACAAGACAGCCTGGCAATATGCCCATCCGATTATTCGCGACCGGTCGAATCCGAGCGTCTCAACCATTATGTCCACTCGTCGCGCAGTGATCTTTGTCAGGTGCGGCCAGTCCAGAATCTGAGGAAACGGATTGCGCAGCCATGCCCCTACCTCATAGGCTGGTTCGCCCATGACACCTTTGGGGTCCAAAGCCAGCCACGGTTCAGGCTCGGCCGACAAGATGTTCCAATGATGAAGGTCGCCATGCAGAACGACCGAATCGGACATTGAACTGAGCAGCTCAGACATCATTCCTTCCGCGCGATCAAAAACCGGCTTTGGAAATGGTCCTGTTTTTCCGTTAAATTGATTTCGCAATCGTTCAAACCCTCTGGCCCAATCGGAAACGCTCGGGAAGCTGTTATTGTCCGGCGGTGGTTTATCTAGCTGACGCATCACATGCGCAAAGACAGATGTGGCCCGGTCATCATCCGGCGTATCCATGAGAGGTACGCCCGGCAGTATACGCTCCAATAACATCAGGCCTGAACCTGAGTCGGCTTCGATCAGTCGAACCGTACCCTGTCCGTTGTAATGACGCAGGGCATCGATCTCGGTGGAGAGCTCGCGACGGGGAACGCCCGTTTTCAGGACAACCGGCTCTCCATCCGGTCCGACGGCGGGCGCAACATAGTTGTATGACAACGGTTGAAACGGCGGCAGGAGTCTAAGCGACCATCGGTTGGCAGCTTTCTCAAGAATTTGGGGTAATTGATTCAACCATTCAACACCGTCTTGCCCAAAAGCACCGGCAATCCTGGCTGAAAACTCCTCGGTTAGTTGACTGTCCATGGTACCGCGCACCGCAATCAGAGTGTTACAGCCTGTACTCTTTGTTTACCAATGTAATCCGGAGACACTTCCAGACACCAGTAAGAATTCTCGAATACAAAGGTGCATCATCCAGACAGTCAGACTGATGCTCCTATTTGACGGCAGATGCGGCGAGGCCCCCGATGGATCGCAATCCTACTCACCCGAGGTGGGATCGATAATCGAACCGACTTTCGCTATGCTGGTAATCGGGAACTCACCCTTTGAGGCGTGCTCGCGCAGAAGCTCTTCATTGGGCGATATGTAGACACAGTAGATCATGTCATCGGTGACATAACTTTGCACCCAGTTGATTTCCGGCGTCATGGTTCTCAAGACATCGCAGGATTTTTTTGAGATGGCCTGAAGTTCATCAGAACCCAGCTTACCGGCTCCCGGCAGCTCTCTTTCGATGACGTATTTTGGCATGGCAGTTTCCTTTCCCCTTGAGGGGTCGACAATTATGTTATATCATAGACTTGTTACATCCCTTTTATACGGCTGGGCAAACTACGTTGTTTGACTCTTTGTCACTCGGACCCGCGCCGAAAACCACTTGACTAATAGACTTATTTATCTATGTTATAAGCAGAGTATTGCACCACAGCGTGAGTCAACGCAGAGTAACTCGATACCCAGGAGCCCAAGATGAGTATACTCTTCAAGCTGCTCGTGCCCATGGTTCTGTTGGCGACCATACCACACAAAGCGCCTGCGGCCGATCGGGCTGCCGACCACGAAAACGGTGGACACGGTCAGATCAGGCACAATCAGGGCCTTAATCCGAAAACTGAGTTGACGATAGCGAAGGCTTTGAGCGATATGTTCCCGGCCCAGACTTGCTGGGGGCAGACGTTTGATATTCATATCAGCGGTCTTACCGGTGATCTCGAATCTTCCTGCCACGGAGCTACTCATGTTTGGATCAGTATCGCTGTCTGGGAAGAGGATTCCGGTTGGCTTAACCCCGACGACCGGGTTGAGGAACTGTGGATTGAATTCGAGACCGGAGGTCTCACGTCGAGCGTTCCCTACAGTCATACCTTCGAGGATGTCCATCTGGCTGAAGAGTGTAACGAATGGGATTGGGTGGGCGAGTTTTATGTCGAGGTGAAAGGTCCTTGTCTGGCCTCCACCCTTGTCAGCCCGGTAGAAGATGTCAGCCTGATATTCACTCCCACGGCTCCGGAAGTGGTCTCACCGGCTGACGGAGCTGTTGAACAAAGCCAGCCGGTCACCCTTCAGTGGAATGGCAGGACCAATGCCAGTTTCTACCAGGTTCAGCTTGATGACGAGGAAACTTTTGCCACTACCATAGTGGATGAGCAGACCGGCAACCTCACTTTCGATGTTACCGGTCTTGATGTGGGGGCCGTCTATTTCTGGCGCGTCAGTGCCCACAACAGCACTTGTGGCGCCGGCAATTGGAGCACCCACCGGGAATTCACCACCGAGACCTCGCCTACAAGCGTTACCGAGGTCCCACCGCCTGAACTCCCGAGAAAATTCGCGCTGGGGCAGAATCATCCCAACCCTTTCAACATGAATACCACTATCGAGTTTGGCCTGCCGCGCGCTTGTCATGTTACGATAGACATCTACAACATCTCCGGCCGGAAAACCAAGACGCTCGTGGACGAGCAACTGACCGCCGGATACAAGGTTGTCCGTTGGGACGGCACCAACTCTGAAGGAGTTGCGGTGGCATCGGGTGTATACTTCTATCGGATTGTGGCCGGTGATGATCTGGCCGGCAGGAAGATGATCCTTCTGAAATAGAAGCAGCACATAGCGCAGTGTTTTCAGGGTGCGGGGCAGGTTTGTTTTCAAACCTGCCTTTTCTTTCAGGGCGGCGGATTCGAGGGCGTATACGCCCTACTTCAGAACCGTCAGGCGAGTCGCCCGACGGCACCGACGCCCTGTCGACCGGGTGGCCGCCTCAAACCTTGTTTGGGGCGGTTGACAACGTACCCTCTCACTCCTGCACGATCTGGATGAGATTGCCGCAGGTGTCATCGAAGACGGCGATTGTCACCCCGCCGGTTTCCGTCGGCTCTACTGTGAACTTCACGCCGAGTTTCTTGAGTCTCTCGAATTCCGCCTGAATGTCGTCGACAAACAGCGCCGTCGCCGGTATTCCCTGAGCGAAGAGAGCGCTCTGGAAGGTTTTGGCAGCCGGGTTATCGTTCGGTTCCAGCGCCAGTTGAGTGCCATCCGGCTCCAGCGGCGAGACGACCGTGAGCCATCGGAACTCCCCCACCGGGATGTTGTCCTTTACCACAAAGCCCAGGACCTCTGTGTAGAACTTCTGCGCCTTGTCCTGGTCGTCTACGATAATGCCCGCGAGTTTTATTTTCATACCGTTTTTTGCCTTCTCCTGTTCAGTTTCCTGCGCCCAAAGTCCGGACCATCCACACATCAGCGCAATGATGAAAGTTGCTATCACGATTCTTCGCATAACGATATCCTTTGTACGATGGTTGTCTCATACGCGCGGCCACAGCCAACCGAAAACACCCGCCGTTACCAGGGCGTACAAAAACCCGTCGAACATCGTCTTGAGCGTTGTACCCCAGTTGCGTTTGTACCAGATTGAGTTTTGCAGGAGGGCCAGCGAGTAGCCAACAAAGGCGGTGGCCCCGGCGAATCGAAACACGGTCAGATAGTAGGCATCCGGTCCCAGTGCTCGGCCGCTTATATAGGCAGCGAAGATTCCGACAAGCAGGCTATAGAAAAACCATAGCGTTAGACTCCCGCCCATTTTCATCGGACCGTTTTGCAATACAGTCATGAAAGCCACAGGACCTTTGGTACACTTATCTTTGAACTCATCGGAGCCCATAACTTTCATGCTATCGGCGCATGGGATAACATAGTCGCCGGGTGGAATATTGAACTGGCGCAACGATTCCATCACATCGTCTTCCGACGGGACTTTCTTGAAGTCGTTTCGATGGTAGGGGATGAGCATGTGTATTATGGAACTGACAATGAACACTCCCACTGCGGACAGCAGTATCGGTAGCCACAGAGCGGTTAGTTCTACCATGAATATCACCTCGTTTGTTAGACTGTTTGACAAACCTGCTCACACGAGCTTGTGTAGTTAGTATAAACCACACGGTAGGGTAAGGTGTTTCTCAAATATCTTTGAAGGCAAGCATTTTGTTTTCACCAAGTGTTTGTGACAACAGATGGATGGGATTTGGTGGTAGCTTCACCTGCTGCGGTCGCTTGGAGTTCCCCTACATCGCTTCGGGGAGAGCATACTTGGCGATAAGCTCTTGATAGCGCGGGTGGTCGCGGAGGGGGTCGATCCAATGTTTGAGTTTCAGGGTGTTCGCTGTAATATACGTCTCCAGAGAAAGCACTAATTCAAGTTCATCGATTGCTTCGTCGTACTTTTCGCAGTTAGCGTATATTCTGGCCATGACCATGGCCGTACCCTCGACCGAATGTCAGGGGGAGCAGTCGGTGGTTTCGACCAACTCCTTGTCTCTTAAACCGGCTTCAATCGCCTGTTCACAATCTCCGGCGAAAGAGAGAAGTAGTCCTTGCCACCCGTCGAACGTACCGTCGAATCCTCCGGCTCGTTTTCTTGCTTCTTCAGGCTTGTTTTCAAGCATGTCAAGATGACCTAGACCATACGAGGATAGTTCTGGAAACATGCCTCCCTTGGAAGTATCCTCAACTTCCATCTGGAAGAAACCTGCAATGACCGAATCAGTTTTAAGGTCAGGGATGAATCTCGTCCATGCTGAGTTTTTGATGACGAACTTGGATGTATCACAATACTCGAGTGCTTCGTTTACAACCGGCTTTATTCTCTCTATATCGCCGTATTGTGCTATCAGGCCTTCGATCTTTGACTCGTAATAGTATTGAGCTTCCGGATTCAAAGCTATGGCGCGATTAATTGACTGTTCAGCTTCACTGAATCTGCGCAGGGATCGCAGTACTCTAGCCAGATTGGAGTGTCTTCTGGGGTTTAGAGGGTCGAGGTCAGCCGCTTTGCTACGATTAACCAATGCCTCTTCGAGGTAGTTCTGTTCTATCTGCACGTTTGAGATCGCATTGAGCAGTTCGGGGTCGTTATAGAGTTCAGATTTGGCCCTCGAAAAGTGCTCAAGAGCCTTTTCGTTATCGGCGGCAACGAAGTAGTAGTATCTGCCCAGGGCCAGGTGACCCTGCGAAAGTCCGGGCTGAAGCTCCAGTGCTCGTTCAGCCGCTTCGAGCGCCGTTTTGCCATTCTCTGTTTCAGGTAGACCGCCGGCAACGTTGGTATAAGACTCTGATCGCAGGGCGTGAGCCAATGCGAAAGATGAGTCAAGAATTACGGCACTATCGAGAGCAGTCTGAGCGCCCTTAGAGTCTGAATATCCGGTACTGCGTCTCACATGTTGTAGTGCTTGGAGATAGAACTTGTATGCTTCAGGATTGTCGGTCGGTATGCTGGCGAGATTCTGACGATCGGATTCAAGCAGGGTCAGTCCGAGTTGATCGACTATCTTCTCTGCAATATCAGCCTGGACCGCGAACACTTCCATCAAGGTGCGTTCGTAGTTGCTTGCCCAAAGATGCCGGTCATCCGATACCTGAATCAATTGTGGTGTGATCCGAACTTTCAACTGGTCGCCCACCTTGCTCCAGCGAACCGTACCCTCAAGCACATAATCGATCCCATGGTCGCGACCGATTTCCTGAAGAGTCTTATGGCTCTCTCTGAGTTTCACAGAACTCATGCGCGAGATTACTCCCAGCCCCTTGATCATGGCCAGGCGTGAAGTTATCTCTTCGGTTATGCCATCTGCGAAATAGTCATCTTCGGGCGAACCAAGGTTCTCGAACGGCAGCACGGCGATCATTGGAACCGCATCGTCCGAATGCGACCCGTCACCGACTGGTCTAAACTGAAAGTAAAGCAGCGCAGCCGCCACTACCATCAGAACAGCCGTGACACCGACTACGGTCGGTGTTTTGCCTGATCGCCTGGCCATTCGTGTGTAACCGGTCTGCTGCGAGTCGTACATGAGACGCTTGAGATCGGCGATGACACCTTCGGCTGACTGGTACCTCAGTTCTCTGTCCTTTTCCAGCAGCTTGAATACTATTTCTTGGAGCTTCTCCGGAACGTCCGACTTGTACCGAGTCAACGGCTCCGGGTTGTCTTCGATGATCGCTTTGAGAGTAGCACCTTCGTTGTCCCGTTTGAATGGAGTCTGTCCGGCTATTAACTCGTAAAGCACGACTCCGAGTGAAAATAGATCGGAGCGATGATCGATGTCACGTCCCGATACCTGTTCGGGCGACATATAGGCGACCGTGCCGAGCGTCGATCCGGTCTTGGTCAGTTTTTCATCGCCTGCCGTGGCGGCCAGGCCAAAATCAAGAACTCGGACACGACCCTGTGTATCAACGGCGATATTGGCCGCTTTGATATCGCGATGCACGATCGATGCTCGGTGCGCCTCTCCCAGCCCCTGGCAGATCTGAATGGCGTACTCAGTGATGACATCAAACGGAAGAGTCTTTCCCTGAACGATCTCCTCAAGAGTCTCCCCTTCGACCAGTTCCATCACGTAGTAGGGGCGTCCACTGAGTTCGCTGACTTCATAGATACTGATAACATTTGGATGGTTTAGTTTGGCTACTGTTTGGGCTTCCCGCACAAAGCGGGTGCGGACCTCTGCATTCGAGATCAGATGGGAAGGGAGAAACTTGAGGGCAACTTTGCGTTTGAGCTTAGTATCTTCGGCCAGATAGACCTCACCCATGCCACCGGCGCCGATCTTCTCGACAATCCGGTAGTGCGACACCATCGCGCCTTTGGTTAGCACGACATGGGTGCGGGTGTTGTCGTCGTTATGGTCTGTCATTTCGAATCATACTTCTCAAGCAAGGCTACAAAGCGGGGCAATTCTTGCATGGGGGCAAAAATGGGGTCCGCTCTCAGCAGCGCGGGTGTACACCACGAAGGAATCGACAACACGTATTCCAATTCATCGATAGCCAAGTCGTACTCGCCGACGATAGAGTAAATCTGGGCCATGACCATGACCGCGTCCGGTCCTCACCAATGGCAGTCGTCAACGGACATCAACTCTTTGGCTTTTTTGCCGGCTTCAATCGCCTCCTCTTTACTGCCCATCAGCGCGTATGTCAGCCCGAGCTCAGCGTAAGCATGAAATTGAAAATCACCCAGATCGATAATACTACTTAGAATAATCCGTGATGAGTCATAATGGATTTGGGCCGAATCATGCTGTCCGGTTAGGTCAAATATCTGGGCAATGTTCAACTGTACGCGGTGTGGTGTTCTTTCGGTGATGGTACCTCGGATATCCCCGACCCGACGAACATTTTCCAGTGCCTCTTGGGGATCAATGCGGTCGATGATGAAGCGCCACAAACCGAGGGATGTCGCCGATGTGAGTTCATAGGTTGATATCTCTGCCAACCCGACATCAGTGACCAGTTTCTTGAATGAATTCCCCTCAACATCAACCGTGCCATGATGGAGCAGATCTACAAAGATCTTCATGTAAGCGGCATCCGGATTACTCGGATCCAGAACAAGGGCTCGAGCTATATACTTATCAGCCAACTCGTAATCACGTATCATACTCAGGTCGTTAGCCAGGTAATAATACCTTCGATGGTTCAGAGGATCAATCCGAGTCGCCTCTTCAAATAGCAATAGAGCTTCCTGCCACTCTCCCTGGCGCATCTTAACAACTCCAATGGCCTCGGAAAGATCAGCATTGCTGACAACTTCGGATTTGGCTGCATATAATGATGCCAGTGCATTATCATAATCTCTCTTAACATAATTATGGTAGGTTCCCATCGCGATATTCGCTGACGGCAGGATCGGGTCAAGCTCCATGGCTTTCTCGGCGGCTCTTAGAGCTTCTCTTTTATGATGTTTAACGTCCACGGTCGTGAAAAAGAAATTAAACGTGGAATGATTAATAGATTTTTGTGCCCAGGCCAAAGCGAAACTTGAATCCAAAGCTATGGCCGAGTCAAACATTTCGATAGCACTATTAAAATCAGACAACGTAAAGGTATGACTGGAAATCTCAAGACCACGCAGGTAGAAATTGTAGGCCGCCATATTGGTTGTCGGGGCCCCATCGGGGGCCAACTTTCCGGTTTCCACCAGTGTCAATCCCAAGGCGATCACGATTTGATCAGCTATCTTTGATTGAACTTCAAAGATCTGTAGGAGCACTTGTTGATAGTTATCCGACCACATTAGGTAGTTATCACTGGTCTTGGTTAACCTCGGCGTCATGCGAATAAGGTCAACTTCGCCGGATTTATCCCATCGAATGGCAGCTTCAAGGATATAGTCGGCGCCCGTTTCCTGGCCGATCTGTTCTGCGCTCTTGTCGGTTTCTTTATATTGGTCAGCACTTCTTGGCGAAATCACTCGTATGCCGTTAACAGTTGATAGTCGTGACCAGATTTCATGCCGGATACCATCGGAGAAATACTCATCCGTATCTGAACCAAGATTCTCAAATGGCAACACAATCAAAACGGGTAGCTCAGTTACGGCTACAGTTTTGGGTTCCTTCATTAAGACTGCAATGAAGTATCCCCCAATGATCAAAACAAGTGCAGCGGCTGCCCACAATGCAAAACGGTTTTTCCTGGGCGGGGCTGTCTCAACGGTTAATCTCCTCAGGTCGGCCAGCATTCCGTCGGCATGTTGGTATCTGAGCGATGGGTCCTTGGCCAGTGCCTTGTTGATTACCTGTTGCAACTCCCCAGTCACGCCGGATTTGAATCGGGCGATCGGTTCCGGAGTCGACGTTGTTATCGCGCTGATAACGGCGGCATCGTTGTCCCCTTCGAAAGGACGACGACCGGTCAACATCTCGTACAGAATCACGCCGAGGGAAAATAGGTCTGACCGTTTATCAATTTTCCCGCCGGATATCTGTTCCGGCGCCATGTACCCAACGGTTCCAAGGGTAGAGCCGGTCTTGGTCAGTTTCTCCTCCCCTGTAACCGTCGCCAACCCAAAATCCAGCAGGCGGGGTTTGCCCTTCGTGTCTATGATGATATTGCCCGGCTTGATATCCCGGTGAACGATCCCTGCATCGTGGGCCTCGTGGAGACCTTCGCAGATTTGCATAGTCAGGCCAACAGCCTCAGCAACCGTGAGCTTACCAGCTTTCGTGATTTCGCGAAGTGGCTCGCCTCCGATGTGGGCCATGGCAAAAAACGGACGTCCCTGAAACTCCCCAACTTCGTAGACCGGGACGATATTCGGATGATCGAGTTTGGCCGCCGCTTTGGCTTCACGAGTAAACCGAGTGCGACTGTCTTCATCCTGACACAAGTGTGTTGGCAGAAACTTAAGTGCAACATTACGAGACAGCTTGCTGTCCTCAGCCAGATATACTTCACCCATGCCACCGGCGCCGATCTTCTCGACTATGCGGTAGTGTGAAACCATCGTGCCCTGAGTCAGGACCACGTGGGTGCGGGTGTTGTCATCAGGTTCTTGGTCGGCCACAATCTCCTCAGAACTGGACTCGCCACAGGGCTATCGCTAAGGACAAATAATAGCGATATAGAATCCATATTGCAAGGTTTCTGATGTGAGACAACTGGGGCGTCGATTTGCTTTGCCGCCAAGGCACCGAATCTGTGTGGGCTGTCGCTGGTCGGACTGAGACAGTTGATGTCGGAATGTCCGGCTCATGAACCTTCGGTTTGTGGACAAATCAATACAAAAAAGACTCCGTAAGACTGAAACATCCCCACGAAAGGCGCGTAAAGCATACCTGGACTCTGCGTCTATCCCCTTCGTTGAATCTGCGACTGCGAAGACCACGGATTCGGACAGAGTTTAATCGCCCGCTGCCACCGCACCAAAACGAGTCTGACTGGCCGACAAAGTTACGCGTCGGTGAAGTTGCACACAGCATGAAGCACGAAGACAAAGTGCTGACTGAAAAGTAAACGGGCCGGAAAACAAATAAAGGACCGCTTCGCGACGGCCTCAACAGAGAAGCGAACTGACGATGCAAGATTTGATAGATTGATACACCGGTATATATAAAGGAGAAGAAACATGTACGTATTCAAGACAATTGTATTGCTGGCTTGCTTGACTCTCACTCTTGCAGCCGTGGCCGATGCCAATCAACTGGAGAACCGGCACCAGATCGGTTTGCAGTTAGGTGTCTGGAATCAGGTAGCAGATGTTCGAACCGAAATTGGAATTGGTGGTATGACCAGCTCGGTGGGAAGCTCCGGCTTTCTCGGTGGGCTGAAATATGGATACAACTTTTCGGAGCATCTGGCCTTGAACATCGACATTGGCGTAATGCGCGCCAAAGTGGAAGCCAAGTTTGGATTCCTTCGGAGTTCTTCAACGGCGGCCTCCGTTACCCACCTGCTGGTCAAGGCCAAGTGGTACTTACCGAGTGTGACCGGCAAGTCATCGATGAGGCCGTACCTTAGCGCCGGGGTTGGACCTTTTGTGGGTAGCCAGGCCGAGTTGCTTTTAGGCCAGACCTTGGTAGAAAAAGCTACGACCGAAACTGTGCTGGGCGGTCAGATAGGCGGCGGTGTTGATTTTATCACTGGGCGCCATTTCATGACCGGGGTCTCGGTTTCATACAATCTGATGTCCGATTTCGATAAACCTATCGGAGGCAGCTCAAACTATAGCGGCCCGGAGTTTAGCTTCGGTGTCAGCTATGTTTTCGGACAGGGTCGTGACCCTCAGTAACCCAGTAACCCTGTAACGATGTAACAAAAAACGTTTTTGACAAAAGGAAACATAACGATGTATACCAAGCAGGCTGTCTTGATGGTAGCCGTCATAGCAATGCTGTGTGTGTCCTGCAGCGAGGATAACCAAAGCAACCCGCTAACTTCTTCAACGATCAAGGGGTCCGGCGTGTTGGAAACGGAAAGCCGCACCGTAGGCGACTTCGACGAACTTACATTGAGTGCTGCCGGTAAGGTCAATATCACTTTCGGCGTTCCGCAGTCGGTGACTGTTACTGTCGACGACAATATTATGCCGTACCTTCAGACCGGTCACTCAGGAAGTCACCTGGACATCCGAGTTCAAGACGGCATCGATGCGAGAGACTACGATTTGGTTGTTGATCTTGTCGTGGCCGACCTGAAGGCACTGGAGTTGGCAGGTGTCGGGAGCATGGGTGGACACAACACTCTCCAAACCGAGCACATTGACCTGGCCCTTACCGGAGCCGGCACAATAGACCTGGATGTGGAAGTCTCAACAGTCAGTACGCTGTTTAGCGGACCGGGTAGCTTGACACTGACAGGTACAGCCGACACCCACACCTGTGAGATGTCATCGGCCGGCGACCTGCACGCATTTGAGCTTTCCACCGGGACAACCGACGTGACACTCAGCGGTGTCGGCAGCGCCGAGGTCAATGTATCCGAATCTTTGGATGCTAATCTATCCGGTCTCGGTTCCGTCTATTATCGTGGTAACCCGACCATCACCGGCACCGACACCGGCCTGGGCGGGGTGATCGACGCCAATTGAGTTTGTGGGTTGGTTATTTATCTGGGGCAGGATCTTTTGAGGGTGCTGCCCCTGTCTTTGGATAGTCGTCGTCTAGAGTGCGCCGACAAGGTCGAACAGAGGCAGGTACATAGCTACCAGTATGAATGCAATGACCACACCAAGTATGACTATAATGACCGGTTCAAT